>Ga0136640_10000735_pt1 | contig 12704 bp, 9 predicted proteins | sample AntDrymUQ8642106_2_FD_105498 | JGI IMG/M metagenome (GOLD analysis project Ga0136640, IMG submission 105498) | Polar desert sand microbial communities from Dry Valleys, Antarctica - metaG UQ864 (21.06) | ecosystem: Environmental > Terrestrial > Soil > Desert | place: Antarctica: Dry Valley...
CAAACCGTGGTCGGCGAGCAGCACGAGGTAGGTTTCGAGCGGCTTCCAGTGCCGTTCCTCCGGTTCCTTGCCGAAGAGCTGGTAGAGGTAGTTCTGGGCGGTGTTGTAATCGGACCGGCCCTGAATCGGCTCGTGCCCTTCGCGATGGCGGAAGAAGGTGGCGAGGATGGCCGGGAAGCGGGCGGCGAGCCCGATCGCCTCGTCGAGATCCGGGTCATTGTCGTAGAGGGTCGGATCGTTGGCGCCCAGCATCGAGACGCCGGTCCGCAACGCATCCATCGGGTTCGCGTTCTTCGGCAGTTCCCGAATGCCTTCGATCACAGCTTCTGGCAATTGCCGGTTTTCACCGAACTTGGCTTCGAGATCGGCAAGCTCCGCCCGGTTCGGGAGGTGCCCGACCCAGAGCAGGTGCGCAACTTCCTCGAACGACGCCTTGCCGGCCAGCTCGTGGATATCGTAGCCCCGGTAGACGAGCTTGCCCTCTTCCCCGAAGACGTGGCTCAGCTCGGTCGACGCCGCGACAACACCCTCCAGGCCGTTGGGCTTGGGTCGTTCGGTTGCGGTTGCGGTGGCGGAATCGCTCATGGGTCAGCATCCTCCTCAGGGGGCGCGTATATCATTTCATGGCATTGCAGGCACAACATCGACAGACGGTATTCATGCCGTGCGCCCAGGCAACATGCCTGTCGTGTACCCGCGACGCGCTGCTTCCAGTGCCGCAATCCTAGCATGGACCGTCGAGGCGCGGTCCAATTCGGGGACGGTTTCGTCCGCAGTCCATCACCTTCAGCTTCTCGGGCATCCGCTCAGATTCGCCGGGGTGCGACCCGCGACCAGGCCAGGATGCCGGCGGTCGCCAGCACGCCACTGGCCAGGGTCACCACCAGCAGCGGCTCGGGCCCGGAACCGGCCCTGGCGGACCGATCCGTTTCGGTCAGTTCGAAAGGCTCAGGTTGCGGCTGGGCCTGGAGATTTTCGGACGCGGCGGCCACCACCGGAGCTTCCGTCGAGATGGCGGCCGGCAGGTTCTGGCCCGGCGTCCAGTCGGCGTCGATCGCCTCCATCACCGCGATCGCGTCGTTCCAGCGCGCATCGACGGTCGGGGTCCAGATTTTATCATAGGCGAGATCAGCGCCCAGGATCGCGACGATTTCCGTCCCGCCCCCACCGGGCATCGACCGGGCGAAAACCAGGCAGCCGCCAGCTTCCTCGGTCGATCCGGTCTTGGCGCTCAGCACGTCGTACTGGCCAACAAGCTGGTTCGTGGAGAGGCCGGCGTACGGCGTCTCCTCCGGTCCCACGCTGGTGAACGCGTAGTCGGGGAGTGCGGCCAGTTCGGCCAGCACGGGGTTGGCGGCAAGGTCGGCGTACATCAGGGCCACGTCGTGCGCGGTCGACCACGAGTCGTCGGCGTCGGCGCCGTCCGGGTTGGCGAATTGGGTATCGGTCAGGCCGATCTCGGCCACCCGGGCGTTCATCGCTTCCACGAAGGCGGCGACGGCGGTGGCCGGGTCGTGGCTGCCGGAAAGCCGCGTTCCCACCTCCCGCGCCAGCGCGTTGGCCGAATCGCCGCCGGAGGTCACCAGCAAGCCGGTCAGCAACTGCCGCACCGTGAGCGTATCCCCCGGTTGCAGCCCCATCGCCGAAAAGCTGGGCCGCACCATGTCGGCGCTGGCGATCACGATTTCCTCGTCGAGGTCGAGCTGGTCGACGACAACCAGGGCGGTCGCGATCTTGACGACGCTCCCGATCAATCGCCGCTCGTGGCCGTTCCGTTCGAGGATGACTTCGCCCGTCGCCGGATCGAAGGCGAAGACGCTCCCGGCCGACACGTCGGGCACCTCGACGGCGTTCTGGGCCGAGACGCCCGGCGCCAGCAGGAGGGCAATCCAGGCGATTGCGAGCACGACTCCCACCAGGCGACGATGCCGGTAAGGCCGTCGTCCCGACCCAGCTCCTGAAGACATGTCCCCTCCCCGTGTTGACATGGTGATATCCGGTTCCAGCGGCCAGCCCGGCCACTCGTCATGCATTCTCCGGAGTCTGACGGAAGCCGGTTGCGGTTCCGTGGATCAGGTGTGGAGAACCGATGGTGATTCCCGAACGTCAGTGTACCGTGACTACCCGGCAATGTCCGTACGCGGGCATCGGGATTGCATTGTCAGACTAGACTGCGATTCGAGGGGCACCCGTCACGGCTCGTCGAACATGCTGGCTCCCTGACTGGCGACCCTCCGCGACGCCAGGTGGCGGACGCCTGATGTTTGGTTTTCACCTGGGGGTGTGGCACAGGTTATTGAACGGCGTGCCAGTGCCGGCCGACGTTCGCGTCTCCCATGCGGAGTGATACCTGTTCACCGAACTACATCGTTGTTGACATCCCATACAATTCCCGTTCAAAGCTGTCTGGCACATCCGAAATGCCTGTGACTCCTTGACACACGCACCGCATCGCTGATACAGTACGTACACCTCAGCCTTCCCTTTCTGAGGCGTCCAGAGGCGGTCACGGGGCTCCATCCCCCTGTGGCCGCCGTCTGGTATCACTCCATCCAGGGAGCTGGCGAAACATGGTCCACAGTCCAGCCTCCGGACGCCCGCCCATTCCATCCCCAGCCGCCCACGACGCCATAATCAGCATGTTCGCCAACCAAGCGGACTGGCTGATCCGCAACGTCTCCGGTGCGGTCCATCCCCCTGCCTGGGCGCCTCCGCTCAATGCCGAGGATCTGGTTTTGGCCGGATCGCACGGTGTGGCGATCACTCCGCCCGAACCGGATGCGATCGACGCCGGGCTGGACTGGCTGGGCACGACGGGTTCGAGCGAAGTTCTGGTCTGGTCGGCAGCGACGAACGCCGACGCCAACATCCACCTGCTCGGCCGGGGTTGCCGCGACAGCTTCAATCCACGCTGGATGTGGCGCGACCTGGAACATCCCTTGCCAGCGCCGCGTGTCGAAACCGATGTCGACCTCATGGTCGCCACGGAACGCGACCGGGACGCCTTGCTGCTGACCGCGACTGTGCCCTACGTGGCCCGGAACCAGATCTCCCGCATCCTCGACCTCGCCACGGACCCGCGGCATCCGCGACGGACCTGGCTGCTGATCGCCCGCCAGAAACGGCGCTTCAGCGACGGCGAGGTGATCGGGGCCGGTATCCTGCACTTGGGCCCTGATGGCCACGACACGACCGCCGGCCTCTACAACCTCGGGGTCGATCCGGCCTGGCAGGGCAAGGGCATCGGGACCGCACTAACGATCGGGATTTGCCGCATCGCGCGGGACAACGGCGCCAGCCGTGTCGCGCTCAACGCCACGCCCAGCGGCGAACGCATCTATCGCCAGCTCGATTTCGTCATCGCCGGCGATGGCCAGACGTGGTTTATGCCGGGTTCGATTCTGCGCCATCGACCGTCGCACGCAGAGATCGCCGCCGCCGAAGCGATCGCGCGGGGCGAAGTCGACCGGCTGGATTCGAGCATTGCGCGTTGGGAAAGCCTGCCCAACGGCGAATCGCCCATCGGCTACGCGGCGAGGTTCGGGCGGCCCGAGACGATTCGATGGCTGCTCGATCACGGCGCCGATCCCGACATCGCGCCGATGTGGTCGGCGGGGTTCCGGGCGGAAGCGATTCGCGCGGCCAGCGACGGTCGGTGGCTCAACATGCCGCGCGGTCCGGAGTCGCGAACGCCGCTCCACGAGGCAATTTGCGGAAACGATCCCGATCTGGTGCGGATGCTGCTCGCCGCCGAAGCCGATCTCACGATCCGGGACAGCCAGTGGCACGGACGACCGCTCGAATGGGCCAACGCCCTCGGTCACCCCGACCTGGCCGCGCTGATCGAGCAGGCGATGTGACGATCCGGAAGGTCTATTCGCGGACGACGATTCGTTCCCTTAGCCAGGCCGCAAACTGTGTCGTCGCGTGTTTGAGGCTTCCCTCACGCTCAGCGACCGCCTCTAACCTCTTGGCAATTTCGAGGCTGGGTGCCCCGATACGAAAACGATTAATAGTCAGGAACATCCTCATCGCCGCATAGGCCGTTCGCTTGTTGCCGTCCAGGAACGGCTGGTTCTGCGAAATGCCCACGGCCAGCAAGGCGGCTTGTTCGGCAATATCGGCGCCCGCGTAGTAGGCCGCCGCTTGCGGTTTCATCGCGGCGGACTCCAGAAGATCAAGGGAGCGGAGCGGCTCCGGAGCCAACCCCATGCTTTCCATGATCTGGGCGTGCGCCTCGATGATGTCCGATACCGTGAGGTACTCCACGGGACGGGTCATGGTTATCCACTACTCCAGCGTGCTACCTTCCAAGGTATTCCAGCGCGTCCTGATCCTGCTCAAGCACTTCGTTCAGAGCCGCCTGCACCTCTGGCCGCAGGACGAACCGCTGCTCGGTCTTGTTGGGCGTGAAGCTAATCGTATCGCCCTTGTGCAGGTTGTACTTGTCCATCGCCTCACGGGGGATGGTGACGACGTAGCTGTTGCCCTGTTCGCGGATTTTGGACTGGATCATGATGGTCTCCTGACTATGACGTTTCCCGTATTCTATCACGATAGGTGCCTACTGTATATACCGTGATTACGGTATTCACCATGCGGATTTAAAAGCTCCGACATACTCCAACTGTCATGTCGAGCTTGCTCGAAATGACGATCAGGGAGTGGGTAACGAGCGATGGAGACACTGTTAAGATCGACGGCGACTCAAATCAGCTCGCGTTTACCCTTTGAGATGCGTGGCGAGATCGGCGAGGCGCGCTTTCCAGGTTTCGCGAAAGGCGTCGGCGGCGGCTTTCGCGGTCAGCTTGTCGAGCTGAAGCGCCACCGAGGATTTTTCCGGTCCCTTGTCCGTGAACCAGAGGGCGAGGATGCCGCCATCGGCGAGGTCGAACCGCGCCGACCGCCTCGCTTGGGCCGTCCGCAGGGTCAGCGTTCCGGGCTCCAGCCAACGGTCCCGTTCGGACTTGTCCGTCCACGCGGCGGTGAGGCGTTCCACCGGAACCGCGAACGTCTTGCTCGCGCTCCCCTCGAAGTGGCCGTCGCGCCGCTGGCCATGCTTGCGCAGGCCCTTGAGCCGCTCGTAGCCGACGGTGACGCCCTGCGCCCACCAGCCATCGACACCGAGGTCGGCGACGTACCGGGCGATCTCCTTGTGCGGTTTTTCCGCCGCACCCCAGGCATCGAGAAGCTCGACCCATTCGGCCCAGGTCTTTCCGGAGCCGTTCCGGATCGCTTCGTCGCTCAGATCGGGTTTGGCGATGGTGGTGGCCATATCTTGCAGACTCCATATCAACACTGAGCGAATCTGGTAGTGGCAGAGCTTGTCTCTGCCCTCGTCCAGCAAAGGCAGAGACAAGCTCTGCCACTACCAGAACAACAACTTCCGGAGGTCGTATACGGTTCCCCAATTGCCTTGGACCGGCAGCCAGATCCCTGTGATCGTGTAGACCGCCAGGCTACGCCGGGTCGTCGCGGTAGGCGTCTTCGATGGTGCGCCGCACCTTCGGCAGTTCCGCCACGATCGCTTCGAGCCCGGATCGCATCTGGGCGAGCTGGTCGGCGCTCGGCTTCGCGATCCGGACGTTGGGGTAGACCGATCCGGTCAGGCCCTGCCGCAGGGTCGCGATGAACGCGGCGATCTCGTCGCCGGTCGCCCCATCGAGCAGCAACCGGTTCTCGTTGAAGACATTCCCAAGCCCGTAGGCACGGTCGCCAACATCGCCCCAGTTCTTCCAGACCAGCGCCTCGGCCGGCAACTCCTCCGGAATCGAGAGCGGTTCCCCCGGCAACAGCATCGGGTTGACGACGGCGGCGAGCGCCGCCTCGACGCGAGCAAGACTGCTGTACACATCGGCGAGCGCCTGACCCCGGCGCTCGCCCCAGGAGCCAGCCCGTTCCTGGATCGATGACATCGAAACCTGGAGGCGCTCCAACTCCAGCCGGTGCTGCTCGCGGACACCGGCGATTTCCTCGGCCACCTGGGCCGCCAGTCGCGGGGATTCGTCCGAACCGGCCTCGATCCGGGTCAGCCGGGCGTCGAACTCACGGGAGCGCCCGACCGCCTGCCGCAGTTCGTGCTGGAACTCTTCCCGCAACTCGCGCAGCGCCTCATCGTCCATCGCCAGCTCAAGGTTCCGGGGGGCGATCTGCCGTGGCGAACCGGCCGGGGCGGCCGCCGCGACTCCTTCGGCGAGCGGCGCCGTATCCTGCCCCGGCGCCGATCGCCGGGCAATCGACTGACGGATTTTCTGCGGTCCCGTCAGCCAGAGCTGCGGCGCCTTGTCCCCCGCCTCCCTCATATAGAGAAAGCCTGCGTACCCAAACACCCCAATCAGGATGACCAGCACCATGATCAGCAAAATCCATTCCATGCCGCAATCCGCCTTCATTCATACCCATGCGGGGCCGCGTTGCCGTGTTCTCCCCTATCTTAGCGAGTTTCCCCGGTGACGGGCATCCTGTCCCAACCCGGTCCGCCCGTGGTCGACCCGCCGGTGCTACACTCGATACCCGATCAGGCACGAGACGCCCGTCACCAGGGCGCCGCGGCGCCTCACCGATTCTCGAACCAGGGAGCTTCGGCCAATGCACTCCGTTCGCCGATCCGCAATCGCCAGTGGCGCCCCACCCGCCGCCCCGCCGCCCGGTCCGTTCTCGACCGAACAGCGTGCCCGCAAGGCCGCCTTCGAAACCGCCAGCGTACTGGAGGCGGAACTCTCCGCCCGGATCGAGGGGGAGGTTCGGTTCGACGACGTCAGCCGCATGCTCTACGCCACCGACGCCTCCAACTACGAAATCGAACCGATCGGGGTCGTCGTTCCCCGCACGTCCGACGATGTGATTGCCGCCATCGAAATCGCCGCCAGCCATACGGTACCGATCCTGCCGCGCGGCGGGGGCTCGTCGCTGGCCGGGCAGACGGTCGGGGCGGCGCTCGTGATCGACATGTCGAAGTACCTCAACCGGGTGCTCGCCTTCCACCCGGAAACCCGGTCGGTGACGGTCGAACCGGGCATCAACCTCGACATGCTCAACCGGCAGGTGAAGGCCCACGGCCTGATGTTCGGGCCCGATCCATCCTCTTCGAACCGGGCCACGATCGGCGGCGTGATCGGCAACAACTCGGCCGGCGCCCACTCGGTGCTCTACGGTATGACCGCCGATCACATCCACAATGCCCGTGTTCAGCTCGCCGGCGGCGTCCGGATCGACCTCGGACCCGGCACGGTCGAGGAGTTCACGAAACGGGCCGGCACCGACGATCCTCATGGGCGGCTGCTGAAGAAGCTGCTCGCCTTCCGCGAAGAGCGCCGCGACGTGATCGCCGCCGGGTTCCCGCCGCACTGGCGGCGCGCCACCGGCTACTCGCTGGACCAGTTCCTGAAACCGGACGATGCGTTCAACCCGGCCCGCCTGCTCGCCTCGTCCGAAGGCACGCTGGCGACAGTGCTGCAGGCCACCCTCGGCCTCGTCGACATCCCGCCCCGGACCGGGCTGGTCCTCTTGCAGTTCGACGACCTGATCGAGGCGATGGAAGCGACCTCGGTCATCCTCGAAACCGAACCCTCGGCGATCGAACTGATGGACCGGATGCTGATCAACCTCACCCGCCAGCAACCGCTCTACTCGACCCAGATCGCGTTCATCGACGGCGATCCGGCCGGCATCCTCGCCGTCGAGTACTACGGACGGGACGAAGACGAGGTCCGGCGCAAGTGCGACCACCTGACGGAACACCTGCGGCAGCGGAACGTGCGGCTCGGCACGGACCCCCAGGTGCTGCTCGACCCGAAGCGACAGGCCAACGTCTGGTCGGTGCGCAAGGCGGGGCTCGGTCTGTTGATGAGCGTGCGCGGCGACGCCAAGCCGATCCCGGTGATCGAGGATGTCTCGGTGCCGGTCGAGCACCTGCCGGCCTTCGTGGCCGCCGTCCAGGAGATGGTGGCCAAATACGACACCACCGCCGCCTACTACGCCCACGCCTCGGCCGGCTGCCTCCACATCCGGCCCCTGATCAACCTCAAGGAGATCGCCGGGGTCGAGGCGATGGAGGAGATGGCCCACGCCGCGGCAGAGCTGGCCCACCGCTTCGGCGGCGTGATGAGCGGCGAGCACGGCGATGGCCTCCAGCGCTCGGAACTGAACGAGGTCATCTTCGGGGCGGACCTCTACGCCGCGATGCGGGAGTTCAAGGGCATCTTCGATCCCCAGGGCCTGATGAATCCCGGCAAGGTCGTCGACGCGCCGTCGATGACCAGGAACCTGCGCTACGGACCGAAATACCGGCCAGTCCAGATCAAGACCAAACTCGACTTTTCGGCCGAGGGCGGCTTTATCGGCGCCGTGGAGATGTGCAACGGCGCCGCCGTCTGCCGCAAGCTCCAGGCGGGGACGATGTGCCCTTCCTACATGGCGACGAAAGACGAGAACGACACGACCCGGGGGCGGGCCAACGCCCTGCGCAACGCGCTGGCCGGGGAGATCCTGAAGCCCGCCGACTTTGCCAACAAGAAGACCTACGAGACGCTCGACCTCTGCCTCTCCTGCAAGGCGTGCAAGACCGAGTGCCCCTCCAGCGTCGACATGGCCAAGATCAAGACCGAGTTTCTCGCTCACTATTATGACAAGCATGGGACGCCGCTGCGGGCCCGGCTGATGGGGAACATCCACACTGTCTCGAAGTTCGCGGCCCCGATCGCCCCGCTCGCGAACCTCGCCCTGCGCACCCCGCTCGGCAAGCCCGGCATGGCCTTGATGGGGGTCCATCGCGAGCGCAAGCTTTCGCCGTTCGTGCGCAACACCTTCGTCCACCGCTGGCATCGCTACCGCAAGCACACGCCGGTTCCGAACGTGACTCGCGGCAAGATCGTCTATTTCCACGACACCTTCGCCACCTACAACTACCCGCGAATCGGCCTCGCGGCGGTCAAGCTGCTGGAAGCGGCGGGCTTCGAGGTGATCGTCGAGGAACGGCGCGCCTGCTGCGGGCGGCCGATGCTCTCCAAAGGCCTGATCGACGCCGCCCGCAAGTCGGCGCGGCGCAACGTGAGCGTGCTCGCGCCCTACGCGAAGCGGGGCATCCCGATCATCGGCACCGAACCGAGCTGCATCCTCACCCTGCGCGACGAGTACAAGGACCTGTTGCCGAACGACCCGGACGTCGTGGCGCTGGGCGAGAACTCGTACATGATCGACGAGTTTTTGGCGAAGCTGGAAGGCACCGGCGACCTCGGTATCACCTGGAAGGAGAGCACCGGGCCGGAGGTCTTCTTCCACGGCCATTGCCACCAGAAGGCGCTCATTGGCGTGGGTCCTTCGATGGCGATCATGGGCGCGGCGGGTTGCCGCCCGACCGAGAGCGGCGCCGGGTGCTGCGGCATGGCGGGCTCGTTCGGCTACGAGGCCGAGCACTACGACGTCTCGCAAAAGATCGGAGAAGAGCGCCTCTTCCCGGCGATCGAGGAAACCTCGATGGATGTCCAGCTTAGCGTCGCCGGGGTTTCGTGCCGGCAACAGATCGAGCACTTCACCGGACGCTCGACCCGGCACATCGCCGAAGTCCTGGCCTCGCGGATCCATGCAGATCACCAGTGGTATCCGAAACGCACCGCCGCGGAAGTCGATGCGGCCTTGGCCGCCAACTGATACGGTCGACCCGTCGGGTTGCCTGCGGTGATGCCCGTAGCCGCTGTTGTCGTAGGGGCGGTACCGCCATCGACCGTGAACGACACCTTGCCGGTCCGGATCTGGTCGATGGTGTGTCCGCCCGGATGGTGGCGAATCACAGCCAGCCCTTGGCGACACACCGGGCGGACACCCTGGGCGTCGTCGCGTGACGCGCATATGCGATCGTATCCAGCGGGGCCGGTCCGCCCCTACCAGATTCCGCAATCTGCATCAGGCGATACGAGGTGGGGTACACGACGGTCCCGCAAGCAATGGGCATCATGCGTTTCGAAGGGGAGGCGCTGTGTGACCTCCCGCAAATCCAGGAAATGCCCTCGCCCATGGACCAACCGGCATACATTTCCATCCTCGGTTCTGAAGAAAAGACCGTCGCCTGGCTGGAACACCTCGACGGGATCGGTCCGCCTGCGGTTCCGACGATTGTCCCGGAGGGCGAGGCGCTCATCGCCGCGCTGCGCGACCTCGATGTTCCCGAGGACGACATCGATCCGCTCGTCCGGCTGCGCCGGAAAATAACCGGAAGTCCCGATCTCACCTGGCTCGTCGAGCGGTGCGTGCAATCCCTGCTGCTCCACATGGACACCGTCAGCTGGCCCCCGGCGTTCCCGAAGCTCCCGCCCGAGTTCGGCGAAATCGGCCGTTACCTCTACGCCTTCGTCTACGCCGCGCTGCTGCCCCACACTCGCGCCCTGCACCGCCAGCGCGGCATCCCGGAGGCAATCACTCAGGCAACGATCGCCGATGTCGGGCGCCATTTCCTCATTCACCGGGACCAGCATGGCGCCCACGGTATGTCCGGCGCCGACTGGCTGATGGTTCAAGCCCGAGGGTTGCTGTTTCAGATCGGCCGTCTCCAGTTCGAACGCGGCCGCCTCGGCACCAGCACCAGCCGGGGGATTCAGGCCGCCGGGTTTGCCTGCAAGAAGGGCGATCCGGTCATCTCCGTCCACATTCCAGGGCACATGGGGCCGATGACATCCGAGGCGTGCGACGATTCGTTCGCCAGGGCACGGCCCTTCTTCCGCGAGCACTTCCCCGACGAGTCCCCGGCGCTCGCCCTCTGCCACTCGTGGCTGCTGGACGACCAGCTGGGGGAATACCTGCCGGAAACATCGAACATCATCCGCTTCCAGCAACGCTTTCGCTTTGCCTGCCGGCCGGAGCCCAACAACCGCCCCACGCTCGAGTTCGTCTTCCGCACCCCGGACCGGCCGCTCGACGAACTGCCTCAGCGGACCACGCTCGAACGCGCCGTGGTGCGGCACCTGCGCGATGGCAAGCAGTGGCACGGTGGGGTAGGCTGGATAGTGTGGTGATCGGCACCTGGCAACCAGATCAGCCCGATCCAACTGGAAGGAACCCTCCATGAGCGTGTTACGTCGCCTGACCATCCTCGCAATCGCGATTTTCGTCCTGCTCCCCGCGCTGCCGGCGGCCGCGCAGACGCCGGCCGCCAGCGAAATCCCCCCGATCGACACCTTCGCGGGGATCGAGGCCGCCGTCGACCGCACCTGGGGTCTCGACATCGCGGCCATGATGGCCGCCACGCCCGATCTCCAACCCGAGGATGTCGAAGGGGGTGTCACCGTGCTGAGCGCAATGGTCGTCCGGTTCGACACCGACGCCAACGCCCGGACCGGGTACGACACGTTCCAGGCCGGGATTGGCGCTCAACTCCTCAACATGGCCCAGGGCGGCACGCCAACCGTGGCCGACGAGCCGGTCAGCGATCTCGGCGACGTGGCCTCGGCCGCCACGCTCACGACCACCACCCCCGACCAGGACACGTACTTGCGGTTCTTGCTCGTCCAGGAAGGGCGATATCTCTTTGTCGTCTACACCCTCGCGACCACGAGCGAGGAAGCGGCGATCGCCGACGACCTGGCCCAATACCTGGTGGATGAGGGAGAGGAAGAGGGCGACGAGGCGATCCATGTCGCCGAAGGCGGTTCGACCGGGGGCTTGTGGGGATTCATGCCGTCCGATGACACGGTATTGCTCCGCGGCCTGGTGCCAATTTCCGATCAGACGCTCTATCCCGCGTCGTAGGCAATCGTGAGAGAGTGAGTCCCGGTGTCAGAGTCCATCGCATCAATCGATCAACCCGGGCCAGTGACGAGCACACGCCGCCGCTGGCGGCGTGTGCTGTTATGGACGATCGGAACCATCGGGGCAATCGTAATCGCGTCGATTGTGGTCATCAACCTCACTCCCTGGCCCGGCGCGATGCTGATTCGATACGTGTTCGAATCCGGCGCGTCCGATGTGAAAGCGGCCATGGAAAAGCACACGCCGCAGGGCGTTGCCTCCATCATCGATGAGCAATACCGACCTGGCGATGACGATGCCTTTCTCGATGTCTATTTTCCCGAAACCGCTGATGCGGCGGGGGTACAACTCCCGACGCTGATCTGGACTCACGGGGGGGCGTGGATCTCCGGACACAAGGACGATGCCGCCCCCTACTTCCAGCTCATCGCCAACGAGGGTTATTCGGTCATCTCGCTTGGCTATTCGATCGCGCCGGAACATGACTATCCGTTACCCATCCTCCAGGTCAACGACGCCTTGGCCTACATTGGGCAGAATGCCGATCGCTTTCACGTCGACATGGACCGCATCGTGATGGCGGGCGATTCCGCCGGCGCCCAGATCACGAGCCAGATCGCGGCTATCATCACCAGTCCGGCATACGCCGCCGACATGGATGTCACCCCGTCACTTGGGCCGGATCAGCTTCGCGGGGTCATCCTGTTTTGTGGCATCTTCGACATGAAGACGTTCATGGATCAGGCCAGCCTCGCCAGCGGTTTCCTGCAGTGGGGTACGAAAACGGCGGTCTGGGCCTACACCGGAACCCGAGACACCGATTCCACCGCCTTGCAGCAGATGTCGACGATCAATTTCGTCACAGTATCGTTTCCACCCACATTCATCAGTGGCGGGAATGCCGATCCCCTCACCGATCATCAATCGCGCCCCCTCGCCAGCAAACTGGACGAACTCGGCGTTGA
>Ga0136640_10000736_pt1 | contig 12695 bp, 8 predicted proteins | sample AntDrymUQ8642106_2_FD_105498 | JGI IMG/M metagenome (GOLD analysis project Ga0136640, IMG submission 105498) | Polar desert sand microbial communities from Dry Valleys, Antarctica - metaG UQ864 (21.06) | ecosystem: Environmental > Terrestrial > Soil > Desert | place: Antarctica: Dry Valley...
CAATGCGTCGCCGATCGGTTCGGCACGGCCGCCGAGGCATTGGCCAAGGAAATTCTCGGCCACCGCCATAAAGGCGATGTTGTTGACCGGTCGCGCGAAGCCATGGCCTTCGTCGGGGAAGACAACGTAGGTGACCGGGATGTTCTTGGCCTTCATCGCCGCCACGATCTGCTCGGATTCGGCAACGTTGACGCGGGGGTCGTTAGCCCCCTGCCCGATAAGCAACGGCTTCCTGATGCGGTCGGCGAAGGTCAGCGGCGAGCGTTCCTTGAGCAGCGCGCGACCCTCCTCGGTGGTCGGATTGCCCATGCGCTGATAGAATTGCTGCTTGCCTGCCTCCCAATAGGGCGGGATCGTCTGCAGCAGGGTCATCAGATTCGAAGGCCCGACGATGTCGACCCCGCACGCGAATTTGTCGGGCGTGAAGGTCAGGCCCGCGAGCGTCGCGTAGCCTCCATAGCTTCCGCCCATAATCGCGACCTTGTCGGACGTCGTCACCTTGTTGGCGATCGCCCAATCGACCGCATCGATCAGGTCGTCGTGCATCTTGCGACCCCATTGCAGATTGGACGCCGTGATGAAGTTCTTCCCGAAGCCGGTCGAGCCGCGGTAATTGACCGACATCACAGCATAGCCGCGATTGGCGAGCCATTGATGCGCGCTGTTGTAGCCATATTGGTCGCGCGCCCAAGGCCCGCCATGGACGAATAGGACCATCGGCGCCGCGCGCTCGGCTTTGCCATCGCCATTGACGTCCGCCATCTTCGGCAGCGTCAGATAGGTCGGCAGGCTCAGCCCGTCGCGGGTCCGGATCACCATCGCCTGCATCGGAACGAGCGGCGCGCCGACCAGTTCGGGCCGGTTGACGAACATCTGGGTCAGCGCCTTGGCGCGGCGATCGTACAAATAGGTCGGGATCGGGCCGACTACCGGATCGACGACCACGGTCCACTTGCTGTCGTCGTCGGTGCGTGAGGTGACGATCGGATAGCCGCCGAGCTTCGCCGTTAGAAATTTAAGGTCGCCCGCGATCTCCTTGTCGACCGGCGTCCATTCAGGCTTTAGATAATTGGTCGAATAAGCCTCGAGCGCATAGGTCTTGGGGTCGAGCAAGACATTTGAAATGTCCGAACGCACATTTTGCGCAAGCACGCTGGTCCGCCCGGTGGCGACATCCTGGCCGATGAGCGCAGCGGTATTCCGCCCGCGGCTGTCGATCCAGTAAAGCGTGCGACCGTCAGCGGTGAAGCCCGCGGGCGAGGTCGTCAGCGAATCGTCGAGCCCGATCTGGGCGAACGGCTTGGCGTCGATCTTGCCGTTGGTGATACGGTAGAAATCCTGGCCGCCGTCGTTGCGAGTCTTGGTCGCAAGCCGCAGCTTGAGGTCGTTATCGGCAACGAAGCTGGCGTAGCCGTCATTCTGCTGGAGGAGGGTCAGTTTGCCGGTTTTGAGATCGAGGCTGTGGACATCGTGCCACTTTGCATCGCGGTTGTTGAGGCCGACGAGGATTCGGTCCCTATACCTATTCGACGTGCCGATGATATTGGCGCGGGTCTTGGCGAACGGCGTCAGCGTGCGTTGCTGACCGTTGCGGACATCGACCCCGTAAATCAGGAAATTCTCGTCGCCGCCCTTGTCATTGACGAACAGAATCTGGCTGGAATCGGGCGCCCAATTATATTGGCGGATCGGCCGCTGGCGTTCGTTGGTCAGAGCGCGCGCCTGCTTGGGATTGGCGACAGGCGCGATCCAGATGTTGAGTACGCCGTCGCGCGGCGCGGTCCACGACAGCCATTTGCCGTCGGGCGAGATGCGCCCCGAGGTTTGCGAGGGATTTCCAAACAATTTCTCGCGCGGGATGAGCGGGATGTCGTCCTGCGCCAGGGCCGGAATGGTCAGCGCTGACAGACAAGCGGCGGCCAAAAACGCACTGCCAAGCTTACGCATGGTATCTTCTCCCCGAGTCCCTGTCCCTCGATTACCATACTCGCCGACACGGGCGAAGCCGACTTCAGGTCACTTTTGCCCGCACCGCAAAGCGTGGCTCGCGCCAGCTTTGCTGCGCCAGGATTGCGGCGAGCCGATCAACGGCGATCCAGATATCCTCGAAGCCAAGGTACAGCGGGGTAAGTCCGAAACGGAGGATGTCGGGCGCGCGGAAATCGCCGATCACCCTCGCCGCGATCAACGCCTGGCAGATTTCATAAGCGTTGGGGTGGGCGAAACTGATCTGGCTGCCGCGCTCATCCGAATTGTGCGGGCTGACCAACGCGAGTTCGGGGCAACGCCGCTCCACCTCGCCGGCGAAAAGATCGAAAAGCCGCGTCGATTTGGCGAACAGCTCGACCATGCACGCGCCGTCGAAGCTTTCCACCCCGGCTTCCAGCGCGAGCAGGCTGAGAATTGGCGGAGTTCCGCAGGCGAAGCGTTGCACTCCGGCGGCGGGGGCGTAATCGTCGCGAAATTCAAAGGGTGCGCTGTGTCCAAACCAACCCTGCAGCGGCGATCGCAATTGCGCGTGGTGGCGCTCGGCGGCGTAGATGAAAGCGGGTGCGCCGGGGCCGCCGTTCAAGAACTTGTACCCGCACCCGACCGCGAGATCGGCGCGGTCCGCGGAAAGCGCGAGCGGGACCGCGCCCGCGCTGTGGCTCAAATCCCAGACCACCAGCGCGCCCGCGGCATGGGCTCGGGCGGTCAGCGACGCCAGGTCGCGGCGGCGGCCGGTCTTGTAGTGGACATGGGTGAGGAGCAGGATTGCGGTGTCGTCGCCGATCGCGGCTTCGACTTCGCCGGGCGGGACCGCGCGCAGGGTCAAGCCCGCGATCATCGCCGCCGCGCCGTCCGCGACGTAGAGGTCGGAGGGAAAATTGCCGAGCTCGGTCAGTAATATGATGCGCTCAGTCCGAAGCGCGGCGGCGCCGGCGATCGCCTTGAACAGGTTGACCGAAGTCGAATCCGATACCACCACTTCGTGCGGCGCGGCCCCGATCAAAGGAGCGATCCTGGCTCCGATGCGTGCCGGCGCGTCGATCCAATTCTCGCAGTTCCAGCTTGCGATCAGCTGCTCGCCCCACTGGCGCTCGACCGCGTCGCGTTGCCGCGCGACGGTCGCCTCGGGAAGCGCCCCGAGCGAATTGCCGTCGAGATAAATAACTCCCTCGGGCAGGCGAAAGCGTTCCCTGAAGCTTCGCAGGGGATCGGCGGCGTCGAGCGCACGCGCCTCCTCGCGAGTCATCGGTGGCCGACGGCCTTGTCGATCAAAGTCAATGTTCGAAGCCACGCCCCGCTGCCCGGCGCGATGAGTTCGACATGGCCGGTGGCGGGCACGAAGTCGACGAACACTTCGTCCCCCATGGCGCGCATTTTTGCGGCGTAGCTCGTCGCATAGGCCTTCGGGATGATGCGGTCGTCCTCGCCGTTGACGAGCCACTGCCGCACCCCGAGCGGGCCGAGCCGCGGCACCGAGGTGTCGGCATAGACGTCGCGGCTCGACATGGTCGGCGGACCGACGAGCTTTTCCACGACCTCGGTGCCGCATCCGCTTCCCGGCGGGGTGGTGGCTTCCTCGAGATCGGGCAGCCCGCCGAGGCTGATGATGCTGCGGATGGGCAGCGGATCGGCCGAGCGAAGCGCACTATCCTTGGGCAACCGCGGCCGTGCCGCGAGCCACAGCGCGAGATGCCCGCCCGCCGAATGGCCGACCGCGACGAGGCGCTTGAGATCGAGCCGGTTCGCCGCCGCCGCACCGCGCAATGCATCCGCCGCGGCGCCTGCATCGAGGAAGGTCCCCGGATAGCCCCCGCCCGGCCGGTCGACCCCGCGATAATCGATGTTCCAGACCGCGATCCCGCGCGTGCGGAGGTCGCCCGCAATGTAGTTCATGAGCGTGCGGTCGGCGATGCTCGTCGTCCAGCAGCCGCCATGGATCATGAGCACGACCGGGTGCGGGCCGCGGCCCTTCGGCAACCACAGATCGGCGACCTGATAGGGGTCTGCGCCGTAACGGAACGGCTTGTCGGGCTCTGGCCTCGCCAGCCGTTCAAGATCGTCCCACGTCATCAACCGCTGCTGCGAGGCGGGCGGCGGGGACTGCTCGGTCGGCGTACAACTCATCGCCACTGCGCTTAGCGCCAGCAGACCTGCCCGCGCCAGTCGCCGCCAGCGGCTCAATTCCCCGCCCTAATCATGAAAATTTCGCCGTCGAAATCGACTATGAAGAGGTTGCGCTGCGCGTCCTCGCCGAAGCTGGCGATATTGCCGAACGCGCCGGCATCGGGCGCGAAATCGCCGTTACGGCGGGTGTATCGCCCCGAAGAGATCGTCGTTCCCTGCAAGAACTCGGCGATCGGAACCGACCAGATATTGCCCGCAATGAAATCGCCGAAGATGTACAGCCCGCGCAGCCCAAGCACCGGTCCGCGATAGACATAGCCTCCGGTGATCGACCGCCCCTGAAGCGGTCCCGAGCCGTGCTCATATTCGGTGACCGGAAGCTTGGTGCCCATCGGCGCGGTGCCGCGGAACGGGCGCGTGCCCTCGAGAAAGGGCCAGCCGTAATTTCCACCGGCGTCGGCGGGCCGCAGCAGATCCACTTCCTCGATCGCGCCTTGGCCGACGTCGCCGATAACGAGCGTGTCGCCGTCGAAGCTGTTGCGGAACGGATTGCGCAGCCCGTAGGCATAGATTTCCGCCGCGGCACCGCCTGGAAATGGGGGGTTATCCGGCGGGATCGCGTAATCGCGGTTCGCGTCGCCGGGAAAGGCGTCGCTGCGCACGTCGATGCGCAGGATCTTCCCGAGCAGGCTGTTCAAATTCTGTGAATTGTTGAGCGGATCGCCGCCGCCTCCGCCGTCCCCGGTGGCGATGTAGAGAAATCCGTTCGGGCCGAAGCCGAGCCAGCCGCCATTGTGATTGTCAAACTGGCGGTGAGGAATGGTGAGAATGACGTCGGCGCTCGCCGCGTCTCCCTCGTTCGCGGTGCGCCGCGTGTAGCGGCGAATTTCGATGTCGCCCGTCGGGTTGGCGACGTAGATGTAGAAAACCCCGCTGGCGGCATAATCGGGCGCCGTCGCCAGGCCCAGCAAGCCGCGCTCGCCGCCGGTCGAAATCGTCCCGGCCACCGTCATGAAAAGCGCTCCGGCGCCCGGACTCGCGGGATCTAGAAGCAGGATGCGGCCGCCCTTTTCGAGCACGAAGACGCGCGTGTCGCCCGGGATCGCCGCCACGAAGAGCGGCTGGTTCAGGCCGCTGGCGACGCGGCGGACGCTGAAGCTCTCGCCTACCACATTGGTGACGGTGACTACGAGATCGAGGGTCGCGGAAAGCGTGCCGTCGCTGACGCTTAGCTGCACGAGATAGACATTGTTGCGATCGGCATCGCCCGGCGCTTCGAAGTCGGGCGACGCCGCGAAGGTAACGACGCCTGCCGCGGTGACCGCGAAGCGCGCGGCATCGGCGCCGCCTGTGATCGAGAAGGTCAGCGCATTGCCGTCGGGATCGCTGGCGGTCGCTAGATAAGCCGTTCCGCTGCTGTTTTCGGCGACACTCGCGGTTGCCGGCGACGTGAATTCCGGCGCGCGGTTTTGCTGCTGCGGCGGCGGCTCAGGCGGGTTGCTTCCGCCGCCGCCGCAGGCCGATGCGAAAAGAAGCGCCGATACGGCCGACATTGATTGCAGGCGCATCGCTGGGCTCCGCTTGGGCGGCGAGCCTAACTCTCCAAGCGATGCGTCGCAATCCTTGTCGCCAAGCTATTCGGCCGCGCAGCCCTGCTCCTCGGGTCGCCATGGGGCGGCGAACAGCCGCGCATTGAGGCGCTCGAAACCGTGCCAAAGCCGATGGAGGGCGTTGTGTAGGTCGGCGGAAAAGCCAGGCCCGTGCTCGGCCCAGATGCGGAAATCGATTTCGTCGCGCATGATGGTCTCCTTTTGGTCCGGATGACTGCCGGCCCCACCGCCAATGACCCCGACGAGCCACCGCGGCCAACGAAAGCCTCGACAAGGTCGATAAGGTAGGCTTATTGGTGTGCCATGCGCCGCCTGCCTCCGCTCGCCGCCGTTCGCGTGTTCGAGGCGGCCGCCCGCCACGGCAATTTCACGCGTGCCGCAGCTGAGCTTGGAATGACTCAAGCCGCCGTCAGCTACCAGGTCAAATTGCTCGAAGAGCGCATCGGAACGGGGCTCTTCCACCGCATCAAGGGGCAGGTCAGCCTGACCGATACCGGGCGCCGCATCGCGCCGATGATCTCAAGCGCGTTCGACGGTTTGGACGACGCTTTCGGCTCGGCGCGAAGCCAGAGCGAGTCGATGCTGACCATCAGCTGTTCCAATAGCTTCGCGGCGAATTGGCTCGCCGTTCGGCTGGGTTCGTTTCAGCTCAAGCGGCCCGGGCTCGCGGTCAAGCTGTGCACTGACGACCATGTCGTCGATTTCGCGAGCAGCGAAGTCGACGTCGCGATCCGCAACAGCGCCGATCCCTGGCCGGGGCTCGTTTCGCATTTCCTGATGCGCGTTCCGATCGCTCCGCTGGCAAGTCCGCAGTTCCTTGCTGAGCATCCGCCGGTCACAAGCCCTGCTGATGTCATGCGCCTGCCGCGCCTGTCGCCCGACGACCGCTGGTGGAAGACCTGGTTCGCGGCCGTCGGCGGGGGCGAGCAGGCCGCGACGCCGCAAGGCGGGATCAGGCTCGATTCGCAGATCATGGAAGGCAATGCAGCAATCGCGGGTCAGGGAGCGGCGATCCTCAACCTCGCCATGTGGCGATCCGATATCGCTGCCGGGCGGCTGGTGCGGCCGGTGCCCGACCTGATCTTCAGCTCGCGATGCTATCGGCTGGTCTATCCCGAGCACAAACGCGGGGCGCCGAAGGTCAAGGCGTTTCGGGACTGGATGGCCGAGCAGGTCGCGGTCGAAGCCGCGGACGACCCTGACGGTGTATTCGTTCCGCCCTCGCAGACCCGCGCTTGACCCTCGCCACGCCGAGGCGGCGCTGCTAATCCACGTTCATGGTCCAAGCCGCCGAACCCAATGAAATAATCGACAGGTCCTTCGATACCGCGCTGTCCGAACGCTATCTGGTCTACGCGCTGTCGACGATCACCGCGCGCTCGCTTCCCGATGTCCGCGATGGGCTGAAGCCGGTTCATCGCCGACTCTTGTGGGCGATGCGGCTGCTCCGGCTCGACCCGGCGAGCGGGTACAAGAAATGCGCGCGTGTGGTCGGCGACACGATCGGCAAATATCATCCGCACGGCGATCAATCGGTGTACGATGCGATGGTCCGCCTCGCGCAGAGCTTTTCGCTGCGCTATCCGCTGGTCGACGGGCAGGGCAATTTCGGCAATGTCGACGGCGATAACGCCGCCGCCTATCGTTACACCGAAGCGCGGCTGACCCCCGCCGCGATCGAGCTCATGGCCGGGCTCGACGAAGGCACTGTCGACTACAGGCCCACTTATAATGGCGAGGAAGAGGAGCCGGAGGTCTTCCCGGGCCTGTTCCCGAACCTGCTCGCCAACGGCGCCAGCGGGATCGCGGTCGGGATGGCGACGTCGATCCCGCCGCATAATGTCGCCGAACTGATCGATGCGGCGACCCACCTGATCGACAATCCAGCGGCCGATCCTGTGGCGCTCATGGACTTCGTTCAGGGCCCCGACCTTCCCACCGGCGGGGAGATCGTCGATTCGCCCGTAGCGATCGCGCTGGCTTACGCCACCGGCCGCGGCTCGTTTCGCGTCCGTGCGCGCTTCGTGGTTCCTGAGAAGCGGCCGCAGGGCGGCTGGGTATTGGTGGTCACCGAAATTCCGTTCGGGGTGCCCAAATCCAAGCTCATCGAGCAGATCGCGGCGCTCATCGCCGACAAGAAGCTGCCGATCCTCGGCGATGTCCGGGACGAGAGCGACGAGGCGATCCGAATCGTCATCGAGCCGCGTTCGCGCGCCGTCAATCCGGAGGATTTGAAGGAAAGCCTGTTCCGGCTGACCGACCTTGAAACCCGTATTCCGTTGAACCTCAACGTCCTCGACGCCGATCGAACGCCGCGCGTTATGGGGCTGAAGGGCGCGCTGATCGCGTACCTCAAGCACCAAATCGAAGTGCTGGTGCGCCGCGCGACGACGCGCGTCGCTAAAATCGACGACCGGCTGGAGATCGTCGCCGGATATTTGATCGCCTTTCTCAACCTCGACCGCGTCATCCAGATCATTCGCGAGGAGGACGAACCCAAAGCGGTGATGATCGCCGAATTCGCGTTGAGCGACCGGCAAGCCGAGGCGATCCTCAACATGCGGCTGCGCAGCCTGCGCAAGCTTGAGGAAATGCAGCTTAGCAAGGAACGGGCCGCGCTCGAAAAGGAGCGCAAGGAGCTTGCCGCTTTGATCGAAAGCCCGACTAAGCAACGTAACCGGCTCAAGAAGGACTTGGCCGGACTACGTGAGCGCTACGGACCCGACACCGAACTCGGCGCCCGGCGTACGCGGATCGAGGAAGCCGCTCCGGCGCGCGAAATTCCATTGGAAGCGATGATCGAGCGCGAGCCGGTTACCGTCATCCTGTCCCAGCGCGGCTGGATCCGCGCCATGCGCGGCCATGTCGAACCCGCCGAGACCGAGGCGCTGAAGTATAAGGAGGGCGACGGACCGGGCTTCCCTCCGATCCATGCTTACACCACCGACAAGATCTTGTTCTTCGCGGCCGACGGGCGCGCCTTCACCTTGCCCGCCGACCGCCTGCCCGGGGGCCGCGGTTTCGGCGAGCCGGTACGCCTGATGTTTGATCTGCCAGGCGAAATTCCGATCGTCGCCATGCTTGGCGCGCAGCGCGGAGGCAAGCTCCTCCTCGCCGCATCGGACGGGCGCGGTTTCGTCGCCCCGTCGGCAACCGCGGTCGCCGAAACTCGCAAGGGCCGCCAGCTGGTCAATCTGCGGCCTGGCGCAACGCTCAAGATCGTCCGCTTGCTCGCCGACGAAACCGATTATGTCGCTGTCGTCGGCGACAATCGCAAGATGCTGGTCTTTCCGCTCGCCGAGCTTCCCGAACTTGGCCGCGGCGCGGGGGTCGCGATGCAGCGCTACCGCGACGGCGGCCTCGCCGATGCCATAGGCTTTCGTTTCGAAACCGGGCTCAGTTGGCGGATGGGCGGTGGCGAAGGCAGGACGCGGACCGAGGGCGACCTCGCCCCGTGGCGCGCCGCGCGTGGCGCTGCCGGGCGCATGCCACCGATGGGGTTCCCGCGCGACAATCGCTTTTGATTGCTTCTTCTTTGGCTAAGAGCAACTTAACGGGTGGCGTCGTAAGGCCCGGCAATGCCCTCGAAGGTCAACTCCAGAACGTCTTTCCCCACCCGCCGCTGGGATGACGTAAGAGACGCCGACCGGCGTCTGCTGGAGGCTTTGCCGATTGCTGCGGGGATCGTCGGGCGCGGCCCCGATGGGCTTTATCTGCTGCAGGAATGCAATGCGAAGTTCGTCGACATCATCGCGGCGCCGGGCCTTTCCTCCGACGAGCGAAAGACCGGCCTTTTCGACCTTGGGCCGCTCGGCGATGGCTTGCGCGGCTTTTTCGAGGAAGACGCCGAAACGCGCGAATTCGGCTGCCGCACCAGCGCGCAGGTCGGTGGCCGCGATCTCGCGGTCAAGCTCGCCGCTCTGGCCAGCAAGGGCGATCAGCGCCGTTGCCTGATGTCGGTCGTCGACCGCACATCAGAAGTTCAGAACGAGCGCAATCTGCGCAGCGAAATGCTTCGCGACAGTCTGACCGGGCTCGCCAATCGCCTCGCCTTTGCCGAGACGATAGAAGCCGCGATGGCGACCAGCGAGCGCTCCGACAGCCATGCCGTTCTGGTCGTCGACATGAACCGCTTCAGCCGTATCAACGAAAGCCTTGGCGCGCTGACCGGCGACGAGCTCATCATTACTTTTGCCCGCCGGCTGCTGTCGGCGCTGCGGAGCGGCGATACGCTCGCGCGCACCGGCGGCAACGAATTCGGAATTCTCATGGCGCTCCCTGGCGGGCTCAACGACGCGCTCGTCGCCGCCGATCGCATCCTCGAGGCCATGATGGCGCCGTTTCGCCTCTCGGACATGGAGATTCGCGTTGACTGCGCGGTCGGCTGCGCGCTCGTCGGCGAGGCATTGGGTGATGCCGAAGCGGGCTTTCGCAATGCGCAGTTCGCGATGAAAAAGGCCAAGCTTGCCGGCGTTCCCCAGGTCTACGAACCGCTGGAGGCAAGCGCGGCGCGCCACCGATTCTCTATCGAAACCGACCTTCGCCGAGCGATTGAGAATGACGAACTCACGCTAGCCTTCCAGCCGCTGATCGATCTGTCGAGCGGCGCCGTCGCGGGGTTTGAGGCGCTCGCGCGCTGGGACCATGCGACGCGCGGCCCGGTATCGCCGGTCGAATTCATTCCTGTCGCCGAGGAGTCAGGGCTTATTCTTTCGCTCGGGCGCTGGGCGCTGCACGCCGCGGCCCGCACCATGGCGCAATGGGACGCAAAGGCCGCCCGGACGCTGCCGATCTACATCGGGGTGAACGTCTCGGCGATCCAGATTGCGCGCGACGACCTCGCGGTCGCGGTCGCCGACGCGCTCAAGGCCAATGGCGTCGAAGGCAGCCGCTTCAATCTGGAGCTTACCGAAAGCGCGATCGTTCAGGATCCGCGCCGCGCCGGGCGCGTGCTCGACGCCTTGAAGGGGCTCCACGCGACGGTTGCAATGGACGATTTCGGGACTGGCTATTCGAGCCTAGCCTATCTTCAGAAACTTCCCATCGACGTGCTCAAGATCGACCGCAGCTTGGTGACCGGGATGATGATAGATCCCGATTCGGTCGCTATCATTCGCGCCGTCCTCAGCCTTGCCGAAGCGCTTGGAATGAAGACCACGGCGGAGGGGATCGAGACGCGCGAACTCAACGAGACCCTCGCATCGCTGGGCTGCTCGACCGGGCAAGGCTTTTACTACGCAAAGCCGCTCGCGCCCGAAGAGGCGCTCGATTACTGGCTGTCGCGCTCGGAGTTGGCGGCGCAGGCCTGATCCAGCCGGCGCGCAACGATCGCGTCGAATTCGGCGTCTTCAGGGAAGCCCGCTGCGACCCATTCCTCTTCGATTTGGCGAAGCGTGGCCGCGACCAGCGGACCCGCGCCGAGCCCGCGCGCGATCAGCGCGCCGCCGCCGATCGGAAGACGCGGACGCTGCCACCCGTCGAGCTCGGCGAGCCGCGCTGCATCGGGAGGGACGTCTCCGAGCAAGAGGCGGTCGAGCGCGCAGGCGAGCCCGAAACGATAGGCGAGCGCGCCGACTTCGGCCTTCCCATCTTCGGGCTGGCGCGACGCGCCGCAGGCCAGCCGGACCCGCGCCGCGTTCGACATTTTGAGCCGCGCAGCGATTTCGCCGGCGATCCGCATCTCGGCGGGCAGGAGCGCGGCGAGGCGGCGCAGCGGGTCCGCGGGGACGCCGAGCCCTTGCTCGCGAATGATCAGTTCACCCAGCAGTTTGACTTCGTCCCCGCCGATCTCGGGCAGCACCGGAGCGAATATCCCGCCCTGGTGCATCAGCCCCACGCTCGGCCCGGGATCGGGCAAAGCGAGCAATTTCATGAGCTCGTCGGCAATGCGCTCGCGCGACAGCGCCATGAGGTCGTTGGCACGCTCGCTGCACGCGGAGAGCGCGGCGCAATCAGGCTCGCCGCATGCAAAGCGGGCGTGAAAGCGGAAGAAGCGCAAAATGCGCAAATGATCCTCGGCGATGCGTTGCCGCGGGTCGCCGATGAAGCGCACGCTCCTCGTCGCCATATCTTCGAGCCCGCCGAAATAGTCGAATATTTCGCCGCTCACCGGGTCCGCGCTCAAGGCGTTGATCGTGAAGTCGCGTCGTGCGGCGTCGGCCTGCCAATCGTCGGTGAAGGCGACCACCGCATGCCGCCCGTCGGTCTCGACATCGCGCCTCAGCGTGGTCACTTCGACCGGCCGTCCCGCGATCACCGCGGTGATCGTGCCGTGCGCAAGGCCGGTTGGAACCGCCTTGATCCCTGCGGCTTCGAGCCGTTCGATCACTTCACCGGGCGCGATACGCGTCGCCAGATCGACGTCGGATACCGGCAGCCCGAGCAACGTGTCGCGGACCGCGCCCCCGACCACGCGCGTCGCGCCGCCGTCCGCGTCGAGTGCTTCGAGCAGCGGCTCCATCCCGGTCCAGGCGGCCCAAGGCATCGCCGCAAGCTTCATCCTGCGCGCCCGATCCGCCGCGACAGGTTGACGATAATCGCCGCGGTCGCCCCCCAAATCCGCCGCTCGTGCCAGAAGATTTCATAGTAGCTGCGCTTGCGGCCCTGCCAGAGCACCTCTTTGACTCGGTGCTGCGCGGGATCGGTGACGAAGGCCAGCGGCACTTCGAAGAGCTCCTCGACTTCGCCGTCGCCGGGTCGAAGCGCGAGCCCGGGCGCGATTACCGCGATGACCGGCGTGACGATGAAGCCAGTGATCGTGCGATACGGATCGCCCGTCCCGACGATGCGCGCGTCGTTGCTGGAAAGTCCGATTTCCTCGCCGGCCTCGCGCAGCGCCGCATCCTCCGCCGTCTCGCCGGGCTCGGCGCGCCCGCCCGGAAAGGCGATCTGGCCGGCATGATGGCGCAGATGCGCGGTGCGAACGGTGAGAAGCAGCCCGGGCTCAGGTCGATCGACGATCGGGACCAGCAC
>Ga0136640_10000737_pt1 | contig 12692 bp, 13 predicted proteins | sample AntDrymUQ8642106_2_FD_105498 | JGI IMG/M metagenome (GOLD analysis project Ga0136640, IMG submission 105498) | Polar desert sand microbial communities from Dry Valleys, Antarctica - metaG UQ864 (21.06) | ecosystem: Environmental > Terrestrial > Soil > Desert | place: Antarctica: Dry Valley...
GCATCGAGGACGAGCGGCACTGGGAAGCCACGTTCCAGGGCCTCGGCACCTGGACGAACGCCCGTTGGTGGAAGATCAAGCCCAAGATCCAGGAGGGCAAGTTCCTCGGCAACACCGGCGGCAACGAGGAGCCCGACGCCTACATCGCCGAGCAGCAGTTCCCGGCGTTCGCCTCGCTGGCGTTGCCGGGCATGTTGCGCATCGCTTACCCGGGCTTCATCCACTACGAGTTCTACGTGCCGATCGACGCAGGGCGCACGAAGTACGTGGGCGTGATGGTCAAGTTCGGTTCGCGGCGTGACCGGCTCTCGTTCTTCGTCCGCTACCTGGCCGGGGTCCGCTGGCTGTTCCACGGCAACTTCTCCAGCCAGGACCACTGGATGGTGTCGGAGACGGACGCGCCCCCCGAGCGCCTCTACCGGCCCGACGTCTCGCTGCTCGAGTGGCGCCGGCTGGTGGAGGAGGGCAACCCGTTCCTCGCCGAGAGCGACGAGGAGACGGCCCCCACGGTGACGGAGTCCTGAGCGACGTGGGCACGGGCACGGCGCGGCCCTTCCCGATCGCCCCGGCACCGCCGGGCCGATCGGTGGTGGCGGGACGCCACGACTACCATGTCATCACGCTCGGTGAGGAACAGGACGCGGCCACGGCGCCAGCGGTGTTCCTGCACGGCGGGGGGCCAGGGTGCTCCGGTTGGACCGACTTCGGTCCCGTGGCACCGCTGTTCGCCGAGCGCAGGCTGTGCCACGTCGTCGACCTGCTGCAGTACGGCAGCTCGGACAAGTCGCCGATCACCGGGCCGCGCTGGAGCTACCTCGCCGCCTCGATGGTCGAGCTGTTCGACGCCTTGGGGGTCGACCGGGCAGACCTGATCTGCAACTCGTGGGGCGGCACGATCGCCATCGCCATGGCCGCTGAGCATCCCGAGCGCGTGCGTTCGCTGGTGGTCACCGGTTCGATGCCCGTGTTCTACGGCCCCCTGGCACCGCTGCCCGAGCGCGGTCGGCGCGGGCGCATCGCCCGTGACGCCTACTTCGGCGGCGAGGGCCCGTCGCTCGACAAGATGCGTCACCTGATCGGCTCGCTGGAGTGGTACGACGAGTCCCTGATCCCCGACGAGACGGTACGGGTGCGCTACGAGCAGAGCCTCGACCCCGGCGAGATGCACCTCGCCTCCCAGTCCGACGAGCTGCGCGGTGAGTGGCAGGACCTCGAGGATCACCTGCGCCGGATCCGATGCCGCACGCTGTTCTGCTGGGGCATGTACGACGCCTTCCTCACGCCGGACTACCCGTTGATGCTGGCTCGCATGGTGCGCCACGGCCAGCTGTTTGTGATGGACGAGACCTCGCACCACCTGCAGGAGGAGCGCCCCTGGGACTACGTGGCGATGGTGGAGGGGTTCCTCGCCCAGTCGGAGCCGGATGTCGTCGCCGCCCACCAGGAGGGCGGCTGATGCGTCGGCGCCTTGGGTTGCTCGGAGCCGGCGCGGTGCTGGGGTTCGTGCTGCGACGGCAGCTCGTGGCGCTGCTCACCGCCACCACCGGGACGTGGGTGGGTTCGCCACCGTCGCCGCCGCCGGCGAGCGCCGAGGTCGATCGATGACAGCAGACCAGCGGTCGGCAGCGTGCCAGAAGGCGCTCGACGCCGTCGACGGCGAGCGGGTGGCGGAGCTGTGCGCGGCACTGGTCGACATCGCCTCGCCGACAGGCGAGGAGGCCCCGCTCGCTGAGTGGATCGCCGGCGAGCTGCGCCGAGGTGGCATCGACAGCCGGACCCAACCGATCGACGACCTGCAGGCGAACGCCGTGGCCCGCATCGGCGATCCCGGCGACGGACCCGACCTGCTGCTGTACGCGCCCATCGACACGCTCACCACCGGCAACCCCGATGAGGATCTGCCGTGGGTGGGCCGGGAGCTCGCCGCCCACGCCGTCCCGGTGGCGCAGCGGCACGGGAACAGGGTCACCGGACTCGGCGCCCACAACCCGAAGGGCCACGTGGCATGCGTGATGGCTGCGCTGGAGGCGATCGCCGCCGCCGATGTGCCGCTCACGGGTCGCGTGCTCGCCGGCTTCGGTGCCGGCGGGATGCCCACGAACGCCCGGCACGACAGCGGGCGGCGCAACACCGGCCAGGGCGTCGGCGCCTCGTTCATGCTCGAACAGGGCGTCTGGGCAGACGCCGCGATCATCGCCAAGTCGGGCTGGGCGGTGTCGTGGGAGGAGGTGGGGCTGGCGTGGATCGACGTGAACGTGCACGGCATCCACACCTACGTCGGTGCCAGGAACCGCCTGCCGTACGACAACCCGATCGTGGCCGCCGGACGTGTCGCTGCCTTCCTCGACGCGTGGTTCGAGCGCTACGCGGCTCGCCACGCCGCAGGCCTCGTGGAGCCACAGGGCGTCGTCGCCGCGGCACGGGCCGGTTGGTGGCGGATGGCAGCGGTGGTCCCTGCGCTCGCCAAGCTGCGCGTCGACCTGCGGCTGGCTCCCGGGCAGTCACCGCTCGACGCCAAGCGCGAACTCGACGCCGCGCTCGACGAGCTGCGCGACGGTGACGACCCGGTCGACGTCGACACCGAGCTGGTGCTGGCGATCCCGGGCAGCCACACCGACCCTGGGCACTGGATCGCCACGTCGGCGATCGCCGCCTGGGAATCGGTGACGGGCCGTCAGCACCAGCCGATCACGGCCACCAGCGGTGCCACCGATGCCAACATCCTTCGCAACCGCGGCCTGCCCACGGTGCGCATCGGCCTGCCGAAGGTGGACGACGGCCGTCGCGAGCTCGACTTCGCCGCCGGCATGAACACCGTCGACGTCGGAGCCCTCGAGCTGCTGACCCGTCACCTCGTCACGACGGCCGTTGACGTCTGCACGCGCACCCGGGACGAGCTCACCGGAGCTGACACGTGAGCACCGTGGTGATCGGAGCGGCGGCCTCGCACACGACGCTGATGAACACCAAGTGGGACGAGGTCGACCACCTGCAACGAGCCCACGACTACCGAGCGGCGCTGGGGACGGCACGATCGGCGATCGAGGCGGCGGGCGCCGACGCCGCCGTCGTCGTCGGCCCCAACCACTTCCGCGGCTTCTGGCTCGATCTGATGCCGATGTTCACGATCGGCGTCGGCGAAGTGGTCGCCGCCGGCGAGCACGGCACGCCGGAAGGACCGCAGGCGACCGATGCCGAACTGGCCAGGCGGTTGCTGTCGGCGCTCGTGACGTCTGGCTTCGATCCGGCGTTCTCGGCGAGGTTGCAGGTCGACCACGGCGTCACCCACGCCATCCAGCACGTGCTGCCCGAAGGGCTGCCGGTCGTGCCGCTGGTGGTGAACTGCTTTGCCCCGCCGCTACCGCCGCTGGCGCGATGTGCGGCACTCGGCGAGGCGATCGCAGGAGGCCTGGCCGGCGACGGCCTCGACCGGCGGGTGGCGGTCGTCGCCTCCGGTGGTCTGTCGCACCAGCTGCCGTTCCCCGACTGGCGCGACCCGCGCTCCGACGACGACGAGTACCTGGTGACCTCGTGGCTCGAGGGTCGCGACGACTGGGCGAGCTACGAGGATCGGCGCCGCCAGATCGTCGTGTCGGCGTCGCCGGTGCTCAACGAGCGCTTCGACACCTCGGTGCTCGAGCGGCTGAGCGACGGCGAGATGGCTCGACTCGTCGAGCTCGAGCACGACCTCGTCGCCACGGCGGGGAACGGTGCCAACGAGATCCGCAACTGGCTGATCATGGCGGGTGCCTGCGGATGGGCGCCTGGGCGCTCGCTGTGCTACTCGCCGATGCCGGAGTGGCTGACGGGCATGGCCGTCGCCATGGTCGACGCACCTGGCCACGAAGATCTCAACCGCTCAGGAAGGAAGGCCCGATGACGATCTGGACGGACCTCAGCCCGATACCGTTCACGCTCGACTGCGTGGACGCCGGTGGCATCCCGACGCGCTCCCTGCGCGCCGGCGAAGGCCCCGACGTGGTGTTCCTGCACGGCACCAGCGGCCACCTGGAAGCGTTCACACGCAACATCCAAGCGCACGTTGACGCCGGCTTCCGCTGCCACGCCATCGACATGCTCGGCCACGGCTACACCGGCAAGCCCGACTACCCCTACGAGATCCCGCGCTACGTCGAGCACCTCGACAACTACCTCAGAGCGTGCGGCATCGACCGCGTGAACCTGGCGGGCGAATCGCTCGGGGGGTGGGTGGGCGGCTGGTTCGCCTCCGAGCAGCCCGAGCGGGTGATCAGCCTGCAGCTGATCGCCGCCGGTGGCACGAAGGCGAACCCAGAGGTGATGGACCGCATCCGCACTTCGACCAGGCAGGCGGTCACCACCGACGATCCCGAGCTGACGCGCAAGCGGCTCAACCTGCTGATGCACGACCCGGCCACGACGGTGACCGACGAACTCGTCGAGCAACGCCACCGCATTTACCACCAGCCGGACTTCGTCGCCAACATCGACAACCTGCTGTGCCTGCAGGACATGCAGACACGCCAGCGCAACCTGTTGCGGGAGGAGCGACTCGCCAAGCTGGCGGACGTGCCGACGCTGATCATCTGGGGCCATGAGAACCCGTTCGGCGACGTGCCGGAGGCCGAGCAGATGCACGCCAACATCCCCAACAGTCGGCTCGAGCTGTACCCCGAGTGCGGGCACTGGCCGCAGTACGAGCGCGTCGACCTGTACAACCCGATGGCGCTCGAGTTCCTGCGCGAGCACAACTCATGAGTGAGCGCAGCGACGAGCGCACGTTGGTGGAGGCCGCCGACCGGTTGTGGGAGGCGGCGCTGAGCGGCAAGCCCTGCGACCCGGTGCGCGACCTGATCGCCGCGGACGCCGCAGCAGACGCCTACCGCGTGCAGCAGCGCAACGTCGACCGCCTCGCCACCGAGCGCGGCTGGCGCGTCTGCGGTCGCAAGATCGGGCTCACCTCGCCTGCGGTGCAGGCCCAGCTCGGTGTCGACCAGCCCGACTTCGGCACCATCTTCGCCGAGCTCGGTCACGGTGACGGCGAGGAGGTGCCGATCGGCGAGCTGCTGCAGCCGCGCATCGAAGCCGAGGTGGCGCTCGTGCTCGAGCGCGACCTCGACTACGGCGTGCACACGCTCGCCGACGTGTTGGCGGCGACCGCCTTCGCGCTGCCGGTGCTCGAGATCGTCGACAGCAGGATCGCCGGGTGGGACATCACGTTCGTCGACACCGTGGCCGACAACGCCAGCGCCGGCAGGTTCGTGCTCGGCACCGTGCCGGTGCTGCTCGACCGCGATCTGGCGGCGATCGAGATGCGCATGACCGTCAACGGCGAGGAGCGTTCGCAGGGCACCGGCGCCGCGTGCCTCGGCAACCCGTTGTTGGCGGCCCGCTGGCTCGCCGACACCATGTCGCAGCTGGGCAGCCCGCTGCGCGCCGGTGACGTGGTGTTGACCGGTGCGTTGGGGCCGATGACGCCGGTGGAGGCGGGCGACGTGGTGGACGCCGAATTCGACGGGTTCGGTCGGGTCTCGACACGGTTCGGCGCCGAGGGACACGACGACGAGGAGGGGAAGTGAACGCGATGACGGGTGCGGGCGAGCAGCGCGTGAAGGTGGCGATCATCGGCTCGGGCAACATCGGCACCGATCTGATGATCAAGGTGATGCGGCACTCGCAGCGCCTGCGGATGGGGGCGATGGTGGGCATCGACCCGGACTCGGACGGGCTCGCCCGTGCGGCCCGGTTGGGGGTGGCGACGACGTCGGACGGGGTCGAGGGCTTCTTGCGGATGCCCGAGTTCGACGAGTGCCGGATCGTGTTCGACGCCACGTCGGCTAACGCCCACCGTCACAACGCCGAGCGTCTGGAGGGCTGCGGCAAGCAGTTGATCGACCTCACGCCGGCGGCGCTCGGGCCGTATGTGGTCCCTCCCGTGAACCTCGATCAGCACCTGGGGGCCCCGAACTTGAACATGGTGTCGTGCGGTGGGCAGGCGACGATCCCGATCGTCGCTGCGGTGGCGCAGGTCACGCCGGTGCACTACGGCGAGATCGTGGCGTCGATCGCCTCCCGATCGGCGGGGCCAGGAACGAGGGCGAACATCGACGAGTTCACCGAGACTACGTCGCGTGGGATCGAGATCGTCGGTGGCGCCGAGCGTGGCAAGGCGATCATCGTGCTCAACCCGGCGGAGCCGCCGCTGATCATGCGTGACACGGTGTTCTGCCTGACGGACTACGTCGATCCTGGTGCCGTGGTCGCCTCGGTGGAGGAGATGGTGCGCCAGGTGGCCGAGTACGTGCCGGGCTATCGCCTCAAGCAACCGGTGCAGGTGGACCCGGTCGGTGAGGACGAGCCGCTGCGGATCCCGGAGATGGACCGCAAGTTCCAGGGGATGAAGGTCAGCGTGTTCCTCGAGGTGGAGGGAGCCGCCCACTACCTGCCGGCCTATGCGGGGAACCTCGACATCATGACGTCGGCGGCGGTGCAGACCGCTGAGCGGCTGGTCGCGCAGCAACTCGTGGACGTGGCGTGATGGCTGGCACCACCCTGCTGGAGCACGGGATCACGCCGTCGCAGCGGCTGTACATCCAGGACGTGACGCTGCGCGACGGGATGCACGCCGTCCGCCACCGCTACAGCCTCGGTGAGGTGCGCGCCATCGCCGCCGCGCTCGACGACGCCGGGGTGGCGTCAGTCGAGGTGGCGCACGGCGATGGCCTCGCCGGATCGTCGTTCAACTACGGATTCGGCGCCCACACCGACTGGGAGTGGCTGGAGGTCGCCGCCCAGACCTTGCGGCGGGCGACATTGGCGACGCTGCTGCTGCCAGGCATCGGCACCGTCGAGGATCTGCGCAGGGCGCACGACCTCGGCGCTCGCTCTGTGCGGATCGCCACACACTGCACAGAGGCCGACATCGCCGAACAGCACATCGCCGCTGCCCGCGAGCTCGGCATGGACGTCGCCGGCTTCCTGATGATGAGCCACATGAGCCCGCCCGACGCGCTGGCCGAACAGGCCAAGCTGATGGAGGGCTACGGCGCCCACTGCGTGTACGTCGTCGACTCGGGGGGCCGTCTGACGATGGACGGGGTCCGCGACCGCCTGCTCGCCTATCGCGAGGTGCTCGAACCCGCCACGGAACTGGGGATCCACGCCCATCACAACCTGAGCTTGGGAGTCGCCAACTCGGTGGTGGCCGTGGAGTGCGGTGTGACCCGCGTCGATGCCTCCCTTGCAGGACAGGGCGCGGGCGCCGGCAACGCCCCGCTCGAGGTGTTCGCCGCCGTCGCCGACCTGCTCGGCTGGGACCACGGGTGCGACGTGTTCGCCCTCCAGGACGCCGCCGAGAACCTGGTGCGCCCGACCCAGGACCGGCCCGTGCAGGTCGACCGCGAGACGCTCACGCTCGGCTACGCCGGCGTGTACTCCAGCTTCCTGCGCCACGCCGAGGCGGCGTCGGAGCGCTACGGCGTCGACGTGCGCGACATCCTCGTCGAGGTCGGCGCCCGACGCCTGGTCGGAGGCCAAGAGGACATGATCGTCGACGTCGCCCTCGACCTCGCACGCCGGGCTGGTTGAGCACATGATCCGCCGGCGGTACGTGGACGTGCCGTTCGGGCAGGTGCACGTGGCGATGACGGGCCACGCGACGGGGGGCACGGAGCGAGGCGTCCCGCTCGTCCTGCTGCACCAGACGCCGCGGTCGTGGGACGAGTTCGCCGAGGTGTTAGCGATCGTCGGCGACGACCGCTGGGCGATCGCGATCGATCTGCCGGGCATGGGTGCCAGCGATCCGCACCCGCAGGGAGCGTCGATCGAGCAGCTCGCCGAAGGGGTGATCGCCGCCATCGACGGACTCGGGGTCGACACGTTCGACCTCGCCGGCCACCACACCGGTGGGGTGGTGGCGATCGAGATCGCCGCCACCTCGCCGGGGCGTGTGCGGCGTCTGGTGCTGTCCTCGACGCCCCTCGTCGACGCCGAGGGCAGGCAGGCACGGAGTGAGCGGTCGGCGATCGATGCCGTCGAGGTGGCCGACGACGGGTCCCACTTGACCGAGCTGTGGCGCCGCCGACAGCGCTTCTATCCCCGCCACCGTCCGGACCTGCTCTCCCGCTTCGTGACCGATGCGCTTCGCGCCGCAGATCCCGAGGCTGGGCACCGAGCCGTCGCCCGCTACGAGATGGAGTCCAGGGTGCCGCTGGTCAAGGCGCCGACGTTGGTGATCGGCCATGCGGACGATCCGTACGCCTTCAAGGAGATGGAGCCACTGGCGGCCGCGCTCGGCGCTCCCACGGTGACGATCGACGGCGGCATGGTGCCCCTCGAGTTCACCGCTGATCGCTTCGCGCGCGAACTCAGATCGTTCCTCACCGCTGCGACGCCGCACACGCACCCGCCGACGTGAGCCTTGAAAGCGCCACTAGAGTGTCGCTCGCACAGGTCCCAGCGAATCCGGTGAGATCCCGGAACTGACCCGCAACGGTGATGCCCGCAGCCAGCCCGGCAGCGTGGATGAGTCCGGTCGCCTGGCCCTGGGCGCGACATCAATCCCTCGAGGCAAGGGTGGTTCGCACGCCGCAAGGCAGGCAGACCCGACTTGTTCTCTCCCGATCAGTGGAGGAACGAACATGAAGCGAACGCTGGGGGTCGGCCTTGTGGCCGCCATCGCGTTGATCGCGTCGTCGTGCGGCGACGACGGCGAGTCGACGGACACGGACAGCGCCGGCGCAACGACCGCTGCAACGACGCCGGCAACGACGGCCGACGCACCGACGACTGCTGCAACAACGACCGGCGCACCGACGACCGTCGCGCCAACGACCGTCGCGTTAACGACCGTCGCGCCGAGCACGGTGCCCGAGGACGTGCCGCAGCGCATCGTCTCGCTCTCGCCGACGCACACCGAGATCCTCTTCGCCATCGGTGCGGATGACCAGGTCGCCGCCGTCGACAGCTTGTCGAACTTCCCCGAGGAGGCCGCCGACGTCGTGACCGACCTCTCTGCGTTCGAACCCAACGTCGAGGCGATCGCCGGCTACGAGCCGGACCTCGTCATCGTGCAGAGCGAAGGACCGATCATCGAACAGCTCGACACGCTCGGCATCGAGACCTGGATCGGGGTCGCGCCGGCGACGATGGACGACGTCTACGCCCAGATCGAGCAGCTCGGCGCGATGACGGGCCACGTCGGCGACGCAGCCGAGCTCGTCGGCCAGATGGAGACCGACCTCACCGCGCTCACGGAGGACCTGCCGAAGCTCGACCGGCCGCTGACCTACTACCACGAGCTCGACAACACGTACTTCTCCGTCACCTCGGACACGTTCATCGGCAGCATCTACTCGATGTTCGGGCTCGAGAACATCGCCGACGAGACGCAGGACCAGGCCGGCGGCTACCCACAGCTCAATCCCGAGTTCATCGTCACGGCGAACCCCGACCTCATCTTCCTCGCCGACACGGTCTGCTGTGGGGAGACGAAGAAGACCGTCGCCGCCCGTGGTGGGTGGAAGCAGATCAGCGCCGTCCGTGAGGGTCTCGTGTTCGAGATGAACGACGACCTCGCGTCGCGCTGGGGGCCTCGCATCGTCGACTACGCGGCGCAGGTGCGTAACGCCGTCGACAAGGCAGCCGCACTCGAACCGGCGGGATGAGAACGTGAGGGCCGCGCTGATGGCGTTCCCCGGCCACGCAGGCCGTTGTTATCCGCTCCTTCGCTGGCGCTTCGTCGCTCGCATCGGCGCACGCGTTCGATGAGCGATGCTCGCGTCGTCGCGCTGCGCCGGTACGGGCTCGCCGGGCTGATCTTCCTCGTCGTCATCGTGGCAGCGGTGATGATCGGTCCGAGCGGTCCGCCGGCGTGGCGCGTGCCGCTGGCATTGCTCGACCGGCTGCCGCTCGTCGACATCAGCGCTGGTGTTAGCGACTCGCAATGGGCGGTGGTGTGGGAGATCCGCATGCCGCGGGTGATCCTCGGTGCGCTCGTCGGCTCGATGCTTGCCGTCGCAGGGGCGTCGTACCAGGGCGTGTTCCGCAACCCGCTCGTCGATCCGTACCTCCTCGGCGCAGCCGCCGGCGCAGGGCTCGGGGCCACGATCGTCCTCACCGTCGCAAGGTCGCAGACGAGCACGTGGCCGATCGATCCCGTCCCGACGGTGGCTTTCATCGGTGCGATCGTCACTGTGTTCGCGACGTACGCTGTCGGCGCCGCGTTCGGCAGGACGAGCAGCGTCACGCTCGTACTCGCCGGCATCGCCGTCGTGTCGATGGTGACGGCGGTGCAGACCTTCATCCTCCAGCGTCACAGCGACGTCGTGCGCGAGGTCTACTCGTGGATCCTCGGTCGCCTGCACACGGCGACGTGGGGCGATGTGCGGCTCGTGGCGCCATATGTCGTCGTGTCGGTCATCGTGCTGATGCTGCACCGCCGCCACCTCGACCTGCTGCGCGTCGGCGAGGACGAGGCGCAGGCGCTCGGCGGATCCGTCGCCCACGTGCGACTCGTCGTCGTCACGGCAGCGACGCTCGGCACGGCGGCCGTGGTCTCGGTCAGCGGGCTGATCGGTTTCGTCGGGGTGGTCGTGCCGCACGTGGTGCGGATGGTGACGGGGTCGAGCTACCGCAGCGTGATCCCTCTGTCCGTGCTCTACGGGGGTGCGTTCCTCGTCCTCGCCGACATCCCCGGCCGGATTCTCACCGATCCCGCCGAGACGCCGATCGGTGTCGTGACGGCGTTGCTGGGAGGCCCGTTCTTCATCTACGTGCTGCGCACCCGACAGATCGCGACATGAGTGTCGTCGAGTTCCGCGCGCTGACTGTTCGCTACGGCCGCGCGGTCGCGGTGGCGGAGTTCTCGTTCGAGGTGGCGACGGGGGAGTGGGTCGGCCTGATCGGACCGAACGGTGCAGGGAAATCGTCCCTGCTGCGTGGCGCGATCGGACTCGTGCCTGCAGAGGGCGACGTACTCGTCGACGGCCGCTCGCTGACGGCGATGCCTCGGCGGCAGCGCTCGGCGCTCGTCGCTTACGTGCCGCAGATCCCGACCATTCCCGAGGACATGACGACACACGAGTACGTGTTGCTCGGTCGCACGCCCTATGTGTCGTACTTCGGGTCGCCGACGCACGCCGATCGCGAGATCGTGCTCGACGTGCTCGATCAGCTCGACCTCGGTGGCTTCGCCGATCGTCGCCTCGGCGAGATGAGCGGCGGTGAGCGCCAGCGTGTCGTGATCGCTCGTGCGCTCGCGCAGGACACCCCCGTGCTCGTGCTCGACGAGCCGACGAGCGCGCTCGACATCGGTCACCAGCAACAGGCGATGGAGCTCGTCGCTCGGCTGCGGGCGGAGCGACGACTCACAGTGATCGCGGCGATGCACGACCTCACACTGGCGTCGGTCTACAGCGATCGCCTCGCCCTGCTGCACGACGGCGAGCTCGTCGCTGAGGGCACCCCGGCCGAGGTGCTCGACCCCGACACGCTCGCCAAGTATTACGGCGCCAACGTGAAGGTGCAGATCGAGGCCGATGGCACCGTTGTCGTGATCCCGCGTCGCGGCGGTGGCGAACGGCCGTCCTGACGCGCTACGAAGCACCCACGAGGAGCTGCTCTGCGATGTCGAGGGCGTCCTCGATCGGGATTGCGAAGCCGATGTTCGACGCCTGGACGTTGACGCCGCTTGCGGCGACGGCCGTGTTGATGCCGATCACCTGCCCGCTGGCGTCGACGAGCGGTCCGCCGGAGTTGCCCGAGCTGATGGCGGCGTCCGTCTGGATCAAACCGGACAGAGTGCCGGTGGCCGTCTCGATCGAGCGGTCGAGCGCCGAGACGATGCCGCGCGTGACCGTCGGGCTGCCCTCGAGTCCGAGTGCGTTGCCGATCGCGACGACGTCGTCGCCGACCGCGATGTTGCCCTCGGCAATCGTGGCGGGGGTGAGTACCGACGTGTCGTCGAGCCGCAGGACAGCGATGTCGGTGCTGGCGTCGGCGGCGACGAGCGATGCCACGCGCTCCTCCCCGGCGACGATGACGGCGATCTCGGTGGCGCCCTCCACGACATGAGCGTTCGTGAGCGCGTGACCCTGGTCGTCGATGATGACGCCGGATCCTTCGCCTTCGCCTTCGGTGACGAACGGACCCCGCTGCTGTTGGAGCCGGGTCGTGACGGCGACGACCGATGGCTCGACGGTCTCGACGATGCCGCCGACGTCGAGGGTCTCCCCGGCGAACGAGGTGTTCTCGGCGGCCGGCGAGCCGTCGCTCGACGACGTTGCGCCGTCGCTCGACAAGGTCCCCCCGACCCACCCTGCACCGAGCGCGGTCGCGGCGAAGGCCACGGGAACGATCCGACGCCGTCGAGTCCGCGATCCTCTCCTCGAGCCCGTTGGCGTCAGGTGGATCGGTGGCGGCGGCGAGAGCGGCGAGCCAGGTGGACCGGACGGGATGGGAGGGCCGGGAGGACCGGGGTTCTGCAGAGTCGGTGTCATCTCACCGAGTGTGCGATGCCCAACGCTGACGTTGCCGGGAACGCCCTGTGAGCTCCCTGAGCGACGGCCGCTCAGTTCGTGTCGGCGTGGATGGGTCGGGGTGGGTTGAAGTGGACGGCCCAGTGGTCGAGGCGTTCACCGAGGGGGTGTTGCCAGGTTCCGGTCGGTGTTGGTGGTGGGCCGCCTGGCGTGGTGGGTGCCGCGCCGGGCTCGATA
>Ga0136640_10000738_pt1 | contig 12686 bp, 17 predicted proteins | sample AntDrymUQ8642106_2_FD_105498 | JGI IMG/M metagenome (GOLD analysis project Ga0136640, IMG submission 105498) | Polar desert sand microbial communities from Dry Valleys, Antarctica - metaG UQ864 (21.06) | ecosystem: Environmental > Terrestrial > Soil > Desert | place: Antarctica: Dry Valley...
GCAATCAGCAGCAGTGCCCCGCCCAGTGTTTCCTGACGCAGGATTTGCGCGATCCGGCTGGTCTCTACCCACGACCCGCGGCTGAGCACAGCTGGGGCAGATCCGTAGGAAGGCGTCATGAGCACACTCCTAACTAAGCGACGATTCAGTCGTTACCGGCCCAGGCTTCCAGCCGCCCGTGAAGACCCTACCCACCTTCGTGCCTCAACTAAGGCGGTCACCGTCGCGGCTGGTACCGCATCCCGATCAGCCCGCGCCCTTGTAAAGTCAACGCGTCACAGCGGGCGCCGCTGATCGCGTGACCAGGTCGGACACCGTAGGGTTTCCCCCAGAGCTGATGACTAGGCAGTCGCACCCCAATTCTGGGACCGGGCGTTGCCAGCCGAAACTAGGAGAGGACCCTCAGATGTCGACCGAGTACCGGGGCCCGACCACGTCGAACGACCCGACGGATGACGAACCCACCATCGGGCGTCTCATCGCCGACACCACCAGGGACGTGTCCTTGCTGGTGCGCAACGAGATCGAGCTGGCCAAGTCGGAGCTGAAGTTCAGCGCCAAGGCCGGTGGTATGGGTGCGGCCTTCTTCGGCGCGGCGGCATTCGTCGGCGTCTTGGCCATCATCATGCTGTCGATCTCGCTCGCGTACTTCTTGTGGTGGATCGGGTTCCACCCAGCACTGGCCTTCCTCACGATCTTCGGCCTTTACCTGGTGATCGCAGGCATCCTGGCCTTTGTCGGACTCAAGAAGGTCAAGCAGGTGCACGCACCCGAACAGACCATCGCTGCCGTCAAGAGCAACAAGCAGGTTCTCAAGCGCGGGTGACCTCGCCCGGCCCAGTCCCGCGCAACGGCTCGCCCGACTCCGAGCCCTGGACTTCTCGGTTTCTCTCCGCAAACGGGTCCCGGTTCCACGTCGTCGAGGCAGGCAGCGGACCGCTGGTTCTTCTGCTTCACGGCTTCCCACAGTTCTGGTGGGCTTGGCGACATCAGCTGACTGCGTTGGCGCGGGCCGGTTTTCGAACCTGCGCGCTGGACTTGAGAGGCTATGGCGACAGCGATAAGCCCCCGCGTGGATATGACCCCTTCACGCTCGCGGCTGATGTCGCCGGGATCAGCCGAGAGCTCACAACCGACCAGGTGACCGTCGTCGGCCAAGGATGGGGCGGGTATGTCGGTTGGGCCGTCTCCGCCGCCTATCCCGACATCGTGAACGGGCTCTGCACCGTAGGGGCACCGCATCCATCTGAGCTGTTGCATCCCCCGTTGAGCCTGCTCACAAGAGCGCCCACCAGGCACCTCGCCGCCATGCAGGTTCCCTGGTTACCCGAGCGGCGCATCATGAGCGGCAACTACATCGAGCGCCACCTGCGAGCATGGTCAGCTCCAGGATCGACGTTCCCTTCAACCGACGAAGGTGCGCGTTACCGCCAGGCTCTCGCCTCCTGGCCCTCCCCCCACTGTGCGTTGGAGTATCACCGCTGGCTCTTGAGGTCCCGACTACGTGCCGATGGCCGTGCCTTCGCACGCCTGATGCGACACCCGATAAGGGTTGACGTGCTGCAGGTCAGCGGGTCCCATGACCCTGCCGTGCACCCGACTGCGATCACGCGGTCGCGACGGCATGTCGCAGGTAGCTATGCAGAAGCGATGGTGCACGGTGCGGGGCACTTCGCGCCCGAGGAGAGACCTGACGAGTTCACCGGCATACTGCTCGATTGGCTCGTCCGCCTATGACAGAGCCCGTGAGCTCTCCGCGCTGCGGCGGCGACCGTTCCGGAGGGAATAAGGGACCGTCACAAAGTGCATGAGCCGGTGCTGACCTCGGTGAGAGCCGCCCGGCCCTGTGCTGCTGCCCCGGAGACCTGGTCGGCTGTCAACGCATAACCGGTGTTGGGGCTGGTCACTGAAGCGGCGAAGATGACCCCGAGGACCTCGCCTTCGAAGTTGACCAGCGGGCCGCCTGAGTTGCCCTGCCTGACCCTGGCGTGGATCGAGTAGGCGTCGCGGGAGACAGTCCCCTCGCCATATATGTCTGGGCTGCGCAGCGTCTGCTGGTCACGCACTCGAGCCGGCTGCACGTCGTACGGACCGTTCTCAGGAAAACCCAAGACCGCCGCCGAGTCCTCGGATACCGCCGGTGTCGTCGCGAACCGCAGCGAGGGGAGATCGAGACGCGGCACTCGCAGCACAGCGACGTCGACGTCCGGGTCGTAGTGGACAACCTCCGACCGGTAGCTGTTGGCGCCGACGGTCACGACCGGGTTGTCGACTCCGGCCACCACGTGCGCGTTGGTCATGACGGTGCTGCGGTCGAAGGCGAACCCGGTTCCCTCCAGAGTGCGCCCACAGTCGTCAGCGGAACCGACGACTTTGACCACACTGCGCCCGGCTTCGCGGATGTCTGCGCTCTGCACCACCTCTGGTGACGGTGCCGGCACATCCTTGATTCGCTCGGGCGCGAACGGCTCCAGGTAGCGCGGGAACTTCGAAGAGTCGACCAATGAGTTGAAGGTGGACAGGATCCGAGACGTGCCCCCGGGGATGGCGTCATCGACGGAGCCCAGCACTACGGACGAGCGGATCACCTGGTTGAGCCGAGGCAACTGCGTACCACTGGCTGCGACGCCGAGCACCCAGGCGATGAGCAGCATGGCCACGACGCTGAGGGCGGCGCCACTGAGTGCGTCGACGGTCCGAGCTGGCTGCCAAGTGATACGACGGCGCAGCTGACCCCCGGCGAATGCGCCCGCTGATTGGCCGATGAATGCGAGGGCGAGCACTATCAACAGCGCTGCCAAAGACACGGAAAGCCCGGGATCGAATCCTTCGAGCAGTAAAGGTGTGATCTGCGCTCCGAGAAAGCCGCCAAGCAGCAAGCCGACCGTCGAGGCGGAGCCCACGACGAAGCCCTGCTGATAGCCGGACAGCGCATAGATGGCCGCCACCAAGAGCAGCACGATGTCGAGCGCGTTCACTTTCAGCCAGTCACTTCGACCGGGAGCATCGTCGCTGTGCCCGCTGGGTGGTGATCGCGGCGTGAGCTGGCGATCATCTCGTCAGGCAGAGCGATAATACGAGACTCGTTCCAGGGGCGCTCCCAGCCACACTTGGCCGATAGGCGCGAGAGCAAGCCGGCGGTGAACCCCCAGATGATGAGTTCGTCAATCAGAAACGCCGGACCAAGGCGCCCGGAGAAGTGGCGTATCGTGACCCGGTTGTCGGAATCGAGGAGGGCGTCCAGCGCGACCAGGTGAACCGAGGCAGTCTCTGCGGGGTCGACCGCGTGCACCGCGCCCGGCGTTCGCCAGAACCCAACCACCGGCGTCACCTCGAAGTTGCTCGGAGGCAACCAAAGGGTCGGCAACACCCCCACCACCTCTACACCCCTGGGGTCGAGACCGGTCTCCTCCTGCGCCTCGCGCAGGGCCGCTGCCACTGCGTCTTGGTCAGTGGAGTCCTGGGCCCCGCCTGGAAAGGCGATCTGGCCGGCATGCGAGCGCATGTCGTGTGCCCGCCCCAGCAACAGGACGCGGGGCAGAGCTGTAGGCGCTGAGACAACCTCCGGTTCTGACGACGGTATGTCAGCCAGCGCCTCCGCGCCTGCTCCAGGCGCATCGGTGAAGAGCAGCAGCACCGATGCATGCCGGGCCACGTTGCCCGCCGGCGCAGTCAAGGAGGTCAGGTCGGTGGCCTTGACCTCAGGGCACGCGTCCTTGAGCTGTTGGAGCCACTCCCGATCTGTTTGCCGGCTCATGGAGAAGGGCTGACCGGCACTCGGACGTCCAGATGCGCCTCGATTAGCCCCGTCAGATCCTGCAAAGTCTTGATCTCGCGCAGCTCGATGTGAGCGATCCGCCCCGACTCGGTGACAAAAGCGGTGGCAGGCAGACCCACCAGCCCCAAGGCGGCTCGACTTGCGCCAGCTGGATCTGCCAGCTGCGGATAGGTCAGTCCCAGCTCATCGGCCATTGCGATGGCCTTGCCCGGTTGCGGGTCCTGGAAGTCGATCCCGATGACGTTGACCTTCTCGCCAATCGCCTGATGCACCTCTTCAAAGAGCGGCGCCTCCTTGCGGCAGGGGCCGCAGTACTGGGCCCAGAAGTTCATCACCAAGGGTGCGTCTGCCTTCCCGGCCAATCCGGCCAGGTTGACATCCAAACCGCCACCCAGACAGGGCAATACGATGCCAGGCAGCGGGGGGTCAGTCGTCGAGGCTGCGGCTGAGCTGGCTGGGCACTCCTCGATTCCCGCTGCCGACTTGGCCGCACGCAGCTCAGGGGTGTCGACGTCCACGGGTCCGTGAGGCGGGTCGAACGTGTAGGTATCCCGGTCCCCGCTCGCCCCGGCACAGCCGGTGGCAGCGAACACGAGGATGACCACGAGAACCTCGCGTAGGCGGTTCATGCCCGGCCTTCGGTGCGCACCAGCTTTGCGGCAACGGCAGGGTCCGTCGGCCCTTCGCCATACGTAGGGCACAGCCTCGCCAGGGGGCATGCGCCGCACGCCGGTTTGCGCGCGTGGCAGCGGCGCCGGCCGTGCCAGATGAGATGGTGGTTCAGCTGGATCCAGTCACATTTGGGGAACAGTGCCCCCACCGCGTGCTCGACCTTGACGGGATCGGTTTCGGTCGTCCATCCGAAGCGGCGTGCCAGTCGACCGACGTGGGTGTCAACCGTGATGCCAGGCACTCCGAACGCGTCGCCGAGCACGACATTGGCGGTCTTGCGGCCGACGCCCGGCAAGGACACGAGATCGTCGAGGCGGTTGGGTACCACACCGTCGAAGCGCTCGAGGAGGTCAGCCGAGAGTTTGAGGATCGAGTCGGTCTTGGCCCGGAAGAAGCCGGTCGGGGCGATAAGCTGCTCGACGTCCTCCCGAAGTGCGGCGGCGAGCTCAGCCGGACCGGGGTAGCGGGCGAAGAGGGCGGGGCTGATGGCGTTGACGCGCTTGTCCGTGGTCTGGGCGGAGAGCACCGTCGCGATGAGCAACTGAAACGGGCTCTCGAAGTGGAGCTCGCATCGCGCGTCGGGATAGGTCGCGCCAAGCATGCGGTTGATGCGTCGCGCCCGGCGGACCAGACTGGTACGGCTCTCGCCGGCCAAGATCCTGCGGTCTGCGGACACAGCGGCTGCGGGTCCGGCGGGCATGAGCCAAGGGTACGGCGTGCCTGCCGGGAGCCGCCCCAGCGGTCAATCGGATGAGGCCTCGTGCCATCCGGGGTGGGATAGGCCAGACTGTGACTCACAGCACCGTCAACAACCTGCGGCGGCTGACGAGGAGGAATGCGTGAACACCGAAGTGCTGCGGCAGGCCCCGCTTTTTGGCGGCCTCGACGACGAAGCCGCTGAGGCGCTGAGTGCTTCGATGGTGGAGACCCGGCTTCGCCGCGGTGAGGTCGTCTTCCGCGAGGGTGATGAGGGTGACCGGTTGTATGTCGTCACCGAGGGCAAGGTCAAGCTTGGCCGTACCTCCGTAGACGGACGTGAGAACTTGTTGGCGATCTTGGGTCCGGGTCAGATGTTCGGTGAGCTGTCTCTCTTTGACCCCGGGCCTCGGTCGGCCACCGTCACAGCTGTCACCGACTGCACCATGCAGAGCCTCAGCCACGATGAGCTGGGCAGCTGGCTGTCGGGCCGACCAGAGGTGGCTCGAGGGTTGTTGAACCAGCTCGCTGCAAGGCTGCGCAAAGCCAACGATGTCGTCGCTGACCTCGTGTTCTCGGACGTGCCGGGCCGTGTCGCCAAAGCGTTGCTTGACCTGTCGGAACGCTTCGGCCGAGTTGCCGACGACGGCATCCATGTCCATCACGACCTGACTCAGGAGGAAATCGCCCAGCTGGTCGGCGCTTCCCGCGAGACGGTCAACAAGGCGCTCGCCGATTTCGCCTCTCGCGGTTGGCTGCGCCTTGAAGCTCGGTCTGTCGTGCTTATGGATGTCGAACGCCTCAAACGCCGCGCCCGCTAACCAGCCCACTCCCCGGACAGTCTCGACTTAGCATGAACGGATGCAGATCACTTCTCTCGGACACGCCTGCTTGCTTCTCGAGTCAGATGACACCCGCCTCCTGATCGACCCGGGCGTCTACTCGACGGGATTCGAATCTCTGACGCAGCTCGATGCGATTCTCGTCACGCACCAGCACGCGGATCACCTCGACCGTGACCGCCTGACTGACGTGGTGGCGGCCAACCCTCGGGCCGCCCTCTTGTTCGAGCCCGAGACTGCCATCGAAGCAGACCTTGAGTCCGTGACCGTTTTCAGTGCCGGCGACTCCACCAGGATCGGCAGCATCGAGGTGTCGGCGGTCGGCGGCGAGCACGCACCCAACCATGATCAGGTGCCTCGTCTCGGGAACGTGGGTCTTGTCTTGCGCACGGGCGGCGGCCAAACGCTTTTTCATCCTGGAGACTCCTACGCCGATGCGCCCAGTGGCGTCGATGTGTTGGCGCTGCCCCTCAATGCCCCGTGGGCGCGGATCAGCGAGACACTCGACTTCTTGCATCGGGTATCGCCGCGCGTGGTGATCCCGATTCATGACGGGCTACTCAACGAGGCCGGTCGAGCGGCATACCTGCTGCATGTGGAGAACGCGGGGCCGGATCACACCGAGCTGCGTGCCTTGCCAAATGCGGAGCCAACCGCCTTCTGACTCAGCTGCGCTCCCTGCGCTCGTTCGACTGTGTCATCTAGCGGCCTCGCCAGAACCGGGCCGCCGCGACCATGTCGAAGTCGTCAGCCTGCAGGATGCCTCCGCACAGGCACTCAACCGAGTCCCAGTAGATGCGCACGTAGCCGTCAGCCTGGTGCGCGAAGAGGAACTGGCGTCCGGCCGCTTGGTCGGCTGATCCTGTGCGAGGGCGCTCGATGTCCCGTACGGACCCGGGGACAGCGATAGTGGCGTAGAGCAGCCGTTCTTGACGCATCTCCGCGGGACTTGGCGAGCGGAATAGATGGGCTTCATACGTCGAACCCACGCAGTGGACCGCCTCCAGATCAGCAATGCGCTCGAGGAAGGGGAAAACGCCAGGCTGAGGACGGAAGCAGTTCTCAGGACTGAAGAGACCTCGCCCAAAGTCGTACAAGGCAACGGACTGGAAGGGCTGTGGCGCAGCGAGCGGCGGAGGCTGCGCCGGCGACTGGCTCGTGGGGCCGGTCTCCTCGGTCGCGGCGTTCGCTGACTCACCAGGCTGGGTCGGCTGAGTCAGCAGCAGCCATCCGGCAACGCCGACGACTGCGACGAGGGCCACGGCTAGCAGCCCCCATGCCCGCTCGAGCAGCGCGCTGCTGTCGACGTAGACACGCACGACTAGAGGCGGTCTTCGCGGTCCAAGAGTTCAAGCGAACTCACCCCCGACGACAATCGGATGAGATTGTCTGCCTGGCGAAACGTCGAACGGGCAGGCAACACAAGCCGGGCCTCGACGAGTGCGTCGGCCTCAGTCCGCGGGGCGGACTCACCCGACAGATGTAGATAACGGTCAACGGCGGAACGGATCAAATCCTGCTGTGAACGTCCCGTCCGTTGAGCCTCCGCTCGGAGTGCCTCCTCGGCGGCTGGGAGTAGTCGGAGCTTTGTTGCCACGAGCAACATGGTACCGCGGTGGTACAACACGGGTCAGTCGCTCATTCATGAAGAGAGCTGTTTCTCCTCAGTCCGCTGCCCTGAGCCAGGTAGACCAACTGTGCTTGGACACTGAGCATCGCGGCCGGCCACAGGGAGGCGTCGACGTCGGCGTACACCGTGCGTACGACTTCCGATGCGTCGTTGGCGCCGGCCGCCATCGCTGCTCGCACCTGATCGAGCCGCTCCGCGCGATGTCGAAGATACGAGCGCAGCGCAAGTAGCGCGTTGTCGAGCACCGGACCGTGACCTGGCCAGATCGTCTTGATCGCCTCGGCCTCCGCCAAGTCGCGCAAGCGGTGCAACGACCCCAGGTAGGCGCCCAGCTCACCGTCGGGGTGTGCCACCACGGTGCTGCCGCGGCCAAGCACGGTGTCACCGGTCAACACCGCTCCCTCTGCGGGCAGCACGAAGCTGAGCGAGTCGCTGGTGTGCCCCGGCGTACCGACGACGCGCAACTCGAGGCCGTCCACCTCGATCACTTCTCCGTCGTGCAAGCCCTCGCTGCCGTACACGAAGTTCGGATCGAGCGCCCGGACACCGCAACCCATCCGCTCGGCAAACACGTGCGCCCCTTCACTGTGGTCGGCGTGTCCGTGAGTGAGCACGACGGCGTGGACTTCACCGGCGTTGTCCGCCACCTTCGATAGGTGGCCCTCGTCGAGAGGCCCGGGGTCTACGACGACGCTGCGCCGGGCTCCCGGCTCCCGCAAGATCCAGGTATTGGTGCCGTCGAGCGTCATCGGTGATGAGTTGGGCGCAAGCACACAGACCGCTCGCTCGCCGACATGTCCGCCGCGCCACCGCTGACCTTCTCCCAGTGACATGCCGTTCACCGCTTCGTCTTATCCGATTGCCGAGCGCTCTTCGAATCACCGAACGGGAGGGCGTCGAAACCCTGCCCGACGAAGATCGGCACCCCATCTATCACTTCGATACTCGGCATGATCGCCTTGATGTGACGTGTGGCGGCGGCGGCCAACGCGTCGACCGGGTCGTCGTACTCCGCAAGCTCGTTCAACGTGACGTATGTCGGCGGGAGCATCGCCATCGTGCCCTCGTCGGCGGCAGCGACCGCCTCGGCGGGCTTCACCCAAGCGACGCGGTCGGCTTCTCCGGACACATCGCGAGTGCGCTGGCCTGCGGGCATCACCGCCACGAAGAAGCGGGTGTCATAGCGTCGGGGTTCGAACTCCGGAGTGATCCAGTGCGCCCACGCACCAAGCAGATCTGTCCGCAGTACGAGGGCTCGCTGCACCAGGAAGTCACTGAGGGCGAGGCTGCGGTCGATCAGCGCAAGCCGGTCTCGTTCCCAGTCAGCACCAGTTGTATCGGTGACGAGGCCGTCGTCGTGGGCGCCGGCCAGCAGCACTCCCGACTCCTCGAACGTCTCGCGCACCGCGGCGCACACCAAGCCGCGGGCCTCGAACTCCTCGCACGCGAGGCGCTGCGCCCATTCGGCGGGACTTGGCCCAGCCCAGGCAAGACCCTCGTCGAAGTCACGTTCATCGACGGCGCCACCAGGAAACGCATACATGCCGGCGGCGAACGCCATCCGTGCGTGCCGACGCAGCACATAGACCTCGATCCCAGGCTCAGCCGAACTCCCAGGTATCGAGGCCGAGCTCCCAGACATCGAGCGCGCCGCGTTCGAGTCGTGCGAGCCAGCGCCGACCTTGGACCGCAACAGCATGACTGTCGAGGACCCGCGTGCAACGACGGCCTCGCGTCCGCCGGCGAGATAGGAGCGGGCGGACTCGAGCAACGCCTCAGGCACCCGCCGCATTGACTCCATCTCGAGCTGCCGACTTGTCAGACGCTGAGGACGCTATAGCGAGCCGAGCTTCTGACAAGTCCGCGGAAGGGCAATAAGGAGATGAGCACCTCAAGAGACCTCTACGACGAGCTCCACCTCGACGGGAGCGTCGAGTGGCAGCACTGCCACGCCGACAGCCGACCTCGCGTGCTGACCAGCCTCGCCGAATACCTCGCCCATCAGCTCACTGGCGCCGTTGGCGACACCAGGCTGGCCGGTGAAGTCCGGCGTACTGGCGACAAAGGCCACCACTTTGACGACACGGACGACGCTCGACAGCTCGCCGACGAGCGACTTGACGGCGGCCAGCCCGTTGAGCGCGCATTGTTGAGCACAATCGACTGCCTGCTCGGGAGTGACCTCGCCGCCAACTTTGCCGGTGCGGATCAGGCTGCCCTCACGCATGGGCAACTGGCCGGAGGTGTAGATGTAGTTGCCGGTGCGCACGGCGGGCACATAGGCCGCGAGGGGCTTGACCGCCTCCGGTATCGACAGACCGAGCTCGGCGAGGCGCTCTTCGGGTCCAGACATGTCAGGCCTTTTCTCGCTTAAAGTACGCGACCAGGCTCTCCGGGTTGGGGCCCGGCACAATTTGGACCAGCTCCCACCCGTCTTCGCCCATGTTGTCGAGGATCTGCTTGGTGGCGTGCACGATCACAGGCACGGTGATGTATTCCCATTTCGTCATGGCGCTGACTCTAACGGCGCGCGCAATTCGCCTGGCCATCCCCGTGTCATGAATTCGCCCGGCCAGCCTCGCGCTGACTGCCCACGCCCTCAGTCGGACGAACCGATGAGGGCGTGCCGGTAGCGTCTTCGTCGTGGACTCACGCGAGGTCTTGACGCGGAAGGCCGACGGGCCAGACGCCATCCTGCGGTACGCCGATCACTCAGACGGTCTCATCGATGTCTTCTTGCCTCCGGGGACCGGCAGACCGGAGCGGCCCAGCCCGCTTGTGCTGGTCATTCATGGTGGCTTCTGGCGTGAGGAGTACGACCGCAGCCACGTCCGACCCCTCGCCAACGCCCTCGCTCAGCGCGGCGTGGTCGTCGCCGTGCCGGAGTACCGCCGCGTCGGTGGCCTCGGGGGTTGGCCACAGACGGCGTATGACGTCGAAACCGCATTGATCAGCACCCCCGCCCTGCTCGGCGTGGTTGTCGCACCCGGCCTGCTCGACCCCTCGACACCTTGCACTCTGGTCGGGCACTCAGCCGGCGGACATCTCGCGATGTGGGCTGGAATACGCGCGGGTCCCGAGCGCGTGCGCTCGATCGTGGCGCTCGCCCCGGTCGCCGACCTCGAGTACGCCGCTCGCGCCGGCATGGGCGACGGCGCCGTTCAGGAGTTGCTCGGTGGCGGCCCAGACGACGTACCGGAGCACTATGCCGAGGCCGATCCGGCACGCCTGCTGCCTGGCGACGTGCCCGTCACGATCATCCAAGGTAGCGACGACAAACAGGTAACCGTCGAGATGAACCGGCGGCTGGCCGGTCAACACCGTGAGGTGGCCTATGTCGAGCTGGACGAGGTTGACCACTTCGCGCTCATTGACCCGCTCTCGGTCGCCTTCGCCTCAACAGTCCTGCCGCGGATACTTACCGGCGTGGACGAGTGATCAGGACTCCACGGGAGAGCAGCCTGATCTAGATCAGGGCGGCGACGTTCAAGGACGGCTGGGTCTTTTCTCGCACTTCACCAACCGTGACATCGGGAGCAAGCTCGCGGAGCGACAACCCGTCCACCGTGACATCGATGACCGCGAGATCGGTAATGATGCGCTGCACCACGCGCAGACCGGTGTAGGGGAGGGAGCACTCGTCGACGATCTTGTAGGACCCATCGCGGGCAACATGCTCCATCAACACGATGACCCGCTTGGCCCCGTGCACTAAGTCCATCGCACCGCCCATGCCCTTGACCATCTTGCCGGGGATCATCCAGTTGGCGATGTCACCAGCCGACGAAACCTGCATGGCGCCAAGGATCGCGGCGTCGATCTTGCCACCCCTGATCATCCCGAACGACGTGGCGGAGTCGAAGAAGGACGCTCCCGGCCGCAAGGTGACGGTCTCCTTGCCGGCGTTGATCAGATCTGGGTCCTCGTCTCCGTCGAACGGATAAGCCCCAACGCCCAAGATGCCGTTCTCGGACTGGAGCACGATCTCGACGTCGTCGGGCACGTAGTTGGGCACCAGTGTCGGGAGCCCGATGCCGAGGTTGACGTAGGCGCCGTCCTCGAGCTCCGCGGCGGCTCGAGCGGCCATCTGCTCACGCGACCAAGCCATCAGTTCTGCTCTCCTCGTGGACGCACGGTCCGCTTCTCGATCCGCTTCTCGGCGGTCTGCTCCGGCGTGAGCGCCAGGACGCGCTGTACGAAAACACCGGGCAGATGGATCTCGTTCGGCTCCAGCTCACCGGGCTCGAAAAGGTGCTCTACCTCGGCGATCGTCACCCGACCGGCCATCGCGCACAGGGGGTTGAAGTTGCGCGCGGAGTCGTGGAAGGCCAAGTTCCCGTGTCGGTCGCCTTTCCAGGCGCGGACGAGCCCGAAGTCCGCCACGATGGCTCGCTCCAGCACGAAGCTGCGCGGTCCCTCGGCGGTCTCGAACTCCCGCACCTCCTTTGGCGGACTGGACCTCACGACGTTGCCCTTGTCGTCATACCGCCACGGCAGACCACCCTCCGCGACCTGGGTGCCGACACCGGTGGCCGTGAAGAACGCCGGTATGCCGGAGCCGCCCGCACGCAGTCGCTCCGCCAGAGTGCCTTGAGGAGTCAGCTCGACCTCGAGCTCGCCGGAGAGATACTGCCGTTCGAACTCCTTGTTCTCACCCACATAAGACGCGACCATGCGTCGGATGCGCTTGTCACGCAGCAGCAGGCCCAGGCCCCAATCGTCGACACCACAGTTGTTGGATATCGCGTCCAGGTCCGTGACGTCTTTGTCGAGCAGCGCCTGGATCAGCACGCTCGGGATGCCGGATAGGCCGAAGCCACCTACGGCCAGCGATGAACCGCTCGCGATGTCCGCGACCGCATCTGCGGCGCTCGAGACGACCTTGTCCAAGACCACTCCTTCGTTGCCTGCGTCGTCGGCCCCCCGGAGCAGGTCTCCGGGAGGTCCTGGAGTGCTTGCAACCTACTCCATCAGACGTGCGCTTCAAGAAACAGCGGACGTGACCGGGTGATCCGACGTGCGGCCAAAGCGGGAGGTCAGGCGGCGCGCAGGGGAAGGAGCGCATTGC
>Ga0136640_10000739_pt1 | contig 12686 bp, 14 predicted proteins | sample AntDrymUQ8642106_2_FD_105498 | JGI IMG/M metagenome (GOLD analysis project Ga0136640, IMG submission 105498) | Polar desert sand microbial communities from Dry Valleys, Antarctica - metaG UQ864 (21.06) | ecosystem: Environmental > Terrestrial > Soil > Desert | place: Antarctica: Dry Valley...
ATTTCTGAAACAGGTGTTTCGATATTTCTGCCTTCCGCAATGGCGCGAACGACAATATCACGGTCGGTAATGAGTCCGAGCAATTTGTTTGTCTTATCTTCGACGACCGGTAAAATGCCGATGTCGCCGTCCTTCAACATTTTAGCGACCGTTTGCAGAGTCATCTCGCCGTTTGCCGCCGAAACTTTACTGGTCATAATTTCACGGCAGCGCATTCGTGATTTGTCGGAAGTTTTCTTCTCGCTCATTTTTAAAGCTCCTAAGCGTCAACAGTTTTCTATTATTTTCTTTGACTTGGAACAATAAAGCAAGTGGAATTTTTTCGGCTGTTGATTTGCCTATCTAAAATTTAAAATCCAAAATCAAAATTTGAGATGGGAAAACTTTACGAAAACAAACGCAAACCGAAGCGAACAGGGAAAAAGATAACTGTCGGGCGAAAAGATTCTGTTCCGCCGGGACGCGGCGCGACGGTGAAACTTAAGGATGGGAGCGAAGTCGCGCTTTTTAATGTCGAAGGGAATTTTTACGCGATCGAAAACTTTTGTCCGCATAAGGCTTACCCGATGGCAGATTCCTGTCTCAAAGGAAACATAGTCAAATGCGACCTTCACGGCTGGCGTTTCGACGTGCGAAGCGGTGAGTGTTTGACAAAGAAAAACGGCTCGATCGAATCTTACAAAGTTATTGTCGAAGGCGATTTGATAAAAATAATTACTTAGAAAATTTGAATATTCAAAAAAATAGCTCCGGAGGAGCCTAATATTTTGTAGAAATGAGAGCGAAAGACTTTTAAGTTCCGTAATGAACGACATAAAAAATGCCGTTCATTACGGAACTTTGAGTTTTCAAAATTGACGATGTTCAAATGTTAATTGTTTTGGTTCCCGCACCGACATTTTGGTTTGCTCGATATTTCGTCGAATAGTTAAGGTAAGATCGTCAAAGTAAGGTTTAGTCAGATAATCATTGGCTCCCGCCGCCAAGCCTTTTTGCCGGTCAATCGGATAAGCCTCACATGAATAAAAAACAATCGGCGTACCCGGTGCGAAATTATGGAGTCGTCGGCACAAATCAAAACCATCGCCGTCGGGCAATCTGGTTTCCAATAAATACAAATCAAACAGCTCAACCTGAGCCAAACGCCAGGCATCAGCGACGGTGTGAACTGATTTAACTTCAATATTGGAAGTGCCGAGCAGTGCGGTTACTAATTCACAAGTATCGTCGTCATCAGCACAGAGAACGCGCAATTGATTTTTCATAAATTTAACCCTTGATAATTTTGTAAGGGGCAATCATTTAGGAAAATTGACTACCCCTCAACTTCCTCTTGTTCGTATTTTCCCTTGCTCGTTCGGTGCATCTATGACCGCCATAGATTTTTGTTTGGCTTTACTGTAAATATCTAATCAATCGCCGTCGCGCAATCAATCCGATCAAGACACTTTCTGCCGATTGCGATTTTTCGGCGCGTTCTGAATATCGCCAAATATCTATAAAAATTTCCTTTGTCGCCGCTTCCGCTTCTTCAGTCGTAGCAGTGAACTTTCGCGCCAACGCCCAGATAAAATTTCCATAAGTATCCACGCAATCGACAACGGCAGTTTTGTCTTTATTCCTAACCCTTCCAAGAATGGTTAAAGGTTTTATTTTTTTAATTGTTTTATGCGCTAAAGGAACCATTAGTTTTACTATCAAAGTCGAACAGGTTTTATAAATCTTTCTAATTTTTATGCAGCCCCCGCCATTTTACGCCTGACAGATAAGAATTTTCTCGCGTTCCGAGCGACACACCGACCAATTATTTGCAGTAACTTTGTAAAAATAAAATTATCTTCATAAATTTATCCATTCAAAAATCAACGACTGCGCCGTTTTTGGTATCTGTGTTGCCAATGATTCCAGCGCCAGTTCAAATCCAGCGGATTGGCGGTTTCATAAAAGCCGAGCATCACGCTTAACTGCAATTTGCAGTAATACATCGAAAACAAAATCACATTCATTCCAGAACCTCCTTGTTCCCAAACTCTGAAGATCAATCCGTCACATTGAAAAAACAAAGGCAGCTATTTGTGGACACGATCTGAACCAGCTATTTTCACCAGTTTGTTGTAAACTCCGAGCAAGAGGAAAGGCGAAACCCATTGACCGACAAAGCGGCTTTTTTCGGGGTTGCCCTTCAACTCAAAAAAAAGCGAGACTCCGATTGAGCCGAGCGCCCCCCACAGAAAAATATCCGACGGCAACTTAGCCGTTTGTTCCTCAATTGTTCGGGCGACGATTCCTTCCGAATGCTGCTTTGCTTCCAGTGTCGCAGAGCTTTTGGTTGCTGTTTCAGTCATCAGTTTTTTCTCCTTGAAAAATTATTGAACATTGCTGCTCTCAGTTTTATTATCTGTTTCAATTACATATTTTTTATGTAAAAAATTAATCAAACGCCGCCGTGCGGTTAGCTCAAGCAAAACGCTTTCGGCAGGTGTCATTGTGTGAGTGTGTTCTGAGCTTCGCCAAACATCTGTAAAAATTTCCTTTGTCGTCATTTCAGAAAATTTCTGCTCTTTCTGTTTTTCAGAGTGTTGCTTTATTTCATCCATAATATTTTCCCTTTTACTCGAAAATTTATTAAGCGATAATGTTCAATGTTTCTAGTTCAATGTTTCTATATGTTATGGGCGTGTCCTCAGTTCATTACCTAATACCGCCAATTCGTTTTAGCGAAAATACGGCTAACTGTAATCTGCAGCAGGATTATGAAAACAAATTTACCTTTAGCCAAAACCCTCTTTATTTCAAACCGGTTGTTGTCAAATAAACTACGAATTAGTTTTTGTGTCTGAAGCCGGTCGATGAGCGTCGGTATCGCGAAGCTCGTGGACTTCCACTTTTTTGCGTTTTTGCGGAATTAAACCGGCTAAACCAAGCAATCCGAGTAGTCCCCATGGAAAGCTATTTTCACGCTCGACTGTTCTGGTAGTTTCCGTTCGAGTTGTATTACTGTTGGCGCCGGATTGAGCAGATATTGGCAACACCGTGATCACAGCCAAACCTAAGACAAGCGCACTAACTTTAATAATTCTTTTTACATCAAATAATTTCATAATTATCTTCCTCTTTTGTTTTATCAGGCGAGTCTTATTCAGAGACTCGCCTGATAAATGAATAAACCCTTATCATCAGAATTTGGTTAACACGGAGCGTATGTTATCTGAATGCAAGTTTGGAAAGGCACTCAATTTTCATTCAATTGACTTGGGCTTATATATAAATTAACTGATTCAAAAGAGGCTTTCAGTGCGCTGTCACACTTTAAATTTTTTTTGACTTATTTTTTTTACTGGATAAAAAGGCGTTTTGAAATCGTGACGGTAAGCGAAAAAGTGCAAAAAACAACGTGAAATTAACGTCTTATTTTGCTCGTGTGTTTGGCGTGTGATAATATTCTAAACGAACCCCTATCTCAAACAACGTTTTGAAGTTTATGCTTTTGTGCGTTACCGCACATTAAAATTTTTGTCGCTGTAATAATCTTCTAGATTGCTTTAGATAATATTCGGTATTGTTTTATTTTTCTGAAACAAAGGAGAAAGAGTGTCCGTTACTACCAACCCGAACGATGCGCTGAAAAATTATTTACTTGCCGCGCTGCCTAAAGACGAATTCGTGCGCGTTGAATCCAAGTTAGAATCCATTTCCTTTAAGCTCGGCGAAGTTCTTTATGAATCCGGCGATAAAATGGATTACGTCCATTTTCCGACGACGGCGATTATCTCGATGCTGTATGTTATGGAGAACGGCGCGACTGCTGAAATTGGTGTGGTGGGCAACGACGGATTAATCGGGAATGCGCTGTTTATGGGCGGCGATACGACGACGAGCCGGGCGATAATTCAGAGCGCTGGCGATTCTCTCCGAATGAAGGCAAAAGATGTGAAAGCCGAATTCGCGCTCGGCGGTATGTTTCAACAGATGCTGTTGCGCTATGTGCAGGCGTTGATGACACAGATTTCACAAACCGCCGTTTGTAACCGTCTCCATTCCGTCGACCAACAGCTTTGTCGTTGGCTGCTGCTCAGCCATGACCGCCTGAAAACCGATAAGCTATTAATGACGCACGACCTTATTGCCAATATGCTTGGCGTGCGCCGCGAAGGTGTAACGCTGGCTGCCCAAAAACTGGCGAAGCGAAAATTGATTAAAAATGTTCGCGGAACAATCACAGTAATTGACCGGTTAGGATTGGAAAAAGCCGTCTGTGAGTGTTACGAAGTTGTCAATAACGAATACAACCGTCTGCTCGGCAGAGGTATGTCCAGAAGTTTCGGATAAAACAAGCGACTCGGACGACCTCATCTATTATTTTGCCAATCATTTTGGTGTTTTACACCACAAACACTCGACATCCGAATTATCGGAGTTGGTCTCACCAACTTCTTTCTGTGCCGTCTGCTGTTTTTGCGTTCTTCGCGCCTTTACGAAATAATCTTTTCTATCAATATGAAACAAATCAGCGAACGAGTCCAACTTCTCAATGACCAATTGGCAAACAACAATGCGAAATATGTTCTTTACTGGATGCAGATGTTCAAACGCGCAACTTATAATCACGCGCTCAATTTTGCGATTGAACAGGCAAACGAACGCAAATTACCGCTGGTCGTTTATGAAGGACTAAAGTTTTATTATCCGTGGGCGAGCGACCGCTTTCACACTTATATTCTTGAAGGGGTCGAGGAAAAACGCGAGGCGTTTGAAAAACTTGGCATCAGATACGTTTTCTACCTTCAAAAAAACGATGAATCCCCAAAGCAAATTGTCGCCAAAATCAGCAGAGACGCGGCGTTAATTGTCACCGACGATTTTCCGTGTTTTATCATTCCCGACCATAATAGAGCGATTGTCGCAAAAACAATGATTCCCGTCTTTGCGGTTGATTCAAACGGGGTGATTCCGATGTCAAGATTTGAAAAAGAAGAATTTGCCGCCCGGACGATTCGACCGAAAATCAAAAAACTGCTGCCTAAATATTTGGAGAAATTTAGAGAAGTAAAAATCAAAGTCAAAGCTGAAAAATTAAAAATTGAATGTCCCGACACGGAGGTCAACGAACAAAACATTCAACAATTAGTCGAGCAATGCGCAATAGATCATTCGGTTAAACCTTCAGGAATTTATCACGGCGGCGAGGCGAACGGCAGGAAAAGATTAAAATACTTTGTCGAGCAAATCCTACCGGATTACGCAGTCACGCGCAATAAACCGGAAATTGACGGCGCGAGTCGTCTGAGCTCATACCTTCATTTCGGGTTTTTATCAGCGCTCGAAATTGTCAAAGCTGTCAAAGAATCCGCGGCACCGGATGAATCAAAAGACGCATTTCTTGAAGAAGTTATCGTCCGGCGCGAACTTTCATACAATTTTACCCGCCACAATCCGCAATACGATTCAATCGAAAGTTTGCCCGAATGGGCGCAAAAAACGATGCGCGAACACATCGAAGACGAACGAAAAGTGATTTATTCGCTTGAAGAATTGGAAAAGGGTAAAACGCACGACGAACTCTGGAACGCCTCACAGCGCGAAATGCTTATGACCGGCGAGATGCACAATTATGTGCGGATGCTCTGGGGCAAAAACGTGATTGCCTGGACGCGCACATACGAGGAAGCGTTTGCCGCGCTCGAGCATCTCAACAACAAATACTGTCTCGACGGGCGCAATCCGAATTCTTACGCCGGAATTTTGTGGTGCTTCGGCAAACACGATCGCCCGTGGATAGAGCGTCCTGTTTTCGGCAAAATGCGTTATATGACGACCGGCAGTACAGGCAAAAAATTCAACTCAAAAAAATATATCGAATGGACAAAGAGTTTATAATATAAATTTTCTTAAACTCAAACCGCTTAAATTTTTAAGAGTTTTTATTTTTTTTTGGACGGAGTTTCTAAAAATGTCTCTGGTTAATATCGATAATTATAATATAGCGGATGAGCAAGAACATTCATCCGGTGAGCGCGGCAGAGAATATTGCCGGCAGCTTGAGCAGGGAGAGATTCTTTATTTTGATCACATTCCGTTTGATTTTCCCAAAGAATATCTGACATTCCTTTTGTCTCGTCGACAGCAAAATACCCGGTTTCACAAAAACATCTCGTTTCGTCCGCAGACCAATCTGCTGCGCGGTTTTCCCGCCGGGGAAAAAGAAGATTTTGCCCGCCTTCAGGAAATTATGCAGTTTTATTCAGGGCAGGTGACAAAATTTCTTGCCGCATTTTTGCCGCCGTACGCGGAAAAACAGCTGCTCGATTACGCAAGTTACCGTATGATTGAAGAAAACGGGCGTGATTTGCCGCTTCACAAACGCAACGAACTTCTGCACGTCGACGCTTTTCCGAACCGTCCGACGTGGGGCGGCAGAATCCTCCGTGTTTTTACAAATATTAATCCGACGAAGGAGCGCGTCTGGCATATCGGTGAAAATTTTAAACGTCTGGCGGAAAAATACGCTTCCGATGCCGGACTAAATCGCATTGCCGCTCAAAGCGCGTCAACATCCGGCAAAATCAGGCAGCAGACTTCTCGTGTTCTCAAAAAAGCCGGTTTGCCCGTTGCCGACCGTTCCTCTTATGACCGTTTTATGCTGCGCTTTCACGATTATCTTAAGGAAAACACCAAATATCAGAAAAACGGCAATAAAACGCGCCTTGAGTTTCCGCCGCATTCAACGTGGCTGGTTTTTACGGATGGAGTTCCGCATTCGGTTTTGTCCGGTCAATTCGCGCTTGAGCAAACATTTATTATTCCGTTTGCCGCGCTTGTTTCGCCCGAAGATTCACCCGCCCGCGTACTTGAAAAAATATGCCGGAAATCTTTGATTGCGGCTTAAATCAAAACGGAACGCGAACTTTAGTTCGCATTGGTCATAAGCGAACTAAAGTTCGCGTTCCATAAAAAAATATGAAAAAAGTAAATGTTATTGGAGGCGGTTTCGCCGGTGTTGAAGCGGCGTGGCAGGCGGCGGAAAGCGGCGCGCGCGTCAGATTATTTGAAATGCGACCCGTTCAGGTGACACCCGCGCATCGCACTGAAAAACTGGCGGAAATCGTCTGCTCAAACTCTCTGAAAACTGATGAAGTCGGAACCGCTCCGTATCTTTTGAAAGAAGAGTTGCGGCGCGGACGCTCGATTGTGATGGAAGCGGCGGCGGCAACCAAAGTTCCGGCTGGCGCGGCGCTCGCGGTTGACCGCGGCAAATTTGCCGAATATGTCACGGAAAAAATTGAAAGTCATCCGAACATTGAATTGATTCGTGAAGAAATCAAAACAATTTCCCTCGAAGAAATTACGATTATCGCTACCGGTCCGCTCACTTCCGACGCGCTGACGCTTGAAATTATGAAACTGACGGGCGACGACCAGCTTTATTTTTATGACGCAATCGCGCCGATTGTCGCGGCGGACTCGATTGATATGAGCATCGCTTTCAAGGCTGCGCGTTACGGAAAAGGCGGCGACGATTATATCAATTGTCCGTTTAATCCGGAACAGTACGCCGCTTTTTACGGCGCTCTGATCGAAGCGAAATCAGTCCCGCTCAAGCGTTTTGAAGATACGAAATGGTTTGAATCGTGTTTGCCGATTGAAGAACTCGCGCGGCGCGGTGTCGACACTCTGCGTTTCGGCTGTATGAAGCCAAAAGGTTTATACGAACCGCAAACCGGACGTGAACCACACGCGGCGGTTCAGCTCCGGCAAGAAAATTTGATGGCAGACGCCTATTCGCTCGTCGGTTTTCAGAACCATCTGCGTTATGGCGAGCAAGCGACGGTTTTGCGCCTCATTCCCGGACTCGAAAACGCCGAGTTTTTGCAATACGGACAAATTCACCGCAACACTTTTATCAATTCGCCGAAAATTTTGAACCAAACCTTGCAGACAAAAAAGAATCCGAATTTATTTTTTGCCGGACAAATTACGGGTGTCGAAGGTTACGTCGAATCGGTCGGGACAGGCTGGCTCGCCGGTTTGAACGCCGCGCGTCTTGTGCGCGATGAAAATTTGATCTGCGCGCCGCCGAACAGCGCGATCGGCGCGCTCTGTCGGTATGTTTCAAACGTCGAGACGAAAAATTTTCAGCCCGTCAATATTACGTTCGGCTTGCTTGCCGAAGCGCCGCTCGAACTGCGCAAAAAATACCGCAACAAACGCGAACGCCACGCGGTGCAGGTGGGAATGGCGCTCGCCGAATGGGACAAATGGATCGATCAAACAGAGCCGAAAACTTTCGCTTCCATCGCTTAAAAGTTTATGTCAACTATTGTCGTCGTGAAAAAAAAATCAAAAACAGTCATTGCCGCCGATACCCTGACTACTTACGGAAACACAAAAGAATCGGCTGAGTACGTCGTTAATCACGAAAAACTTTTCAAATATCAGGACAATTTTCTCGGCATTTCCGGCTCGGCAAGTTTGGGAATCGCGGTCGAAGATTTTTTATCGAACAGCAGGAAAAAAATATCTCTGAAAAGCGTTACGGAAATTTTTCGCTTCGGACTCATGCTGCACAAAGAACTAAAGGAGAACTATTTTCTTCGCGCTGATGACGACGAAGATTTTGAAACTTTCAGAGGCGATATTTTAATCGCCAATCCGAAGGGAATATTCGGTTTAAGCTCCTATCGCTACGTTCAGGAGTATACCCGCTTTTACGCAAGCGGGAGCGGCAGTCAATACGCGATTGGAGCGATGTTCGCCATCTACGATTCGGATAAAACGGCTGAAGAAATTGCGAAACTCGGAGTTCAAGCCGGCGTCGAATTTGACGACGGCTCGGGATTGCCGATTACTCTGCACAAAATCAATTTAACATGATTGAATCAGCAGCAATTTTTATCATTTTAGCAATTTTCGTGGTCGCCATTCTTTATTCTTCCATCGGACACGGCGGTGCGTCGGGTTATCTGGCGGTGATGGCTTTTTTTTCAATCGCTCCGAACGTCACTCGCCCGACTGCTCTCCTACTCAATGTATTTGTCGCCTCAATCGCTTTTCTTCAGTTTTACCGCGCAAAACATTTTGACTGGAAAATCTTTTTCCCCTTTGCCGTAACTTCGATTCCGTTTGCCTTTGTCGGCGGGATGATTAATTTGCCGACACCCGTTTATAAAATTATTCTGGGTGCGGTTTTGATTTTTGCCGCCGTCCGGCTTGCCTTAAATTTTACGTCTGAAAAAGAATCCGCCGCGCCGAAAGTTTGGGTGGCTTTGATCATCGGCGCGGTGATCGGTCTTTTGTCAGGGCTGGTCGGAGTCGGCGGCGGGATTTTCTTGACACCGATTCTGCTGTTTTTTAACTGGACGGAGACGAAAAAGGCGGCAGGCGTTTCCGCTCTGTTCATTCTCGTCAATTCGATTTCGGGACTGCTCGGAAATTATAAGCAAGTCACGGAACTTTCAACACAGGTCTGGTTTTGGATAATCGCGGCAACAATCGGCGGCGTTATCGGCGCTACTCTTGGAAGCCAGTATTTTAATTCGTTGACTTTGCGGCGCGTTTTAGCTGTTGTTCTTTTAATGGCGGGCGCAAAACTAATTTTTACTTGAAATAAAAACAAAAAAAGCCTGAGCTTTCGACTCAGACTTTTCTAGTAAAATAATCAGTTACAGCTGACACTAAATCGCGTCGCCCCGTTTGGTTATTTAGAAAGGAAGCGGAAATGGAATGCTGTTGCGCCAGTTTCCGTTGTTGGTGTTGCGATTTCGATTACTACCGCGGTTATTGCGGTTGCGATTATTGTTATAGTTATACGCGCTTGCAAGAACCTGCAAATCTTGACGAATTCTATTCCAATCACTCTGGACATTGCCGTTTAGGCGGGTGCGGGAAATTGTGCGATCAATTTGCGAACCTAAATCCAAAACGCGACGCGCTTCGTTGTAACTATCATTGTAATCACGTCGGTTGTCATATTCGTTATCGAGGCTTTTGGTCGCATTTGCAAAATCTCCAGCCAGTTGATTGAGACGGTCTTCACGCCTTCGGTCATTGTACCGGCTTTTATCAAGTTCGCGGTCAAGCCGACGCTCGAATTGATTGCTGCGGTTTTTCAAATTTTTTATGGTTGACTGCAAATTGCGGTTGTAATTACCGCCGTTGCGATTGTAGTCATCATTACGATTATTGCGCCACTGTGCCGAAGCAATTGCGGGCAAGCCCAAAATCAGGAGAGAGAAAGCAAACACTGCAATTAAATTTCTAAAACGGTTCATAATAATTCTCCTCAAGTAAAACTTCTGTCACAACGCATATTTTCTCGCCTCGCGGCGCGTTGTATTCGACTTTTGAATAAGCAAAGTTCGTGCCAATGGCTTTAAAGACGTTTAAAAATAAAAAGCCCTATATTTACAAGGCTTTTTGTTATTTATTTTGATTTTGAAATTTGCAGACTAACGATACAGTTTGCTTTCTATTCCAAATGGTTGAATAGCTTAACGGAGAATTTCGAAAAGCAAATTTTTTAAAATATTTATCATCTGGCGGTGCTGACAAATCTGATATCGTCAATTTCTTCGGTGATGTTGAAAATCTGTGCCGACTGCGTGAAATCGTAATTCTTCGCCCGCGCTTCGAACGTGTAGCTCGCGCCCAATGCCACGTCGCTCAACCTGAAATAACCCGAGGCATTCGTCGTCGCCGTTCGTGTATCAAATACTTTATGCAACAAAATTAAATAAGTGTCCGTAAAAATCACAATCGTTTAAGTTTTAATTCAATAACTTCTGGAAACATTTAGAATATGCTGCGAAAAACAATTGCTTTTGATGTATCTTCGTTTATTTTTGTACTTTTCATAGTCGCTTCTTTTGCCGCGGCGCAGAAAAACATCGCCTACCTGACCGAACCGGCAATTTCACCTGACCGCAAAGAAATCGCTTTTGTGTCCGGCGGCGACATCTGGACGGTAGCGACAGACGGCGGTACGGCGCAACTGCTTGTTTCGCATCCGGCAAACGACACTCGTCCGCTGTATTCACCGGACGGCAGACGGCTCGCGTTTGTTTCAAACCGCACGGGCGGCGGCGACATCTACGTTCTAAATTTGGAATCCGGCGATTTATCGAGATTGACTTTTGACAGCAGCCTTGAGCAGCTCGATGCGTGGTCGCGCGACGGCAGATGGCTTTATTTTTCCTCGACCAGCCATGACATTGCCGGAATGAACGATATTTTCCGCGTTTCGGTAAGCGGCGGAACACCGATGCAGTTCAGCGCCGATCGCTACACCAACGAATTTGCTGCGTCGCCCGCGCCGGACAATTCGAGCTTAGCTTTTACGGCAAGAGGAATTGCGAACGGGCAATGGTGGCGCAAAGGGCGCAGTCACATTGACGAAAGTGAAATCTGGCTCCGGCGCGGCGAAGGAGCAACTGCCGCGTATGAACAAATTACGCAGCGCGGCGCGAAACAATTATGGACTATGTGGAGCGCGGACGGCTCGCGGCTTTATTTCGTTTCCGACCGCGGCGGCGCGCAAAATATTTGGATGCAGCCGCTCAAAGGTCAGGCGAAACAATTAACCGATTTTACCGACGGGCGCGTTTTGTGGGCAAACATTTCCCTGGACGGAAAACAAATTGTTTTTGAGCGAAATTTTCGTATCTGGCAGATGAACGCTGATTCCGGCAAGGCAAGCGAAATTCCGATTATATTACGCGGCACGGCTTCGAGTCCTTTGACGGAGAGAATAAATCTTTCAACTCAAATTCGGGAGCTTTCGCTTTCGCCCGACGGCAAAAAAATCGCGCTTTTGGCACGTGGCGAGATTTTCGCAGGCTCTTCCAAAGACGGCGGCGAAGCGGTTCGCATCACGAACACGCCCGCGCCTGAATCATTTCCCGCGTGGTCGCCGGACAGCAGCAAACTCGTCTATAATTCGGAACGCGACGGTATTACGTCAATTTATCAATACGATTTTGCAACCGAAACAGAAACCCGCCTTTCAAGTGCCGGAAACGACGCTTTGCCAATTTTTTCGCCGGACGGAAAGTATTTTGCTTTTATCAGAAACGGGCGCGCGCTTTTTGTTTACGATGTAAACTCAAAACAGGAACGCGAAGTGTGCAAGATTTACAGCGATTCGCCGCCGCTTCTGAGCAAACGCAATTATGTCTGGTCGCCTGACAGCCGCTTTCTCGCTTTTTTAACTAACTCCCCCGAGGCGCGTTCTTATACAAATGTCAGCGTCGCCTCAATCAGCGGCGGCGCTTCTAATATCGCGCGTCCGATTAGCTTTCTCGCTAACTCAAACAGCGGCTCGGTTTCGTGGAGTCCCGACGGCACATTCGTTCTTTTCGACAGCAGCCAGCGCACGGAAACCGGCTCGCTCGCCCGCATTGACCTGAAACTCCGCACGCCAAAATTCCGCGAAGACCAGTTTCGAGACCTTTTTAAGCAGGAAAACCCGCAAGACAAGCCACAGCCGCTGCCAAGCACTTCGCCCGCCGCGACACCGCTTCCGCAAACATCGCCCAGCCCGAGTCCGACACCGGCTGGCGATGATAAAAAAGCTGAAAAACCGGCGGAGTCTAAATTAACTGAAATCATCTTTGAAGATATTCGGCGGCGTTTGAGCCTTTTGCAAACCGGCATTGACGTCGGCAGCCAGGTGATTAGCCCGGACGGGAAAA
>Ga0136640_10000741_pt1 | contig 12658 bp, 9 predicted proteins | sample AntDrymUQ8642106_2_FD_105498 | JGI IMG/M metagenome (GOLD analysis project Ga0136640, IMG submission 105498) | Polar desert sand microbial communities from Dry Valleys, Antarctica - metaG UQ864 (21.06) | ecosystem: Environmental > Terrestrial > Soil > Desert | place: Antarctica: Dry Valley...
CTCGACGAACCTCTCCGGTGGCACCTGGACTCCCAGGTCGATGACGTGGAAGCCCGCGCCCTCGAGCATGATGTTGACGAGGTTCTTGCCGATGTCGTGTACGTCGCCCTTGACCGTGCCCATGACGAACGTGCCGACGGTCTGGACGCCGGTCTCAGCCAGCAGGGGGCGCAGCAGGGCAAGTGCGCCGCTCATCGCGCGCCCTGCGATGAGCATCTCGGGCACGAAGTAGTCGCCGCGCTCGAACCGGGCGCCGACCTCCTCGAGTGAGGGGATCAGCGAGTCGAAGAGGAGCGACTCGGGTGTGAGGCCGAGGTCGAGCCCCTGTTGCGTTAGCGCCAGCACGGCTGGCGCGTTGCCAAGCAGCGTTTCGTCGTAGAGCGTCTTGAGCAACTCGTCGGGCGTCATGCGGCGCCCTCCTTTCGGGGCTGGTGACCCAGGACGCTGGACAGCGCCTGAGCATGTTCTTTGATCAGCGATCCCAGCTGTGGGAGCTTGTTCTTGATGCGGCCGCTAGGACCCGAGAGACCGACCGCGGCGACGACGTCACCACTGCGGCCGATGACTGGGGCGGCGACAGCGTCAAGCCCGATCTCAAGCTCGCCGAGCGCTTGCGCGAAACCCTTGGCGCGCACCGTGTCGAGATGGCGACGGAACTTGCGTGGGTCAGTGATGGTGTGGGGGGTGCGTGCCTCAAGGGTCCGGTTGGGGACAAGGATCAGGCCCGCAGCATACAGCACCTTGCCGAGGGCGGAGCAGTGAGCGGGTACGTCGACGTCGAGCCAGTTGGTAGTCCCAAGCAGGTATGTCGAGTCGACCTGAGCCACCTGTGTGACGTCTTGGCCGCGCGCCACCGCCAGATTGACGGTCTCGCCAGTTGCAGCGCTGATCCGCTCGAGAGTGGGTTGGGCCAGCGCGATGAAGTCGTCGATCGGGTCATGGCGGCTCGCGTAGGCCGCGAACAACGGGCCGGCTCCGTAGGCACCTTCGCCGTCGCGTCGGACGAGACGGTGCCGCTCCAGGGCTTGCAGCAGGCGCGATGCGGTCGACTTGGGCAATCCCGTGTCGGAGACGAGATGGCCGAAGTCGGGCGGCTCGTCAGCCAGCACGACCAGCGACAGCAGCTCGGCTGCGCGGTCGATGGCTTGGGTGCCGTTGGCCGACATAGTTCTCCTCGGGGTCTTCCCTCATGCTGGTCCAGTACAGCACAATGAACCATAATATGGAATTTTTGTTCCACATCATGATGCTGTTGACTACAGACTGAAATCTTGGAGGCCCGATGTTCAAGAACTCGATGCCGCGCTACGAGGTGTTGTCAGCCGACGCGATGAACAAGCTCGACGCCGGATGGCGCCGCCTCGTCTCGGAGATCGGGATCGAGTTCATGTCCGACCGGGCCCTGGGATTGTTCCGTGCGGCGGGACAGAAGTTGGAGGAGAACAAGGTGTTCCTCGACCCGGAGTTCGTGTTGGCGCAGGTCGCCAAGGCGCCGAAGGAGTTCGACGTGGCGGCGCGCAATCCCGCCAACTCGATCCACATCGGCGGAGACTCGATGGCCTTCGGTGCGGTCTACGGACCACCGTTCGTCCGAGAGGGGAAGGCGCGGCGCGATGCGACGATGGACGACTTCCGCAACTTCGCGAAGTTGGCTCAGTCGTTTGACGTGCTCGACTCCGCTGGCGGAGTGGTCTGCGAGCCCAACGACACACCCCTCGACTCCCGCCACCTGGACATGACCTACGCCCTGCAGACCTTCACCGACAAGATGTACATGGGCAACGTCGTCTCCGGCCCCAACGCTGCCGACACGATCGCCATGGGGGCGATTCTCTTCGGCGGGCGCGAGGTCATCGAGGAAACGCCGGTCTCGATCTCGCTCATCAACTGCAACTCGCCGCTACGGTGGGACGACCGGATGCTCGACGCGATGTTCGAGTATGTCGAAGCCGCCCAGCCAGTCGTACTGACGCCTTTCATCTTGATGGGCGCCATGTCTCCGGTGACGATCCCGGCGGCATTGGTGCAGCAGATCGCCGAGGCGCTGTCAGGCATCGCGTTGGCGCAGCTCATCCGTCCAGGCGCCCCGGTGATCTTCGGGTCCTTCCTGTCCAACATCGATATGCAATCGGGCTCGCCCTGCTTCGGCACGCCGGAGTCGGCGATGGGGCTGTTCTGTACTGGCCAGATCGCGCGGTACTTCGGGTTGCCCTTCCGCTCCGGTGGTGGTCTGACGTCGAGCCAGGTGCCAGACGCACAAGCCGGCTATGAGGCGATGATGACGCTCCTTCCGACCTTCCTCGCTGGCGCAAACTGGGTGATGCACTCAGCCGGTTGGCTGGAGGGCGGACTCGTAGCGGGTTTCGAGAAGTTCATAGTCGACGCGCAACTGCTGGAGATGCTGCAGGTGGAGTTCACGCCGCTTGAGATCGATGATGGTTCGCTGGCATTTGATGCGCACCTCGAGGTGGGACACGGTGGTCACTTCTTGGGCGCCATGCACACGATGGAGCGCTTCCGCACCTGCTTCTACCGGCCGTGGCTCTCGTCATCTGACAACTACGAGCGCTGGATGCGAGGCGGCAGTCTCGACACCGCAGCGCGTGCCTCGAAGGTCTACAAAGACCGGATCGAGTGTTACGAACAGCCGCCTCTCGACGAGGCCATCAGCGCCGAGCTCAAGGACTACGTCAACCGCCGCCGCACAGAACTCGGCGACTAACAACCCCCAACCCGCTCAACGAAAGGGGTGGGGACTCCTGTCTTATGAGTCGGAGTCGTCGGGTTTGATGGCTTCTTGCAGCTGGTCTCGGGACATGGAGCCTGCGCCTTCGACCTGGGCGTTCTCGGCGGCGATGAGCAGCTCTTCCTTGGTGGCTTCACCGGGCTGGTCGCCCATGTGCTCGGCGCGTGCCTCGACGAAAGCGTCTCCCAGCTCCTGCAGCCGCTCGGATGACAAGGAGGTGCGAAGACCTGGCAACACCGACTCTTCCTCTTCCTCGACGTGATGCAGGATCGCCTCAATCAGCTCGTCGAGGGTCGAGTCGAAGTCGGCGCTGCTGACATCCATCTGCTTGAGCTTGACGAGCAGCTCTTCGGCTGCCGCGTGCTCCTCCTGGCTGTGGGCGACCTCCTCGGTCTCGCCGGCTTCGTCGCGGGCAGCGGGGTAAACCTCCGACTCTTCGGCCCGGCTGTGCGCGATCAGCAAGGTGGTGACCGTCGGCAGCAGCATGGGCCGGGACTCCGGGTCTTCGCGCATCTTGTCGAAGAGGCGCTCGACCTCTCGGTGGTCAGCCATGATCAGGTCGACAACATCTTGGGGCATGGAGAGTCCTCTCAGAACGTCTCAGAACGTCAGGTTCGGTGCGACGTACCCGATCATCACACCCGGCAAACGCACGCGCATCGCCTAGCGGAACACGACAGTCTTGCTGCCGTTGAGCAGAACGCGCGTCTCCGAGTGCCAGCGCACGGCGCGTGACAGAACTTGGCTCTCGACGTCTCGACCACTCGCCACGAGCTCCTCCGTGGTGAAGCCATGGTCGGCCCTGGCCACGTCCTGCTCGATGATCGGTCCCTCATCGAGATCTGAGGTCACGTAGTGCGCGGTTGCGCCGATTAGTTTGACCCCACGGGCGTGCGCCTGATGATAGGGCCTCGCGCCCTTGAAGCTCGGCAGGAAGGAATGGTGGATGTTGATAGCCCGCCCCGACAGTCGCCGACACGCATCATCCGACAGCACCTGCATGTAGCGCGCCAATACGACCAAGTGGATGTTGAGGTCGTCGACCAGCCCGAGCAGCGTCTCCTCGGCCGCGGCCTTGGTCTCTCCGGTCACTGGTAGGTGGTGGAACGGGATGCCGTAGGAGTCCGCGAGCCTTTCGAAGTCCCAGTGGTTCGACACGATCGCCGGTATGTCGATCTGCAGCGACCCCGTACTCCACCTGAACAGCAAGTCGTTGAGGCAATGCCCGAAACGAGACACCATGATCAGCGTGCGATACCGCGCCCCAGCGGACCAGAGCTCCCACTGCATCCCGAAGTCACGAGCCACTGGCCCGAAATCAGACCGGAGGGACTCCAGCGTGACGTTCGACCGAGAGATCTCGAAGTGGACGCGTAGGAAGAAGCGGCCAGTCTCCGCGTCGCCATATTGCTGACTTTCGATGATGTTGCCGCTCTGCTGAACCAGAAAGCCGGAGACGGCATGCACGATGGCTGGCCTGTCGGGACAGCGCAGTGTCAGCACAAAGTCTTCGCATCCGGAGGCTGGCCCGGGACCGTGAGCTGGGTCAGTAGCGTCGTCAGCCGCGGTCATGAGGAGCATTATTAGCATCGCTTCTGCCAGTTGTCGCTACATATGCACTACGGTTTCGCCATGAGCAACATGGACGGCCTGACAGCTAAGGAATCGGGTTCTTCCACAACGGTTCAGTCCGTGGACAGAGCCATCACGATCCTCGAGCTGCTGGCAAATGGGGGTGAGGCTGGTGTCACCGAGCTTGCCCGCGAGCTCGGTGTGCACAAATCCACAGCCTTCCGTCTGGTCGCCGCCCTCGAGCGACGCGACCTGGTCGAGCAGCACACCGGGCGGGGCAAGTACCGGCTCGGTACGGGCATACTTCGGCTGGCAGGAGCTACGACGTCGCGCCTCGACCTCGTGCAGGAAAGTCGAGCGGTCACCCGCGCATTGGCCCAGCACACCGGCGAGACAGTGAACATCGCGGTGCTCTCCGACGGGGCAGCGCTCTATATGGATCAGGTCGCCGGTTCGTCGGCGCTGCAGTCTCACAACTGGGTCGGCCAGCGAATCCCTCTACACGCCACCTCCAATGGAAAAGTGCTGATGAGCAATCTCGACCGAGCTGAGGTGGCACGGCAGATTCCGGTCCTGCGGTCGTACACCGCCCACACGATCACCACGCTGGATGCCTTGATGCGCGAGCTGAACGAGGTGCGTCAGCGCGGTTACGCCATCGCTATCGACGAGCTCGAGATCGGGTTGACGGCCATTGCGGCGCCTGTCCGCAACATCCAGGGAGCGGTGACTGCGTCGATAAGCATCTCCGGGCCAACGTTTCGGCTCGACGCTCGCCGAGTGCCACAGGTCTCCGAAGCCGTGGTCTCCGCTGCGACCACGGTTTCTCGCCGCCTGGGTTGGCGTGGGTGAGCACATGGCGGCATCTCGCCGACCGCGGGCACTGCCGCGACTGCCGCGACGCCGCCGAACGCGACAACCAATCGCGTTGCCATAACGATCTGGTCAGAGTCTTGACGGTCTCCCTGTCTCGATGGTTGTGTTTGTTGCGGAGAGGAGACCAGCGTTGCGTATCAAGCGACTACACGAGAACCGTGCTGACCGCAGGGCCGGTCTGAGGAGCTAGCGTGGCCGACCTCTACATCGCCGGGCTATGGTGCAGCGCAGAGCGGGGAGAAACCCGCGAGATTCGCTGCCCTGCCGACGGCGAGCTGGTCGCCACCGTCGACGAGGCAAGCAGTGTTGACACGATCAAGGCGATCGACGCCGCGCGTCGCGCCTTCGACCACTCCGAATGGCCAACCAGCTCGGTGCACGACCGCAGCGACCTGCTCCACCGCGTCGCTGACCTGTTGGTCGAGAACAAGGCCGAGGTGGCGCGGGCCGAGACTCTCGACACCGGCAAACGTCTGGTCGAGAGCGAGTACGACGTCGACGACATCGTCGGCGTGTTTCGCCACTACGCCAGCACGGCCGCTGAGGACGCCGGCAGAGTCATCGACACCGGACGCCTCGACGTTCGCAGCCGTGTCGTCCGCGAACCCATAGGCGTCTGCGCTCTCATCACGCCCTGGAACTACCCGTTGCTGCAGACATCCTGGAAGGTCGCACCCGCCCTTGCGGCCGGCAACACTTTCGTGCTCAAACCCAGTGAGCTGACTCCCTCGACCGCCATCTTGCTGATGCGTTATCTCGAAGAGGCAGGGCTGCCAGCCGGCGTCGGCAACCTCATCTTGGGTGCTGGACCGACAGCCGGCGGCCCGTTGTCGACGCACCCAGGTGTCGATCTGGTTTCCTTCACGGGCGGTGTCGAGACCGGCCGCCGCATCATGGCAGCCGCCGCGGCCACGGTGAAGAAGGTCGCTCTCGAGCTCGGCGGCAAGAATCCCAACATCGTGTTCGCCGACGCCGATCGCGAAGCCGCGCTCGACTTCGCACTGACGGCGGTATTCCTCCACTCCGGCCAGGTCTGCTCAGCCGGGGCACGCCTGATCGTCGAGGAGTCGATCAAGGACGCGTTCGTCGACGAGCTCGTCGAGCGGGCTCGTCGGATCAGACTCGGTGGACCTTTCGACCCAGAAGCGGAGACCGGCCCACTGGTCTCCGCCGCGCATCGAGAAAAGGTCGAGGCGTATGTCGCTCGAGGTCTTGCCGAAGGCGCCACCTTGAGATGTGGCGGCGCCCGCCCCGACGATCCCGAACTCGACAAGGGTTTCTACTACCGGCCCACGATCCTCGATGACTGCAAGAGCGGCATGAGCGTCATACAGGATGAGTCGTTCGGGCCGGTCCTGACCGTCGAGGCGTTCAGCACCGAGGACGACGCGGTCGCCACCGCGAACGACAGCATCTACGGGCTTGCCGGGGCGGTGTGGACCGAGAACGCCGGCAAGGCAGAGCGAGTGGCGTCTCGACTCCGCGTGGGCACGGTCTGGATCAACGACTACCACCCGTATGTGCCGCAGGCCGAGTGGGGCGGATACAAACAGTCCGGCACCGGACGCGAGCTGGGTGCCGCTGGGCTCGACGAGTACCGCGAGACCAAACACATCTGGCACAACGTCCGGCCCGCTGCGCAGCGGTGGTTCGGAGGTGGGGAGTGAAGGCCACGGACATCAGCCGGCGCCTCGGCGGTAGCCATGGCCGGAGCGGAAAGGGCAGCAGCAAGGTCTGGGACTACGTCATCGTCGGCGGCGGCTCGGCCGGCAGCGTGCTCGCCAACCGGTTGAGCGCTGACCCGGGCAGCTCGGTGCTCGTTCTCGAGGCGGGCCACTCCGACTTCCGCATCGACCCCTTCATCCATATGCCGGCGGCGCTTCCCATCCCGATCGGCAACCGGCTCTACGACTGGAAGTACGAGTCCGAGCCGGAGCCTTTCATGGGTGGCCGCAGGGTCTATCACGCTCGGGGCAAGGTGCTCGGTGGGTCGAGCAGCATCAACGGCATGATCTTCCAGCGTGGCAACCCTTTGGACTACGAGCGTTGGGCTGCCAACCCCGGCATGGAGAGCTGGGACTATCTCCACTGCTTGCCCTACTTCAAACGCATGGAGACCTGCCTCGCGGGCGCCGACGAGTGGCGTGGAGGCAGCGGTCCGCTGGTGCTCGAGCGAGGTCAGGCGGCCAACCCCCTCTTCGGTGCGTTCTTCGAGGCCGCCCAGCAGGCCGGCTATCTCTTGACCGATGACGTCAACGGCTACCGGCAGGAGGGCTTCGCCAGGTTCGACCGCAATGTGCATCGCGGCCGACGTCTCTCCGCCGCCCGGGCCTACCTGCATCCCGTCATGGACCGGCCCAACCTCAAGGTCGAGACCCTCGCGTTGACCACCAAGGTCGTCTTCGAAGGCAAGCGCGTGGTAGGAGTCGACTATCTGCGGGGCGGTCGGCTGCAGCGACAGGCCAAGGCGGCTGAGGTCATCTTGTGTGGAGGTGCGATCAACTCCCCGCAACTGCTGCAGCTGTCGGGCGTTGGCAACACGGACGAGCTGCGCGACCATGGCGTCGACGTCGTACAGGACCTGCCTGGCGTGGGGGAGAACCTGCAGGACCACCTGGAGGTCTACATCCAGTACGCGTCCAAGCAGCCGGTGTCGATCGCGCCGGGATTGCGGTGGCGGGCACGTCCGAAGATCGGTTTCGACTGGCTGTTCTTCCGCAAGGGACTCGGCGCGACGAATCACTTCGAGGGCGGCGGCTTCTGCCGCAGCAACGACGACGTCGACTACCCGAACCTGATGTTCCACTTCCTGCCCGTCGCGATCAGGTACGACGGCTCAGCGCCCACCGAGGGACACGGCTATCAGGTGCACATCGGGCCGATGTATTCCGACGTACGAGGCAGCGTGAAGATCAAGTCGACCGACCCGAAGCAGCATCCGGCTCTGCGGTTCAACTACCTCTCCACCGAGAACGACCGGCGCGAGTGGATCGAGGCAGTCCATGTCGCACGGAACATCTTGAACCAGCCGGCTTTTACACGTTTCAACGACGGCGAGCTGTCGCCCGGCCCGTCAGTGGAGACTGACCAGCAGATTCTCGACTGGGTCGCCAACGACGCAGAGACCGCGCTGCACCCCTCTTGCACCGCCAAGATGGGCACCGACTCGATGTCGGTCGTCGACCCCACCACCATGCGCGTCTATGGCGTCGAGGGGCTGCGGGTTGTCGACGCGTCGGTGATGCCCTACGTCACCAACGGCAACATCTACGCTCCGGTCATGATGGTGGCCGAGAAGGCAGCTGACCTGATCCTCGGCAACACGGCTCTGCCGGCTACTGATGTGCCTTACTACCGCTATCGCGACGGTACGCCGCTGCAGCCGCCTGCACGGCACGCAGTGGCAGGAAGTGAGCACGCATGACGAAGTTCACCGCGGAGCAGGGGGCAGCGGCCGCCTTGTCTGTCGAGAACCTGTGGAAGGTGTTCGGACCGACGGCCGACAAGATCATCGGCACGCCGTCGGCCGACCTGCCACGTGACGAGATGCTGGCCAAGACGGGCTGCGTCGCCGCTGTGAGAGACGTTGCCTTCGAGGTTGCCCCTGGCGAGGTGTTCGTCGTGATGGGGCTGTCGGGTTCGGGCAAGTCCACCCTGGTGCGTTGTCTGACCCGGCTCATCGAGCCGACTGCTGGCACGGTGACGATCGACGGCAATGACATCACGAACGCCTCCGACGCCAAGCTCCGCGAGCTGCGCAGACATCACGTGTCGATGGTTTTCCAGCACTTCGGTCTGCTGCCGCACAGACAGGTCATCGACAACGTCTCCTATGGCTTGGAGATTCGCGGAGTCGGCAAGACTGAGCGCCGCGCGAAGGCCACAGAAATCATCGAACTAGTGGGGCTGAAGGGCAACGAGCGCTCCTATCCCGACCAACTGTCGGGAGGTATGCAGCAGCGGGTGGGGCTGGCCCGAGCTCTGGCAGGCGACCCGTCCTTACTGCTGTTCGACGAGCCGTTCTCGGCGCTCGACCCGCTGATCCGCCGCGACATGCAGAACGAGGTAGTGCGGCTCCAGGGAGACTTGCAGAAGACGATGGTGTTCATCACCCACGACCTGCAGGAGGCGCTCAAGCTGGGCGACCGGATCCTCATCATGCGCGACGGCGAGATCGTCCAGATCGGCACCGGCGCCGAAATCGTTGCCCACCCGGACGACGACTACGTACGCGACTTCGTCAGCGAGGTGCCGCGTGCGCACGTACTGACGCTGAGATATGTCATGCGCGACCCTCGGCCTGACGACTCGTCAGAGGGCCCGGTCATGACGCCCGACACGATTGTCCGCAAAGCAGCCCAGGCGGCGCTCGCTTCTGACCATGTGGTCCGCGTCGTCGAGGACGGCAAACTCGTCGGCATCGTCGACGACGATGCCATCCTCCGCGTGGTGGTGGCGGAAGAGCACCAGCCCGAGGTCGTCCCAGCGTGAGCACCGTCGCCGCCAGCAAGGTCGCGACCCGTGGATGGGGTATCGCCGCCGCGTGGCGTGGCCACCTACGACTCTGGAGTCTCGCCGCGATCGTCTCTTTGTGGGTCCTCCTGTGGATCTTGATGCAAGGAAGTGACACGCTCGCGATCGGCGGGTCAGACCTCACCGACGTGCATCAGTGGCTCAAGGCTCGCGCTACCTGGGTGGAGCAGGCATCGGCCTCGGGCACCAACGTGTTCATCAACCTGGCCAATAGCCTCGCGGACTCGATGAACGCGCTCATCGTCTGGCTCCAACAACTGTTCACTATCGGCAAGTTTCCTCGACCGCTGCCACAGATCGGCTGGCTTGGCACGCTGTCGATCGCTGCGTGGGTGGCGTTGGCTGCCGCAGGATGGCGCAGCATGCTGCTCGTGGTGGGATCGTTTCTGGCTTTTGGGTTCTTGGGTTACTGGGCCGACAGCCTCGACACCCTCATCGTTACTCTTGTGGCAGTCTTGCTCGCCATCGCCGTCGGTATCCCACTCGGCATCTGGATGGCGCACAGTCGGGCGGTCACCGCCATCGTCACCCCCGTGCTCGACGTGATGCAGACGATGCCATCCCTGGTCTATTTGTTGCCGATCGCCATCCTCTTCGGGATTGGTCCGGCAGCTGCCTCCATCGTCACGCTGATCTATGCCGCACCTCCGGTCGTGCGCATCACGGCATACGCCATCAGGGAAGTCTCACCCTCCACTGTCGAGGCCACCACCTCGCTGGGCCAAAATCGCTGGCAACGCCTCAAGGATGTCGAACTCCCGATGGCCAAGCGGACCATCATCGTCGGGGTCAACCAGACCATGATGGCGGCTCTCTCGATGGCGACCATTGCAGCATTCATCGATGGCCCGGGGTTAGGTCAGCCGGTGCTGGAGGCACTCAGGCGGGGCCAGCTTGGGAAGGCGTTCGTGTCCGGTATCGCCCTTGTCATCATGGCCATCATGCTCGATCGGACGACAACCGCGGCAAGCGTCCGGGCCGAGAACGCCGCACGGACCGGTGATCCCAACAAGGTGAACCGCCGATACGCACTAGCAGGCGCTGGTGTGTTGGCGGTCGTAGCAGTCGTGCTGTCGAATCGATATGCGGGACTCAACGAGTTTCCAACCAACCCCGATCTCGGGACGCCTCTGAGCGATGCTGTCGATAGCTTCGGGCAATGGCTGAGATCGGACCTTTCTGGCACCACGGTGGCCATCCAGGAGAGCTTCAGCCTGTACATGCTGAACCCGATTCAGGAGCTGCTCGCCAACTCGCCGTGGTATGTCACAGCGCTGGCCATCTGCGGTATCGCCGTGACGGCGGGAGGAGCTCGGGCTCTGATCGCCGCCCTGATCTGCTTGACCGGCATCTATCTCCTTGACCTGTGGAACAACGCCATGATCACCATGACAGCGGTACTCGTCGCCACTGCGGTAGTGATGGTCCTGGCGACCCTGCTGGGTGTGTGGATGGGCCGAAACAGTTACGCGGATCAAGTCCTTCGGCCGTTTCTGGACGCAGGTCAGACCCTGCCGCCTTTTGTCTACCTGATACCGATCTTCATCCTGTTTGGAGCCAATCGCTTCACGGCGATCGTTGCGGGCGTCATCTACGCGGCTCCGCCAGCCATCAAACTTGTCGCCGATGGAATTCGCGGCGTGTCTTCGACGACCATCGAAGCCGCGGAGTCAGCTGGCACGAGCCGCCTGCAGATGATCACCAAGGTGCAGCTGCCGATGGCGCGCGGATCGTTCCTGCTGGCTGCGAACCAAGGCCTGTTGTATGTGTTGTCCATGGTCGTCATCGGCGGTATGGCCGGCGCTGGGGCTCTCGGGTTCGATGTCGTCAGCGGTTTCCGTCAGGCCAACAACGTCGGCCGGGGGCTAGCAGCAGGGATCACCATCGTTCTGCTGGGCATCATGCTTGACCGGATCACCACTTATGCGGCAGGAAAGACTTCCCCAGCCACGAAGCGTCGCTCATGGCTGACCCGTTGCCTGCCTCTTGGGCTCGGGCCTGCTGGCTAGCGCCAGATCATCGCCAAGCTGGCCAAGCGAGACGAACTGACCACATTGTTGCCTGGACGTGAGTTCCCGGCAGAGAGAAGGAAGGCAAACATGAAAAGACATCGAACCCGGACGTCGCTGGTCGTGCTCGCTCTGTCAGCAGTGGTGGGACTCACTGCTTGCGGCGGTGGGACCATCGAGGAGCAGACTCAGGAGAACGAAGAGATCGCCGGTAGCGGCGAGGATTGCGGCACGATGGACATGGCCATCAATCCTTGGGTGGGCTACGAGGCCAATGCGCATGTTGTCGGCCAGGTCGCGACGACTCAACTGGGCTGCACTGTCAACTACAAGGACCTCGATGAGCAGGTCTCCTGGAAGGGCCTTGGGAGCGGCGAGGTGGACGTGATAATCGAGAACTGGGGACACCCGGAGCTGGCGAAGAAGTACATCGAGTCTGAGGGTGGGAATGGCTCGGCGCAAGATGCCGGGCTGACCGGCAACGAGGGGATCATCGGCTGGTACGTGCCCCCGTGGATGGCGGACAAGTATCCCGACATCACCGACTGGAAGAACCTCGACAAGTACGCCGACATGTTCCAGACTCCGGAGTCTGGTGACAAGGGCACGCTCTATGACGGAGATCCCGGGTTTGTCACCAACGACGAGGCGCTGGTCAAGAACCTCGACCTCGACTACGAGGTGGTCTTCACCGGTAGCGAGACGGCGCTCATCGAGGGTTTCCGCACCGCCGAACAGAACAAGACGCCTTACCTGGGCTACTTCTACGACCCCCAGTGGTTCTTGTCGGAGGTCCCCTTGGTCAAGATCGATCTGCCGAAATATGAGGAGGGGTGCGACGCTGATCCAGAGAAGGTGGACTGCGACTACCCCGTTTACGACCTGAATAAGATTGTCGCCACCGACTTCGCCGAATCGGGCA
>Ga0136640_10000742_pt1 | contig 12655 bp, 7 predicted proteins | sample AntDrymUQ8642106_2_FD_105498 | JGI IMG/M metagenome (GOLD analysis project Ga0136640, IMG submission 105498) | Polar desert sand microbial communities from Dry Valleys, Antarctica - metaG UQ864 (21.06) | ecosystem: Environmental > Terrestrial > Soil > Desert | place: Antarctica: Dry Valley...
GGCCCCGCATCGTCCGGCCCCGCATCGTCCGGCCCCGCATCGTCCGGCCCCGCATCGTCCGGCCCCGCATCGTCCGCACCGGGGTCGTCTGCACCGGCGGGTGGCTCGGCGTCCTGCAGTGCCTGCTCCAGCTGCTCGTCGTCTAGACCGGGAGCGTCGAACGGGTTGCGCCGCCGCCGGTGCGGCAGCGCCAGCCGGGCGGCCACCCGCACATCCTCGTCGTCGACCACGTCGCGACCCCACCAGGCGGCGTGCGCAAGAGCGGCCCGCGCCATCACCAGGTCTGCCCGCAGCCCGTCCACATCGAACGCGGCGCACACCGACGACACCTGCCGCAGCGCCGCGTCCGGCAGGGTGACGCTCGACAGTCGGTCCCTGGCCTGCTCGATGCGCTGCGCGAGCGCCACCTGCTCGGCCGCCCACCGGTTGGTGAAGGCTGCCGGGGAGTCGTCGTGCGCCATCCGACGGCGCACCACCTCGGCCCGGGTCTCGGTGTCCCGCGGGGCGCTGACCTCGACGTTCGGGCCGAAGCGGTCCAGCAGCTGCGGGCGCAGCTCGCCCTCCTCGGGGTTCATGGTGCCGACCAGGAGAAAACGAGCGGCGTGCCGCACCGAGACGCCCTCACGCTCGACGTACGAGGTGCCCAGCGCCGCGGCGTCCAAGAGCAGGTCGACCAGATGATCGTGCAGCAGGTTGACCTCGTCGACGTACAGCACACCCCGGTGCGCTGCTGCCAGCAGTCCCGGCTCGTAGGCCTTGACGCCCTCGGTGAGCGCACGCTCGATGTCCAGCGAGCCGAGCAGCCGGTCCTCAGTGGCACCCACCGGCAGCTCGACCAGCCGGGTGGGCCGCTCGGTGGCAGCGACACCGGGCTCGTGCGGTCCGTCCGGGCACTGGTCGTCCGGGGTGGCCGGGTCACAAGCGAACCGGCAACCCGCGACGACGCGCACGTCGGGCAGCACCTCGGCCAGCGCCCGCACGGTCGTGGACTTGGCTGTGCCCTTCTCGCCGCGCACCAGTACGCCGCCGATGGCTGGTGAGACCGCGTTCAGCAGCAGCGCCAGCCGGAGGTCGTCCATGCCGACGACGGCACTGAAGGGATAGGTCTGTGTCCTCATGCAGGCTCACCCTCCAACTCGCCCTCGAGTTCGAGGTAGGTCGCTCGCAGCCCGTCCACGGTGTCCGGGTCCGGCTCGGACCACAGCCCTCGCTCGGCCGCCTCGAGCAGCCGCTCGGAGATGCCGCGCAACGCCCACGGGTTCGACCGGCGCATGAACGCGCGCACTTCCTCGTCGAAGACGTACGAGCTGGCCAGCTGCTCGTACATCCAGTCGTCGACCACCCCCGCAGTGGCGTCGTAGCCGAACAGGTAGTCCACGGTCGCCGCCATCTCGAAGGCACCCTTGTAACCGTGCCGCTGCATCGCCGACACCCAGCGGGGGTTGACCACCCGGGACCGGAACACCCGCTTGGTCTCCTCGCCGAGGGTGCGGGTGCGCACCTGGTCGGGCACCGCCGAGTCGCCGATGTAGGCCGCCGGGTCGGCGCCGGTCAGGTGCCGCACCATCGCGACCATCCCGCCGTGGAACTGAAAATAGTCGTCGGAGTCGGCGATGTCGTGCTCGCGGGTGTCCTGGTTCTTGGCGGCCACCGCGATCCGCCGAAACGCTGTCTCCATATCGCCGCGGGCGTCGCGCCCGTCCAGGTCGCGGCCGTAGGCATAGCCGCCCCACACCGCGTACACCTCGGCGAGGTCGGCGTCGGTGCGCCAGCTGCGGGAGTCGATCAACGGCAACAGGCCGGCGCCGTACGCGCCGGGCTTGGAGCCGAAGATGCGGGTGGTGGCCCGGCGGCGGTCACCGTGGTCACGTTCGTCCTCGTCGGCGTGCGCGCGGACGAAGTTCAGCTCGGCCGGCTCGTCCAGGTCGGCGACCACCCGGATCGCCTCATCCAGCATGGCGATCACATGCGGGAAGGCGTCCCGGAAGAAGCCGGAGATGCGTACGGTGACGTCGATCCGCGGCCGGTCAAGCTCGGCCAGCGGCACCACCTCGAAGCCGGTCACCCGCCGAGACGCCTCGTCCCAGGTGGGTCGGCAGCCCAGCAGGGCAAGCACCTCGGCGATGTCGTCGCCTTGGGTGCGCATCGCCGAGGTGCCCCAGACCGTCAGGCCCACCGAGCGGGGGTGCGCCCCGGTTTCGGCGAGGTGGCGCTGCAGCAGCGAGTCGGCGAGGGCCACCCCGACGTCCCAGGCGTTGCGGGATGGGATCGCCTTGGGATCGACCGAGTAGAAGTTGCGGCCGGTGGGCAGCACGTTGACCAACCCACGGGTCGGCGACCCGGACGGGCCGGCGGGCACGTAGCGGCCGGCGAGGGCACGCAGCACGTTCGTCACCTCATCGGTGGTGCGCTGCAGCCGGGGCACCACCTCGGTGGCGGCGAACCGGAGCACCGCCAGCACGTCGCCCGGTGTACTGCCGAGCACCTCGGCGCACACCAGCGGCGCCTTCTCCGGCTCCCAGCCGAGGGTGTCCATCCCCTGCACCAGGTTGCGGGCGAGCCTTTCGATCAGGTCGACCGCATCGGCGGCACTGGCTGCCGGTCCGTCGGCCACGTCGCTGAGCGCGGTCGGCACCGCCACCGGCCGGCCGGGCTCGGCCAGCAGCACCGCCTCGTCCAGGCCGACGGAGGCGGCGATGGCCGCCCGCAGCCCCGGCAGCGCGCCACTGCGTCCGCCCCACACCTGCGCGGCCCGCAAGATCGCCAGGACGGTGTCGACCCGCTGTTCACCGGCCGGCGCCGCGCCAAGGATGTGCAGACCGTCCCGAATCTGTACATCCTTGATCTCGCACAGATAACCGTCGACATGCAGCACGAAGTCGTCGAAGTCGTCCTCGTGCGGCGCCGCGTCCAGGTGCAGGTCGTGGTGCAGCTGGGCTGCCGTGACTAGCGTCCAGATCTGCGCCCGCAGCGTCGGTGTCTTGGCCGGGTCCAGCGCCTGCACGGTGGCGTACTCGTCGAGCAGCTGCTCGAGGCGGGCAATATCGCCGTAGGTGTCGGCGCGGGCCATCGGCGGGATGAGGTGGTCGACGACGGTGGCGTGCGCCCGCCGCTTGGCCTGGGTCCCTTCGCCCGGGTCGTTGACGATGAACGGGTAGATCAACGGCAGATCACCGAGGACAGCGTCGGGCGCGCACTCAGCGGAGCTGCCGAGCCCCTTGCCCGGCAGCCACTCCAGCGTGCCGTGCTTGCCCAGGTGGACCACCGCGTCCGCGCCGAAGGACGCGTCCAGCCAGCGGTAGGCGGCCAGGTAGTGGTGGCTCGGCGGCAGCTCGGGGTCGTGGTAGATCGCCACCGGGTTCTCGCCGAACCCGCGCGGCGGCTGGATCAGCAGCACCACGTTGCCGAACTGCAGCGCGGCCAGCACGATCTGCGGCTGCTCTCCGGACTCGTCGACGTACAGCGACCCCGGCGGCTCGCCCCACTGCTGGACTACCGCATCGCGCAGCGCCGCCGGCAGTGCGGCGAACCAACCGGCGTAGTCGGCCGCCGGCACCCGCAGCGGCGCCGCCTCGAGCTGGGCGTCGGTGAGCCACTCCACGTCGTGACCACCGGCGGCGATCAGCCGGTGGATCAGCTCGTCTCCCTGCTCGGGGAACCCGTCGCCGAGGTCGTAGCCGGCCTCGCGGAGGGTCTGCAGCAACACCACCGCGGAGGCGGGCGTGTCCAGCCCGACGGCGTTTCCGACGCGGGCGTGCTTGGTGGGATAGGACGACAGCACCAACGCCAGCCGCTTGTCGGCGTTGGACCGGTGCCGCAGCCGGGCATGCCGGACCGCCGTGCCGGCGACTCGGGCAGCGCGCTCGGGGTCGGCAACGTAGACCGGCACGTCGCCATGCTGGGCGGTGTCGGTCTCCTTGAACGAGAACGGCACCGTGATCAGCCGGCCGTCGAACTCGGGGATCGCCACCTGCATCGCCGCGTCCATCGGGGTCAGCGCCGCGTTGGACGCCTCCCACACCGCCCGGGGCGAGGTCAGGCACAACCCCTGCAGCACGGGCACGTCGAGGGCGGCCAGCGCACCCACGTCCCAGCCCTCATCGTCGCCCCCGGCGACCACCTCGCTGGCGGTCGTCCCGCCCGCGGCGAGCACCGTGACCACCAGCGCGTCCACCCCCCGCAGGGCAGCGAAGACACCGGCGTCGGCGGCGCGCAGCGAACCGCAGAACACCGGCAGCGCGTTGCCGCCGGCGGCCTCGACCGCGTCGGCGAGGGTGTCCACGAAGCCGGTGTTGCCGGCGACCGCGTGCGAACGGTAGAAGATGATCCCCACCGTCGGACGCCCCGGCAGGCGGGCCCGGTCGCCGTGCACGCCGTAGGCCGGGGTCGGCTGCGGCGGCTCGAAACCCTCACCGGTCAGCCGGACGGTGTCGGACAGGAAGCGCGCCAGCTGGGCCATGTTGACGGGCCCGCCCTCGCGCAGATATGCCAGCGCCTGCGTGGCCACCCCGCCCGGCACGGTCGACAGCCGCATCAACTCGGGGTCGGGGCTCTGCTCACCACCGAGCACCACGACCGGCAGCCCGCCCGCCAGCACCGCCGACAGTCCCTGCTCCCAGGTTGCCCGGCCGCCCAGCAGCCGCACGACCACGCACCAGGCCCCGTCCAGCAGCGCCGGCACTCCTTCGGGCGTGATCCGCGACGGGTTGGCTGTGCGCCAGCCCGACTGGCTGGCCTGTGCGGCGAGCAGGTCGGTGTCGGCGGTCGACAGCAGCAGGATCGTTGGCTCGGTCTTTGGATACGGCTCAGTCATCAGCTAGGGCTCCGGGGTGGATGAACGGCAGGTCGGCGGGGGGTCCGGCATCCAACAGGGCAAGCAGACCCGCAGTGTCGAGGTGGTCTGCGACCAGATCGCCGAGCACGTCCAGCCGACGCTCGCGTACCTCGGCGAAACAGACCTCGTCGGCGGCCACGAACCGGCGCCCAGCCGCGACCGCTACATCGCGCAGGTAGGCACGCCGGAAGCCGTCGTTCTCGAACGTGCCGTGCCAGGTGGTGCCGCGTACCGCACCCTGACTGCACCCGTCCAGGAACGGCTCACCACCCTCGACCGTCGAGATGCCGTGGTGGATCTCGTAGGCCTCTACCAACTCGCCGAAGGCGCTGCCCCGCGGTCGCCCGAGCACCTTATGGCTGCCGAAGCGCACCACCGTGGGCAGCAGACCAAGACCCGGGACGATGCCCGCCTCGCTCTCCACATCATCGTGGATCTCGCGGGCCAGCATCTGATAGCCACCGCAGACCCCCAGCACGGGTCTCTGCTCGGCGGCCCGTCGTTGCAGCGCCCGGTCGAAACCGCGTTCACGCAGCCACCCCATGTCGGCGACGGTGGCCCTGCTGCCGGGCAGCACCACCAGGTCGGCGTCGACCAGCTCTTGTGGCGCGGTGACAAAGCTGACCACAACGCCCGGCTCTGCCGACAACGCGTCCGCATCGGTGACGTTGCTGATGTGCGGCAACCGCACCACCGCGATCCGCAGGGTGTCGTCGCCACGGGGTGGTCCAACCTCATTGCCCCGCTCGGCGGACAGGTCCAGGGAGTCCTCGACATCCAGCCACAGGCCGCCGGCCCACGGCAGCACCCCGAGCGTCGGCCGCCCGGTCAGCGCCTGCAGCTGCGCCAGCCCGGGCGCGAGCAGCCGGTCATCACCACGGAACTTGTTGACCACGAAGCCGGCAATCAGCCGCTGGTCCGCCGCCGACAGCAGCGCCAAGGTGCCGTACATGGCGGCGAACACCCCGCCCCGGTCGATGTCGCCCACGACGAGGACGGGCAGGTCAGCGGCCCGGGCGAGGCCCATGTTGGCGATGTCGCGGTCTCGTAGGTTGATCTCGGTCGGGCTCCCTGCCCCTTCGCAGATCACGGCGTCGAAGCGGGAGCGCAGGTCGGCCAGGCAGTCCAGCACGGTTGCCTGCAGCCGCGGCTTGAGGTCGCGGTAGCTGAGCGCGTCGACGTCGGCGACCGGGTGGCCGAGCAGCACCACCTGGCTCTGCCGATCGGTTCCGGGCTTGAGCAACACCGGGTTCATCGCCGCTTCGGCTTCGATGCCAGCGGCGGCCGCTTGCATCGCCTGGGCACGGCCGATCTCGGCGCCGTCGCGGGTCACCATGGAGTTCAGCGACATGTTCTGCGCCTTGAACGGCGCGACCTTCACACCTCGGCGGGCGAGCCAGCGGCAGATGCCGGCGGTGACAACGCTCTTACCGGCATCCGACGTGGTCCCCGCGACCAGCAGCGCGCCGCTCATCGCAACCAGGCCACGGCCGTCGCGAGCACTATCGTCGCGACACCCACCAGCCGGGACAACCGCACCGTCCGGGCGATGTCGGCGACCTGCGGGGGTGCGCCGTCGCCGAGGGGCCCGCGGGTCTCGACCCGGGAGCCGTAGCGGTTGTCACCGCCCAGCCGCAGTTGCAGAGCACCAGCAAACGCCGCCTCGCAGCGACCGGCGTTCGGGCTGGGATGAGCGGCGCCGTCGCGCCGCAACACCCGCAGCGTGCTCCCCGGCTTGCCACCGACCAGCGGTGCCAACGCGGACGCCAGCAGCCCGGTGATGCGCGCCGGGACCAGATTCGCCACGTCGTCCAGCCGGGCCGCCGCCCAACCGAAGCGTTCGTAGCGCGCACTGTGGTGCCCGACCATCGCGTCCAAGGTGTTCACCATGCGGTAGCCCACCAGCCCGGGTACGCCTGCAACGGCACCCCACAACAGTGGAGCGACCACTGCATCTGAGGTGTTCTCGGCCACCGACTCCACCGTTGCCCGGGCCAGCTCGTCGGCGTCGAGGTCGCGGGCCTCGCGGCCGCACAGGTGCGCCAGCCGCGCCCGTGCCGGCCCGAGGTCGCCTGCGACGTCACCAGCCTCCAGCAGGGACTGCATCTGACCTGCCTCACGCAGCAGCGTCGCGCCACCCAGCACCGCCCATGTACTCACCGCGGTGATCGCCACCCGCGAGCCCGCAGACAGCGCGGCCCGCTCGACCACTGCCGCAACGGTGACGGCAGCCGTCACCCAGCCGAGCACGAATGCCGAGCCCCGGCGGCGCGAGTCAGCCCATACGCGGCGCTCGACGGCGCCGGCAGTACGACCGAACACTGCCACTGGATGCCCCCGGCGCGGGTCGCCCACGGCAGCGTCCAGGACCGCGCCGACCAGCAGGCCGAGCGCCCGTGGCCCTCGGCTGGCCAGGGCAGCAGGCATCACGCATCGAGCCTTCCTCGGGGTGTCCACGCCCCGGGTTGACGGATCGACGGTTGGAGTCTCCTGGCTCCCGGATCGTCGCTTCCCTCAGCCTTCCCACCGCTCGCGCGGTCGTGGCTGGTGCGAGGGTCGCTCCCCGGTCACAGTGGCGGGACCGCGTCGGATTCACACCGACTTCCTCGTCTGCCGTCGACGAATGATCCGAAGCAGACCACACAGCCGAAATGAGCGTCAAGGCGGGGTCTGCTTCGGGGCCGGTCGCGGTCAAACCTGTACCGGTCGGCGGCGCCGGGCGTGTGGCGGACGAGCCGGCCGATAGGCCGGATTCTGTCGGTCACCTTGCGGTGATCGTGGCGACCATCCATCTGCGGGCGCCGTCACCGGCGCCCTCCTGCGGCCTACCCGCGGACTCGGGCGAGCAGCCCTCAGACGTCTGCGCAGGCCGGCCGCGAACGGCCGGCCCTTTTGGCCTTGCTCCGGGTGGGGTTTACCGAGCCGCCCCGGTTGCCCGAGGCGCTGGTGGTCTCTTACACCACCGTTTCACCCTTGCCCGCACCGCTGAGGCCGTAACCTCCGCGGCCGCTGGCGGTCTGCTTTCTGTGGCACTGTCCCGCGGGTCACCCCGGGTGGGTGTTGCCCACCACCGTGCTCTGTGGAGTCCGGACCTTCCTCGACGCGACACCGCGGTGCGCGCCGCGGCCGCCTGGCCGGCTCGTCCGCGACGGTCAGCCTACCGCCCGCCGCTCCCCCGGGCCGTACGCCGGCCCCGCACGCCTGCCCGCACGCCACGCCACCACGCCGGCCCGCACGCCGGCCACGTTTACGTGGCGGACCAACCCTTCACGGGGTGTGCGCGCCACGTAAAGGGCCAGCAAGCCACGTTTACGTGGCGCGCGTGCTGGCGGGACGGGGGCGCGTCACTCCGGCTCGTACGAGAACGTACGCAGCACCGCCACGCCGTCCGGCCACCACTGGGTGACTGTCAGCGAGGCCGGCGCCAGCTGCATGCGGTGCATCAACGGCGCCGATGCGTCCAGGGTTTGGCGCACGATGGACTTGATCGGCGTGACGTGGCTGACGAGCAACACGGTGCCCCCGCGGTGGTCAGCCAGCACCCTACGCAGCGCCCGATCGACCCGGGTGGCGACCGCCCGCTGTGTCTCCCCGCCGGGCGGGTGTACGTCCTCGTCGCCGAGCCAGCTGGTCAACAGGTCGGGCCAGTGCTGTTGGACCGCAGCGAACGACATCCCGTCCCAATCACCGAAGGCGGCCTCCGCCAGGTCGTCCTCCACGGTCACCGGCAGGTTGAGCTCATCTGCTGCCGTCTGCGCTGTCTCCCGGCAACGGCGCAGCGGCGAGCTGACGATCGCGTCGACCGAGCCGACCCCGTCGAGACCGACGGGGTCGGCGCGCCGACGGGCGAGCCAGCCGGCCGCCCGCTGCGCCTGCGCTTCACCGCGCTCGGTCAAACCGGGATCGCTGCCGCCGCTGCCACAGAACAGCTTGGCCTCGGTGCTCGCGGTGACCCCGTGCCGCAGCAGCACCACGGTGCTCGGCACAGTCTCGAGCCGGTCCCGCCACCCGACCAGCGGGTCGCCCTTCGAGCCGGTGTCCGAGGCCTCGCCGTCGAGGGCAGCGTTGACCAACCGATCGGCGGCACCGTTCTCGGCCCGCGGCACCCAGGTCCAGACAGTCCCCGCCGGCGCCAGCCCGCGGGCCCGAATCGCCAGCGACCGCATGTCCGGATGCTTGACCTTCCACCGCCCCGCCATCTGCTCAACGACCAGCTTGGAATCCATCCGCACCTCAACCCGCGCCTGCGGCGCGTGCGCGGCCACCAGCTCGAGCCCCGCGATCAGGCCGCGATACTCCGCGACGTTGTTGCTCGCGGTGCCGATCGCCTCCGCCACCTCCACCAGCACCCGGCCGCTGTCCTGGTCGCGCAGCAGCGCACCGTATGCGGCCGGGCCGGGATTGCCCCTGGCCCCCCCGTCGGCCTCGACCACGACTCGCAGACTCGGCTCGCTCACAAGCCAGACTCTGCAGTACGCACCAGCAACCGGTTGCACTCCGGGCAGCGCAACACGGCGTCTGTCGGTTCGCCGGCCAGCTCACGCAGGTCGGCGGCGTTGAGCTCCAGGCGGCACCCCTCGCACCGCCGCTGACGAAGCACTGCAGCGCCCACGCCGCCTTGCTGGGCGCGGATCTTGTCGTAGAGGGCGAGCAGGTCTGCCGGCACCAGAGCGACGGCACGGGCCCGCTCGGCGCGGGCCAACGCAGACTGGCGGTCGAGCTCGGCGATGGACTCGTCCCGGCGCGCGGTGGCGTCGCTCAGCTCAGCATCCAGCTCAACCAGCTGCCGTTCGCTGCCTGCGGCGTCGGCGCGCGCCTGCTCGAGCTGTTCCATCACCTCCAGCTCGGCGTCTTCCAGCACGGAGATGCGCCGGTCCAGGCTCGCGACCTCGTGCTGCAACTTCTCGAGCTCCCGGGGCGACCCGACAGCTCCGGTGTCCAGCCGCTGCTGGTCCCGCTGGCGGCGCGTACGCACCTGAGCGACGTCGCTGTCGGCCTTGCGGACGTCGGTCTCCAAGTCGGTCGCGGTCATCTGCTGCACGCCGAGACCGGTGGCCACCTCTGCTCGGCGAGCCTGCAACTGGTCGACGGTGGCGACCTCGGGCAGTCGGCGCAGCTGGTGGGTCAGCAGGTCGAGGCGAGCGTCGTGGGCCTGCACGTCGAGCAGGGCGTGCTGGGCGGGGGGTTCGGCTCTCAGCGGAGGCTCCTTGCGGGTAGTACGTGCAGGTCGGTCAATGCGCCGGTCCGATCATCGGCAGATGTCCGGTCCAGGGGTCGGTCACTGCACTCGACACCCGGACGTCCACCGTAGTCGCCGACTTCAGCCGGTGCGCCAACCGCGGCAGCCAGGTCCACTCGGCCGCCATGTGCGGCACGTCGACCACCGCGGGGGTCGACGGGTCCTGCGCGGCATGCTCGAGGAACTCCGAAACCGGATGATGCCGCAGGTCGGACGTCACATAGACGTCGACGCCAATTGCTCGCACCTGGTCCAGCAAGAAGTCACCGGCACCACCGCACACCGCCACCCGCGTCACCCACCGGTCGGGGTCACCGGCCACCCGCAGCGCGCTTGGGGTTGCCGGCAGGGCGGCCACGACCTGCACGGTGAAGTCCGCCAGCCGCAGCGGTTCAGGCAGGTGTCCGATCCGCCCGGCTCCCCGGGCGCCGGCCTGGCCGTCCGCGGCATGCGGCCCGGGGTCGGCGAGCTCGACCAGGTCGAAGGCCGGCTCCTCGTACGGGTGTGCGGCCCGCATCGCCGCAACGACCGGACCGCGCAGGTGACGCGCCAGCACCGTCTCCAGCCTGGTCTCGGGGACCTGCTCGACCCGCCCGACCGCACCTACCGCGGGCTCGGCGCCAGGCAGCGGCCGGAAGGAACCGGTCCCCGTCGAGCTGAACGTACACCTGTCGTAGTCACCGATTGCCCCGGCACCGGCGTCGGTGATCGCCGTCGCCACTGCCTGCACCGCTTCGTGCGGGACGAAGACGACAAGCTTGTCCATCGCTTCGGTCTGGTCGGTATGGTCCTGGTCGGGGTCGATCGGCCGCAGATCCGTCAGGCCGAGCGCCAGGGCAAGCGACTCGCTGACCCCGCCGGCTGGCGAGTCGGCATTCGTGTGGCAGACGTGCAGCGCGACACCGGCACGCACCAGGTCGTGCACCACTCGTCCCTTGGGTGTCGTTGCCGCGACCCCATGCACCGCGCGCAACAGCAGGGGATGGTGTACGACAAGCAGGTCTGCCTGCCAGGCGAGGGCCTCGTCCACCACCTGGCGCACCGGGTCCACCGCCAGCAGTAGCCGGCGGGCGGGGGCTGCAGGGTCACCGCAGACGGTCCCGACCGCGTCCCACGGGTCCGCTCGCTCCGGCGGGTACCAGCTGTCCAGCAGGTCCGTCACCGAGCCGACGGTGGGGTCGGCTGCGGGTGGCTGGGGCACGGGCACCGCGCCAGGTTAGTGCGCCGGCGGTCTGGGACCATCGGACCCATGCCAGCTGAGCACCAGCACCCTGTTGCCTTCGTGCTGGGCGGTGGCGGACTGCTCGGCGCCAGCGAGGTCGGCATGCTGCGGGCGCTGCTCGAAGCCGGGGTGGTTCCCGACCTGATCTGCGGCACCTCGGTCGGCGCGATCAACGGGGCCATCGTGGCCGCGGCCCCTGACCTCGACGCCGTCGAGCGGCTCACCGGGCTGTGGGAACAGCTAGCCCGCAGCGACGTCTTCGGCGGCTCACTGCTGCGCCGCAGCGCGACGTTGCTGCGCACCCGGACACACCTGCACCCGCCGGAGCCGCTGCGCAACCTGGTGACCGAACACCTCGGCGACGCCCGCATCGAGAACCTTGCGGTGCCCTTCCAGTGCGTGGCGGCGAGCATCGAGCGGGCCACCGAGCACTGGTTCACCGACGGACCACTTGTTGAGGCCGTGCTGGCCAGCAGTGCGGTGCCCGGCCTGCTGGCACCCGTACGGATCGGCGACGAGCACTTCCTCGACGGTGGCCTGGTCGCCAGCATTCCCGTCGACCGGGCGGTCGCGCTCGGCGCGCGCACGATCTACGTCTTGCACGTCGGCCGGATCGAGGCCCGGTTGCGTCCACCACGCTTTCCGTGGGAGGTAGGGCTCATCGCCTTCGAGATCGCCCGCCGGCACCGGTTCGCCAGCGCGATGGCCAACCTCCCCACCGGCGTGGACGTGCACGTGCTGTCCACCGGCGGCGAACCGGTGGGCTTCTCCGACGTCCGGCAACTGCGCTACCGCAACTTCGCCGCGGTTCCGCGCCGCATCGCCGACGCATACGCCGCCACCGTCGACCAGCTGCAGGACCGAGAGCTGCCGTGAGGCTGCCGCCGGCTGCCGTCCGCCGCGTCGTCGGACCGATCGTCCTCGCCGCCGCCTGGCTGCTGTGCCTGGTCACGCTGCCGGTGCTGGCTCTCGTGGCCGCGATCGCGTCGTTCGTCCTGCCCGGACGGTTGCGGGCACTGCGCCTGCTCGGGTTCGCCCTGGTTGGCCTGACCCTCGAGCTGGGCGCGCTGGCGGCTGCCGGTGCTCTCTGGCTGGCGAGCGGGCTCGGCGTACGACTGCACACTGAGCGGTTCCAGCGAGCGCACTACGGGCTGCTGCGGCGACTGCTCCGAGCGCTGGTGCGGGTGGCGCGGCGGTTGTTCGCCTTGCGGATCGAGACCGACCAGGTGTCCTGGACCCCGCTCGACGACGGGGTGCCCGGGTCCAGCAACGCCATGATCGTGCTCAGCCGGCACGCGGGGCCCGGCGACAGTCTGTTGCTGCTGGACACGTTGATGAACCGGGACCACCGGCGGCGGCC
>Ga0136640_10000743_pt1 | contig 12640 bp, 5 predicted proteins | sample AntDrymUQ8642106_2_FD_105498 | JGI IMG/M metagenome (GOLD analysis project Ga0136640, IMG submission 105498) | Polar desert sand microbial communities from Dry Valleys, Antarctica - metaG UQ864 (21.06) | ecosystem: Environmental > Terrestrial > Soil > Desert | place: Antarctica: Dry Valley...
AGAATTCCGTCGGATAGGCTGAAACTCCCGCCCGCACTGCGTTTTCCACCGATTTCCGTCGCCCCTTGTCCCGTCGTGTCCCGAGCTTGTCCCGACCCCTAACGGGACATGTAACTAAGTGATATGATACATGTTACGCGATTCCTTGCCCGTCTATAGCGGTATTTATAAAAAAACACTCGATGCCCATTTTTTGATTTTCAAAGACCGATTCGAACCGCCGAGCCAGTCTCACAATACAGAGACTGCCACCGTCTGTCGCACACGGTTGCAACGATGGCACAAAACCCATCATTTTGTCAAGCCTCCGGCTTCAGCCTAATGTTTGGCTAAAGCCGCAATTTATCTGCAATCTAACCTCCGGCTAAAGCCGGAGGCAATTCAAAAAGGCTCCGCACGCTACGGCGAGGCTTTTGATTTTTACACGCAGGCAGGGATGCCTGCGGTCCGGGTCCGGTTGATCAAAATGCCTGTGAGAATCGGAAGTGGATCTGATCGCGGCGGAGGCGGAAGATTGCGTTTGGGCCGGTGAATTGAGGGACGAGGAATTCGGGCGGGTTGAGGAGCCGGCCGTAGTCGACTCCGAACTCGCCGCCGATCGGTGTTTTGAGGCGGAGACCGAGGCCGACCGTATTTGTGAACACGGCCCGCTGATTTTGCTGTGCTACATCACCCGGAACAATGGTGGGGCGACGGAAAATATCGCCGGCTTTTCGAAATACGTTGCCGCCATCATAGAACGGCACTACGCGGACGCTGCCTGTGAAAGGTATGCGGGCCTCAAGATTGATGACCGCAAGTGCGTTGCCGCCAAACGGGACCGTAAATGGGTCGAGAAAAACCGGGTCGCCGCTGCTATTGCGAAATGTGCCTTGCGGGACGACCACAACTCGCGGGCCTGCCTCCTCGAAAGCAAAACCTCTGAGAGTATTCGCGCCGCCGCCGAAAAATCGTTCGCTGATCGGCAATAGTCCGTTTAGCGATGGATATTGCGCCGAAAATCTGTTGCCGTTTGAAAAAACCTGTGCGGCACCGATAATCACTCGTGCCGCGAGCGTTGTGTTTCTCAGAGTTGAATTCTTAAAAATCGGGAACGTGTAGTAGAAATTTGCGGTGGCCTGCACCTTCTGAAAACCGATATTAGCACCGAGCGCCGGGATGGAAACGTTGTAATCCGCCGTCACAAAATATCCGTTCGTTGGATCACTGGCGTTGTACCGGCATGCCTCGGAGGGCTCGCCTTTCGCGATTAGCTCGAGCAAGGTATCCTTACGCGAACAATTTTGCCGCGTATCCCGAACAAAGGTCGCTCCAAATCCGGAGATGCGTATCCGGTCGTCAGGACGCAAGAGGTCTTTGACGAGAAGGCTCTCAAAATTAAAGAGACGCACATCTTCAAACCGGTATTTCAGAAAGAATATGCTTCGGTTTGCCCGGCTGATCGTACGGCTGGTCTCGGCCGTGAAAGCAAGGCGGTTGATTGTCGGATCGCCGGCATCCATTCCAAATTGGTCAATCGGATTGCGATCGGCATCGATCCGCTGGACGATGCCGAACGTACCTTTGTCAAAGGTCGAGCGAAAGAAACGCGTGACGGTCGAATCGCGTTGATACTGGACCGACAACGTGAGCGGAGCGAAACGTTTCTCGCCATCGCGAATAAATCTTGGGTTAATAAAATCGAATTGTACGAGCTGCTGTCGCTGGCTCATCTTGACCCGCGCGCCGCCCTGCCACAGGTTACCGAAAAGATTTACGTGGCGGATGTCAAAAAATCCGCTTAAGCCAAGATCGGTTGAAAATCCGCCGCCATATGAAATCAGACGGGCCGGCTGTTCTTTTACATTGACGATCACATCAGTCAGTTTATCGCCGGCGGCCGTTTCGCCGACCGCCTGCGGCTTAATCTCGACCCGGTCAAATGCGTCAGTGCCGTAAAGATTCTGTTCACTCGAATAAACATCCGCCGATCGCAAAAATTCGCCCGGTCTCAGCGTGACGGCTTTTATCACGGCTGAGGTTTTTGTCTTTTCATTACCATCGACCAGGATTCTGTTTATAACGACCCTCTTTCCCTCGTTCGCTACGCTGAATTTGATATCGACATCGCGTCGGTCTGCTCCGGCGACCAGCGGCTTTTCAAAAATGGACGAGGTGACACGAGCGTCGTAATAGCCGAGGTTGGCGTAATATTCCCGCAGTTTTCTGACCCCGTTTCGCTCTCTCGCCCGTGAATAGTTGCGGCCGGCTAAAACCGGCAGCTGGGCAGTGAGATCGGCGGTGGACACGGCTGTATTGCCCGTGATACTGACATCGCTTACAACATACGGAACTCCCTCCTCGACAGCGAATGTAATTATAAGATCTTCGCCGTTTGGCGATACACCCTGATTCGCACGCACCACCGCGTCCCGGTAGCCGAGCTCCGCCATCAGCGATCTAATCGTACTAATGTCTTCCTGAAGTATGGTTTCGCTCGTATATCCGCGGCCGTATCCGAGCAGAGGGACGATAGCCAAAATATTTGCTTCCTGAGAATCGAGAACCGGCCGTATGTCCTCGATAGTCAGTTTGTCGGTGCCGCTGAGACGAATTTCGGTGAGACGGAGTCGGCGATTTAAATCAACCTTGTATTTAACCTCCACCTCGTTTCCTAGCAGATCTTGTCCACCGAGAAACGAGCAAAGAAATTCGGTTTCGTTCGCGATAGGTTTATCTTCGGCATCGGCGAGTTGCGGTTTTACCGAGCAAACGGACGTCACATTATTAAAGAAATAACCGCGCTCCTGATAAAAGTTTTCCAGGCGGCGCTCACCCTCGATGATCGCTGCGAAATCCAGGGTTCCCTCGCGCTTAATCGGAAGCAAAGTGTTTTGATTTCGCTCGCCGACCTTTTGCTGCTCGCTGTCAACCACGATTTTGACGGTTGGCCCAGCTTTTCCGGTCAAAGTGACAGCGATCGTATTGGTGTCCGAGTCGTACTGCACTTTTTCCTCATCGAGCTGCGGAGCGATAAAATCTTCCTTCTTCAAAAGCTCCCGGACCTTCGCGATATCGGCAAGCAGACGTTCGCGGGAAAACTCTTTCCCGGGGCGAAGTTTGAACGTTTGCGGCGGTATTGGTTTGGTATACCCCTCGATATTCACGGTGAAGCTTGAGACTTTGGTCTGCTCTCCGGGCATAACGCGAAAGGTAACGCCGACCTCGTTCGCGCTTCTGAGCGGCTTGCGCTCATAGGTGACCGCCGATTTATAAAACCCACGCTCGCGTAAATAGTCGAGTATCTCGTCGGCATTGTTACGCAGATTTTGCTCGGTGATTACAGTCCCCGGTGTGAGCAGATTAAGCTTGAACAAGAGCTCCTGCTCGGTCACCGTGTCGCCAACTGATTCGCCGACCACAACCGTGACACGCTCGGCCTGTGTCTTTCGCTTTACGTTGAAGGTGAGCAAAACATCGCCCGCCGCGTCCGCAGCAGCGGTGACCGTTATGGTGTCGATCCGGCGTGTGTTGTAAAGACCTTCGATCGTATCTCGGATTCGCGGTGTGGAATAAACGGGGCCAAGGGTGTCGCGGATAATGATGCGAAATTCTTCCGCGAGCGGAGAGTTGGCCTCCGCACCCGCTATGACGATTTCCGTCTTTGCTATCCGGCGTTTTTCAGATTTATTTTGGGCTGCGACAGTCGTAACCAAAAGAGCGGTGAATATAGCAATGCAAACAACGCGCGCCCAGGGCGAATAATTACGCCGTTCGAAACGAAAGCGTCGCGCCCTTATCGCAATCCCTACCAAAATACCGATCCCCGTCTGCATCAATTGAAAAACGTAGCCGCCGTCTAGAACCTTTTTCTAAAGCGAACCTCAAAATTAAAATTATCGCGATTGCGCGTCACATTGCTCAGGCTCCGCTGCTCGTATTGAGCGACGAGCGACAGTCTATTTGACACCCTGTATTCGAGAGCGAGCACCTGATTTTGATCCTGCGAAAGATTTGTCGAGTAAGTCACGCGCAGATTATTGTTTATCTGCCGCCCAACCGTCAGCCGTGCACCCGGATTCGCCTGCTGGCCCGAAATGAGCGGGTCGATCTCAAACACATTGAGCCCAAACAGCCGGTCAGTCGCCTTGCGTGCCGGGTTGTTAATAATCGTGTCGGTCAATATCTCGGCCGCCGTATTAATGCCCGTAGCGGCAAGGGTCGGTATTCCGCCCGCGGCATTGGTCAGGTTTCCGGTCGTGATCAGCGAAACAACATCCGCCTGCGGCAAGGCCGGACTAGATCGGACGGTGGCCGCAAGCAATTCCGAATCATTCAGCGGCCCCGCGAGATTAACAAACACCTGATAACCCGCGATATCTGCCTCCGCCTGAAGGTTTATGACGGGTTCGACGCCCGTGTCAGGCGGAAATTCGAGCACGGCGCGTTGAACGACGTACCGGTCCTTGCGAAACAGGATCGTTCCGCTGTTCGCTGTGATTCGGCCCGCAATTTGCGGCTCGTTGGCATCCCCGGTGACAGCCAGCGAGATCGAAGCTGTGAGATCGGCTATATTATTTCGCACAATCAACGCATCACGGCCCTCGATGACGAGATCAAATCGCGGTGCGTTAATCGAGCCGCCGCCGCCCGACAGTGTCGGATCGCGGCGGCCGCTGACGATGCTCGCGAGGTCGATATCCTTGGAATAAAGACTGCGGCGGGCAAACACCCGGCCGGCAATCGTAAGTATTAAATCTTCTGCCCGGCTGCGGCGAATACCGGTTATCTCAAGCTGTGCGTCGCCGGTCGTTACGAAATCCTTTGGCAAAGGAACCGTGACATTATTGCCGTCGAGAGCAAAACGAAATGTCTGTATAGCCAGTCCATCGATGACCCCACCGCCGCTGCCGGTAAACTTTCCGCCGCCTAGATAGCCAGTAGCCTCTTCGATCTCGACCTGATTTGATGTAAAGATCATCCGCGCTTTCAGCCGGTCGACGGTAAATCTGTCCGATCCGAGAAACGTCGCGACCGACCCGTTAACTATCGTGGCAACACCGGTGAGCCGTGCAGTCGAATTGGGGCCGGAAAGTCTTACTGAGGTGTCGGCAAACCCGGCAAAGAATGTGTCCTTGACCGCCAAATTGAGTAGATTTAAATTGACCCGTCCATCTACTGATAGACTGTTAGTGCCGTCGGCCGTCAACGCCTTAATTCCGGAGATCGTCACCTTCGATCCGCCGCCTGAGAATTTCGCCCTTTCAAAATTGATCTCACGTGAGTTAAATCTGATCAGGATCGGTTCAGCGGCATTTAGCGGCGTGTCCTGGATCTGAAGGGCAAGCTGCGAAAACTCCGCCGTGCCGCTCAGATTTGCCGCGGAAAATTCGCGTGTGCCCGTCAAAGTGAGCTGAGAAAGATTGCCGCCGAATTCGACTCTGCCCGTGGCGGTCCCGGAGATCGGCATCTCTTTTAGTTGCGGTATAAGCGAAAGAAACGGTGTGAGCGGGCTCTGATTAAAATTGGTAGCGACCCTAAATGGCAGATCTTCGTTTCCGAAGTTTACCGTGGCATTTATCAACTGCGGATTGCCGCCAAAACTGGCAGTCAGATCGGCGGTCAGGACCTGACCTACGGTCTCACCTTTAAATACGACCTGGCCTAGAACGTTGTCATTGACCTGAACATTTGGCGAAACCCCGTTGAAATTAACGTTATAGGTCGAGGTCCGGTCAAGAACGCCAGTCGCCTTCGCTGTAAAATCTACATCGCCAACGATCACCGGAATGCTGTCATTCGCTGGCAGCAGAGCGACGAGAAGTGGAAGCGGCAGGGACTTGCCGCCGAGGTTGAAATCAAAAGCCTCGGACACACGGTCATAATTTCCATTCGCGGTAAATTGCCCGCTGCCGATACGCATCTCCACATTCTCAACCCGGATAGAGGTGCCGTTGAAGACCGCTTTAACGTTTAGCCCATCAAACGGCTGACCTGCGATAATCCCCTTCGCCGCGGCGAGGTTGACCTCGCCCGTCGCGGCGTCCGGCAGACCTTTTATATCGACCACGCCGGACGTTTGACCATTAAGATCGCTAATCTTGGCAGGAAGATCGATCGGCAGTGCCGCTAAAAGATTTCCGGCGTTTATATTCTTAAGCTCCGCGAAAACCTCAATATTATTCACACCGCTATTTGGTATTTTTGCCCGGAAAGTCGCACTGCCGCCAGCCCGATCGACCAGTGAACCGTTGGATAATTCGACCCCGTTCGCTGGTGAAACCGCAATATCGGTCGAAATCTTGCCGACCTCGCGCCCTCTGAGCGATAGCGAATCCAGCGATGCCTTTCCGTTTACAATCGGATCAGACAGATTGCCCGTGACCGTGCCGTCAAATGTAAGATTCCCGGCCACTTGGACCCGCAGCGAATCAAGCTGCTCTTCGAGCTCGGTGGAAACGCCCAATACCCGGATTAGCCGGTCCACCTCGCTCGCGTCGGTGGAGAGCAGGGCGAGATTGAGATTTGAATTTTCGTCCTTCAAATCGAATCGCCCTGTCGCGTTCAATGTCGTTTTTTCCGTCTTAAGATCTGCTCGATCGATATTGAAAAGCCCGTTTGTCGCACTGAGGCGAATCTGGCCGCTCACGGGAACGAAGCCTTTCTCCGCATTGCCGGCATTTGCCGTGACATCGGCGGACAATGTACCGTTGGCGGTCGCGAAATTTGTCCCGGCAAACGAAAGATCGATTCGACCGGTCGTTTGCCCTTCGATAGGAATAATGCGACCGGACTGCAGGGCGAGGAGTTTCGCGATGTCGAGGTTTGAAAAGTCTCCGCTCAGATTGGACAGCGATCGATTGTTCAATCCGATCACAGCGTTGCCATTCAACTGGCCGTCCATTATGGCGGCTGTAAGGTCATTCAACGCGACGCGATCATTGTTGACGTCAACTCTAGCGCGTGCGGCACCAAGAGAAACGCTCCCGACGGCACCGCCGCCCAGGCTCATGTCCGCCGTCACGCGGTAACGGCCCGACGGTTCTAGTACGAATACAGGCTTATAAAGCTTTACGGCTTCCAGATTTCCGCCGTCGGCCAACGTTCCCGACTTGGCGAGCGTAACGTTACCGGCATCGATGTCATTCGACCGCCCTTCGATGCGGCCGCGTCTGATAGACAGACGGACGCCGGCGATGTTGAGTGAGCCGAGCCGCGCGGCGCCAGTATCGACCTTTGCAACCCGCAGTCTGTCGGCATAGATCAAGGTCTCGGCCCGCGTATCCTTGACGCGAATCTCCGGCGACTCAACGCCGCTTACGCGAGTACCTTCTGCGTCCACCTGATCCGCTCTAAAGTTTCTCGCGGTTATATCCGTCGAATTTGGAAAGTCGGTAAGGCGAAACTCGTCCGCACTCACATTCTTCAGTCTGGCGTCTTTGACAGTACCCGTTGGCGATCTGAGTGAGTCAGCGACGACATCAGTCCGTCCCCCGGAATCCTTAATGCGGACGTTTCGCACCGTCAGGCCTTGCAGGCTAAGGTTATCATTCTTAAACGATCTAGCTTGCGCGGTTGGAGTAGTTAGGTTGACAGCTCCGTTGGCGTAAGAAAACCTTAGGTTTCGAGCAGCCAAATCCGCAAACTCAGTGTCCCCAAGCGCAAACTTTTGAACACGAGCGGTTCCCGCGACGGCGCGAAGTTCCCGGTCTTTAGACTCAGCCGTGGCATCGGACAAAAACAACCCGCCGAGCGATAACGCGTCGGATTTCGCGGCGGCCGCCTGCAGCTCGCCGACCCATCGAAAGTCCGTTCCGGTGCCGCGGACATTGCCGACAAGTTTGAGAAAATCGACGCGAAAATCATCAAACGTCAGCATCTGTGCGATCGCGGTGCCGTTTGCGTCGTAGGTCGAACCCTCGCCATCGACGGTCGCGGTAACACTGACGCCTTTAAGCGATACTCCCTCGGCTCGCAGCGATTCCGCGTCGACCTCGCCATCGATTCTGTACGTCTCGCCCTCGCCAGAAACCTTTCCCTTGAAATTTCCGACACCGACCAGCGATGTGCCGAGCGGCAGGATGCTCGATGCCTGCGTTAGGTCGACCGAAGATTGAACATCAAGATTGTATTTTGGCGCGGCCCAGTCGGTGAGTGTGCCAGAAAGCGTAGACTCGCCGATCGGCGATTTTAGTTCGAGGCTGGTTATCTCGGCGCCTAATCGGTCCGCGATCCCGGTTGCTCGAAGATCAATGTTTTCAACCGTGTTCGCTTCATAAGCAAAATTGGAGTCGAGCGAAGTCAAGTCGAATTTGTAGCGCCGCTGTTCCTCATCAACCGCACGATCCACCGGCGAGAACAAAAATGTGATATTTTTCGCGTCGCCAGAGAGGCTGCGCGAAAGATCGCCAAAATGAACAACGCTGTCGGTAAGGGCAAACTCCGCTGAATCATATTTAAAGTTTACGGCAGAGCCCCTTTCGTCCTCAATAAATTTCAGACTGGAAAAGTTCGAGTTTCCGTTCTCATCAAACTTCACCCACACTTCGGCGCCGTTAATCTCGGTCTTATCAATACTAATATCGCGGCTCAACTGCCATGCGTAAAGGTCCTGCACCGTCAGTTCGAGATGGGCATCGCGGATAAAAAACAGCTTCTCACCGGTGATGCGATCAGTAAAAGTTGCGTTCTTCAGTTCAAGCTCGAGCGGGTTCACCGTGACGCGAAAGACCTCGGCGTCAAATACCATGCCAATGTCGGCCATTTTCGCAACGAACTGGCCCTTCACATAATTATCGAAAACGCCATAGCGATAGGTAACTACCGTCAGCAGCCCGATGACCACTATCAGAAGCGCGGTCAAGCCGGCCGCAATCAGGCCGTTACGCCGCGTAAAATATGCGCGTCTCGATATCTCACCTGCCCGATCGCCTCCAGGCTCGGTTTGTTCCGGGTTTTCTATTATTTCTCCTTCCGGCATATTTGGCATTCCGTTCTAAATGCTTGTTGTTCCAACGATCTCCAGACCGAATGCATCCAGAGCGACGACCCGCGGGGGATGATTTGAGAGAAGCCGTATCCGGGTCAGGCCGAGGTCCTTCAAGATCTGGGCACCGATCCCGTGATCATGGATCTTGCCGTAACCAGTCTCGGCCTTTGCCGTTTGAAAATCCATGCCGCTTTCCTGCATCAAAGCGTATGTCTTCACCTGATTCACGAGGTCAAGATTATTCTCACGTTGCCGTAGATAAACGACAACGCCGAGACCGGCTTCTGAAATTAGTTGGAGAGATGCTTCGACCGCTCCCGATGCCTCGCCCAGCGTCGCGCCAAACATGGCAAAGGTTACGTTCTCCGTTTGGACGCGTACGAGCACCGGTTCCGTTGCACCGGAAACGTCGCCCATGGTCATTGCTACGTGCGTCTCGCCATTGACTATATTCTCGTACAGAACCGTCTTAAATATGCCAAAACGAGTGGGCAGATCGGCCTCGATCACACGCCGGACAAGCAATTCCTTCTCGATACGATATTTAACAAGCTGGGCGACCGATATAATTTTAAGGCTATGCTTGGCGGCAAATATCTCAAGCTCCGGCAACCGGGCCATCGTCCCGTCGTCATTCATGATCTCGCAGATCACTGCCGCAGGCACGAGGTCCGCGATCCGGGCGATGTCGACGCTCGCCTCGGTTTGGCCGACCCGGACAAGTACGCCACCATTTTTCGCCCGCAGCGGAAAAACATGTCCCGGCCGCGCGAGGTCCGATGGCCGAGATGCCGGATCTACAGCAGTCAAAATCGTTTTCGTCCTGTCCGCGGCTGAGATTCCGGTTGTGACACCTTCGCGCGCCTCGATCGAGGTTGTAAACGCCGTCCCCATGCTCGATGTATTTTCGCTGGTCTGCGGGAACAGCTGCAGCTCGTTGCACCTTTCCTCGGTCATCGGTAGACAGATCAGCCCGCGCCCGTGAACCGCCATAAAACCAATTATGCCCGCCGTGACCTTTTCCGCTGCGCAAACCAGATCGCCCTCATTCTCGCGATCTTCGTCATCGACGATGATAATTACTTTTCCGTCGCGAATATCGCTAGCGGCTTCTTCGATTGAGGAAAATGGCATCGGTGCTCAAAAACGTCCGTTCGCACGACGCGACGCGATGTTTTGATTAGATTTTATCGGATTGCGGTGATTTTAGCGAATAACCTGTGTGGCTCGTAGGGTTAAAGTATCAATCTCCTCCTCCTTGCGTACTTCGCGTTTGCGTGAAAAATCGTCCACGGTTTCAATAGCTGTTCGGAAATGTCACGCAAAGTCGCAAAGCTCGCAAAGGAAGATAAGGAAGAAACTTGAACTAGGGTGCAGATGAATCGAATCCTTACTTGTCAAGGTCGAGTCCCTTTAGATAGTCACGAAATTGCTGACCCAAATCCTCGCGTTTGAGGGCGAGTTCGACCGTCGCGATGAGGAATCCGAGTTTATCGCCAGCGTCGTGTCGTTTGCCATTGAGCTTTACCGCATAGAACGGTCTTTCTTTAAGCAGGATTCGCATTGCGTCAGTTATCTGAATTTCACCGCCCGAACCGGGTGTTGTCTGCTCAATCGCCTCAAAAATATCAGGCGTGAAAATGTATCTACCTATGATGGCGAGGTCCGACGGTGCGTCGGCAAATGCGGGCTTCTCCACCATGTCCTTAATTTTGTAAACATTGGGCTCGACCTCGTCGGCATCTATCACACCGAACCGCGAAATATCTGCGCCGGCGACCTGCATTGTCGCTATGACGGGAGCATCATATTTTTCGTAGACTTCGATCATTTGCTTGAGTGCCGGTTTTTCGCTGTCGATTATGTCGTCCGCCAACAGAGCTGCAAAAGATTCGCTGCCCACAAAGTCCTTCGCCTGATATATCGCGTGTCCCAGCCCAAGCGCCTCTTTTTGCCGGGTGTAGCTGATCTGACACAGGTCGGAAATGGCCCGAACCTGCTCAAACATTTCATCCCTACCGCGTTCCTTAAGAACCTGTTCAAGCTCAAATGAAATATCAAAATGATTCTCGATCGAGCTTTTTTCCCGGCCCGTTACTATAAGAATCGCCTCGATCCCGCTGGCAACCGATTCCTCAACGACATACTGAATGAGGGGCTTATCAACGAGCGGCAGCATTTCCTTTGGCGATGCTTTGGTTGCGGGAAGAAATCTTGTACCGAGCCCGGCGGCCGGGAAAACAGCCTTGCGAATTTTATTTGTCATACCAACTTTGCTAAATTCGATGAGTCTTTCAAATATACAGATTAGGGTAAAAATGGGCGGGAAACAAACTTTCGAGACCGAGCTCATAAAGCACGATAAGCTGGACGCAACCGGTGTCGAAATACCCTTTGACGTCGAAGCGGAATATGGCGCCAAATGCGTCCCGGTCAAGGCCATGATAAATGAAGCAGAATATCGCGGTTCGATTGTGCGGATGGGCGGAAAATATATGCTTGGAATTCCGAAAGCATTTAGAGAAACTGCGGGCATAAGTGCAGGTGAGCACATTGTAGTTACAATTGAAAAGGACGACCAACCTAGCACGGTTGCCGTACCCGACCACTTTGCCGACGCATTAGCAAAGGTAAAATTGCGAGACGCGTTTGACGCAATGGGATACACGCACAGGAAGGAGCACGTGAGAGCAATCGAGGAGGCAAAGGCGCCCGAGACCCGCCTGAGACGGATCGACAAAGCCGTCGACTTCGTCGGAGCGATGAAGAAAGGGTAAGTAAAGATGCTGGATCTGAATTTTGTAAGAGAAAACCTGCATGCGGTCCGTGAGGCGCTGCATAACCGTAATTTTCCAGTCGAGACCCTGGATAAGTTCGTCGAACTCGACGCCGAACGACGACGGGTAATAGGTGAGGCAGACCATGTAAACGGGCAGCGAAACGCGGCAAGCAAAGAAATCGGCGCGTTAATGCAGACAGGCGAGGGTGACAAAGCGGATGTTAAAAAGGCCGAGGTTGCTGAATTAAAGGCTAGGCAGACCGAACTTGAAACAGAGCGCGACCGTACCGAGACGGAAATGCGCGACTTATTAGCCGGTTTGCCAAATATCCCCGCCGCCGACGTTCCGGTCGGCCCGGATGAGTCCGCAAACAGGGAAATCCGCAGATGGGGCGAACCGCGCAAATTCGATTTTGAACCAAAGGACCATGTCGACCTGGGCGAGTCGCTCGGCGTGCTTGATCTCGAACGAGCGACCAAGATCGCCGGCTCTAGATTTGCGATTCTGAACGGTGCCGGTGCGCAGTTGTCGCGCGCACTCGTTAGCTTCATGCTCGATTTACACACGACTGAGCACGGGTACACCGAGACGTTACCTCCGTTTCTTGTAAACAGAACCTCTCTTTTTGGCACAAATCAATTGCCTAAGTTTGAAGGCGATCTGTTTCATATCAAGGACGATCGTGGATTCGCACTGATACCAACGGCCGAGGTTCCTGTGACCAATTACCACGCCGAAGAAATCCTCGACGCTAGCGATCTCCCTAAAAGATATGCTGCGTATTCCCCATGTTTTCGCAGCGAAGCAGGCAGCTATGGGCGCGATACGCGTGGGCTGATACGCCAGCATCAGTTTGAAAAAGTAGAACTTGTAAAGCTATGCCTCCCGGAAA
>Ga0136640_10000744_pt1 | contig 12627 bp, 14 predicted proteins | sample AntDrymUQ8642106_2_FD_105498 | JGI IMG/M metagenome (GOLD analysis project Ga0136640, IMG submission 105498) | Polar desert sand microbial communities from Dry Valleys, Antarctica - metaG UQ864 (21.06) | ecosystem: Environmental > Terrestrial > Soil > Desert | place: Antarctica: Dry Valley...
GAGGGCGGTCGCCGAGAAGAACGCCACCGTCGAGTGGGTAGACGGGAACCTCGGGTCGAAGCTGACGATGAAGTACCCGGCGGTTTACTTGATGGGCGAGGGCGCGCGGGGTGAGATCCTCTCGGTAGCCTACGCCGGGGACGGGCAGCATCAGGACGCGGGCGGCAAGGTCGTCCACGCGGCCCCGAACACCTCAAGCCTCATCACCTCGAAGTCCATCTCCAAGGGGACCGGGCGCTCGACGTACCGGGGACTCTTGAAAGTCCACGAGGGCGCGGTCAACTCCAAGAGCCGGGTGGAGTGCGACGCGCTCTTGCTGGACGAGAACGCCCGGACGGACACGTATCCGTACATCGAGATCGAGGAGAAGAAGGTCAACACCGAGCACGAGGCCACGGTCTCGAAGGTCGGGGAGGACCAGCTCTTCTACCTGATGAGCCGCGGACTCTCGGAAGAGGAGGCCATAGCGATGGTCGTCAACGGCTTCATCGAGCCGATCGCGAAGGAGCTTCCGCTGGAGTACGCCATCGAGCTGAACCGCCTGATCCAACTGGAGATGGAAGGCTCGGTCGGCTAACTAGCAGCAACCTGCAAGTAACGGAGCAAGTTTCGTGGGGCGGGCTCTCTCTGGAGTCCGCCCCCACTGTTTGAGACACGAAAGAGGTAATAAATGAGCGCGAACGGCATACCGGAGGTTCTAAAGAGCAAGGGCATCAGCCAGGAGACGGTGAAGGCCCTGTCATCGTTCAAGGGCGAGCCGGGCTGGCTCACGGAGAAGCGCCTGGAGGCGTGGAAGGCTTTCGAGAAGCTACCGATGCCGGGTTTACGGGACGAGGCGTGGCGCTACACGGACATCTCGGACGTGCGGATAGAGGACTTCCTGCCTTATGCGGAGAGTCCGATTGCGCCGAGCGAGGGGGATCTCCCCGGCCCGGTGCGTAAGCTGATCGAGGAGGGTGAGGAGAACTCGGCTCTGCTCGTGCAGCACAACTCCGAGACGGCGTTTAGCCGAGTGGACGAGGAGCTTTCGCGCAAGGGCGTTATCTTCACGGACCTGCACACGGCGCTCGCCGAGCACGAGGACCTCGTGAAGGAGAAGCTCTTCGGGCTGGTGCCGGAGGACTACGACAAGTTCGCGGCGCTCTCGGCGGCGGCCTTCGCGGGCGGGTCTTTCTTGTACGTTCCGCAAGGCGTGGACGTGGAGGTCCCGATCCAGAGTTACCGTTGGCTCGATGTGGTCGGCGCGATCATGCCCCGCACCCTCGTCGTGGTCGAGGCTGGCTCGTCGGTAACCTACATAGACGAGTACGCCTCGGCGGATGCGGAAGACCCGGCGTTCTCCAACGGCGCGGTCGAGTTGTACGTTGGCGAGGGCTCTTCGTTGCGGTACGTATCCCTCCAAAACTGGGAGCGCAACGTGCTCCACTTCAACACCATCCGCAGCGAAACGGAGAAGGACGCGACCATAAAGAGCCTCGTCGTCTCGTTCGGCTCACAGCTCTCGCGCACCAACGTCGAGGCGGGCCTGACGGCGCCGGGCAGCGACTCGGAGATGCTCGGCATCTACTTCGCGGATCAGAACCAAGTCCTCGACCACCACACGCTTCAGGACCACATCTCGCCCAACGCGCACTCGGACCTGTTGTACAAGGGCGCTTTGCGGGACGAGTCGCTGGCGGTGTTTTCCGGGTTGATCCGGGTGGAGCCGGGGGCGCAGAAGACGGACGCCTACCAGACGAACCGGAACTTAATTCTCGGTACGGACGATGCGTTCGCGGTAAGTCTGCCGCGCCTGGAGATACTGGCCGACGACGTGAAATGCTCGCACGGCTCGACGACGGGTCAGGTGGACGCGACGGAGTTGTTCTACCTGATGAGCCGGGGCATCCCACGCCGCGAAGCCGAGAAGCTCGTCGTGTTCGGGTTCTTCGGGGAGATCACGAGCAAGATCCCCCTCAAGGGCCTGAAGGAGAAGCTGGACCGGGCGATAGAGGGCAAGATCGGTCTTGGCTTCGAGGAACGGGCGGCGTAGGAGCATGGCCGAATTCCACAAGCTCGCCGCCACCGAAGAGGTCGCCCCTGGCGAGATCAAGCAGTACACCGTCGAGGAACGCTTCGTAGCCCTATGCAACGTGGACGGCGAGTTTCACGCCTTCGAGGACGTATGCACTCACCAGTTCGCGCACCTGAGCGAGGGCGAGTTCACCGGCTCGGAGGTCAAGTGTCCCCTGCACGGCGCGAAGTTCGACGTGACGACGGGCGCGGCGAAGAGCCTCCCCGCCGTGAAACCCGTCCCGAAGCACGAGGTCAAGGTCGAGGACGGGGATGTGTATGTCGCGCTGAACCCGAAGCGGGTGAAGGTTGGCGGAAGAAGAGAACGCTCCAGGAGGTAGGATGTACGAGGTAGAGAAGATCCGGCACGACTTTCCCATCCTCGGGCGCGAGGTAAACGGCAAGAAGCTCGTCTACCTGGACAACGCGGCGACCTCCCAGAAGCCGCGGCAGATGCTCGACGCCCTGAACGAATACTACGAGGAGCACAACGCCAACATCCACCGCGGGGTGCATCGTCTGGCCGAGGAGGCGACGGCGGCTTACGAGGGGTCCAGGGAGAAAATCGCCCGTTTCCTCGGTGCGCCGGAGACAACCGGCCTCATCTTCACCCGCGGTACCACCGAGTCCATAAACCTCGTCGCCCACGCCTGGGGCCGGAAGAACCTCCGCGAGGGCGATGAGATCGTCCTCACCGAGGCCGAACACCACTCCAATCTCGTCCCGTGGCAGCTCGCCGCGCGGGCCACCGGCGCGAAGCTGCGCTTCATCCCCATCCTGGAGGATGGCACGCTCGACATGGAGGCGGCGCAGCGCCTGATCGGAGCGCGCACAAAGCTCGTCGGCTGCATCCACGCCTCGAACGTGCTCGCCACCATCAACCCCGTCAAGCGTCTGGCGGAGCTGACGCACGAGGTTGGGGCGCTAATGCTGGTTGACGGGGCGCAGAGCGCGCCGCACCTGCCGGTGGACGTGATCTCCTTGGGCTGCGACTTCTTCGCTTGCAGCGGACACAAGATGCTCGGCCCCACGGGAGTCGGCGTCCTCTGGGGCCGCCCGGAGCTTCTGGACCAAATGGACCCGTTTCTGGGCGGAGGGGAGATGATCCGGGAGGTGCATCTGGACCGCTCCACCTGGAACGACCTGCCCTACAAGTTCGAGGCCGGGACGATGAACATCGCCCAGGCAATCGGCCTCGGGGCGGCGGTGGACTACCTGAACGCTCTCGGAATGGAGAACGTGCGGGAGCACGAGCAGCGGCTCGGGGAGTACGCCTGCCGGCGGCTCTCGGAGGTCGAGGGCATCACGATCTACGGTCCGAAGGAGGACCGGGCAGGCCTCGTCTCTTTCTCTCTGCCGGACGTTCACCCGCACGATCTCTCGCAGCTCCTGGACGAAGAAGGCATAGCAATAAGGAGCGGCCATCACTGCGCCCAGCCCCTGATGCGGCGTCTCGGCGTCGCGGCGACGGCGCGGGCGAGCTTCTACCTGTACAACACAGAGGAGGAGGTGGACGCGCTGGTCGGAGCCCTCGCGCGCGCCCGCGAGTTCTTCGGAGCATTCACGAGATGAGCATGATGCGCGAGCTCTACACGCAGATCATCATGGACCACTATCAGCGTTCCCGGAACCGGGGCCAGATCGAGAACGCCGACATAGAGGAGCACCTCCTAAACCCCCTATGTGGCGACGAGGTGGCCGTCTACGCCGTCTTCGACGGGGAGAGGGTCTCCAACGTGAAGTTCAGCGGAAGTGGATGCTCCATCTCCCAGGCCTCTGCCTCGATGATGACCGAACGCCTGATGGGCAAGAGCCGGGAGGATGCGGAGGCCGAGATCAGGGAGTTCAAGGCTATGATGGTCGGCGAAAAGGAGTTCCCGGAGACGGACGATCTAGTGGCGTTGAAGGGCGTGATCCAGTATCCCTCCCGCATCAAGTGCGCCACCCTTTCCTGGACCGCCTTCCAGAACGGGCTCGACGGCGGCAAGGAGTAGCGTGCTGCTCGAGGGTTCCTGCCACTGCGAGGCGATACGTTTCCGGGTAGACGCGCCGTCGCCGTACCCATACCTGGCCTGCTACTGCAGCATCTGCCGCAAGACGGCCGGAGGCGGGGGCTACGCCATCAACCTCGGTGCCGATTCGAGTACATTGGAGGTAGAGGGAGAAGAGCGCGTCTCGGTGTACCGGGCGCGAATAGACGACGAGCACGACCCGAGCCCGGCTGAGTGGCACTTCTGTGGTGTGTGCGGGACCGCGCTGTGGGTCTTCAATCCCCCCTGGCCGGACCTCGTCCACCCCTTCGCCTCCGCCGTGGACACCCCGCTCCCGAAGCCTCCGGAGAAGGTACGCATGATGTTGAACTATGCCGCTCCCTGGTGCGAGATCCCTTTAGACGGAGAAGACCGGCATTTCCCCGAGTTCCCCGATGAATCCCTAGAGGAGTGGCACCGTCGGCACAGGTTGCCGGGCTGATGATTGCAGGACGCAAAGGAGGAGGCTGGGTGCCGAGACACCCGGCCTCCTCTCGTCAACTAGACTGTTTGCCAGGCTTTGGTTTAGCGTCCGTCTTTGGCGTTCGGAAATCGGACGATCTCGCAATCGTCGGCTATTTTGTCGGCCGGGTCGGCGTAGACGGTGTCGAAGCCGGTGCCGCAGTATATTTTGTCGGTGGAATTGGGGGCGTCGTAGGACTCGCCGGTGGTGCTGGCGATGTGGTCGTCCCCGGGGCCCCCTTTTAGAATGTCGCGTCCGCTGTCGCCCACTATGTAGTCGTCGCCGCCGTCGCCGGAGACGAGGTCGTTGCCGGGTCCGCCGCTGAGAGCCCAGAGTATGGCTGTGCCCTGGTCGTCGCCAGGTCCCCCGGAGATCCTGTCCGCTCCCGGACCGCCGTAGACGAGGTCCCGGCCGCCGTTCCCGAAGAGCGCGTCGTTGCCGCCCCGGCCGCCGATCCAATCGTCCCCGCTCTTACCGTAGAATTCGTCGGAGCCCTTCGTTCCCCGGAACGTGTCGTCACCCAGCGTACCGTAAATCGCCAGCGCCAGGGCCGACCCCGCGCTCAGAGCTACGAGCAGGACACCAACCGCCAAAACCATCGCTGTCCGTCGCATCCTCATCTCCTCTCGGTCTCCGACCGGTTCGCCCAGCTTTTCTTGTCTACATACACATCTTAAGTGTGCAAGGTTACAAATAGTTGTCACGACGGTAACTTTTCGGTAACGGTTTCGCGGATCGCGTGGCGGATCGCGGCGCATCACTTTATTGGAACGTCGCTGCTACAATTTGGGCAGGGTGTTGCGGGACTTCTACAAAGAGATACTCCTGGACCATTATCAGCGTCCACGCAACTGGCGTGGGATCCTCGACGCCGACATCCACGAGCACATCGACAACCCCCTTTGCGGCGACCACGTCACGGTCTACGCCAATTTTCGCGAGGGCGGATTGGAAGAAGTAACTTTTACCGGACGTGGCTGCTCCATCTCTCAAGCGTCGGCTTCGATGCTCACCGAGCACCTCACGGGAGTGGGCCGCAAGGAGGCCGAAGCGAAAATAGAAGCTTTTCTAGAAATGATGCGGACGGAGGAGAAGGAGGAGTTGGGCGAGTTGGCCGCGCTCAAGGGAATCATCCAGACCCCGAACCGCATCCGGTGCGCCACGCTCGCCTGGGACGCCCTGAAGAGAGGACTTGGTGAGCCTAAACTTGATGCCTGAGACTTCCCTAGAATAGCCTCTCGCCGGGGTCGTGGTTCAGTTCTTTCAGGTTGTAGCCGAGGTCTTTGGCGCTGGCCTCGAAGAACGCCCGGTTGCGGTGCGCGAAGGCCAGCCACTCCTTGTAGCGAACGTAGGCTTCATCGGTGTCCGATGGGCCGTCGAGTTGGGTCAGATCGGACATGTAGGCGTCGATCTGGACGAACCTTTCCAGCCACGGGTCGGTGGGTTCCTTGTTCCGCGAGTAGGCAGCCTCGAAAGTCTCGAAGGGGGTGGGATCCGGGCTGTCCTCGATAGGCTCGGAGAGGAAGCGTTCGTCGAGGTAGTCGACGATGGTTTCGAGGCCGGTGATGAGGGTCGGGAGCCACGGGGTCTGGCTGCCGGGGTGGTCTTTGGGGAGTCCCCAGCGCAGGGCGGCGGCCATGCCACCGACCATGCGGAAGGTGTAGGGCAGAGAACGGTAGGCGCGGCGGCTGTGGTAGTAGTAGACGATGGGATAGCGGCGAATACCCTCGTAAATCTCTACGAGCCCCCGGTGTAGCTGCATCACGTGCGTCTCCAGGCCCCGGTGTTGGCCGTCGGGAAAATGCGGCGCGAGGATGCTAAGTGGGTCGCTTGAATCGTGCGCCTGATGGTAGAGACCGGCGGAGAGGACGCCTAGCTGCTGGAGCACGCCGTAGATACCGAGGACGTAGGTTATGGAGATGGTGAGGATGCCGAAGCCTATCAGCGCCTCGGAGACCGTGAGCGCCTGGTAGAGAAATCCTACTGGGGTGATGTCGCCAAAACCCAGAGTGGAGATGGAGACACCGCTGACGTAGACAGCGCTTCCAAACGACGGTTTCAAGCCGGAGGCGAAGATAAAAGTTTGTTCGCTCATTCCGGCGTAGTAGATCATGGCGTAACCGAGGGAGATAAGCAGGATCCAGACGACAATAGTCACCGGAATCATCGCCGGCGCCGCCAGCGAGAGTCCCAGGTCCCGATATCCGCGAGGCAACGGTCGGGTAGCAAACCGCACCACGCGGAAGAGTCGATTGTTTAACCGGCTAGAGAGAAACCCGAAACCATCGTAATGGAGCACCGTAAAGAACACGTCCGTAACGCCTGTCAGGATCAAAGCAACGCCAACGGGTACGAGGAGCCATTCCATCCCTGGATTATAGGCTTCGGGCCGGAAGGTTTCAGCGGCTGGCTTTCAGCGCTCAGGCGAAGATCCAGGCGAGGGCGCACGGCAGGCCGAGCATAAAGGAGATAGAGAACGTTATGGCGAAGAAGACGTTCTTGTCGCAGGTGTAGGAAGACAGGCGGTTGTAGTGGTGCATCAAGAGCGCGGACGGCACGCAGATCCCGGACATCAGGGCGGCGGTCACCTGTAGGGCGCTCGTCACGCCGAGCCTGCCGTACACGCCTTGCGAGTTGAGCAGCAACAGCCCGAACCAGTCCATCGTGAGCATGGCCGACACGCCGAAGACGGCCACTATCGTGTAGAACACGGGGCTCGGAAAGAGCGGTCCCCTGATTGGCGCGTCGAAGTCCTCGGGCTCATCGTCGAAGAGTGTTTTTGGCGGGGTTTTGAAGAGTTTCGGGCGTCGGCTGGGGAGTTCCTTGTGAGATTTCATGGTCCGTGTATGGTAGCTCATCAAGGGGTTTTGCGTAGTTTTTAGGAGCGGAGGAAGCCGCCTTCGGAGTGGATGGTTTGGCCGGTGATCCAGGCGGCCTCGTCGCTCGCCAGCCACGCCACGATCCTCGCGGCGTCCTCGGGTGTCCCGATCCGCCCAAGTACGAACTTCGACTCTATCTCACGCTTTGTGTCCTCCGACATCCAGCCGGTGTCCGTGGGTCCGGGGTTGACGGCGTTTACCGTGACACCCTTACGCCCGACCTCCGCCGCGAGCGTCCGCGTGAACGCCTCGATGGCACCCTTGCTCGCCGCATAGGCCAACTCCCCGACCATCGGCCCGAGGGACTGCCCGGAACTGAAGTTGACGATCCTACCGGAGTCGCCGACGTACCGCCGGGCGAAGAGCGCGCTCAACAGAGCCATTGCCCGCACGTTGACGGCGTAGTGCGCGTCGAGACCCGCAGCGTCCAGCACCGCGAAGCCGTCGCGCTCGGAGTGGGCGGCGGTGTTGACGAGGATGGAGATCGAACCGAGCCTCGCCTCGGCGGTGTCGAGGAGCCGTTCGGGGGATTCGGGGAGCGAGAGATCGATCTCCACTCCCTCCGCCCGCACACCCGTGCCTCGCAACTCACCAAGCAGTTCGTCCGGCTCCTCGTCACCCGAAGCCCACGGCATCCGGCGGTCGTAGGCTCTCCAGTAGGAAGAGACGATGTCCGCGCCGCGAGCGGCGAGTGCCCGGCAGACCGCCGCCCCTATCCCCCCGCGCCGCCCGACGCCGGTCACGAGAGCCACGCGTCCGCTCAGGTCCTTCAAGTTCTTTTCCCGATGAGCTTCGTTCATCCATCCTCCAGAGTCCACGAGCGAGACGCCGACCGTCGAGGGTTTTTGTCTCTCCTGGACGATACGTGTTGGTATAGAACCGTCACGGAGTTTTCCGAGGGTCGCGGATCATTTCTATTTCGTGGGATTCGTGGCCGAAGAGGTCTTCGGTAGTTTCGCCGGTGATTCGGAAACCGTGAGCTTCGTAGAAACGCCGGGCGCGGGCGTTGTGGCGTTCGACGCGCAACATGATCCCAACGGACGGTGGAAATTCGGTGAGGCCAGTCTCGAACAGGCGTGTTCCGATACCGAGTCTCTGGTGGTCTGGAAGGACGTAAAGCGCCCCGAGGTACGCCGCCGCTTTCGAGACGGACTGGAAGTCCGCGAACCCGACGACTTCCCCGGCGTCTTCGGCGACCAGAAAGATGTCGGATTCCATCCTGCGCGCGAGGGAGGCGTCGGAGTAGGCTAGATCCAGGAATTTCTTCTGGATTTCCTCCGGGATGATGCCGTCGTAGGTATGCGCCCAAGTCCGGCGGGCGGTCCCTTGCACCGCCGCGATATCGCCGGGTTGCATGTGACGAATCTTCATGGTTTGTCTTGTCGAGTGCGGCGTGGGAGCGGACTCTAGCAGCTATTCGTTCGTCGCTTTGGTTCCGTTAGTAGTGTCGAGGATCAGGCGCGCGGTCTGGCGGGGGACGTCCCACTGCGGTAGGTGTCCACAATGCTCGAACCAGTGCAGCCGCGCGTCGGGAAACAGCTTGGACGCCCGCGCCGCCTGAACAGGAAAACACACGCGGTCTTGGCGCCCCCAGCCGATCACAAGCGGTTGCTCGATGGTGCCTTGTGGCGCACCTCTCTGCGTCTCTCCGTAGGCGAGCTGACGCAGAAGCGGGTCAAAAGACGGAGATGCGGCGAAGCTCCGCATCTCTTCGAGGGTTGCTTTAGGCGAGAGCTTCCAGGGGTGCGCCGAGAACTGGGGGAAGAGAACCGTGCGCCCGACGGCGCTTCCGGTGATTGCCGGCATGACGGGCTGTAAGAGTCGCACGAGACGGATGGAAGCGTAGATCGAGGCGTAGAAAGCGTTTCGCTCCCAGCCGCGCCAGAAGCCGCCGGGGTCTAGCGAGACCACGGAGCCCAGTACACCGCCCCGGCACGCGAGTTCCAGTACGAGCCGGGCGCCCATCGAGCTGCCAACCACGTCGATGCCGGTCAGGTTGTTGGCGGCGAGGAACTCCGTAACCGCGTCCGAGAGGGTGCGGATAGAGACCTCGCCGGGCAGTGGCGGCGTGTCACCGAAGCCGGGTAGGTCCACGGCGATCACCTCGCGCTCGGCGGCCAGCTCCTCGAGGATGGTGCTCCACGAACGCCAACTCCCGCCCAAACCATGAATGAGCAGCAACGGCTCTCCCGAACCACGCCGAATATAGTTCATGTTGCTCGTCATAGTCACTCCGTTTCGGTGGATTTCTCTTAGAACGAATGAAGAATTTACTCAGGCTCTTTAATCGGCACTAGGATAATTTTTCAAGCCTCGGTTCACAAGATCGGAGCGTTGGGTGCGTCTCTGATCTTTTCCCGGCGGGTTCCTCCGTTTGGTGACAGCTGGTCTCTTGGAAGCGACGCGGCGGCGCGAGGAAGCCGTGTCAGCGCCGGACGGCCTCTGCTTCTTCGGGGTCGGGCGCTCCAGCGCGGGCGCAAGCGGTGCAGTCGACTTTCTTGGACGTGATGAGCCATTCCTCCTCGTCCACCGACCTGCCGCAGTACGTCTTTTTCGTCTGAGGCATGGCCGCATGGACCCTGCCAAGCCCATTGGCTTGACGGACGTTCACTTTCGGTACCCTGTCGCTCTACGTTTACTGCCCAAGACGCGCCTCCTCGTGAAAATCAATATTGCGGTAGTTTTACACGACCTGGGTCAAGTATGGAACCATTGCCAACAAGTTGCCCAAAAGTCATCGTTGGATATTTGCGCCGAGCTGAGCCGTAGATCACTCCTGCCGAGGCGAGTGTTGCAGCGATTCGCTTTTCCCAAGAATCGTCCGTTGGGTTGCGGCGTTTCTCGAATCGACCTGACTGCGAGTTCGAAAAATATCCAGCTTCCCACAAGTCGTGAAGCTGCTGGCCGAAAGTCGATCTCTGAAAGCACGATTGTGAGTCGCTCTAATATCGCAGTTTGTAGCCGCAGCGCAGGACTTCCACCGTAACCGTAAAAGCCGGCACGGCGAAGATCACGCGCCGCCAAAGCCGGATAGGGCAGGGGGCGTTCGTGGCACTCTAGGCTCCTAGGACTCGGAGACCGTCTTCTTGGCCTTCGGGATGGACGGCGCGCTCATGCTCAGCTCCTCCACCCCAAGAGCCAGAAGCCTCGGGATGAGTTTCGGGTCCCCGGCGGCCTCCCCGCACACTCCAACCCATATCCCGGCCTCCTCCGCGGCCTCGCACGTCAGCCCGATCAGCTTCAGCACCGCCGGATGATCGGCTTTCTGTAGATGCTTGAGACGCTCGTCTCCCCGGTCGGCGGCCAGAGTGTACTGCACGAGGTCGTTTGTCCCTATGGAGAAGAAGGCCACTTCCTTCGCTAGATCCCCGGCGCACAGGGCCGCCGCGGGTGTTTCGACCATCACCCCGACGTCTAGCGGACCTACCTTTGAACCTTCCTCTTGGAGCTCTTGGCGGCAGTGTTCGAGGATCTCTCTGGCGGAGCGCACTTCGTCGGCGTTGGCGATCATGGGGAACATCACTTTGACGTTTCCGCGGGCGGCGGCCCGCAACAGCGCCCTAAGCTGGGGCTTGAATAGCTCCGGTACGTCCAGACACATCCTTATGCCCCGCCAGCCCAGGAACGGGTTCTCCTCCTCGGGCTGATCCACGCCGGGCAGGTTCTTGTCTCCTCCCACGTCGAGCGTGCGGAAGATGACGGGCTTTTCTCCGAAGGCTTCGGCTACTTTGCGGTAGACATCGTATTGCTCATCCTCGGAGGGTAGCTCGTCCCGCTCCATGAACAGGAATTCGGTGCGGAATAGTCCCACTCCCTCGGCTCCCCATTCCAGGGCGTCTTGGGCGTCTTCGGCGGAGCCGAGGTTGGCCGAGACTTCGACGCGGCGTCCGTCGCTGGTGCGGGCTTCGACGTGCTTGTATTTCTCCAGGGCGGTCTTTTCGTCTTCGATCTCTTGTCGGCGGCGCTTCATGGCGGCGATGGTGTCGGGGTCGGGGTCGGCGATGGCGTAGCCCTGGCCGCCGTCGAGGGCGAATGTTTCGGCTGCGAACGCCTCCTCAAGAGCGGCGCCCACCCCGACCACGGCGGGTATGCCCATCGAGCGGGCCATGATGGAGACGTGGGAGGTTTTGGAGCCTTCGGCGGTTACGAAACCGAGGGCCATGCCTTTTGGTACGCGGGCGGTGTCGGAGGGGGCTAGGGCGTGGGCCAGGACGATGGACGGCTTTTGGAGGGCTTCGAGGCCGGGGGAGGTGTCGCCCATAATCTCGGCGGCTATCTGACGCGCGATGTCGCGCACGTCGTCGGCGCGGGCGGCCATGTAGGAGTCCTCCATGCCGGCGAACATCCGCGCGTACTCCTCGCCCACGGCCAATACGGCGGCCTCGGGGCTTTCGAGGTTCTTTACGCGCTCGGCGACGCCTTCGGCGAGCTCCGGGTCCTGGGCCAGTTCGATGTGCGCGTCGAAGATGGCCGCTTCGTTGTCGTTGCCGGCTTCGCGCAGCTTCTCGGCGGTCTCCTCAAGTTGCGGGACCACGGCCTGGACCGCTTGCTCGAAGCGCGAGATCTCCTCCTCGACGGTGTCTTCGGGGATGGTGTGACGCTCGGGCTTGAACTCCTTGGGACTGTGGACGAAGACCGGGCCTATGGCCACCCCCTCGGAGGCCGCGACGCCGGTGAGTCTGGCCTGTACGTCCATGGTTATTCGCCCCGCGCGATCAGGGCGGCCAGGGCTTCGACCGCCTCCTCCTCGTCGGCGCCCGTGGCCCGGATTAGGAGCTTGTCGTTTTGCTTGGCTCCAAGGGTCATCAGGTTCAGCGAGCTTTTGGCGTTGGCCTCGGTGTCGCCTTTTATTACCCGGATGTCCGAGGAGTAGGCTTTGGCCGCCTTCACGAACTGCGCCGCCGGACGGGCGTGCAGCCCCTCCGCCGCTATCACGGTCGCTTCTTTCTCCACCATACTCATGCCTCGCTTCCGATCTCGGTCTGGTCAGTTGGTGTTTCCAGCCCCGGATATTTCTCCTGTGCGTCTATTATGCACCCGAAATCCGGGACCGGAACCCATGAAGGTTCTAGACGCCGGCCGCGCCGGCTCTTTGGACGTATCATTCCTTCCGATGCCTTTGGCTGAAGAAGGTCCCCAATCGCGTTGGCGTGAGCGGCGGGTCGAACAAAGCGTTGCCGAACATCGGAGCGGTTCGAGCGGA
>Ga0136640_10000745_pt1 | contig 12619 bp, 9 predicted proteins | sample AntDrymUQ8642106_2_FD_105498 | JGI IMG/M metagenome (GOLD analysis project Ga0136640, IMG submission 105498) | Polar desert sand microbial communities from Dry Valleys, Antarctica - metaG UQ864 (21.06) | ecosystem: Environmental > Terrestrial > Soil > Desert | place: Antarctica: Dry Valley...
AACGAGACACCGTTCCCGCCGCTTGAAGCCGTTCGGCGCGCGGTGGCCGAGGCGCTCACGAGGGTCAACCGCTACCCCGATCCCTCCAACGCGCGCCTGCGCCAGGCGCTGTCGGCCCGCTACGACCTCCCGGCGAACCGGATCGCGATCGGCAACGGCTCGTGCGACATCCTGCTCGCGGCCGGCGACGCCCTGCTCGAGCCGGGCGCCGAGCTCGTCCACGCCTGGCCGTCGTTCAGCATGTATCCGCACCTGGCGGCGGCCTCGGGCGCGCGCGCCATCGCGGTCCCGGTCGACGCCGAGCACCGGCACGACCTCGCGGCGATGCTGCGCGAGATCACGGTCGCCACCCGCCTGGTGATCGTCTGCAACCCGAACAACCCGACTTCGACCGCGCTCCCGCTCGACGAGATCACCGCGTTCGTGGAGGCTGTCCCGCGCCACGCCGCGGTCATCCTCGACGAGGCCTATTGCGAGTTCAACCTCCTCGAGGACCCCGACGCCTCCGTCGATCTGCTCGACCGCCACCCCAACCTCGTGCTGCTGCGCACGTTCTCCAAGGCCTACGGGCTCTGCGGCCTGCGCGTCGGCTACGCGCTGTGCGGCGACGGAGCCTTCCGCACCGCCGTCGACGCGGTCCGCCAGCCCTTCTATTGCAACGTCGCCGCCCAGGCGGCCGCGATCGCGGCGCTCGGCTCCCAGGACGAGATCGCCACGCGCGTTGAGATCAACCTGGCCGAGCGGCTCGGCCTCGCTGAGGGCCTCGAGCGCCTCGGCCTGGAGCCGGCCGAGTCCCAGGCCAACTTCGTCTGGTTCGACCTCCCGGAGGCCGAGCTGGAGCCCGACGTCGTCAAGGGTCTGGCCGATCGCAAGATCCTCGTTCGCGCCGGCGCGCCGCTCGGCCGCGAGGGGGCCCTGCGCGTCACCGTGGGAACGCCGGGAGAGAACCTGCGCTTCCTGGCGGCGCTGGGCGAGCTGCTGTAAGCTGCACGGCTCATGGCCCGCCCGCTGTCTCATCGCACCTCTCCGCGGGCCGACCTGTATCTCCCCGGCGCCTGGCGATTTACGCAGGCGCTCGGCCGGCTGTCCTAACCCGCGGACGCCGTCATTCGAAGGCCCACCGGGCCGAGCGCCGCTTCATCGCTGCCGGACCTTCACGTCCATCTCGCTGCCCCACCCGTACCCTGCTTAGAACGAACCGGAGTCAGGCCATCCAATGATGATCGTCATGAAAGCCACGGCCACCGAGGCCGAGATCGACGCGGTGATCGACCGCATCCAGGGCGTCGGCGCCGTCGCGCACCCCTCCCGCGGTGAGGAGATCACCGTCATCGGGGCGATCGGCGACCGCGAGCACGTCGCGCGGCTCGAGCTCGAGGGCGCCCCCGGCGTCGCGAAGGTCGTTCGCATCCTCAAGCCCTACAAGCTCGCCTCCAAGGAGCTGCGCAGGGAGCCGTCGGTCTTCGAGATCGGCGGTGCGCGCATCGGCGGCGACAGCTTCGCCCTGATCGCGGGACCGTGCACGGTCGAGTCGCGCGAGCAGACCGTCGGCACCGCGCGCGTGGTCAAGGACGCCGGCGCGGCGATGTTCCGCGGCGGCGCCTACAAGCCGCGCACCTCGCCCTACGCTTTCTCCGGGCTCGGCGAGAGCGGGCTGCGGCTGCTGGCCGAGGCCAAGGCCGAGACGGGTCTGCCGATCGTCACCGAGCTGATGGACGCCCGCGACCTCGAGCCCGTGCTCGCGGTCGCCGACGTCATCCAGGTCGGCGCACGCAACATGCAGAACTACACGCTGCTGACCGAGCTGGGCCGCGCCGGCCGGCCTGTGCTGCTCAAGCGCGGCCTGACGGCCACGCTGGAGGAGCTGCTGATGGCGGCGGAGTACATCCTCAAGGAGGGCAATCCGCACGTGATCCTGTGCGAGCGGGGCATCCGCACCTTCGAGACCTCGTACCGCTTCACGCTCGACCTCCTGGCGATCCCGGTCCTCAAGGAGCTCAGCCACCTGCCCGTCGTCGTGGACCCGAGCCACGCCGCCGGCCGCCGCAGCCTCGTCGAGCCGATGTCGCTGGCCGCCGCCGCGGCCGGGGCCGACGGGATCATCGTCGAAGTGCACCCCAACCCGGCCGAAGCCATCTGCGACGGGCCCCAGGCCGTCGTCAACGACGACTTCGCCGCCCTGGTGGGGCGCATCGAGCAGGCCGCCGCGGTCGCGGGCAAGGTCCTGAGCGCCGCCGTTTGACGAGCGTCGCCGTCGTCGGCGTCGGGCTGATCGGCGGCTCGATCGCCCTGGCCGCGCGTGAGCGCGCCGGCGCGCACGTCACCGGGTTCGACCCGGCCGACGGCGTGCTGGACGTGGCGCTCGCGCGCGGCGCGCTCGACGCCGCCGCGCGCTCGGCGGCGCAGGCGGTGGCCGAGGCCGACGTCGTGTTCGTCGCGGCGCCCGTCGCCCAGCTCCCGGCCGCCGTGGCGGAGGCGGTCGCAGCCGCCCCCGCGCGTGCGCTCGTCACCGACGTCGGCTCGACCAAGCGCGCCGTGACCGAGGCGGTCGCCGACCCGCGCTTCATCGGGGGCCATCCGCTCGCCGGCGCCGAGACGGCAGGCGTCGAGCACGCCCGGGCCGACCTCTTCGACGGCGCCACCTGGTACCTCACGCCCACGCCGCGCACCGAGGGCGTCCTTTACGAGCGCCTGCACCGTCTGCTCGCCGACCTCGGCGCGCGGCCGCAGGCGCTCGACGCCGACACCCACGACCGCCTGATGGCGGCCGTCAGCCACCTTCCGCACGTGCTCGCCAACGTGCTCGTCGCCCAGGCCGCCCGGGCGCTGGACACCGAGGGCGAGCGGCTGCCGGCGACGGGGCCGAGCTTCCGCGACGCGACGCGCGTGGCGGGCGCCCCGACCGCGATCTGGCGCGACATCTACCTCGCCAACGCCGGCGCGCTCGGAACCCTGCTCGACGACACCATCGCCCGGCTGAGCACCATCCGGGCTGCGCTCGCTGCCGCGGACGGACCCGCGATCTCGGCCTGGAACGACGCCGCCGGCGACGATCGCCGCCGCCTGCTGGAGGCGCACCTGGCGGGCCAGGTGGTCGTCCAGCTTCGCGTGTCGGTCCCCAACCGGCCGGGCGTGGTGGCCGAGGTCGCGCTCGCCCTCGGCCGCGCCTCCGTCAACATCGTCGACATGGCACTGCACCCAGCCGCCGACAACGCCAGCGGCGTGATCGCGCTGTGGGTCGCCGGCGAGGAGCCCGCGGCCCGCGCGGAGGCCCTGATCGTCGCGCTCGGGCTGCCGGTGGCGAGTAGCGCGGACGCAGTCCGCCGCGATGGCGAGCGGAGCGAGACCGGATGAGCCGGCGCTTCTTCCGGCCCGCGCCGCGCCTGCGCGGGACGGTCACCGCGCCGCCGGACAAGTCGCTCTCCCACCGCGCCGCGCTGCTGGCCGCCATGGCCGCCGAGCCGGTCTTCGTCGCCAACTACCTGCAGGCCGAGGACACGCTGGCGACCCTGCGCGCCGTCGAGGCGCTCGGCGTCCTCGTGGAGACGCGCGACGACGGGCTCCTGCTGCGCGGCCCCGGGCTGCGCGCCGCCGCCGAGCCCGGCCGCACGATCGACGTCGGCAATGCCGGCACCCTGATCCGGCTGCTGCCGGGTTGGCTCGCCGGGCAGAGCGGGGGAGGGAGCTGGACGCTCGACGGCGACGCCTCGATCCGCCGCCGCCCGATGGGCCGCATCGCGGAGCCGCTGCGCGCGATGGGCGCTCACCTCGAGGCGGCCGGCGACGTCGCGCCGCTCTCGATCGAGGGCCGCAACCTGACCGGCATCGACTACGCGATGCCGGTCGCCTCCGCCCAGGTCAAGTCCTGCGTGCTGCTGGCGGGCATTCTCGCCGACGGCCGGACGTCGGTGGTCGAGCCCGCGCCGAGCCGCGACCACACGGAGCGCCTCCTGCTGCGCGGCGGGGTGGACGTGCGCCGCGAGGGCGCGACCGTCAGCGTCGGCACGCTCGACGAGCTCGAGCTCGAGTCCATCGTCATCCCGGGCGACCCGTCCTCGGCCGCCTTTCACGCCGCCGCCGCGGTGCTGGTGCCCGGCTCGCGCATCGTGCTCTCCGACATGGCCGCCAACTGGACGCGCGTCGGCTTCTACCGGATCCTCCAGCGCATGGGCGGCATCGTCGTCGGGCCGCTGGAAGAGGAGCCCGCTGGGCTGCCGTCCGTCGAACCGGTGTGCGAGCTCGACGTCTGCCACGGCCCGCTCGTCGGCACGAGCGTCGAGCGCGGCGAGGTCCCCCTGGCCATCGACGAGCTGCCGCTCGTCGCGCTGCTCGGCTGCTTCGCCGAGGGGGAGACCGTCGTGCGCGGGGCGGAGGAGCTGCGCCACAAGGAGTCCGACCGCATCGCCACCGTCGTGGACGGGCTGCGCGGCCTGGGCGCCGACATCGAGGCGACCCCGGACGGCTTCGCGGTCCGCGGCACCGGCGGCCTCGACGGCGGCGTCATCGCCGCCCACGGCGACCACCGCCTCGCGATGCTCGGCGCCGTGGCCGGCCTGGCCTCGCGCAACGGCGTCGAGGTCGACGGCATCGAGGCCGCCGCGGTCTCCTACCCCGGCTTCGTCGACGATCTCGCCGCGCTTGCCGGCTCCTAGCTAGTGCGCCGCCGCGTAATCTCCCCGCCGTGGTGATCGCCATCGACGGCCCGGCGGGCGCCGGCAAGTCCTCCGTGGCGCGCGCGGTGGCCGCCCGGCTCGGCTTCACCTACCTCGACACCGGCGCGATGTACCGCGCGGTGGGGCTGGCGGGGACGCCGGAGGTGGACATCGCCTTCGAGGGCGACCGGGTCCTGCTCGACGGCCGCGACGTGACGGGGGAGATCCGCACGGCCGAGGCGTCCGCGGCGGCGTCGCGCGTGGCCGCCGATCCGGCGGTGCGTGAGGCGCTGGTCGCCAAGCAGCAGGCGCTGATGGTCGAGGGCGACTGGGTGGCGGAGGGGCGCGACATCGCGCTCGTCGTCGCGCCGGAAGCCCAGGTCAAGGTCTTTCTCACCGCCGACCCGCGCGAGCGCGCGCGACGGCGCGCCGACGAGCTGGGCGCCGACCTGGACACCGTCCTGCGCGAGCAGGCGATCCGCGACGAGCGCGACCAGAGCAGCGGCGATCGCTCGGTGACCCAGCCGGCCCCGGGCGCGAAGGCGCTCGACACGACCGGACTCTCGCTCGACGAGGTCGTCGAGCGAATCGTGGAGCTGACCCGGTGAAGGTCGCCATCGTCGGCTATCCCAACGTGGGCAAGTCCTCGCTGGTCAACCGCCTCACGCAGTCACGCGAAGCCGTCGTGCACGAGACTGCGGGAGTGACGCGCGACCGCCGGGAGCTCGAGACGGACTGGAACGGGCGCAGGCTGACGCTGATCGACACGGGCGGCATCGACGCCTCCGCCGAGGATCCCCTCGCCGTCTCGATCGCCGACCAGGCGCGCTCCGCGCTGCTCGACGCCCAGGTGGCGGTGCTCGTGGTCGACGCGCGCGCGGGCCAGCGCCCCGGCGACGCCGAGATCGCCGACATCCTGCGGCGCTGGGAGGGGCCGGTGCTGGTGGCCGCCAACAAGGTCGACTCGCCCCGCGACGTCCCGCTGGCCTCGGACTTCTACGGCCTTGGCCTCGGCGAGCCCGTCCCGGTCTCCGCGGCGCAGGGCCTCGGCACGGGCGACCTGCTCGACGCGATCGTCGCGGCCAGTCCCGAGCCGGACGCCGACGAGGAGGGCGACGACGTCTTCCGCCTCGCCATCATCGGCCGCCCGAACGTCGGCAAGTCCTCGCTGCTGAACACCTTCCTGGGCTTCGAGCGCGTGATCGTGTCCGAGGTCGCGGGCACCACGCGCGACCCCATCGACATCGAGCTGGAAGCCGAGGGGCGGCGGATCCGCCTGGTCGACACCGCGGGCATCCGGAGGGCCGCCAAGGTCAAGGAGTCGGTCGAGTACTACACCGCCCTGCGCTCGCAGCGGGCGGCTGAGCGCGCCGACGTCGCGCTCGTGGTCTGCGACGCCACCGAGGGCGTGACCACCCAGGACCTGCGCATCGCCGACCTCGCCATGCGCTCGGGCTGCGCGACGGCGCTCGTGCTCAACAAGTGGGACCTGACCTCCGGGGACGACTTCGACCTCGACCACGAGCGCCAGGTCGTCCTGCGCAAGCTGCGCCTGCGACCCAAGCTGCTCACCGCCTCGGCCCTGACCGGCCGCCACGTGGCCCGCCTGCTGGTCGAGGCCGTCTCCCTGGCCGACCGGCGGCGCCACCGCATCCCGACGCCCGAGCTCAACAACTTCATGGCCGACATCGTCGCGATCCGCCAGCCGCCCGCCAAGCAGGGCCACCGCCTGAAGCTGCTCTACGGCGCGCAGATCGGCATCGACCCCCCGCGCTTCTCGATTCAAGTCAACTCGCGCAACCGGGTCACCCGCGACTACGCCTACTTCATCGAGAACCGCCTCCGCGAGCGCTACGGCCTCGACGGCATCCCGCTGATCATCGACTTCGCCGAGCGCAAGCAGCGGCGCCGGTCGGAAGGATGAGCCGCCAACGGGCCACCATCGCCGGGGCTGGGCTGGCCGTCGTGGTCGTGGTCGTGCTGGCCGTCGTCCTCCTGGGCGGCGCGTCGGCCCCCGCGGACCGCGCCGACGCGCTCGTCCCCGCCGATGCGCGCGTCTACGTCCACCTGTCCACGGACCCGGACCGCGACCAGGACGCGAGGGTCCTCGAGCTCCTGCAGCGCTTCCCCGCCGTCACCGCCCTGCGGCGGCGCGCCGAGTCGGCGGTCGGGGCCTTCGACTTCAAGCGCGACGTGCGCTCGTGGCTGGGCAAGGAGGCGGCGATCGCGGCGACGGAGCGCGGCACCCTGCTCGTCCTCGCGGTGGAGAAGGAGTCCACCGCGCAGGGCGTCTTGACGCGCGTGGCCGGAGCCCGGCCCGCCGGCCGCCATGCCGGCGTCGTCGTGCGGCGCTTCGGCCCCACCGCGGCGGCCTTCACCGGGGGCTTTTTGGTCATCGGCCCCGAGGCCCTCGTCAAGCAGTCGATCGACCTCGAGCAGGGGCGCGGCCGGTCGCTCTCGAAGGACGAAACCTACGCGCGCGCCGCGGAGCTGCGCCCCGATGACCGCTCCATCGACGCCTGGACCGACGGGAGCGGGGCCGCGTTCGTCCTGCCGCTGCGCCTCGCCGAGGTCGTGGGCGGCTGGCCCGTGTCGGCCAGCGTCATCCCCAACGACCGTGGCCTGCGCCTCAGCGTCCGCCGCTTCGGGGGCGCCTCACCCGGCGCGGACTTCGATCCGAAGCTCATCGATTCCGTACCCAACGCCGCCCTCGCGTACGTGGGCGTGCGCAGTCCGCGCACCCTCGGCTCCCTGCTGCCCGACGCCGGCGGGGATGCCGCCGCCGGACTGAAGAAGGGCCTGGCGCCGCTGCTCGAGGTGCTCGACGGCGGGAGCGCGCTGTCGATCACCCCGGCGACGCCCGAGCCGGTCGTCACGCTCGCGGCCCGCACGAGCGATCCCGCCGCGGCGCGCGAGGCGCTGGCCGGCCTGCAGGGCATCATCGCCGGGCTGCTGACCGGCTCGGAGGACCTGACCGGCCAGGTGCCGACCTTCGAGGAGCTCGACCTCGGCGACGGGCTCGACGGGTTCAGGCTCAGGCTGGCCGGCGGCGGAGAGCTCGTCTACGTGGTCACGGGGCGCACCGTGATCGTGTCGAACTCCAGTGACGGCGTCCGCCGCGCCGCCAGGCCATCGGAATCGCTGCGCGACACCGAAGACTTCGGGGCCGCCGTGGACGGGGTGCCCGGCACGGCGCAGGCACTAGCCTTCCTCGACGCAAGCAAGCTCCTGGCCCTCGGGGACGAGGCAGGACTCGACGCCAGCCCGACCTACCGGGCCGTGCGAAACGACCTTCGCAAGGTCCGCGCGCTGGGCGCCGTGGTCCGTCGCCGGGGAAACGACACGACCGTGGAGCTGAACTTCCTCATCCCATGAGCGCCTACGCCGAGAACGAGTACCTGTTCACGTCCGAGTCCGTGACCGAGGGGCATCCCGACAAGGTGGCCGACCAGATCTCCGACGGCGTGCTGGACGCCGTGATGGCCGAGGACCCCTACGGCCGGGTCGCCTGCGAGACGCTGGTCAACACCGGCCTGGTCGTGGTGTCCGGGGAGATCTCGACGTCCACCTTCGTGGACATCCAGGACGTGGCACGCGAGACGATCCGCAAGATCGGATACATCGACGCCGACCTGGGCTTCTCGGCCGATTCCTGCGCGGTGCTCAACACGATCGACAAGCAGTCCGCCGACATCGCGCAGGGCGTCGACTCCGCCCACGAGGTTCGCACCACCGGCTCGCACGACGACGAGCTCGACGTCGCGGGCGCGGGCGACCAGGGCATGATGTTCGGGTACGCGACCAACGAGACCGCGACGCTGATGCCGTTGCCGATCTCGCTCGCGCACCGGCTCGCCGAGCGCCTCGCGGCCGTCCGCCACGACGGATCGCTGGACTACCTGCGCCCCGACGGCAAGACCCAGGTCTCGGTCCGCTACGTCGACGGCCGGCCCGTGGAGGTCGAGAAGCTGCTGATCTCCACCCAGCACCGCGAGGGCGCCGAGGACCGGATCCCGGACGACCTGTGGGAGCACGTGGTCGTGCCGACACTGCCCGCCGACCTGTACGACGCCGACAAGCTGCGCCGCTCCTACCTGGTCAACCCGACCGGGCGCTTCGTGATCGGCGGCCCGGTGGGCGACTGCGGGCTGACCGGGCGCAAGATCATCGTCGACACCTACGGCGGCATGGCCCGCCACGGCGGCGGCGCCTTCAGTGGCAAGGACCCGTCGAAGGTGGACCGGTCGGCCGCCTACGCCGCGCGCCACGTGGCCAAGAACGTCGTCGCGGCCGGCCTGGCCGATCGCTGCGAGGTCCAGGTCGCCTACGCGATCGGCGTGTCGCACCCGGTCTCGGTGATGGTGGAGACCTTCGGAACCGAGAATATCGGCGTCGCCAAGATCGCAGAGCTCGTCGACCGGCACTTCGACCTTCGCCCCGGCGCCTTCCGCGAGTCGCTGAACCTGCACCGCCCGATCTATCAGAAGACCGCCGCCTACGGCCACTTCGGCCGCGAGGAGCCGGAGTTCACCTGGGAGAAGACCGATAAGGCCGACGCGCTGCGCTCGGAGGCCGGGCTCTAGGGTCACCGCAGCGCGCCAACCTGGCTTTCGCGACCCGGACCGCCTCCGGGCTCGAGTCCATCAGCAGGTAGCGGCGGCCCAGCTTGGCGGCCACGACCCCGAGCGTGCCCGAGCCCGCGAAGGGATCGACGCAGAGGTCGCCCGGCCGCGAGGAGGCCTGCACCATGCGCCGGATGACGCCCTCGGGCTTCTGCGTCGGGTACCCGGTCTTCTCGGCGCCGGTGGGGGAGACGATGGTGTGCCACCAGACCGAGGTGGGGCGCTTGCCACGCGCCGCCTTCTCCGCCGTGACCAGGCCGGGCGCCATGTAAGGCTCGCGGTCCACGGCCTCGCAGTCGAAGAAGTAGCCGTCGGGATCCTTGACGTAGACGAGGATGGTGTCGTGCTTCTGCGGCCAGCGGCGCCTGGCCTTCGCGCCGTAGTCGTAGGCCCAGATCAGCTCGTTGAGAAAGCACTCGCGGCCGAAGAGCTCGTCGAGCAGCAGCTTGCAGTAGTGCGCCTCGCGAAAGTCGATGTGGAAGTACAGCGTCCCCGTCTGGTGCAGCGCCCGGCGGCACTCGGCGAGACGCGGCTCGAGGAAGCCGAGGTAGTCGTCGAAGCAGTCGCGATAGGACGAGGTCTCGAGGCGCTCGGTGCGGTAGCGCCGGCCGCCGAACCCCGTGCGGTCCCCGGCGGGGTCGGCCACCGTCCGCATGCCCCGGCGGACCTGGGAGGCGCCGGTGTTGAAGGGCGGGTCGAGGTAGATCATCTGCGCGATGCCGTCCGGCTGCGCGCGCAGCAGTGGCAGGTTGTCGCCCTCGAGGATCACTGTCGGGGGACGGTAAGGGGTGCCGAGGTCGGAACGGTTGCGCTGGGAGGACCGAGGCGGGCCCCCTCCGCCCCGTTACGGTCACCGGCGTGATCGCCCGGATCGAGCCGCTGACGACGACCCGCCGCGTGAACGGGCCATTCGATTACAGGCTCCCCGAGGCGCCGGTCGAGATCGGCTCCGTGGTGCGGATCCCGTTCGGCCGCCAGAGGCTCGACGGCGTCGTCACGGGCCTGGCGGAGACGAGCGAGGTGCCGGAGGAGAAGCTCGTGGCGCCGAGCGCCGTGCTGGCGGAGTCTGTACCCGGCGAGCTGGTCGACTGCGCGCTGTGGATGGCCGAGGAGTACTGCTCCACGCCGGCGCGGGCGCTGTCGCTGGTCCTCCCGCCACCCGGCCGCCCGCGCATGGAGCTGTGGGCGATTTCTGCCGGCCCGGCCGGCGGCGAGAAGCTGACCGAGCGCCAGCGAGCGGTGCTCGCCCGCCTGCCGGGACCCGCGGGCGCCGATCTCGCGGTGCTGCGCCGGCTCGAGGTCCGCGGCCTGGTGACGGTGCAGCCGCGCCTGCGCCGCCGCGTCCCGGCCACCAACGCCGTCGCCGACCGCGCCGTGACGCTGACCGCCGAGCAGGAGGCGGTGCTCGCCGCGCTGGAGGCGGAGCCGGCCGGCCGGCACCTGCTGCACGGGGTCACCGGCTCGGGCAAGACGGAGATCTACCTGCGCGCCGCCGAGCGCGTGCTCGCCGCCGGTCGCGGGGTGATCGTGCTGGTCCCTGAGATCGCGCTCACGCCGCAGACCGTCGCGCGCTTCCAGGCCCGCTTCGGCGATACCGTCGCCCTGCTGCACTCCTCGCTGTCGGAGGGGGAGCGCTTCGACGAGTGGCTGCGCCTGCGGCGGGGGGAGGCGCGCGTGGCGGTCGGCCCGCGCTCGGCGGTCTTCGCGCCGGTCGCCGACCTCGGGCTGGTGGTCATCGACGAGGAGCACGACTCGTCCTACAAGCACGAGGGCGATCCGCGCTACGACGCGCGCCTGGTCGCCCGCCGGCGCGCCGCCTACACCGGCGCCGCGCTGCTGTGCGGGACCGCGACGCCGCGCCCGGAGACGTGGCGCGAGCTGCCGCGCCTGACCCTTTCCGAGCGCGTGGACGGGCAGCGCCTGCCCCGGGTGGATATCAAGGACATGCGCGGCGCCTTCCACCACCCGCTGCACCCCGACACCCAGCGCGCGCTCTCGGAGGTCGCCGCCGCCGGCCGCAAGGCGATCGTGCTGATCAACCGCCGCGGCTGGTCGAACTTCCTCACCTGCCGCGACTGCGGGAAGGTCTGGATGTGCCCGAGCTGCGACGTCGCCCTGGTGCTGCACCGGGCCGTGGCGGAGATGGCCTGCCACCACTGCGGCCATCGCGAGCGCGTGCCGGGGCGCTGCGACCACTGCGACTCGCTCGCCGTCGCGCGCTACGGCGCCGGCACCGAGCGCCTGGAGACCGAGCTCGCGGAGACCCTCCGCGTGCCGGTGTTCCGGCTCGACGCCGACACGGGCGCCCCCAAGGACGCCGTCCCGCGCCTGCTCGCCGCCTTCCAGGCCGCGCCCAGCGGCCTGCTGGTCGGCACGCAGCTCGTGGCCAAGGGCCACGACTTCCCGGACGTCGCGCTCGGGGTCGTCGTCGATGCCGACCAGACGCTGCGCTTCCCGGACTTCCGCGCCGAGGAGCGGACCTTCGCGCTCGTCGCCCAGCTGGCCGGCCGGGCGGGCCGGGGCGCGGCTGGCGGGCGCGTGATCGTCCAGACCATCACCCCGGGCGCGTCCTCGATCGTCCATGCGGCGCGCCACGACGCGCCCGGCTTCCTGCACGACGAGCTCGGGCGCCGCGAGGCCCTGGGCTATCCGCCCTTCGCCGACCTGATCCGCGTCGTGTGCACGGCCCCCGACCTCGCGGCCGCCGCCGCCGCGGCCGCCGACATCGCCGCAGCGGTGGACCTGCCCGGCACCGAGCGCCTCGGCCCCGCCCCGCTGTTTCGCCTGCGCGACCGCGAGCGCGTCCAGCTGGTCGTGCGGACCACCGAGCGCGCGGCTGCCGTCGCCGCCGTCGGGGCGGCCGTCGAGGCCGCCGCCAAGGACCGCGCCCACCGCTCCGTGGCCCTCTCCGTGGACGTCGACCCGCAGTAGGATCATCCGCGTGTCCGACGAGCCCGTCGAGGTCGCCGAAGACGAGGAGCGCCCCGCCCCGGCCATGGACCCGGAGGTCCGCGCGCGCCGCGACGCGGCGCTGCGCCTGGAGCAGGCCGGCGCAGGCTGGGAGGCGCTGCGGGGGCTGCTGCAGAATGCCAAGGAGCAGGCGCAGGCCGGTCGCGACGACGCCGTCCAGCTCGACCGGCGGCGGATCGGCCTCCTGCTCGGCCAGGGCGCGACGCTCATCGACACCATCGCGATCGCCGATGCCAACCCGCTGGCGGTCGCGCTCAGCGACGACGGCAGCCGGCTGGCGATCGCACTCAGCGACCAGAGCGTGCGCTGGTACGACACCGCGACGCTCGAGCCGCTGCTGCCGATCTACGTCTCCACGGTGGACAGCGGAAATCT
>Ga0136640_10000747_pt1 | contig 12601 bp, 14 predicted proteins | sample AntDrymUQ8642106_2_FD_105498 | JGI IMG/M metagenome (GOLD analysis project Ga0136640, IMG submission 105498) | Polar desert sand microbial communities from Dry Valleys, Antarctica - metaG UQ864 (21.06) | ecosystem: Environmental > Terrestrial > Soil > Desert | place: Antarctica: Dry Valley...
GACCGAAATTGACCCGATTAAAGCCATCGAAGCCGTAATGGACGGTTTCCGCGTTATGCCGATGACCGAAGCCTGCCAAATCGGAGATTTCTTCGTAACCGTCACCGGCAACCGTCACGTCATTGATAAACAACATTTTGAGGCGATGAAAGACGGTGCCATCGTCTGCAACAGCGGACACTTCGATTTGGAATTAAATCTCGAAGCGTTGCGCGAAATGTCAACGGAAGTCGCTAATCGTCGTCCGTTCGTTGAAGAATACGCCGGTAAAAACGGCAAGAGCGTGATTGTTCTCGGCGAAGGTCGGCTGATAAATTTAGCGGCGGCGGAAGGTCATCCGGCGAGCGTGATGGATATGAGTTTTGCCAATCAAGCTCTTTCGGCTGAATATCTGGTGAAAAATAAAGGCAAACTCGCCGGCGGCGTTCACGTTCTTCCGGCGGAAGTTGACCAGGAAATCGCCGGTTTGAAACTCCGCGCACTCGGCATTTCAATTGACACTTTAACCCCTGAAATGCTCGAATATATGTCGAGTTGGGAAACCGGAACTTAAGAAGGAAAAAGGCAAAAGTGAAAAGGTAAAAGGCAAAAGTGAAAAGCGGACTCCGAATTTTTCACTTTTGCCTTTCGCCTTTTTCCTTTTGCCTTTTACCTCGCTTCAGGTTCTGATTTTAGAAATTAAAAACACACCGATAATCGAGAATAAAAATACCGGACTCCACACGGCAAAGCGCGGCGAAGTGTAACCGTTCAGACCAAATTGCTCGAATGTCATCGTCACGCTCATAAACAGAAGCCAGACACCGACCGCATAACCGACGGTGACGACTCTACCCTTGCGGCTTAACGACAAGGCAAACGGCGCGGTAAAGAGCGTAATAACGAACGGTAAAAACAGAGTTGTGTATTTTTTTTCCAAGGCGACTTCCAAATTTCTGCGCTCGATTTCCGACTCGCTGTCGGCGATTTGTTCCCGGATTTGGCGGCGATTAAGATGGCTGGGCTTTTCGTCGAGACTATTAAAAGGGTTTGACGCTTCATCTATTTCCCCGTTTGAGAAGCGGATGGTTTCAACCTTTTCCCCGTTTAATACCTGTTTTTCAGCAATGCCGGAAAATTTGATTTTATTCGTTTCCCAAATCGCTTCCGAAGTTCGATAAATCGTTTGGAGTCTGGTTTCATCGTCGGAGAATTCGTAAATCGTTAGATTTTTTACATTCTGATTATAATTAGTTTTGTTTTCGACCAATTCAAAAGAGAAAATCCGCTTCCCGTTTGCTACCCAATACTTCCCTTGTTTGTTGGCAATGATTCCGCGACTGCGTATCTGAGCGCGAAGTTCGTCCTGAACGACGTTTGTTCGCGGAGCGATTATTTCCTGGATTCCAAAGTGAACCGCGCCGAGCAAAATCATCAAGCAAAAACACGGCAGCAAAAGCCGGTAGACGCTCTGCCCGGCGGCGGTCCAGGAAACAATTTCATTTTGTCTCGATTTAATAACGAATGTCGCCAGTGTGGCGATCATTAAAGCCGACGGTGCAAGTTGAAGATAAATAAACGGCAATAAAAAAAAGAGGTATTTCGACAACAGCCAAAACCCGTCGTCAATTTCTCCGGCAAATTTCCAAAGCTCGAAAGCAGTGAAAATCATATAAATTGCGGTCAGAAAGATAACGGTTAGCGAAAAATACTTCAACAAGTTACGAATAATATCTAAATCTAAAATGCCTGTTGTCAGACGAAAATAAAAAGTTTTCCTTCTGTCATTTCTCCGATACACGACGGGCGAATTTTCTCTGAGTTTATTAACGACATTGCCAAAAATTTTGCCTAGCAAAAATCTATTCGACAGAAAAAGCCAGGAAATGACCAGCGAACTTATTAAAACCGGGAATAAACTCGCGGTGAAAACATTGATTTGGCTGGTTCGCGCCAATTGTTCGCCCAGAAGAGTTATCAGGTAATAAATGACGAGACCGATTAAAGCTAAAAATATCCCCAATCCTCTGCCGCCGCGATTGAACCTCAAAACCAAACCCGTTCCCAATAAAGCAAAAATTAACGGCGTAATCGAAAGAATTATTCTTCTCTGCCAGAGTATCTGAGCTTCAATCTTCTCCTTTCCCTCTTTTCCCCGCGCATATTGTGCGAGTTCGAGCAATCCCAATTCGTCGGGCGTAACTTCAGCGGCTGTTAATTTATCAATTATTTCTCCGCGTTTGGTCTTTATCGCCACCCGAAACCGTCCGATATTCTCTGAAACAAATTTTGGCTTTTCCTTTTGAGTCGAGAAAGTGCTGACAATAGCATTCTCCAAAACCAATTCCGAACTTTCGTCTTTAGAATCAATCCGACCAGCTTCAGACGTTATCAGACGCGCTTCGCCAGTGCTTTTATCTTCATTATAAATAAAGATATTATTCCAAGTTCCTTTATCCAAATCTCCTTTTTTCACATAGATCGTATAACCGTTTATTTCACTATTAAAGACTCCCGGTTCAATCGGCGATTCGAGTTTATAAAGAGTTGTTTGAAGTGCCACCTGGCGAACAATCCGGGCAGCCAGTGGAACGCCGTAAAGATTTATCAAAAAAGTACAAAACGAAAGTATGATTCCTAAAAATATGACGGGAATCGTTATTTGAAAATTGCCGACTCCGGCACCGCGAATGGCAATCAGTTCGCTGTCACCCAGCATTCTGGACAAGCCGATTATCACGCCGACTAAAACCGCCATCGGACAGGTAAAAGCAATCACGTTCGGGACCAGCGCGATGGTCAATTGCCAGACCAAATTTTTGGGAATATTGACGCTGAAAAAAATATCGGAAAAGCGGCTGGCTTGCTGAACGAATAAAATTACGCTGAGCAGCAGCCAGGAAAAAGCGTAGTAAGGCAAAATCGCTTGAATCAGGTATTTTGAGATTAGCCAGCTGACGCGCTTCATCGAATTTATAAATTAGCGGTTAAAAATTTTTCCTCGACCGTATTTTTGCCGAGTATGTTGGAAATTAAACGACGCAGTATCGCCGAGACTTCTCTGATGTTTTCACTTTGATTTTCCCCTATCTCCGCAAACTTAGCCGGTGAAACTTTTTGAGCATCGGCTAATAATTTTCTTTGTTCAATCGTCACGACTCGATTATTTCGGCTCAATTGGCATTGCTGGCAAACAAGTTGAAAGTTAATACCCAGACCGGCGGAGGCACTGCCAAATTGTTTTTTGCAAATTTCACATTTGTCCCAATCCGGCAGATAACCGCCGAGTTTAAGTATCCACAATTCAAAATACAAACCGATAATATCAAGACTTTCGGGAACTCCGGCGGCGGCTTCGAGACACGCTTTTGCCATTCGATAGAGCCGTTCGTTCGGGTCGTGCGGCGGAGCGAATTCCAGCAGCAATTCCGCTAAATAAGAAAATTTCTGTAAAATTTTCGGATTGCTTGCCGCTTCAAAAAAAGATTTGACGAGTTCAATCTGACTTATCGAGACGAGTTCTCTTTCTTCTTTCTGAAAATATGAAATATTGATTATCGAAAATGGTTCAAGCCCGCCGCCGAAACGACTTTTCAGGCGTTTCGCGCCTTTCGCCACGCCGCGCACGAGACCTTCGGTTCGAGTCAGCAAAACGACGATTTTATCCGCTTCCGCCAAGCTGTAAGTTTTGAGAATTATCCCTTCCGAATCAACTAAACCCATTATTCTCTACCAGGAAAAAAAATAAAAAACCCAAGCCAAAATTAAACTTATAATGAGAAATTGCCCGAAAATTTTCAGCCCGTAAATTATTTTCTCTTTTGAATCGCCGGCTGAAAACACTCCGAAAGCAATGCCGACAAAAAAAGCAAATCCGATTAAATATAAAAAATGGATCATTTTTTTCTCCCCAGTTGGATGTCAAACGAGTCTAAAACGGCTAGGTAATTCAGTAGTCCGGCAACTTCCAAAAACCTGCCGCCGTATTCAAATGTTGCCCAGGAAGCCACATTCGGCAAGGGATTTGCCAAAAAAAGCAAACTTATAAAAGTTCCTAACCCGTTTCCCAATCTGGCAAATACGTTGAGCAAATAAAGCAAAGAACCGTCCTTAAAATCGAAGCCGGGATAATACGCGCCTCCGCTCAACAGACCTATCACAAACATTGACCAGATAACCAGAATGAGAATAATTCCGCGCTTCCAACGCCCTTGCATCAAATGCCCGAAACCGGGCAAAAGCCACGAAACAATTCCTATTAAAATGGGATTTGTCATATAATAATAGTTCTCAGATATTGCCATTTTACCTTAAATGTCTCTTCACAGACGGCTCAAGTCATTTCTATTTATTTCTAGTATTTCATTGATTCATTGACTTTTAACCGTTTCAAGAATTTACTTTAACTTCAATAGAGAAGATATTTGTTTCTCATTTGATTAAATTCATATACGTCTGTTTGCCAGGAATGTTTTATTTCCTCAATCCCGATTCCCTTTTCAAACATTTGTCTTATCCGTGTTGTTCCCGCGATTACGTCAAAAGGATTACGATTAAAAGCATATTCGTATGGTGTAGATTTCCACTTAAATTCATCGTTATATAAATCGTAGACGGTTTTGACCATTGCCAAACCGGTAATCACCGGCGCAAAAGAATTTCTATCAACAACGTGAAGAAAAACTCCGCCGCAACTTTGATTGGCGTGTTTTTGAAATGTCGGTAAAAAATTTATCGGTCGGAAGATGACTCCCGGAAGTCGAAGTTTTGTCAGCGCATCGAAATATTCGTCCGCATCAATATAAGGTGCGCCGACAATCTCAAAAGGACGGGTCGTGCCGCGCCCTTCGGATACTTCGGTTCCTTCAAAATAGACGGTCGCCGGAAAAACCACCGTCGTGTCAACGGTCGGCATATTCGGCGAAGGCATCACCCAGGGCGCGTCCATATCGTCGTAATAATCTTGACGAGTCCAATTGTCCATCGTCACCACTTCCAACTCGCAATTGATACCGAATTCTTTATTAAATAATTGGGCGAGTTCTCCCGCGGTCAAACCGTGCCGCATCGGAATCGGATACTGACCGACAAAAGATTCATTTCCCGGTTCTAATAAATTACCTTCCAACGCCACACCGCCGATTGGATTCGGTCGGTCTAATACAATCATCTTTACACCGAATTCGGCGCAGGCTCGCATCGCATTTGCCATCGTATAAATAAATGTATAAACCCGACAGCCGACATCTTGCAAATCAAACAATAAGCTATCAAGATCTGAGAGCATTTCTTCGGTCGGCTGTCGGGTTTCACTATACAAAGAATAAATCGGCAGCCCGGTCAATTTATCAACCGTGTGAGAGGTTTCAATCATATTATCCTGCACGTCGCCGCGAATTCCGTGCTGGGGTCCGAATAGTGACACCAGGTTGATCTGCGAATGTTTATAAACCAAATCAGCCGAATGATGAAAAGAATGATTCACCGAAGCCTGATTACAAATCAATCCGACCCGAGCGTTATCAGAAAGTTTTATCCGTCCTTCTAATGCCTTTTCTAACCCCAACTTAACAGGTTTACGTTGTATTTTTGTCACAAGTTACTTCATTTCCTTCTTTAACAAATTAAAATTAATTTATTTTTCTATTCCCGTTTAATTTCAGATTTCAAATTTCAGATTTCAAATTTTTCTGTAAAATTTCTTCTCTGAAATCCGAGAATTGAAATCTGAAATTAAATTGACAACCAAAATTTGAAAAATTCTATAACAATTTTCCGATTTTTGTATGGACAGCTTTCCGCTCGCCATCTCATATTTCTTTTAAGAACCTGACAATGTTCAAACATAAATGCGCCGTATGTCAATTTGAGCATTTTAACTTAAATGAATTATCATTATACTTTTATGAAACTCAAAGAGAACTTACCACGAATTCGCTCGACCACAGTTTTATTTGTTTCGAGGAACGGAGAAATTGCGATGGCTGGCGACGGTCAGGTAACATTAGGCGAAACAATTATTAAAAGCAATGCCCAAAAAGTTCGGCGAATCTTCAACGGCGACGTTTTAGTGGGATTTGCGGGCGCGACGGCTGACGCTTTTTCTCTTTTAAGTAAATTTGAATCTAAACTCGAGCAATATCAAGGGCAACTCGAACGCGCCGCAATCGAATTGAGTAAAGATTGGCGAACGGACAAATATCTGCGGCATCTCGAAGCACTTTTGATCGTCGCGGATAAAAAAGACGCTTTTTTAATTTCCGGCAAAGGTGATGTTATTTCTTCAGATGAAGGGTTACTTTCAGTCGGTTCCGGCAGTATGTTCGCCCTTGCCGCCGCGCGAGCATTATATGTCAACACGGCGATGTCGGCAAAAGAAATTGCCCTCGAAGCCTTGCGAATCGCCGGCGAAATCTGCATTTACACAAATTCCGATATTATCATTGAGGAAATATAATTTTACGCCTCAATCTATTATTCAAATGGCTATCTATTTAAGCGGCGAAATAAAAGAAACCGCTCCGAAACCGAAACTCGATGAATTAACGCCGCGCCAAATCGTCGCGGAACTCGATAAATACGTCGTCGGTCAGGCGAACGCCAAACGCGCCGTCGCTATTGCGCTTCGGAATCGCATCCGCCGACAAAAACTTCCGCCCGAAATCGCACAGGACGTATTGCCGAAAAATATCTTGATGATCGGCTCGACCGGTGTCGGGAAAACCGAAATCGCCCGCCGCCTCGCCCGGCTGGCTAATTCACCGTTCATAAAAATTGAAGCGTCGAAATTTACCGAAGTCGGCTACGTCGGGCGCGACGTTGAAAGTATGATTCGGGAATTAACCGAAGTTGCCGTCGAGATGACCCGTCAAGCGGCATTTGAGGAAGTTTCCGGGCGAGCGGCGGAAAACGTCGAGGAAAAAATTTTAGATATACTGCTTCCCTCTTCAAACGTCTATTCAAACAGCAATGAACAAGATGTTTTAGCCGGGACGATTGAACGATCACCCACCGCCAGAACGCGTGAAAAACTCCGGGACCAATTGCGAAAGGGTGAATTGGATGAGCGTTTAATCGAAATTGAAACAACGGAACGCTCGAACGCGACGATTGATTTTGTCGGTGGACAGGGAATGGAAGAAATGGGCGTTAACTTCCGTGATATGTTCGGAAACTTATTCCCGTCTAAATCAGTCCGCCGGAAGATAAAAATTTCCGAAGCGAAAGCCTTTCTGCTTCGTGAAGAACAAGAGAGCCTCGTTGATACGGAACAGATCAATCGTTCGGCTATTAAAAAACTCGAATCGTCCGGGATAATTTTTCTTGACGAGATTGATAAAATCGCCGGACGCGAATCAGGAAACGGCAGCCCTGACGTTTCGCGCGAAGGCGTGCAGCGCGATTTGCTCCCGATTGTTGAAGGCACGACCGTCAACACCCGCTACGGGATGGTTAACACGGAACATATACTTTTTATCGCCGCCGGAGCGTTTCACGTTTCCAAGCCGTCGGATTTAATTCCCGAACTGCAGGGACGTTTTCCAATTCGCGTTGAACTTGAATCTCTGACGCTGGACGATTTTAAGCGCATACTTATACAGCCTAAGAATTCGCTTATTAAGCAATATCAAGCACTGCTTAACACCGAAGAAATAAACCTTGATTTCACCGAGGATGCAATTACCGCGCTCGCCGAGATGACCGTCAGTATCAATAAAAACACTGAAGATATCGGGGCTAGACGACTCCACACCCTACTCGAAAAACTTTTGGAAGAGATCAGTTTTCTCGGAAACGAAATCGAAAACAAAGACCAAACGATTGATGCCGGCTACGTCCGGGAAAAATTAGAAGAACTTGTTAAAGACCAGAACCTCCGGCAATATATTTTGTAAATTAAACGCCTATTAAACACTATGCTTAACAAAAACATCTTAAGCAATGCACGCTTTTTCAAAGCATCGTTAGCGTTTATAATTTGCGCTTTGCTTATCTTAAGTTGCGGAAAACGCAAGCCGCCCCAACCGCCGACTGAAAGATTTATTCAAAGAACGGAAATTACCGGTATGCAGCGAGGAAACATTGTTACGCTTTTCTGGAATCTTCCCCAGCAGAATGCCGCCGACGGCAGCGTCTTAAACATCAGCCGCGCCGATGTCTATCGTTTAGCCGAACCTTTAAGTGCGCCTCTCACGCTTTCCGAAGAAGAATTCGCTTCACGGAGCACCGTAATTTCCTCAGTCTTGATTTCCGAAGATGATTTTCGACTTGATGAATTGACCTTTACCGATACACTCGAATTCGCCGGACAAAATGCACGACTTCGCTACGCCATCCGTTTGGTTAATGCTTCAGGACAGAAAGCGGCATTCTCGAATTTTTTGCTTATTGAGCCGACGGCGAAAGTGGCAGGCAATCCCGTTTCACTCGTCGGTAAAGTCCTTGAAGAGACAATTGAACTCGATTGGGAATCACCGAATGAAAATGTTGACGGCTCAAAACCCGCCAACATAATCGGCTATAACGTCTATCGGGGTAACGGTGAAGGCGGCTCTGCAAAAATTCTTAACAAAAACCCGGTAACGGGCAATAATTACAACGACCAAACATTTAGCTTTGGAACCGATTATAAATACTTTGTGCGAGCGGTTTCTTTAGGCGGTAATGGCGAGCCGGTGGAAAGCCTCAACTCAAATACGATTGAGATTCTGCCAAAAGACGTATTTGCGCCGGGTGCGCCAAGCGCGATAACTATCGCCGCCGCTCCGAATAATTTATCAATCTTCTTCGCCGTCAATCCTGAAAAAGATGTGGTCGGCTACCGAATTTATCGTTCAGCCGATGTGAATCAACCACTTTCGGAATGGACTCTTTTAACCAATGAATTATTAACAACCAATACATTTCAAGATAAAGATGTCGAAGCGGGCAAAACTTATTCTTATTACTTAACAGCCGTAGATGAAAACGGAAATGTTAGCGCGAAGTCGGTTGTAGTTTCCGAAACTGCTCCTTGAAATAGTTATGAAAATTTGCCGTTTTGAATACAAAAATTCGATATATTGGGGTGCAGTCAAAAACCAAATAATTTTTCCGCCGGAGATTTTTGAAAATCCTTTTGAACAGATTGACAGTGTAAAGTTAAACGGACATATCGGGATTGAAAATGTAAAAATACTACCACCCACGACACCTTCTAAAATTGTTTGTGTCGGACGCAATTATGCAGAACACGCTGCCGAGTTGGGCAATGAGGTGCCACAAGAGCCGCTTTTGTTTTTGAAAGCACCGTCTTCGATAATTACGGCAAACGAAGCGATAATCATTCCGCAACAGTCTATTCAGGTCGAACACGAAGGCGAACTCGCCGTTCTTATCGGACGCACTTGTAAAGACTTAGCCGAGTGGGAAAATCCGCTTGAATATGTTTTCGGATACACTTGCTTGAACGATGTGACCGCCAGAGATTTACAACGCAAAGATGTGCAGTTCACCCGCGCCAAATCATTTGATACGTTTTGTCCGATTGGCGGAATTATAGAGACGGATTTGGATGTCGCCGACATTCGCGTCGTGACCCGAATCAACGGCGTGATTAAGCAGGACGGGCGAACTTCGCAGATGGTTTTCTCCGTGCCGTTTTTGATAAGATATGTTTCAAATCAGATGACATTGAATGCCGGAGACATTATTGCTACGGGAACACCTGCGGGCGTTTCTAAATTAAATGCCGGAGATTTGTGCGAAGTGGAAATCGAAGGAATCGGAGTTTTGAGAAATCCGGTTGAATAAATATGAAACGCTGTCCAAAGTGCCACATCGAATACTTTGATACAACGCTTGAGTTTTGTCTGGAAGACGGGACCCGGCTTGTTTCAATTCCATCCTATGAAGCTGGAAGGTCCGCCGTTACTCAATCGAACAAACCTGCTCCCTCGATTGAGGAAACTGTTCACCTACAATTTTCGAGTCCGGCGGAAACGCTGGAAATCAGCGGCGCAAATTCCGTCCAGACGATTCCGCAGTCGAATTTGATAAAAGAAAAAATCGCGCAGCAGAGCAATAGCGTATTGGAAATCGCGCCGTTTGCCATTGCTCTGGCGCATAATTGGTGGCAATGGATTTATCTGAATAATCAGTATTATTCTTCGTTTTCGAGTTATGTTTTGTCGGCAAATTTTTTGATGTGGCTGCTTTTGCTGATAACCGGCGCAGTGACGGGTTTGCTGGCAATTAAACGGTGTCGTAATAAAGGTTTTGTTTTTGCGAGTTTGGTTATTTTGTCCATAAATTTGATTTTATTTTTAGTCCCGAAGCGATGAGGGACTAATATGTTTTATGAACCCCGCGTGACAAATATATGATGAAATAGATTCGGTAATTGTTATATTAATACTTGTAATAAAAATAGGAGAAAGAAATGAAATTTTTTATTGATACGGCTAATTTGAATGAAATAAAAGAAGCCAGCGAAATGGGTTTGATTGACGGCGTAACAACTAATCCGTCGTTAATCGCCAAAGAAGGTAAAGTTGATTTTAAGAAACACGTTGCTAAAATCTGCCAGATAACGCCGGGCGACGTTTCGGCGGAAGTAACTGCCCTGGATGCCGAAGGAATGCTGAAAGAAGGACGCGAATACGCTAAAATCGCGCCGAATGTAGTGATAAAATGCCCGCTGACTTTAGACGGTTTGAAGGCGACTCGCACCTTCCGCGACGAAGGGACGAAGGTTAACGTAACTCTTTGTTTCTCGGCAGCCCAGGCACTTTTAGCGGCTAAAGCGGGGGCAACTTATATCAGCCCGTTTGTCGGGCGGCTCGACGACATCGGGCAGAACGGTATGTCGCTGATTTCCGACATTCTCCAGATTTACGAAAATTATAATTTTTCGACCGAAGTTTTAGTTGCCAGCATTCGTCATCCGATGCACATCGTCGAATCGGCTTTGCTCGGCGCACACGTTGCAACCGTTCCGTTCAAGGTCATTCAACAGCTTGTCAAACATCCTCTAACCGATAAAGGTCTCGATTCGTTCTTAGCCGACTGGAAAAAAAGCGGTCGTAAATAGCTGATAATAAATTCAATGGAGAAAGGCGCGAATAATTCGCGCCTTTCTTAACCTGCCGGCAATAATTTTGTAAGTTCGTTATGTTTAACCGCAATTTCAGAGTTATTTTGCATAAAATTCTTATATTTATCTTCAAACTCTGCCTCAGCCGAATCGAGATTAACCAAGCTGCGTAATTGCGTAAGACAATTCTCAACCATACTTTCCGTGAACCCGTCATCCAGCTCGAACATTTCGTCAATCTCTACTATCAGGAGTGAAAATTTTCTGAGCCATTGAAAATTCGCATTATTCACCAGAAGATTTAAAAATTGCCCGCTTGAAACCTGCCCGTTTTGCTTCTCAAAATCCCTTCTCTCGGCATCAATAAATAATTTGTGTAATTGCAATAATTGTAGTCGTGCTTGCTTTAGTATTTTGACTTTCGTCGTATAAATCTTGTCTTCATTTTCCATATTCAAATTTTATTACAATTTAAAAATTACTAAAAATGAACATCTACACTTGATTGTTAGCTATCTAACGGTTTATAGTTAGCTTGCTTGTAATTTGTTAGCTAATTAAATATCATTTGCTTGCTAAGATAGATAATTTATGGATTTTGAAAATTCAGTTACTTATATTCTGACTCAGTTGGCAATTGCTTATCGTTCATATTTAGAGCGGGCGATGAATGAAATCGGGTTACACAGCGGTCAGATTTTCATTCTAATTTCTCTGTGGAAAAATGACGGGCAGAGCCAAATTGACTTGGTTAAAAATCTTAATTTAACTGCGCCGACGGTTAATAAAATGGTCAAAAGTTTAACTGCTGGCGGTTTTACCGAATGCCGGAAATGCCCTTCTGACGGTCGGATGATGCGGGTCTTTTTGACCGACAAAGGCGTTCAATGTCAAAGTTTAGTTGTGGAACAATGGAATAGATTGGAAACGCAGTCTTACTCGAATTTGACCGAAACAGAGAAACTCGTTCTCTCGCAGCTATTCGTAAAATTGCGAGAGAATTTGAGTCGTTATATTACACCGGCGGGAACTGAAATATAGTTTTAAAATTTTTATGAATTATGCTATCGAAGCAAAAAATCTAAAAAAAAATTTCCGAAAGTTCCCTGCCGTCAATGATATTTCTTTCAATGTGAAGCGCGGCGAAACCTTTGCGATTTTGGGAGAAAACGGCGCGGGTAAATCAACCACGATGCGAATGATTGCCTGTCGCTCGCCTTTGACGGCAGGCGAATTATTTGTTGAAGGGTTAAATGTTAAAAGTCAGGACCGGCAAATCCGCGCTTTAATTGGCGTGGTTCCACAGGAAAACAACCTGGATCCCGATTTGAATGTCCGCGAAAATTTGCTCGTATACCCGAGATATTTCCGTATTCCGAGAGAAGTCGCTGAAAGTAGATGCGAGGAATTGCTTGAATTTATCAGATTAAGTAACAGGACTGAATTATTTTATAACTCACCTTACGCACAGATGAACTTGGTTTAAGTTTTTGAGAGTTTGAAAAGTTGCCACTAATGCCTTGAGATAAAGTTTCGATTTCAAAGCAA
>Ga0136640_10000748_pt1 | contig 12599 bp, 13 predicted proteins | sample AntDrymUQ8642106_2_FD_105498 | JGI IMG/M metagenome (GOLD analysis project Ga0136640, IMG submission 105498) | Polar desert sand microbial communities from Dry Valleys, Antarctica - metaG UQ864 (21.06) | ecosystem: Environmental > Terrestrial > Soil > Desert | place: Antarctica: Dry Valley...
AGGAAAGCGCGATCGGCGCACCAGCGCCGGGAGGGTCATCTCGCCAACACCAGTGGAGATGAGCCCTGCCATCACCGCACCGACACCGGACAGCACCCGCTGACCGCCGATGCCGTGGACGCAGTAGCGGTACGTCGCACCATCTCTTGTGTTCAGGACACGGTGAGGAGCACTGCACTGGTCATGGTCGTCGATCCGGGCCGCAGTGAGGTGAGCGCCGTGTCCAGCCTTGGGCTCGTGGAGGAGCGCGACCGACAACGCCATCATGGCCACGCCGTACAGCAGGCGCAGCGCGTCAGCAGGCACCCAGCGAACGGCCATCGAACCGAGCATCGCCGCTGGGACGGTCACGATGATCAGCAGGCCGGCAGTGCGGGTGTCCGCCAGCCCACGGGAGAGGTAGCGGTAGATCCCCGTGCCAAAGCCGGATGTCTCCAGGAACAACGCCATGCCCACCGCCGCGACGGTGCTGAGCGCCGGCGCGCCGAGCGGCGGGAAGCCGATCAGGAACACCGGCATGAGCATCGCAGCGCCGCTGATCCCGCTGAACATCGCAGCCGATGCCACCGCAATGCACACCGGAAGCATGAACCAGTAGACGGTCCAGTCCACGACGCCCCCGGCTGCTGGGGATCTGGATCTGGGTCTAGCCCCGTAACTCTGTCGTGCCCTGGGCCGGGGTCTCGAGCGTCTGTCGCAGCGCAGGCAGTGCCCGCTCGAAGGTCTTGTCCATCATGCCGGCGAGTTCGTCCGGTTCGACCTCGACCGTCCAGGCCACCCGTGCACCCTCACCCGCGGGCGTCACCTCGACCGTTGCCAGGTGATGCGTGGCGGAGAACGGACCATCGGTGATGCGGTACTGGTACCGGTGATTGGCGTCGTCGACAAAGACGATCTCCTCTTCCAGGGAGAACCCGCCCTCGAAGTCACACAGCCGCTTGTTCCCCTCGACGCGGCTGGCGTCGATACCTCGAAACCATGCCGCGATCCCTCCGATGTCTCCAACGACGTTCCAGACCTCGTCCACGGGGCGAGCGATGTGAACGGTCTTGTGCAGAGTAGCCATGCAGTTCTCCTCACGTGCTGTCAGGCGCGGTACTCCACTGATGAACCGATTCCAAGTCGGGCAGGGCGTCACGGTCGCGTTTGAGTTCGGAGAAGCCGGGATAGCGCGCGAGCCACACCACGTGGCGGAACAGCTCGACGGCGTCTGCATCGCTGGCGGGCGGTTCCGTGATCACCGGTCCGAAGATGGCCGGACCGTCACCACCGTCGAGAACCAACGTCGGGACACCAAAGCTGCGGGTGCCGTCGACAAGCTCTCGGTGCTCGGTCACAACGCGTTCGACGTATGCCGGGTCGGCGGCCGCACGGTCGGCGAGGCCAGGGTCCAGTCCCGCGTCGTCGAGCGCGCGCTTGACGGTGTCCGCTTCTCCGAGCTGCTCACCGGATTCGTGAACGCGTCGGCCGAGTGCGCTGTAGAACGCGCCGACGGCGTCCGAACCCCCCTCGTCGCGCACGGCGACCGCTGTGGCCAGGGCGAGCTTGGCCTGGGCGTGGGCGCTGGCCAGCTCCTCTGGTTCATTCCCGGCGTTCTGCAGCTCCAGCGAGAACAAACCCCAGGTCAGCTCGACCTCGCCGAGCTCCGCGACACGTTTGAGCCAGCGTGAGGTCTGGTAGCACCAGGGGCAGATGGGATCGAAGTGGAACCGGATGTGCTCGGTCATGCCGACAACCGCGCACCCGCGCGCCGCCCCAGCTCGATGGCGGGACAACGGTCCATCACCACCTCGAGGCCCGCATCCCGCGCGCGCTGAGCCGCAGCTTCGTCGATGACGCCGAGCTGCAGCCACACTGCCTTGGCACCAATCGCGATCGCCTCGTCGACGTGCGCTCCCGCGGCCTCGGAACGGCGGAAGATGTCGACCACGTCCACCGGTTCGATGATGGATGGCAGGTCGGGATAGCAATGGTGCCCCCGTACCTCCCGCGCATTGGGGTTGACCGGAATGACGGTGTACCCGTGCCGCTGCAGGACGCCCATCACGCCATGGCTGGATCGTTCGGGGTTGGGCGAGGCCCCAACCACCGCAAAGGACCGGTAGCGGTCCAGCACTCGGTCGGCTGCGAGGGTTGTCGCGTCCGCTATCGATGACATGGCTCTGCTCCCAGGGTCGGAGGTGTCGAGCCCGAAACCCTCCGCACCCTCCGCACATTCCCGGTCCCCGCATCTGCGCGTCGCCCACGAGCGGCAGGCGCGAAAGCATCGGCAGGCGCTATGGCCGCTTCATTGCCTTCGCAAGTACGGGTTCGTCCGGCGTGCGTTTTACGGCGAAGAACAAGAGCTGGAGCGACCCGTGCCGCCTGAGCGCCGCCCAATCTGGAGGTCGCGAATTCAGCGCCCCAAGAGTCGCTCAACGACCGTCACGAGATCGCCAGCCTCCACGTCGGCTGGGCCCAGCGAGGGCGGGAGGGTGCCTTCGAGCCGTGAGCACCAGCCCGTCATCAGGCCGGCCTGTCGGGCGCCATAGATGTCCCATCCATGCACCGCGACGAGGGCCGCTCGCTGCGGCTCAACACCGCCGATGGCGGCGTGATAGACGCTGCGATGCGGCTTCCACACGCCCACCTCGTGGACGGAGAGCACCCGACTGACAAGCGGCGTCAGGCCGGAGCGCTCCAGCAGGTGCTTCGTCGCTTCGGCCGTCCCGTTCGTGAGGGCAACAACCGGGACGCCGGCACGGTGGCATGCGGACAGGGCCGGTTCTGCATCGTGGTGCGCGGGAAGTTCACCCAGGGAACCCAGGATGTGCGCCATGTGCTCGTCGCGGTCTTCTTTCTCGCCCAGGACGGTTGTCAAGGCACCCGTGGCGATCGTCTTGAAGCCCGCGTAGCCGCCGGCAGCAGTGATGGCGAAGGCGTCGCGCAGCAGCCGCGCGAACCACACCTCGAGCGCCTCCGGCGGCAGGCCGACCTTGGTCATCGCTGCCCTGGTGGGCTCCAGCGAGAACAGCGTTTCGATGACATCGAAGACGATGAGGCGCGGCTGTGTGCTCATCTGACAGGGCTGCCCGATTCAGTGAGCGTCCATGCACGCGTCAGCAATCCCGGCGCCGGATAGGTGACGGAAGTTTTCAACGTCGGCGCGGGTTTCCGCCGGACAGCTCGAACCGAAAGGACTGCCGTGTTTCATCGCAAGCGCCAACTGCAACCATCAATTGTGCCGAGCCCGGGCGAAGCACCGGTGGTCGAGATCACCGATGCGAACTTTCTCGACCGAACTGCTGGCCACTACACGGTGGTGGATTTCTGGGCGCCATGGTGTGCCCCGTGCACGACATACCGCCCGGTGTTCCACGAGGCGGCACGGCAGCTCGGCGAGTCCGCGACCTTTGGCTCCTGCAATGTGGATGAAAGCCCGTTCGCGCACGAGCTCCTGCAAATCGCCAGTATCCCCACGACCGTGATCTTCGGCCCGGACGGCAGCGAGCTGGGGCGCGTGACCGGGGTGTTGACGCTGGACCAGCTCACCGGCATGGCGCGCCAGCTCGATCAACTCCGTGAGGCATCCGTCGCCGGGGCCGAGGACGACGCGTGATTGAACGACCTGCCTGTCGCACCGGGGCCGTTGCTACTGTGCCGGTGAAGAGCGACAGCGCCAACCATCGGACCGGCTCGTGAGTTCCACGCAGATCGCCGATCACGCGCTGCTGTCGGACTGCCATTCGGCCGTCCTGGTCGATCGTCGCGGGTCCGTTGAGTGGTGGTGTCCCCCCAGCTTCGACAGCCCCTCGATCTTCGGGCGGATCCTGGACGATGCGGCGGGGCACTTCAGCGTCCGCCCAGTCGCCGAGGCGACGGTCACCCGACGCTACGAGGCAGGCTCACTGGTGCTCGTCTCGACCTTCTCGACGCCCGGCGGCACGCTCGAGCTCACTGACGCGCTGGCCATGGGTGAGGGTGTCCGTCATCACGACCTGGGTCTCGACTCACCGAGCGCGCTGCTGCGGTGGGCGGCATGCACGCAAGGCACCGTGGACCTGGAGGTCGAGTTCGTTCCACGAGCGGAGTACGGGCTGACGCTGCCCGTGATCCGCCCGGAGGAAGGTGGGTTCGTCGCACGCGGTGGCAGCGTCGCGTTGCGGTTGTCGACGTCGGCTCCTCTGGACGTGAACAAGGCCGCAGTGCGAGGCCGGGTCAGGCTGGAGGCAGGGGAATCCGTCGGGTTCGCTGTCCAATACGCGTCGAGCTGGGGGGCGTCTTCTGAGTCATGGAGCCAGCAGCGGATCGCCTACCGCCTGGCGGACACCATCGAGGCATGGCGGTCGTGGCAAGCCGACCACCAGCGCTACGAGGGCGCGTATGCAGATCTCGTCCACCACAGCGGCCGCGTGTTGCAGGCCCTGACTTACCACCCGACCGGCGCGATCATCGCGGCTCCGACCACCTCGCTGCCCGAGGTCGTCGGCGGCCAACGCAACTGGGACTATCGCTTCGCCTGGATGCGCGACGCCAGCCTCACCCTGGACGCGCTCTGGATCGCAGCCTGTCCCGATGAGGCCGCGTCATTCGTGCGGTACCTCACGACCGTCGCAAGCACGTTCCACGAGTCGGGCCGATTGCAGATCATGTTCGGCATACGCGGCGAACGCGACCTGGCAGAGCGGTCACTGGACCGGCTCGCCGGGTGGCGGCACAGCCGCCCGGTGCGCATCGGCAACGATGCATGGCGTCAAGTCCAGCTGGATGTCTACGGCGAGCTGCTGGGGGCGTTTCACCGCCTGGGCGACCACATGGGGCCGCTTGACGAACTGGCCCAGATGTTCCTGGTCGGGTTGGCCGACGCGGCGGCAAGCTCCTGGCAGGAAACAGACCACGGCATCTGGGAGATGCGCGGTGAACCGGACCACTACGTGCATTCCAAGCTCATGTGCTGGGTGGCCCTGGATCGCGCGATCGCCCTCGCTTCCACCATCGGTGCCACCGACCGCGTTGAGCAGTGGGCCCAGGAGCGAGACGCAATTCGCGCCGCGATCTTGGAACAGGGCTGGAGCGATGCGGCTGGTGCGTTCACCCAGACATTCGGCGGGACACAGCTGGATGCCTCGAACCTGTTGATCCCGATCGTGGGCTTCCTGCCTCCCAACGATTCCCGGGTCATCGCAACGATCGACGCGACGGAGCGGGGGCTGACGGACGACAAGGGGCTGGTCTATCGCTACCGCGCGGACGACGGACTCGCGGGTGATGAAGGTGCCTTCCTGCTGTGCACCTTCTGGCTCGCCGAAGCGCTGGCCCGTGCCGGCGAGCCGGAGCGGGCGCGTGAGGTCTTCGAGCGGGCAGCGGCGTACTGCAATGACGTCGACCTGCTCTCGGAGGAGGTCGACGTCTCCACCGGCGAGCTGATCGGCAACTTCCCCCAGGCATTCAGCCACGTCGGGCTCATCAACGCGGCATGGGCGATCACGGAGGCGGAGCAGGGTCATGACCGTTACCGGCGATCAGGAGGTCTGCCCCGCGTTGTCTAGACCAACCTCGTGGGCTCGCGCCGCCGCCGCCTTGGTCGTGCTGACCATGGCGAGTGTCATCGTGTTGACCCAGGGCGTCCCGACCCTTGACGATCTCCGGCGCTTCATCGAGATCGCGGGTTGGGCCGGACCGTTGCTCTTCGTGCTGGGCTACGCCGTGGCGACCGTCTTCTTCGTCCCTGGTGTCGCGCTCACGGTGCTCGGTGGTGTGCTGTTCGGTGCGGTCATCGGGACGTTGCTCGTGGTGGTGGGGGCAACCCTCGGAGCGGTCACGGCGTTTGCCATTGCTCGGCACCTGGGACGCGAGCGCGTTCAGCGCCTCGTGAGTGGCCGTGCTCGCCGCGCCGATGAATGGGTTGGCCGCCGGGGCTTCGGGGCGATCTTGGCTCTGCGCCTGGCACCGCTGGTGCCGTTCAATGCCTTGAACTACGCGGCGGGCGTGAGCAGTGTGTCGCCACGTGCCTATGCGGCCGCAACCGCTGTGGGGATCGTGCCGGGCAGCTTTGCATACGCGTCGCTGGGAGGGGCGTTGGGTGATCCCTGGTCACCGAGGTTCTTCGCGGCGCTCGCACTGGTTCTTGCCGTGGTGGTGCTAGGAGGTCTGACCCAGCGACGGCTCCACGCCTCAGCGGCCGCCTCGTAGAGATGCGGCTGATCCGCGCAGTGGCCTTGTGCGTAGTCGTAGCGACGCTCGTGACTGCCTGCACCGCGCGGGGGTCGCGCAGCGCGGTCGGCGGCGGCGAGGCCCCCCGTGTGCCTGACGTGGACCAGCCTCATCTCGCTGAGGAGCTCCGCGAGGTGCCGGACGGGAGCCTGGGTCGTCGGGTCCGCAAAGAGTTCGACCGACTCTTCGCGGATCCGTCGTTCCTCTCCCTTGGTGACGTCGGGGTTGTGGCAGCAGGCGGTGATCCGCGAGCTGCGTGGCCACTCGTCGACCTCCTGCGCTTCCATCAGGGCGGCCCCCTGGAACGCGACCTCGTTCGCGCGCTGCGCAAGCTCGTCGGCTCCAAGCTCGGCTCCGACTGGGTCGGGTACACCGACCTCCTGCTGCTGGCAGACATCCCGGCACCCCGTGGCTATCTGCGGTGGAAGCGTGCGCTCTTCCTGGCCGCAGGACCATCGTGGGAGCCGTTCTTCTCCTCTGGCGCCGATCTCGACTGGAGAAACGTCACCTGGGGAGGGGTGTTTCGCGACGCGATTCCACGACTCGACAGCCCACGCGTGGTTTCCGGAGGTAGCGGTTCCTGGCTTCCTGACGACGACATCGTCTTCGGCGTGGTCAGCGACGGCGAGCCACGGGCGTACCCGCGGCGCGTCCTGGAGGTCCACGAGATCGTCAACGACGAGCTTGGCGGCCGGCGGCTAGCGGTGACCTACTGCACGCTCTGCGGCACCGCGGTCGCGTACGCGGCGGACGGTGTTCCGAGGACCGACGGTCCGCTTGTCTTCGCCACCTCAGGCCTCCTCCAGCGATCCAACAAGCTCATGTACGACGAGCAGACCGAGTCACTGTTCGAGCAGTTCACCGGCGTGGGGGTCGTCGGTCCGCTCCGAGGCGTGCAGCTCGAGCGGCTGCCGCTGTCGGTGACCACATGGAAAGAGTGGCGGGCGGTGCATCCGGAGACCACGATCGTCGCCGCCGATGCAGGGGATGACCCCACCTACGAACCCGAGCCGCTGGAGGGTCGGGACAGCGACGGCCCCATCTTCCCCGTGGGCGAACGCGATGAGCGCCTCGCTGCGCAGGAGCCGGTCGTCGGGACGATCACGCCCCGGGGGCAACCGGTGGCGTTCCCTGCACAGCTGGCGCGCAAGGCGCTGAGAGAGGGCCGCCCTGTGACGATGGGAAGGCGTGACACTGGGGTTCGACGGCGGCAGCGTCACCGCCAGTTGGGACGAGGCCGGCACCACGCTCTCGACGCAGGAATCGTTCTGGTTCGCGTGGAGCCAGTTCCACCCTGGGACGCTGCTGTGGTCGCCGGAGGCATGAGCAGAGCGCCAGGCGCTGCGGGTGTCCTCACAGAGGAGTCGCTGCGGCGGCCACCCGCACGATCGGCCCGGCGGCGAACGGTGCTGTTGCGCCGACGCCCATTCCTCGGTATGCCGCAGGTGGGACGGAGATATCCGCCGCGTACAGATCGCCGACGACGCGTGGGGCGCGGCGCAGGCCGATCTTCGGCAGCGCCAGCGTGAGCGTGGCGTCAGCGACGACGCACGGGGTCGCGGTTTCGCCCGTGGTGAGATCCAGGCCGCTGGGCGTGTCGAGGGCCAGCACAGGCGCTGCAAGTGCGTTGGCCCATTCGATCAGCTCGGCGGCCCGCCCATGTGGGTCCCCGCGGAGGCTGTAGCCGATCAGGCTGTCGATCACGAGCTCGGCCCCCGGTGGTTCGGTCATGACCGGGACCGCCAGGCGCTCGATCGTCGCGAGCTGGTGGGCCGTGGCGCCGCTCACTCGCACCGCGTTCGACAGCACAACTCCGACGGATACGCCCCTGTTGTGTAGGTGACGGGCCGCGGTCAGCCCGCCGCCGCCGTTGCCACCGGGGCCGGCCAGCACGGTGCAGGATGCCGGGCTGTACCGCGCGATCGCCAAAGTGGCGAGGTGGCTGCCCGCATTCTCCATCATCTGGATCAGTTGAATCCCGAGTTCGTCGGTCATGCGCCGATCCACCTCGCGCATCTGCTCGGTGGTCAGGTCGGGCAGGTCGACCTGCGCAAAGACAGCAGTCATCGGCCTGCCGGTACGGGGATCGCGATCACCTGGTGAGCGCTCGTGTCACGCCATACACGACAGCTTCCGGTGTGATCCCCCACGGCCGCGAGCGCCTGAGGCCCCGCCGCAGAGAGCCCGAACCGATCGACTCCGACGACAAAGTCGGCGAACTCGTGCCACCCTTGGCTGGCGCCTGCTTCGACAGAAACCGTCGGGACGCGGGCCGGCACGAGCCCGTCGCGCTCCCAGGCGGGCCTGCGACGGAACGCCTCCCAACTCGGCAGCGACACGACGCGCACCCGGACGTCCCGCGCGGCGAGCAGGTCCCGCGCCGCGAGCGCCACGTGGACCTCGGAACCCGTCGCCAGGATTGTGGCGTCGTTGCCGTCGGCGACGATTGCCCCGGCGACATCCACGCGAGCCGTCGGCAGGGAGGGAAGCTTTTGGCGTGACAGGACCAGGACACTCGGTCCGGCGTCGCGAAGGGCCGCCTGCCACGCCGCTGCGGTCTCGTTGCCGTCGGCCGGCCGGTAGATGGTCAGGCCGGGGATCGCGCGCAGGCTCGCCAGGTGCTCGATGGGTTGGTGGGTAGGCCCGTCTTCACCCATCCCCACCGAATCGTGCGTGAAGACGAAGATGACTGGCAGCCTCATCAGCGCGGAGAGCCGCAGCGTGGGCCGCAGGTAGTCGCTGAAGACTAGGAACGTGGCACCGAACGGCCGTAAGCCGCCATGTGCGGCCATGCCGTTGAGGACTGCTCCCATGGCGTGCTCACGTACGCCGAAATGGAAGTTGCGGCCGTCCCACGCACCGGCCGCGATGTCGCCGGCGCCGTCGATCGTCGTGTTCGTGGATGGGGCGAGATCCGCGCTGCCGCCCACGAGTTCCGGTATCAGGGGGGCCAGAGCGTTGATGACCTCGCCAGAACGGGTGCGTGTTGCCGCATCGTCCTCACCCATGGCGAAGGCGGGCAGCGCGTCCGCCCAGTTCTCGGGAAGCTGCCCGGCCATCCGTCGATCAAGTTCACGGCCCAGCTCGGGATGTGCCTCCTGATAGGCGGCGTAGCGCTCCTGCCACTGCCCATGGGCCCTCGCCCGCTCGTCGACGAGCCGCCGCCAGTGCGCGTAGACGTCGTCCGGGACCTGGAAGGGTTCGTGGCGCCATCCGAGCAGGTCTCGCGCCGCAGTCACAGCCTCGGCTCCCAATGGTGACCCGTGGGCGGCGGGGTCGTCTTGCTTTGGGGACCCGTAGCCGATGTGGCTGCCGACCACGACGAGCGTCGGGTGTCGGGTTTCGCTCCGCGCCTGGTCGGCGGCGGCGTCGAGGCCGGAGATGTCGTTGACATCGTCGACGCGCAGCACATGCCAGCCATACGCGCGGTACCGGTCGGCGACCTGCTCGCAGAACGCGAGGTCGGTCGAGCCCTCGATGGAGATGTGGTTGTCGTCGTAGAACACCGTCAAGCGATCCAGCCCCAGGGTGCCGGCAAGAGACGACGCCTCGCTCGACACGCCCTCCATCAAGTCCCCGTCGCTGGCGATGACCCACGTGCGGTGGTCGATGATGGTGTGGCCTGCCCGGTTGAACCGGGCCGCAAGCGTCCGTTCGGCGATGGCCAGCCCGACCGCCATGCTGATTCCCTGACCCAGCGGCCCGGTGGTCACCTCGACGCCGTCGGTGTGCCCCCGCTCCGGATGGCCGGGCGTGCGGGAGCCCGCACGGCGGAACGACCGCAGGTCGTCGATGGACAGGTCGTATCCCGACAGGTGCAGCGCGGCGTACTGCAGGATGCTGGCGTGGCCTGCCGACAGCACGAACCTGTCGCGGTCCATCCACCCGGGATCTGCCGGGTCGTGGCGCAGCCAACGCGTGTACAGCCGCGTCGCAAGCGGGGCGAGCGCCATGGCGGTGCCCGGGTGGCCGGATCCGGCGTGCTCGACCGCGTCCGCGGCCAAGAACCGCACGGCGTCGACCGCCTCGCGCTCGATGCCAGGGGGGAGCACGGGGTGGTCCCCGTGGCCTCGTGCCACCACGTCGTCACGCCACTCGCTGGTCCGGACAGTCATGCGTTCTCCGAGATGTCGGTGTCGTGCGCAAGGCAGGCGGCTGCTGTGGAGTCGAGGAGCAACACCGCTCCGGAACGGTCAACCTGGACCGCCGGCAGTGCCGGGTCGCTGTCGATGAAGCGTCGGACGATCGGTGCCTTGGAGGCGCCGCTCACGACCCACAGCACGTGGCGTGCCGCGGATAACACGGGGATGGTCAGCGTCATCCGTCGCCGGCCGTGGTAGGGGGACGCCGCTGCCACGGATCCAACGGCGCGGTGTAGCAGGTCGGATCCCGGCACCAGCGAGGCCGTGTGGCCATCGTGGCCGATGCCGAGATGGACCACGTCCAGCGTCGGCGGTCGGCCCGCGAGCCGTTCCACGGTGTGGGCGTACCGGTCTGCTGCCCGCTCGAGAGACGTGTCCGTCACCGGCATCTCATGGACGTGGTCGGCAGGGATGGCGACACGGTCGATCAGGCCATCCCGGAGCACCGTGGCATTGCGGTCCGCGTGACCGTGCGGTGCGACTCTCTCGTCGACCTGGAGAACGTGGACTGACGACCACGGCACCTCTTGTTCCGCGAGAGCGTTGAGCAGCGGCGGAGCAGCGGATCCACCGCTGAAGGCGACGGTGGCTCGGCCACGGGCAGCAACCCCGGCGCGCAGCGCCGCGGCGACATAGGCAGCGCCGTGAACGCCGAGCCGGTGATCAGGTACGACATCGACCTGCATCACGCGTCCTCGAGGTGGTGGCGGTCGTTCCACGTTTCCAGAACCCGCACGTCGCGCTTCCAGCCCAGCGTGCTGACGCTGCCCGTGCCCAGCCTGAGGTGCCGGCCGTTTTCGATCGGCAGCCCGAGCCACCGGATGGTCAGGGCGGTGAGGCTGTGGCCATGGCCGAAGACGAGGACATCTCCGCGACTGGCGCACAGGTCGAGCAGCTCGTGGAGCACTCGATCAACGCGCCGTGTCATGTCGCCCGGTGACTCGCCGCCCGGAGCGCCTTGTTCCCAAAGGTCCCATGCCGGGTCGCTGCCGCGGATGTCGGCGGTCGTGCGCCCCTCGTACGTCCCGTAGTCCCACTCCACGAGGTCGCTGCGGATCTGCGCCACGCCGGAGAACCCGGCGATGCGGCACGTCTCGGCGGCCCGCTGGAGCGGGCTGGTGAACACGCCGGCGAAGCGCTGTCCTCGCAGCCGCTGGCGCAGGCGGCGGGTCGCGGAAGCGCCCGCGTCGGTCAGTGGCAGATCGGTGATCCCGGTGTGCTGACCGCTCAGCGTCCACGCCGTCTGCGCATGGCGCACCAGGACGACCCGCTGGTCGGTGCGCTCCGTGTCGTCAACCACGGCACGCCTCAAGCGTGGCGCGACGCCAACCGGCAGCGCCGACCAGTCCGGCGTCGTCTCCCAGCTGCGCCGCGACGACGTCGATCGGCGTGTCGAAGCCCGGCGGACCGACGTCGAGAAGATGCTGCTGGATCTCGGGCAGCAGGAGGTCGTCGTTGCGGCCCACACCACCGCCGAGCACGATGACTTCCGGGCTGAAGAGATAGGCGAGGTTCACGACTCCCGTCGCGATGGCGGCGCGGAGGTCGTTCCACAGCGCGATGGCCGTGCCATCGCCGCCCTGGACGAGCTCGACGATGCGGCGGCCATCCGTCGCCATGCCGACGGCCGCGGCTCGCCGCCCCAGAGCGGTGCCCGAGCCCAGGTCTTCCAGACTGGCGGGCTGCCCCTGCTGGGCGGCCGGTCGGTCGATGACGGTGTGGCCGACTTCCGCCAGCGACCGGGCCCCGGCCACCAGACGCCGACCGAGCACCACCCCCGCACCCACCCCCGTCGACACCGTCAGGTACACAACGTCGGCATAGCGCCGTCCGCCACCGAAGTACGCCTCGCCGACCGCAGCGAGGTCGGCATCGTTTGCGAGCGAGACCTCGATTCCAAACCGCCGCGTCAGTTGCCTTGCCTCAAGCGAGGCAACCCAGTGCGCCGGCAGGTTCGGAGCATGCTCGAGGCGTCCGTGCCGGTAATTGACACGACCTGGCACGCCGATCACCGCATGCTCGGCATCGCCTTCGGCCAGGACGTCCCCGGTGAGATCAATCAAGGCATCGGGACAGTGCGCATCCTGTGGTGTGGGCATCGCGCGCCGCACCAGGACCTCGCCGTTTTCCGAGACGATGGCGGCGCGCATCTGCGTACCGCCGAGGTCCACGGCAAGCGTCGAGGTCTGGATCTCAGCCACGCGTCGCACCTTGAGGGTTGTGCCAGCCGCCGTCACCGGCGATCAGCTCATCGGCCTCGGCGGG
>Ga0136640_10000749_pt1 | contig 12599 bp, 15 predicted proteins | sample AntDrymUQ8642106_2_FD_105498 | JGI IMG/M metagenome (GOLD analysis project Ga0136640, IMG submission 105498) | Polar desert sand microbial communities from Dry Valleys, Antarctica - metaG UQ864 (21.06) | ecosystem: Environmental > Terrestrial > Soil > Desert | place: Antarctica: Dry Valley...
CCGGACCTGCCTTCGCCGAGGAGGGGATGTGGCTTCCCAACCAGACGCCGACCATCGCGGACGATCTTCGCAAGGCCGGCCTCAGGCTCGATCCCAGGAAGCTCGGCGATTTGAGGCAGCCGCCGCTGACCGCGATCGCTTCGCTCGGCGGCTGCTCGGCGGCGTTCCTGTCGCCTCAGGGCCTAGTCGCGACCAACCATCACTGTGTCTACGGTTCGATCCAGTATAATTCGAAGCCGGGGCAGGATTATTTGACCGACGGTTTTCTTGCTCGCACGATGGCCGAGGAACTGCCCGCGGCGCCCGGAAGCCGGGTCTATGTGATCGAGGATTTGCGCAACGTCACGAGCGAGATGATGACGGGCGCCACCGCGCTTGCCGGGCGCGGCCGTTACGACCGAATGGAGGTCAACCGCAAAAGCCTAATCCAGGCATGCGAGCACCAGCCGAGCCGGCGCTGCGACGTGCGCGCCTATTTCGGCGGCTCGACCTATTATTTGCAGCAGCAGCTCGAGATCAAGGACGTGCGCCTTGCCTATGTGCCCGCAGGCGGGATCGGCAATTTCGGCGGCGAGACCGACAATTGGATGTGGCCGCGCCATACCGGTGATTTCGGCTTCTACCGCGCCTATGTCGCGCCCGACGGAAGTTCGGCGCCTTTTTCGAGGGCCAACGTCCCCTTTCGCCCCAAGGCCTGGCTCAAGATCGCCGACAAGGGTGTCGAGGATGGCGATTTCGTGATGGTCGCGGGGTTTCCCGGCACCACCAGCCGCCACGCGACCGCCGCCGAAGCGCGCTTCGCGTTCGAGACCATGACTCCGCTCGCGCAGCGCCTGCTCAACGATTATTCGGACAGCATCGACGGCGCCGTCGCCGGCAATCGTGCGGCAGCGATTAAATATGCCTCGATCCTTCAGGGTGCCGACAATTATAAGAAGAAATATATCGGCGAACTGGCGGGCGCCGAAGCGCTGTCGCTGACCGATAAGAAAGATGCGGACGAAGCTGCATTTCGCGCGTGGGTAAACGCCGACGCATCGCGGCGCGCGTCCTACGCGGCATCGATTGCGCAGCTCGACGCGCTCGTTTCCGCGAACAATACGCAGGCGCTCGCCGATGCGCGGCGCGCGCTCCTCAACCGTGCGCAGTTATTCTCGGCCGCCAAGCAGACGTATCGCTGGTCGCAGGAGCGGGCCAAGCCCGATGCGCTGCGCGAGCCCGGCTACCAAGACCGCGACCGGCGCTTCATCGAAGAGCGCATGACCGCGATCGAGCGGCGCTTCGATCCGGCGGTCGACCGCAAATTGTTCGAGGCGGCGCTCGCCGAATATCGCACGTTGCCGACGGCCAACCGCCACAAAAGCTTCGACAAGGCGATCGCCGCGGCGCCGATAGCGCGGCTCTATTCGGCGACGCAGCTCGGCACGACCGCCAACAGGCTTGCCTGGCTCGACAAGCCGGCGTCGGCGTTCCGCGCGTCGAACGATCCCTTCATCCGCCTGGCGGTCGCGAGCTATGACGAGGACATCGCCACCGAGAACGCCGCCAAGGCGCGAGCTGGCGACACCCAGCGTGCGCGCTCGCGCTACATGGAGGGCCGGCTTGCATATGCTGCGAGCCGCGGCAAGACGCTCTACCCCGACGCCAACGGGTCGCTGCGCTTCACCTACGGAAAAGTGACCGGCAAGGCGCGCGACGGGCAAATCTGGACGCCGTTCACGACCGCCGAAGGGCTCGCCGCCAAGCAGACCGGAAAGGGCGATTTCGACGCGCCCGATGAGGCCATCCGCCTTATCCGCGCGCGCGATTACGGGCATTACGCTTCGCCCAAGCAGCGCACACTTCCGGTCGATTTCCTCTCCACGGTCGACATCACCAACGGCAATTCGGGCTCGTCGACATTGAACGCGCGCGGCGAATTCGTCGGGCTTGCGTTCGACGGGACGCTCGAAGGCGTGGTCGGCGACTGGATGTTCAACCCGAACACCAATCGCACCATCCATGTCGACAGCCGCTTCATGCTGTGGACGATGGACAAGGTCGACAATGCCGACCGGCTCTTAAGAGAGCTCGGTACGCGATGAGGGTCCCGGCACTTGCCGGGCTCCTGCTGCTCGGCGGCTGCGATATGCTCGGCCTCGGCGGCGCGCGCGAGCCCGTCGTAATCGACGGATCGAGTCCCGAAGCCTTTAAGCGCACGGTAGCCGAAGCGCGCTCCGAGCTCGGGCCGCGAGACCGGGTCAAGTTCGAAGCGGCGGTGACCGCGGTTCGCGGGCGTCAGTTCGCCGCCGCGGTCGACCGGCAGGAATATGAGCGGCGGGTGCGCACCGCGCTCGACGGCCAGACCGCGCCGCAAATCGTCGCCGGGGTCGACAGCTGGACCAAGCGCGCGGGAAGCGATGCCGCCGACGCGGTGTTCGAAGCCAAGCGCGAGCTCCAGAAGGCTGCGCCGAAAACTTAATGAAGGCGCTGCTTTCCATCGCACCCGGCGGGCCCGAAACGCTAGAGCTCAGCGAGCTTCCCGATCCCGTCCCAGGCAAGGGCCAGCTCCTGGTGCGCATGCGGGCGTGCGCGATCAATTATCCCGACGTGCTGATCATCGAGGACAAATATCAATTCAAACCGCCGCGTCCCTTTGCGCCGGGCGGCGAGGTCGCGGGAGAGGTCGAAGCCCTTGGCGAGGGGGTGCAAGGCTGGCGCACCGGCGACCGGGTCATGGCGATGATCGGGCATGGCGGCCTTCAGGAGAGGGTGCTGGTCGACGCCAAGGCCGCGCAGCGGTTGCCCGACGAGCGCAGCTTCGAGGAGGGAGCGGCGCTCATCCTGACCTATGCGACCTCGATTCATGCGCTGCTCGACCGCGGACGGCTGAGGGCCGGGCAAACGCTGCTCGTGCTCGGCGCTGCGGGCGGGGTCGGGCTGGCCGCAGTCGAGCTCGGGAAGGCCTATGGCGCGCGGCTCGTTGCGGCGGTCTCTTCCGAGCAGAAGGCCGATGCGGCGCGGCAGGCGGGCGCCGACGTCACCATCGTCTATCCGCGCGGCCCGTTCGACAAGGACGGATCGAAAGCGCTGTCGCAACAATTCAAGGACGCGGTCGGGCCGGGCGGCGCGGACGTCATCTACGATCCAGTCGGCGGCGATTATGCCGAGCCCGCGCTGCGCGCAATCGGCTGGGAAGGGCGTTACCTCGTGGTCGGTTTCCCGGCGGGGATTCCCAGGCTTCCGCTCAACCTGACGCTGCTCAAGAGTTGCGACGTGTGCGGCGTGTTCTGGGGCGCGTTCGCGGCGCGCGATCCGCAAGCCAACGCTGCCCATGTCGAGACGCTGCTGCGTTTATGGAGCGAAGGCAAAATCGCCCCCAGGGTGAGCCAGACCTGGCCGCTCGAGCGGGGCGGCGAGGCGATCGCGCACATGGCGGCGCGCAAGGCGGTTGGGAAACTTGTCGTAACGATCGCCTAATACTGCGGCCAGATTGCACGGCGGCGACGCCAAGCCTATCTTTCTATACATCAATCCAGGACAGGGCGACCCATGACCACCTTCAATGACCGCGAGGCCGCGTTCGAGAACAAATATTCGCGCGACCAGGAGATGCAGTTCAAGATCACCGCACGCCGCAACCGACTGCTCGGCAAATGGGCGTCCGAGCTGATGGGGCTGACCGCGGAAGAGGCCGACGCCTACGCCAAGGACGTGGTGCGCGCCGATTTCGAGGAAGCCGGCGATGAGGATGTCGTGCGCAAACTGCTCGGCGACCTGACTTCGGCGAAGGTAGACATGGACGACAAGCGCATTCGCGCCGCGCTTGAGGAAAAGACCATCGAGGCCCGGCGCCAGCTGATGGAAAGCCTCTAGGATGGCGATGGCCGCGGCCGATATCGAGATGCTGATCCGCGCGGGCATTCCCGATGCGCGAATCGAGATCACCGATCTGGCCGGCGATGGCGATCATTATTCCGCACGCGTCGTCAGCGAGAGCTTTCGCGGGCTGGCCCGCGTTCGGCAGCACCAGCGCGTCTACGAGACGCTCGGAACGCGCATGGGCGGCGAGCTCCACGCGCTGCAACTTACCACCGCTTGCCCCGAACAGGAGCCTATTTCGTGACCGAAGCCAATTCGCGCATCGACGCGCTCATCAAGTCGAACGACGTCGTCCTGTTCATGAAGGGCACCGCGCTGTTCCCGCAGTGCGGCTTTTCGAGCAGGGCGATCTCAATACTCGACCATCTCGGGGTTTGTTACGAGACCGTCGACGTGCTCCAGGATCCGGAAATCCGGCAGGGAATAAAAGCCTATTCGGATTGGCCGACGGTTCCCCAGCTCTACGTCAAGGGCGAGTTCATCGGCGGCTCCGACATCATGGTGGAAATGTACGAAGCCGGCGAGCTCCAGGCGCTGATCACCGATAAGCGGGTCGCGAAGGCCTGACCAGGCATGAAAAGGGCGGCGAGGGGGGACTAGACCCTCGCCGCCCTTGTCTGGTTCGTGGAAACCAAGTGGACAGGCATTTCATTGCACGGATCGTGCCAGATTGTTTTCTTGGCCGATAACCGCGCTTTTTCATGGTTAGCGCAAATTAACTGATCGAAAGCCTTGTAAGAATCTCCGACAGGCGGACGTTCATCGTGCATTCACGTCGGCGACTACAATTGTAGTTGATGGCCGAGCGGATCAGCGATGCGGAATATGCGGTGATGGACGTGCTCTGGCACGATTCGCCGCTCACCGCCGCCGATGTCATCGCTCGCGCCCCCGCCGAGCGCGAATGGAGCGCGCAGACCGTCAAAACTTTGCTCTCGCGGCTCGTCACCAAGGGCGTCGCCGCGCACGAAGTGGACGGGCGGCGTTATCTCTACCGCCCCCTTGTTGCGCGAGACGATTATGTCGCGTCGGAATCGCGCAAGCTGGTCGACCGGTTGTTCGGGGGCAAGGTGACTCCGCTCGTCGCGCATCTCGCCGAGCGCGAGGCGCTTTCGCCCGACGATATCGCCGAGATCGAAGCGCTGTTGAAGGCGCTGAAGTCATGAGCGGCTGGCTCGTCGAGACGCTGCTTGCAACAACTTTGCTGATGGCGCTGGTGCTGCTCCTCCGCCCCGCGGTGCGCCGCGGCTTTGGCGTCGGCGCGGCTTATGCGCTGTGGCTGGTGCCCGCGCTTCGGTTCGTGCTTCCGCCGCTGAGCGTGCCAGAGGCGATAGGCCTCGTTCCCGCCGTGCCGGTCGACATCGTATTCGCGGCGACGACGGGGCCGGGCTATGGCGAATGGCTCATGTGGATGTGGGCCGGCGGCGCCGCTTTGTTCGCCGCGTGTCACGTCATCGTCTACCGGCGCTTTGTCGCCCGCGCCGTTCGTTCCGGTGGACGCGAACGCTCGGGGGTCCTGGTCAGCGATGCTGTCGAAGGTCCGGCTGCGGTCGGGCTGCTTCACCGCCACATCCTCGTCCCGCGCGACTTCGCGACACGGTTCGATGCATCCGAGCGCGCCCTCGCGATCCGTCACGAGCGCATCCACCATGCGCGCGGCGATTTGTGGGCAAACGCGGCCGCGTTGGGCATGCTGTCGCTGCACTGGTTCAACCCGATCGCCCACCGCGCCTTTCGCGCCTTTCGCGAAGACCAGGAGCTGAGCTGCGACGCCGCGGTCATCGCCGGCGCGAGCAACGACGAGCGGGAGGCCTATGGCCGCGCGATGGTCAAATCTGCCTGGGGCACGGCGCCGTTTATGAGCTGCCCAATGACGCGCAAGAACACCAACCTGAAGAGGAGATTGAAGATGGTGAAGTCTCATAAAACAAGCCGCCTGGGCAAAATAGGCGGGATATTTTCGGTGAGCGTGATGGCGATTGCCGGGCTGACACTCACCGCGACGGGTAGCGTCGCCGCCGAGCCGACTGAAAACGTCATCATCAAGCGGGTCCATGGCAAGGGTGCCGGCACCGCCGCCACCAATTTGGAAATTGAGGCGCGTTGCGGCAACGACCCCGCCAAGTTCGAGACCGAAGCCGTCAGCGAGCGGGACGGCAAGCCTGTCAAGACCCGCCTCATACTTTGCAGCAAGGACGGCAAATCGGGCGGAGACCGCATCGCAGCGCTCGAGAAAGCCCGCGCCCGTATCGCCGCAACGACGGACATCGAGCCCGCCAACCGCGCCAAGGTTTTGTCCGCGCTCGACACTGCCATCGCCAAGCTGAAGGCATCGAACTGACGCCCGATGCTTGATCGCCGCGTCCAACCCGTCGCATGGGGGCGGATGGACGCGGCGCCTTATGGTCTGGTCGAACATGCAGGCCCCGGCGTCCGCCGCGTGCTTGCGCGCAATCCCTCGCCCTTCACCTTTACCGGAACGCAGACCCACATCGTCGGCACCGGCGAGGTCGCGGTCATCGATCCCGGCCCCGACCTTCCCGAACATGTCGAGGCGATCCTCGCCGCGTGCAGGGGCGAGCGTGTCACCGCGATCCTCGTTACCCACACCCACCGCGACCACAGCCCGGCCAGTCGTGCGCTGAAGGCCGCGACCGGCGCCCCGATCGTCGGCTGCGTGCCGCTGGCCATCGACGATGGCGGGCTTTCGGACGAAAGTTTCGACATCGGCTATGCGCCCGACCGCGTACTCGCCGAGGGGGAGGGCGTGGCTGGCCCGGGGTGGACACTGCGCGCGGTAGCGACACCGGGCCACACATCGAACCACCTGTGCTTCGCTTATAAGGAGGAATCCGCGTTGTTCAGCGGCGATCATGTCATGGGCTGGTCGAGCTCGGTCGTGCTTCCGCCCGACGGACGCATGGCCGATTATATCGCGAGCCTGGTCAAGCTGCGCGCGCGCAACGACCGGGTTTATTATCCGGGCCACGGCCTCAGCGTCGATGCGCCGGGCAAGCTTGTGCGCGGTTTCATCGCCCACCGCCGGCAGCGCGAAAGCCAGATATTAGGGTTGCTCGAGGCGGGGCCGGCGCCGATCGCGAATCTGGTCGAGCGCATGTATGTCGGCCTCGACCCGCGGCTTTTCGCGGCGGCGGGGGCATCGGTAATGGCGCATCTGATCGATCTGGACGAGCGCGGGCTTGCCCGGCACGCCGACGCAACCTGGAACCTGGTATGAGGAAGGGCTTGCTCCTGCTCGTCGTTCTCGTCGCGGGGCTCGTCCTTGGTGCGCTGGTCGCTGGGACGGCGCGGATCGGGAGCCTGTTCGGACGCGGGGCGGACCCCGAAACGATCGTCTCGGCGAGCCTGCAATCGATGCGCGAGCAGAACCGCCTCGTTCCCTTCACCGCCCGATACGTGGCCGTGGTGACTTCGGAACAGCGCCGTTTCGGGCTGGCGGCGCGCAAAACGCTGATCATGCCGGGAACGGTTAGGTACGAGCTCGACCTGGCCAGGCTGACTCCCGCCAGCCTCGCCTGGGACCGCGCCAGCCGCACGCTTCGCGTCGAGCTGCCGGCGATCGAGCTTGCCGGCCCGGAGGTCGATCTCGCCGCGACACGCGAATATGATCAGGGCGGGGTCCTCATGGCGCTGACCGATGCCGAAAGCGCGCTCGACCGCGCTAATCGGACGCGCGGGCAGGAAGCGTTGCTCGCTCAGGCGCGGGCGCCGGCAATGATGCGGATTGCGCGCGACGCCGCGAAGCGCGCGGTGGAGCGCAGCTTCGCCTTGCCGCTGGGCGCTGCGGGCGTGCAGGCCAGGGTCGTCGCAAGCTTCGCCGACGAAGCGGGATCGCCGGGCCGATCCTATCTCGATCGCTCGCGCAGGATCGAAGATGTTCTGCGCGACCGCGCGCCGCGCACCCCCGCGAACACCCCTTCGTCCTGAGCCCCTCGCATTTTCGTGTCAGGGGCCTAGATTGATGCCATGAACATCAACGCCGGGAGCCTGCGGGGCGTCGACATCCGCGCCGAGATCGAGCGGCTGCGCAAGGAACGCAACGCCGTCATCCTCGCGCATTATTATCAGGAGCCGGCGCTTCAGGACATTGCCGATTTCGTCGGCGACAGCCTCGATCTTTCGCGCAAGGCCGAGGCGACCGATGCCGATGTCATCGCCTTTTGCGGGGTGCGCTTCATGGCCGAGGTGGCCAAGATACTCAGCCCGCAAAAGATCGTCGTTCTGCCCGATATGGCCGCGGGGTGCAGCCTCGAAGACAGTTGCCCGCCCGACCAGTTCCGCGCCTTTCGCGACGCCAATCCCGATCATATCGCGCTCACCTACATAAATTCGTCGGCCGAGGTGAAGGCGATGAGCGACATCATCGTCACGTCGTCGGCGGCCGAGACCATCCTCGCCCAGATACCCAGAGAGCAGAAGATCATCTTCGGCCCCGACAAGCACCTCGGCGGCTATCTCTCGCGCAAGTACAACCGCGACATGCTGCTGTGGCCCGGGGTGTGCATCGTCCACGAGGCGTTCAGCGAGACCGAGCTGTTGAAGCTCAAGGCCCGGCACCCCGGCGCGCCGGTCATGGCGCACCCCGAATGCCCGCCGCACATCCTCGACCATGCCGACCATGTCGGGTCGACGTCGTCGATCCTGCGCTACGCGATCGATTCGCTGGCCGAATTGATGATCGTCGCCACCGAGCCGCGCATCATCCATCAGATGGAAAAGGCCGCGCCGCACAAGATTTTCATCGGCGCTCCCGGCGCGGACGGGAACTGCAACTGCAATATGTGCCCCTACATGGCGCTCAACACGATGGAAAAGCTCTACCTGGCGCTGCGCGATCTCGAGCCCAGGATCGAGATGGAGGAAGGGCTGCGGCTCGCAGCAAAGAAGTCGCTCGATGCGATGCTCGACATGGCGGGCCGGGCGATCGGTGGGGGCGGGCAGACCAAAGTGGACGGGGATTGAGCTTCTCGATCCCGGGGTTCGACCTCGGTTCCTTCGTCCGCGCCACTCTCGCCGAAGATCTCGGATCGGGCGGCGACATCACGTCCAACGCCGTCATTCCCGCCGACGCGCGCTTTACAGGGGTGATGGACAGCCGCGATTCGATCGTCGTCGCCGGCCTTCCAATCGCCGAAGCGTTTCTCCGAGCGCTCGATCCGGAAGTCGCCATCGTGTTGCTGGCGCACGAAGGCGACAGGGTCGAAGCCGGTGCGGACCTGATGCGGCTTTCGGGAAACGCTCGCGCTCTGCTTGCCAGCGAGCGCTCGGCGCTCAACACGGTTCAGCATCTGTCGGGGATCGCGACGCTGACGCGCGCCTATGTCGATGCCATCGCGGGGACCGGTGCGACTTTGCTCGATACCCGCAAGACGCTGCCGGGGCTTCGCGTGCTCGAGAAATATGCGACCGGCATGGGCGGCGCGACCAACCACCGCATGCGACTCGACGATGCCGCGATGATCAAGGACAATCATGTCGCGGTCGCGGGGTCGGTGGCGGAGGCGGTGCGGCGGGCGGTTGCCGCGGGAATCGACCGCGTGATCGTCGAGGTCGACCGCATCGACCAGATTGAGCCGGCGTTGGCCGCAGGGGCAACGCGTCTGCTGCTCGACAATATGGACCTTGCGGCGTTGCGCGAGGCTGTCGGGCTGGTCGCCGGCCGCGTCCCGACCGAGGCGAGCGGCGGCGTCACGCTCGAAACCATCGGCGCCAAGGCCGACACCGGCGTCACCTACATTTCGGTCGGACGTCTCACCCAGTCCGCGCCCGCCGCCGACATCGGGCTGGATTTCAGCGCCGCGTAGGCGGGACGTCCAAAGTCACCGTCGCGGGATGATGCTTGTCGAGATGCTTCTTGACGATGCGCAAATTCTTGCTGTTTGACCGATAGACGAAGTCGAACAGATCGCCGACGAAGGGGATCGCACCGATCGCGGTGTCGATGCCGATATGGCCCGCCATGCGCGTCAGCTGGAACTTGGACATTCCGAGGTTGCGCGCCTCCCACACCAGCCACGCGCCCATCGCCGCGGTGAGGATGTCGCCGACCACGGGGACCAGCCCGACCAGGGAATCGAGCCCGATCGGCCGGTTTAGACCCGGGACCACGAACGCGCGCTCGAGCAGCTGCTCCATCGTTTCCAGCCGCCGCCGCACCGAGGCGGGGTCGCGGCCCGCATTGGGCATCGCCTCGACGATGCGGTCGAATTTTCGCGGCGATATCGCCATTTAAAACGCTCCCAAACCTATCGGCGCCGCACTTCGAGCAGATCGGTGAGGTTGTGTACAGCGAAGGGGTTGGGGCGAAAGCCGTTGATGCGCGGGGCGACGAGCGACCAGCGCACCGGCGCGGTAAGCGGGATGAAGATCGCGGCATCGGCCAGCTGCCGGTCCGCCTCGGCGAAGTAATTCGCGCGGGTCGGAGCATCGCGCGCGATGCGCGCGGACTCGATCGCGGCGTCGGCGGTCGCGTCGCACACCGCTGCCCGCTCGCAGGTGAACTGCTCGAAATACCAGCTTGCGCCCCGGCTTGGAGCAACCGCGTCAAGCAGGCGCAGATCGGCGTTGCCCGGCATGGCGACACGCTCGGCCTCGACACCGATCACGGCCCAATCGCGCTTGAGATGGGCGAACAGCAGCGTGTAGCCGGGCCCGTCGGGAAGCGCGACGCGCAAGCGAACGGGCGTCGTGATCAGGCGCCGCGCTTCGGCTTGCCGCAGGGCGAGTGGTGCCGGCGCCCATGAAGGCGCTGCCGGGGCCGCCAGATTGGAAAGATCGGCAGGCGCGAGCGTTGCGCGCGGCTGCAGCCCTTGTATCGCCATCGCCGCGACGATTGCATCGCGGTCGAGCGCCATCGAAATGGCACGCCGCACCTCCGCGCTCTTCAGCGGACCACCGGGGTCAACGACCGCCAATCCGAAAAAGCCGGCCGCCGGATCAAGCCGAAGCGCTGCGGCGCGGGGATCGGCGGCGCGCGCGACGGGAAGGTCGCCCCATGTGCCGCCAAGCACGAGATCGGCCTGGCGCTGAGTGAACAGCGTGACAGCGACCGCCGAACGCGCAGTCCGTAATGCCAGCGACTCCCGGCGTTCGCCCTCGCCATCGGGGATCGTGCGCGACAAGAGCAGGCTGTCGTCCGCGCGGCGTTCAACCGCGAACGGCCCCGCACCGCCATCGTCGCGAACGACCGCCAGTTCGGGGGAGGCGAGGTGGTAGAGCAGGTTGGGCCGGGGGGCGGTCAGGCGAATTTCGAGCACGTCGTCGGTGGTGGCGACGATCTCCTCGATCCCGGAAAGCACCATCGCGAGCGGGTTGCGGCTTTGAGGCGCGGCCGCCGCGCGCAACCTTCTCACCACGAAACGCGCCGTGACTCGCGTGCCGTCGCTCCAGCGCCGGTCGCCCAGCCTGAAGATATAGCTGAGCCCGTCGTCCGAAACGTTCCAGCGCTCGGCAAGTCCGGGGACGATCTGGCCGCCGGCGTCGAATCGCACCAAACCCTCGGCCGCCGCTCCATGCAAAACCGCGTCGGCGGGCTGCAACGATCCCTTGGCGGTCGGATCGGCGATCTTCATCGACTGGCCGATGACCACCGCGCGGACCGGCCCAGCATCGTCCTTGCCGCAAGCCCCTAGCGCCAGCGCGGCACCAAGAAGAATTGTCAGGGGCTTGCGAAGCGCCATGGTCATGTCGGCATTCTTTGCATCGGGCATTATATGGTGCGGACGGCGGGACTTGAACCCGCACTCTCATTTCGAGAAGCAGATTTTAAGTCTGCTGCGTCTACCGGTTTCGCCACGTCCGCTTCAAAATCAGCAAGCCCAAGCGAGCTCACCGGGTCAAGGGGCAGAACGCTCGCTCGCCGCCACGACCGCCGCGACGCTCGCGTGGAGCGCTTCGCGGTCGGCTTCGGGTGCGGTAGATCCGGCCGGATAGGATGCGATGGCGAATTCGCGGCCGTCGGACAGTTTGACGATGCCGGTTGTCATTGACCGCCACGGTCATGCCGAGATCGGCGGCATCCTTCTCATGGCTTGTTTCAGACGTTCAAGCGCTCGCGCATTTCCTTGCCTGGCTTGAAATAGGGAACGCGCTTGGCCTCTACCGCAACGGCTTCCCCCGTGCGCGGATTGCGGCCTGTGCGCGCATCGCGATTGCGAGTCGAAAAAGCCCCGAAACCACGCAGTTCAATGCGCCCGCCCTTGGCAAGCTGATCGGTGATCGCCTCGAAGATCGAAGACACCACGCTTTCGACCTCGCGAAGGGTCAGATGCGGATGATCTTCGCAAAGCTTTTCGACCAGTTGTGAACGGATCATTCGGTTTTTCCCCTACTCGATTGCTCGCGAGATTGGTTCCGAGACGAGACCGAGGATTAAACGGCAACCGCCCCGCGGCGCAAGCAGCGCAATTCAATTAATCTTCGCCGGACGCGCTCACTCCTTGTCGGCGCTCTTCTGCTTCAAGGCCTCGCCCAAAATGTCCCCCAGGCTCGCTCCCGAATCGGACGATCCGTATTGGGCCACCGCCTGCTTTTCCTCGGCGAGCTGCATTGCCTTGACCGAGAAATTGGGCTTTCTCGACCGGTCGAAGCCGACCACCATTGCGTCGAACTTCTGCCCGGCCTGGAAGCGTTCGGGACGTTGTTCGTCGCGGTCGCGGCCAAGGTCGGTGCGCTTAATGAAGCCGGTTACGCCGTCGTCGCCGACCTGGACTTCGAGC
>Ga0136640_10000750_pt1 | contig 12583 bp, 11 predicted proteins | sample AntDrymUQ8642106_2_FD_105498 | JGI IMG/M metagenome (GOLD analysis project Ga0136640, IMG submission 105498) | Polar desert sand microbial communities from Dry Valleys, Antarctica - metaG UQ864 (21.06) | ecosystem: Environmental > Terrestrial > Soil > Desert | place: Antarctica: Dry Valley...
CGTACCCATCGCGGTGCCGCGAACCTCCAACTGCTTCAAGAAGATCTTGGGCAGCACCAGCTTCTCCACCGGTCCCGCCGTCGCCCCGAAACTAACAACCCGGCCACCGGGCTTGGCTATAGTCACCAGCGCGTCGAAGACTTCGCCGCCGATGGAGTCTACCGAGAGGTCCACGCCGCCCGTCATGCCGCGAAGCTCCTTCGACCAGTTCTCGGCGTTGTAGTTCACGCCGCCCTCCGCGCCAAACTCTTTGGCCTTCTCTATCTTCTCGTCGCTACCGGAAGTAACGAAGACCGTGGCTCCCAGCGCGCTTGCTATCTGCACCAGAAAAGTCGCCACCCCGCCACCGATGCCCGGAATAACGACCGTCTCCCCGGCCTGCAACTCGCCCCGAGTCACCAACGCCCGGTAAGCCGTCAGCGCCGCGAGTGGGATGGCGGCGGCTTCGGCGTGCGAGAGGTGCGATGGCTTGGGCAAAACATGATCCGCCGGCGCCTTCACGAACTGCGCGAACGTCCCGTCATCCGGCAACCCCAGGATCCGATACTCCTTCCCCGGCACCCGAGGGTCCTCCCCCCAATGCAACGCCGGGTTGATAACGACCTCGGTCCCCTCGGAAACCCCATTCGCCCCATCGCCCCGAGCCACGACTTCGCCCGACCCGTCCGACCCGAGCGTAACCGGCAGCGCGTCCGGCTTCGCCCCCGGATACTGCCCCCGCGTCACAAAAACATCGCGGCGGTTCAAAGCAGCATTGTGCAACCGCACCACCACCTCGCCGGGACCCGGCTCCGGCTCTGGCAAGTCCTCGAAACGCAGGTTCTCCGGCCCGCCGAGTTCGTTCAACCGTATCGCTTTCATGCGTCGCTCCCTTCGTTTAGGTGTCGGGTAACAGGCGTCAGCTTAATGCTTTTCGCGGCCCGAAACCGAAACGCAAAAGCGCCAGTCGGAACATCCCTCCCGACCAGCGCTTCGTTGTTGACGCGAAGCTCGCGTCCCACAGGCCCTTACCTGAAGCCTGAAACCTCTACACGAACGCCGAGATGCCCGTCACGTCGCGGCCAATGATCAGACTCTGGATGGTGTCGGTGCCTTCGTAGGTGTATACGATCTCCATGTCCGACAGATGCCTTGCTACGTGGTATTCGAGCAGCACACCGTTTCCACCCATGATGTCGCGGGCGTCGGAGCAGACTTGCTTGGCCTTTTTGGCGTTGTTCATCTTCGCGAGCGAGGCCTGGGGGCCGGTCATCTTGCCCTGCTCCTGAAGCTGCGAGAGTCGATAGACCATAAGCTGCATGTTGGTGATCTCCGCGAGCATGTTCGCCAGCTTGTTCTGGATGAGCTGGAAACTCGCTATCGGCTTGCCGAACTGCACGCGCTCTTTGGCATACTGCAACGCCGCCTCATACGAGGCTACCGCGTGACCGATGGCCTCCCACGCCACACCGCCCCGCGTCGCCGTAAGGACCTTGTTGGTGTCCTTGAACGAGTTGGCGAACTCCAGCTTGTTCTCCGCGGGGACGCGCACGTCTTCGAGCGTGATGTTCGGCTGCCAGACGGCCCGCTTGCCCATCTTGCCCGTTATTAGTTCGGTGGAGTAGCCGGGGTGGTGCTCGCCGGTCTCGTCCTTCTCCAGGACGAAGCCTTTGATCTGCCCGTCCGCCTCGTCGCGCGCCCAGATGATGACGAGGTCGGCGAAGGTGGCGTTGCCGATCCAACGTTTCTCACCGTTCAAGACCCACTCGTCTCCGTCGCGCCGGGCGGTAGTTTCGAGCATCACGGAGTCCGAGCCATGCTTAGCTTCGGTGAGTCCCCAGGCCCCGATCTTCTCCATCCGGGCCATCGGTGGTAGCCAATTCTGCTTTTGCTCCTCGCTCCCGCAAATGGCAATGGTCCCCATCGCCAACCCCGAATGTACCCCGAAGAACGTATTCAAGCTCCCGTCGCCCCGCGACATCTCTATCGCCACGAGCCCCGCCGCCGTGTGACTCATCCCCGGACACCCGTAATCTTCTATCGCGCCACCGGCGATGCCCAGTGCCGCGACCTTCGGCACTAACTCGAACGGGAACTCCGCTTTCTCCCAGTACGAGTTTATGATCGGGATGACCTCGGCGTCCGCGAACGCCCGGACCTTGTCCCGGACCTCGCGCTCCTCGTCGGTGAACAGGTCGTCCAACACATAGTAATCAGTCCCCAAAGACCGGGTAACGTCCGCGATCATACCCATCTCCTTCTCTAGCCCTCTCCGAGCCTCAACTCTAGCACGCCACTCGTGCCGCAAGCGCCCGATATATTCCCATAAACTTATTATCCATGTTATTATCAATTTTGACAAGTTTCTCGGAAAGAGGAGATTTTGGCGGAGCGTATCGAGGGGATGGCGGGGGATAGAGCCACGCCGAAGGATCTCTTTTTGAGCGAGGTCAAGACGCGGGATATCTTCCCGTTGCTTATACTGCATCTCGTGAGGGAGAGACCGGAGTACGGCAACAGTTTGATGACCCGGATACGCGAGATCAGCGCCGGGGCGATGAGCGTGTCGCCGAACACGATCTACCCGCTGTTGCGCCGCCTGGAGGAGAAGGGATACGTGCAGGGAAAATGGGAGCACCCGGACACTCGCAGCCGCCGCTTCTACACCATCACCCCGAGCGGTGAGAAGAAGTACGAGGAGATAAAGGAGCGGTTCGAAGTGCATCTTTTGCGGGTGAGGGAAGCTATCGAGTCCATGCAAAAAGAACTCTACGGTTAGCACGGGAAAGGGAGACCGTATGACGTACAACATCAGGAGAGTAGCAGTCCTCGGAGCCGGTACGATGGGGGCGGCCATCGCGGCTCACTGCGCCAACGCCGGACTGGAAGTAGACCTGTTGGATATAGCTCCATCCGAGGGCGACGACAAAAACGCCATCGTAAAGGGCGGCTTCGACCGGATGCAGAAGGCCCGGCCCGCGGCGCTAATGAGCAAAGCGGTGGCGGAGCGCATGAGGATCGGGAACTTTGAAGAGCACTTCGACCGCGTGGCCGACGCCGATTGGGTCCTCGAAGCCATCATTGAGAAGCTGGAGCCCAAGCGCGAGCTCATGCGGCGCATCGAGGAGACGGCGAAAGAGAGCGCCATCATCTCGTCCAACACTTCCGGCATTCCGCTGCACGAGGTGTCGGAGGGGCGTTCGGACGAATTCAAGAAGCGGTTCCTCGGGACGCACTTCTTCAACCCGCCGCGGTACTTGAAGATGCTGGAGATCATCCCGACGAGCGAGACCGAGCCCGAGATAGTCGACGCCGCTCGCGCCTTCGGGGAGCGGGTGCTCGGCAAGGGCGGCGTCATCGCTAAGGACACGCCCAACTTCATCGGCAACCGGCTGGGCAGTTTCACGGGGATGCAGTCCGTGACGTATGCCTTCGAGAACGGCTACGGCATCGAGGAGATAGACGCTATAACCGGGCCGCTCATCGGCCACCCCAAGACCGCGACGTTCCGCCTCAACGACACCGTCGGCCTGGACATCGCCGTCGGCGTCGCCGAGAACCTCTACGAGGCAGTCCCCGAGGACGAGTCCCGCGAGGATCTCAAGCCGCCCGTCAAGCTCAAGGAAATGCAGGAGAAGAACTTGCTCGGCAACAAGACCGGCGCGGGATTTTACAAGCGCGACAAACGCGATGGCAAGACCGTCTTCGACGTGCTGGATCTCGAAACCTTCGAGCACCGTCCGGCGGAGGACCCGCAAGTCCCCATAGCCGAAGAAGCCGGGAAGCAAGGGGATCTCGGTTCGCGGCTGCGGTTCCTCGTCGAGAAAGCCGACGACGACCGCCACGCCCGCTTTATCCGGGATACGCTGCTGCCGTACCTGGCGTATGCCTCGCGGCGAGTACCGGAAATCTCGGACACTCTGGAGGATGTGGACCACGCAATGGAATGGGGCTTCGCCCACCAAACCGGTCCGTTCCGAACCTGGGACTTGCTAGGTGTCCGCGAGACCGTAGAGAAGATGGACTCGTTGAACATCGAAGTCGCTGGCTGGGTCCGCGAGATGCTCGACGCCGGAAACGAGAGCTTCTACACGACCGAGAACGGCACGGAGCTTCAGTTCAGCCCCCTCAGCAAGCAGTACGAGCCGGTGCGCGAGGATCCGATGTACGTCTCGCTCGACAAGCTCCGCAACGACGGCAAAGAGCTTGAGCGCAACGACTCCGCCAGCCTGCTCGACCTCGGTGACGGCGTGTTGTGTCTGGAGTTCCACTCCAAAGGCAACTCCATAGACGGCCCAATGGTCGAGATGGGCAATCGGGCGCTTGCTGCGTTGGAGCGCGACGACGTGGTTGGGCTCGTGATCGGCAACGAGGGCCGCAACTTCTGCGTCGGGGCGAACCTCGGTGAGGTCGCGCACGCCGTCCAGAACGGAGCACTGGGCGAAGTAGACAAGAGCATCGGCGCTCTGCAAACCTTGCTTATGGACTTCCGCTTCGCCCCCAAGCCCGTCGTCGCCGCACCTCGCGGTCAGACGCTCGGCGGGGGCCTCGAAATCTGTCTGCACGCGGATCGGGTCGTGGCGGCGGGTGAGACGTACATGGGCCTCGTCGAGGTCGGTGTCGGGCTCATACCGGCGGGCGGCGGCACGAAGGAGATGGCCCGCAGGCTAGTCTCCCGCGTCCTGCGCGTCACCCCGAACATCCCGCCGCTCCCGCTGGTCCAGAAGGCCTTCGAGCAGATCGCCCTGGCGAAGGTAGCCGCAAGCGCCCTGGAAGCGAAGGAGATGGGCTACCTCGAAGACGACGACCGCGTGGTGATGAACCCCGACCATCTACTCTCGGCCGCCAAGCGCGAAGTTCACGACCTGGCCGACGGCTACGCCCCGCCCGAGCGCGGCAATAACGTTTACGCCGTAGGTTCCACCACCCGCGCCGCCCTCGAAATGGGCGTGAGGACCTTACAGTGGGGTCGCTTCGCCAGCGAATACGACGGCGTAATAGCCGGTCACCTCGCCCGCGTCTTGACCGGCGGCAACATCAGCCAGGCGCAATGGGTGAGCGAAGAGTACATCCTAAAGCTGGAGAAAGAGGCGTTTCTGGCTCTGCTGGAGAACGAAAAGACGCACGAGCGCATCGGTGGGTTGTTGAAGACCGGAAAGCCGATAAGAAATTAGCTGTCAGCTTCGACCGAAGGGAGCACCATGAAAGAAGCAGTTATCGTATCGGCGGCGAGGACCGCCGTGGGGCGTGCGCCTCGGGGTACGTTGCGGGCGATGCATCCGGTGGATATGGCCGCCGCCGCTATTCGTGAGGCCGTCAAGAGGGCCGAAGGGCTCGACCCCACGGATGTCGAGGACGTTATTATCGGGTGCGCCATGCCGGAGGGGACGCAGGGCAATAACATGGCTCGGCTGGCTTCGTTGCGGGCGGGGATGAGCGAGCACGTTCCGGCGCAGACGGTGAACCGGTTCTGTTCGTCGGGGTTGCAGACTATCGCCAATGCCGCCGAGAGGATCATGACGGGGCAGGCCCAAACTATCCTCGCGGGTGGTTGCGAGCACATGTCCACGACCATCGAGATGCCCAACTTCTCACCGAGCCCGTCGCTGGTCGATACCAATCCGGCGGTGTACATGGGCATGGGTTTGACGGGTGAGCAGGTAGCGAAGGAGTTCGGGGTCTCGCGTGAGGACCAGGACGAGCACGCTTTTCGGAGTCACCAGCGCGCTCGGGATGCCGTGGAAAGCGGGCGTTTCGACGAGGAGATTGTACCGCTCGACGTAGACTTTGACTGGGTGGACGACAACGGCGAAGTCCAGCATTTCGAGACCACGTTCGAGCGCGACGAGGGGCCGCGCGATACGTCGCTCGAAAAGCTTGCCAAGCTCCCGACCGTGTTCCAGAAGGGCGGTACCGTGACGGCGGGCAACTCTTCGCAGCGGAGCGACGGTGCGGCGGCGGTGATCGTGATGGAGCGCGAGGAGGCCGAGAGGCGCGGGCTCGCGCCGTTGGCGCGGTTCGTCGGGTTCGCGGTCGGTGGGGTGCGGCCGGAGATCATGGGCGTTGGCCCGATGGTCGCGATCCCGAAGGCGCTAAAGATAGCCGGTCTGACCATCGACGACATCGACCTCGTCGAGTTCAACGAGGCGTTCGCGGCGCAGTTTTTGGCCGTGGTGCGCGAGGTGGGCCTGGACATCGAGAAGACCAACGTCAACGGCGGGGCTATCGCTCTCGGCCACCCGATGGGCGCGACCGGCACCAAGCTCACCGTGCAGCTTCTGAGTGAGATGAAGCGCCGCGAGTCCAAGTACGGGATGGTCACCATGTGCATCGGTGGCGGCATGGGCGCGGCGGGTATCTTCGAGAACTTGCAGAACTAGCTCGTTAGCGATTGGCTATCAGCGGTCGGCTTTTGCTGGCCGCTAGACTTTTGAGGAGACTTATTTGATCGAAGGTGTGCGGGCGTCGAGTCTTGGGACTCAACCCATCGGCGAGGTCGCCAGAGTCGCCGATGGCGTTCATCAGTTGAAGTTGCCGGTACCGCTGCCGCTGCGGTTCGTGTCGGTGTATCTGATCGAAGGTTCGGATGGCTGGACGCTCGTGGACGCGGGCTTCGACTACCCGCCGACCTACGAGGCGTGGAACCAGGCCGCCGCGACGCTCGGCATCGACCTCGCGGAGGACGTCGAGCGGATTGTCGTGACGCACTTTCATCCGGACCATCTCGGAGCGGCCCGCGCCTTGCAGGAACGTTCCGGCGCGCCGGTGATGATGCTCGAAGACGAGATCGAGTTCTCCCGTCGCATCTGGACCCGTCGAGACGGCCCGGAGCCGTTTATCGGGCATCTCGTCCGGCACGGGATGCCGTGCCGGACGGCTGTCGAGGCGTCGTCCGCGTTGCGTTCCGGGCTGGCGCTCCCCGAGGCATTGACGACGCTGCGGGTGGGGGAGAAATTGCCTGTCGGGGGCGGTTCGGTTCGTGTCTTGCACGCGCCGGGGCACGCGGATCACCAGCTAGTATTGCACGACGAGGCGCGGGGGGTGTTGTACGCCGCGGATCACGTCTTGCTCAAGATCACGCCGAACATCGGCCTGTGGCCCGAAAACCTACCCCACCCGCTGGCCCGCTATCTGGAGTCCCTGGAAGGTCTGCGCGGCCTGAACGTGAACCTCGTACTCCCCGGCCACGGTCCCGTCTTCCACGACCTCGACGGTCGGATAAACGAGTTGGAGCGTCATCACGAAGAGCGGCTGGAGTTGATGCGTACGGTCATCGAAGACGAATCCAAGACCGCGTTCGAGGTATCGGCTGCGGTCTTCCGCAAGGACCTCTCGATCTACGAGCTATGCTTCGCCCTGGCCGAGACGCTGGCCCACCTCGACTACCTCGAACTCACAGGCCGCGCGGAGCGAATCGAGGACGGAAAAATCGTCTTCCGAGCCGTCTAGCTCAGAGCAATAGGAACGTCAGTAGCGCCAGATACGCGGCCCCGGCCAGCATTACGGCGAGGCCAAAGCGCCAGTTCCTCCTCGGCCCGATCTCCAGCGGGTGCAACCCCGAGAGCCGCGAGAGCATCGTGACGGCGCTAGAGAACGGCGTCAGCAAGAGCGCCGCTTGAGAACCCAACAGGATGGCCGCTGCCCAGAGCAGGGGGGTTGAGCTTCCGTCGAGTGGGAACGCGGCGTCCAGAAGCAGAACCATCGGGATCACGTGTATGCCCGCGACGAAGCCGACGGCCATGATCGCGGCGAGAGCCGGCGCCACCAGCGGTACGGGGAGTGTCGAGAGGAAGTCGCCTACGGGCGCGAGTGCGCCGAGCGCCTGAAGCGAGATCACCAAAATCCCGGCGGCCCCGAACAACGCGAACTCCGAATGCGAGGCCGTTAGAGCGCCGCGAGTCTCCGCCACCAGCCGCGTGAGCGGGGAGCTCCTGCGGGTTAGAGCGGTCGCGAGCAGGGCGATAAGGATCACCACTACCGCTACCGTTACCGCGATGGTCGCCGTTAAAGAGAGCGTCGGAAGTAACACGTTGACGAGCGCAACGGTGGCGACCAGTAGCACCGGATACAGCAACACCGCCGCCGCGCCCCGGTCGAGTGGTGCGTTTAATGTGTTCTCCACCTCGCCGCCCTCTCGTTGGGCCGCGAAAAGCGTAGCGCCGAGGCCGAGGAAGACGAACGGGAGTGTTACGGCTAGAAGGCCGGGGTAGGAGATACCGGTCAGGGTGACGGTGGTGGCGGTCAGCAGGTTTAGGTTCGTCCAGAGCGGGGCGAACGAGAAGGCTCGTCCGGCCCATTTCAGGGCTTCCAGGCGTTCCTTCGGGGCGGCGCGGGCCGTGATCACATCTACCAGCACGAACGATCCGACGTCGAGCACCGCCCCCAGTACATGCCCGAGAACGCCTGATGTCGCCTTCACGCCAACGCCGCGCCGGGTAAGCGCGGCCATTAGAGCCCGTATCTGCGCTTCGTACCGCGCCGCCCGAATGGGATAACCCGCCGCGCTCAACACCAACAATACCGCCACGATCCCGAAGTAAGTCGGCATCCCTTCCAGGAAGTCCGTTAGATCGAACTTGCCCGAAACGACCGCCACCGCCAAAGCCGCGAACGCCACCGCCGCGAACACCTTGTGAAAGGCCGTCGACCACGGCACCGACATGACGAACAACACCGCACCCGTCCCCAGGAACAGCGCCGTCCCAAAAGACCCCGCATCGAACGTGTGCCACACGTACCCGGCTAGGAACGCCACTCCCAGAAACGGTCGCCGAACATCCAGGCGCGATTTCAGGCCGTTGTGGTCCGCCGGTGTATCGACTTTCGCGCTGACTTCTTCTCCTGACGCCAGGGTTTGCGCAGACGATTTTAGAGCATGTTCACATCTCTATCGCGGCGGTCGCGGTAACCTGTCCCTCGAACACCAACAAGAGGGGTATCTAATGACCGATAACACCAACGGCGCGGTTGGAACGCTGGACCTCGGCGGCGATTTTACCGTGAAGCGGTTGGGCTACGGCGCGATGCGCCTGTGCGGCAAGGGCGTGTGGGGCGAACCCGACGACCCGCAGGGCGCCGAGGCCGTACTGCGCCGTGTGGTCGAGATTGGCATCGACCTGATCGACACCTCCGACGCCAACGGCCCCGAAGTAAACGAGCACCAGATCTCAAACGCCGTGCATCCCTACCCCGAAAACCTGACCATCGCCACGAAGGGCGACTTTACTCGTCCCGGCCCTGCGCCTGACCGACGAAGAAGTCGCCACGCTAAACGGCTGATCTTCTCGACGGTGCAATACAATCCGGGCGATGACCCATTACAAGGAGCCGCATGAGAAACCTTCGACTCATTGGAAAGTTCCCGCCGCTGGCGGTGGTGACCGCCCTGGCGCTGCTCGTGGGCGCGTGCGGCACCTTGAACGGAGCCGCCTCTGACGACGGCGAGAACAAACGCGCCGTGGACACGTCCGCGGATAGCTCGGGTGCCGAAGCGGCCGGGCGCATCGAGGTCGAGGTGCTGACCACGGGGCTCGAAGCGCCGTGGGGGGCCACTTTCTTGCCCGATGGCGACGCGCTCGTAACGGAGCGGGACACGGGGCGTCTGTTGCGCGTGACGCCCGATGGACAGACCGAGGAAGTCCAGCGCATCCCCGAGGGCGGTAGCGGCGAAGGTGGTTTGCTGGGCGTCGCGCTCTCCCCGGACTACGAGCGGGACGAGTTCGTCTACGTTTACTACACGACCGGCGAGGACAACCGCGTGGGGCGTTTCAAGCTCGGCGAAGCCCCCGAGCCCATTCTGACCGGCATCCCCGTAAACACGTACCACGACGGTGGTGGTCTCGCCTTCGGCCCGGACGGTATGCTCTATGTCACGACCGGCGACGCCGGAGACGCCGCAACTGCCCAGGACAAAGGTTCCCTCTCGGGCAAAGTCCTGCGCCTCGCGCCGGACGGCGGCATCCCGGAAGATAACCCGTTCCCGGAGAACCCCGTCTACTCCTACGGTCATCGCAACGTGCAGGGGCTCGCGTGGGACGAGAGCGGGCAATTGTTCGTCAGCGAGTTCGGCGAAAACCAGTACGATGAGGTGAACAGGATCGAGGCTGGCGGCAACTACGGCTGGCCCGAAGTCGAGGGCGCGGGCGGGGAGCCGGAGTTTATCGACCCCGTCCAGACCTTCGCCACTTCCGAGGCGTCGCCGAGCGGCGCGGCCATCCCCAAAGACAGCGCCATACCGCAGTGGGACGGGGATTTCTTCATGGCGGCGCTGCGGGGTGCGCGCCTGTGGCGTCTCGACCTCGACTCGGACGGCGACGTGACCGGGAAGGAAGCTCTGCTGGACGGCGACTACGGACGGCTCAGGAATACCGTTCAGGCACCGGATGGCTCGTTGTGGGTATTCACAAACAACCGCGATGGGCGTGGCACTCCGGGAGAGGACGACGACCGCATCCTGCGGCTGGCCCCGGCGGAGAGCTAGGGACCGGACGCGGGTTCCACCGTCGCGGACATAGAGCCTTTGCAGCGGGGGATGAGCGGGTCGGGTCCGAAAGCTTGGATCTGGTCTCGCTTCAACTCTGCAAGCTCCAGGTTCGTGGTCATTACGATGACCCGGCCCGCAGCATCCACCTTCGCCGCCATCTCGTAGGCTTTTTGGAGCGAATGACCGAAGATCTTCTTTAGCATCAGGATAACGTACTCGTAGCTGTGGTCGTCGTCGTCGAGCAGCACCACGTTGTACGGCGGCAGCGTAGTAGTCTCGCTCTCCTGCCTCTCCCGAGGCCGTGCGATGGTGTCGGTCATCGACCCCGCCACTCCGGCGGACGTTTCTCCAGGAACGCGCACATGCCTTCCTGCGCGTCGGCGAAGGTGGCGTTGAAGGACATGACTTCTTTGGTGTAGGCGTAGGCTTGCTCGGTCGGCATCTCTAGCTGCCGGTAGAACGCCCCTTTGCCGACGCCGACGACGAGCGGGCTGGCTTCGGCTATCTTGTCCGCGAGCGCCCGCGTGGCCGACTCCAACTCTTCCGCCGGGACGACTTTGTTTACGAGCCCCGCAGCCAATGCTTCTTCGGCGGAGATGAACTCGCCGGTCAAAAGCATCTCCATCGACTTTTTCTGGCCGACGGCGCGGCTCAGGGCGACCATCGGGGTGGAGCAGAACAGTCCTATTCGGACACCGGGGGTGGCGAATTTGGCTTCCTCGGCGGCCAACACGAGGTCGCAGGTGGCGGCTAGCTGACAGCCGGCGGCGGTCGCGGTGGCGTGAACCTGGGCTATGACGGGCTGCGGAATGGCCTGGATGGCACGCATGAGATCGCAGCACACGTCGAACAGATGCCGGTAGAACTCCGGATCGCGCCCGACCATCTCGGATAAGTCGTGGCCCGCGCAGAACGCCGGTCCCTCACCGCGCAGGATGACGATTGACGTTTCCCTGTCTTCACCGATAGCCTCGAAGCACGCGATCAACTCTTGCATGTGCGCCAGAGACAAGGCGTTGCGCTTCTTCGGGCGGTTCATGGTCACGTAAGCGACCGCGCCGTCCCTTTCGTGGATAATGTGCTCGTAGGACTTCTCCGCTTCGATCATCGTGGTCCTCCTCTAGTTAGTAGTCTCTGGTCTCGACGAGCGCCGTGCGGCCCCCGATCTCGACGCTTCCGTCGGCTTGCGGCTCGGCAAGTATGATGGAGCCCTCGCCTTGATGGATCGTGATCCTGCGTCCCAGTAAGGCCGCCAGCCGCACGGCGTGAGCGCCCGTCGCCTCGTCCTCCTCGACGCCGAGGCGCGGTGCGAACACCCGCACTCGCACGTCTCCGGCCTCCTGGTCGATCCAGGTCCAAACTCCCGCGAGGTCGTGGCCGCCGGGCGGTCCCGAGAGCGCGTCCACGTCGGCGGGGGAGTCTAGCTGGATGTGATCAAAGACCGGCGCCCACTCCGGCCTACCCGTGATAAACGTGAGGTCCCCGCTCTCCCGGACGGAGACTTCGCCCGCCGGTGGCTGGAGCGTCGGGACCGTGTAACCCTCTCTCTTCAGCAGCCAGGCGGTGCCGACCAGGGGATGACCCGCGAAGGGGAGCTCGGTGCCGGGCGTGAAGATTCGGACTTCGCCGCGTTCGGCGTCGTCCACGAAGACTGTCTCGGAGTAACCGAGGTCTGCGGCTACGCTCTGGCGATCCTCTTCCGGTATCTCACGCCCGTCGAGGAAAACGCCGAGCGGGTTGCCGCCGCCTCCGGTGTCGCCGGCGAATACTTTCAGGATGTGGAGCTTCGTCATGAGGACTCTAGTTTACTTTCTTGTTCTGGCCTTCCCACTCCTTGTCGCGCAGGACGAACTTCTGGACCTTGCCGGTGGACGTCTTCGGTAACTCGCCGAACTCGACGGCGGCGGGGGCTTTGAAGCGGGCGATGTGCTCCTTGCAGAGGTCTATGATCTCCTGCTCCGTCGCCTCGTTGTCTTTCTTCAGGGTGACGAACGCCTTTGGACGCTCGCCCCATTTCTCGTCGGGAATGGCGATGACGGCGGCTTCCATGACGGCGGGATGACGTTCGACGGCCTGCTCCACCTCGATGGTCGAGATGTTCTCGCCGCCGGAGATAATTAC
>Ga0136640_10000751_pt1 | contig 12573 bp, 11 predicted proteins | sample AntDrymUQ8642106_2_FD_105498 | JGI IMG/M metagenome (GOLD analysis project Ga0136640, IMG submission 105498) | Polar desert sand microbial communities from Dry Valleys, Antarctica - metaG UQ864 (21.06) | ecosystem: Environmental > Terrestrial > Soil > Desert | place: Antarctica: Dry Valley...
ACCGCGCAGCCGCACCGCGCTCTTCGCTGGATGGACGTTCACGTCCACCTCGCCGGGGCCGAGGTCCAGGCGCAGAAACGCCGCCGGATGCCGCCCCTTCGGTAGGAGGTCCGCGTAGGCTTTGGAGACCGCCGGGGCGAACGAATCCGTATCCACGACCCGACCGTTCACCGCGACGTGCAGATACCGCCGTGTCGGGAAACTAACCGATAGTGGGCTCACGAAACCCCACACCACCGGGTCTTCAAGCGCCACGAGGCTCCGCGCCAGCGAGAAGCCGTGGACCTGCGAGATGCGCTCCCGCAAGTCCGCCGCCGCTGGCAGCGCCATCACGCGCCGTCCCTCAGAGTGCAGGAAGAACCCGACCTCCGGTCGGCTCAACGCCAGTGCCTGAACCACCGACGCCACCGCGTTCGCTTCCGCCCGAACCGTCCCCAGAAAACCGCGGCGCACCGGCAGGTTCAGGAAAAGATCCCGCGCCTCGACCGTCGTACCCGGCGGGTGGGCGGCGGGCTCGGCCCCGCGAAAATCTCCGGCGAAGACCCGGACGGCGACGCCTCGCACGGACCCGCGCTCGCAGGTCGTCAGCGCCAGCGCGGAGACCGCGCCGATGGCGTGCAGAGCCTCGCCCCGAAAACCCAAAGAGGCGACCAGGGCGAGGTCGTCAGCCGAGGAGATCTTGCTGGTCGCGTGCCGGGCCACCGCGCGCTCTGCGTCCCCCGAGGACATCCCCGAGCCATCGTCTTGGACCCGGATCAGGGACACCCCACCCCCCTCTATCTCGACCTCCACCCGGCTCGCTCCGGCGTCTAAAGCGTTCTCAATCAGCTCCTTCACGGCGCTCGCCGGGCGTTCGATCACCTCTCCGGCCGCGATCCTGTGCGCTACCTCCGGCGGCAGAATGTGGACCCGGCCTTCGGCTCCGTCGACGCTCACGTACCCCGCCATCTCCTCGGCGACGAAGTCTGGGACGATGCGGGGAAAGAGCCTCAAGCGTCTTCTCCGGCTTTGATCTCCGCTTCGGAGCGTTCCGGCAATACGGCGAAACCCTCTTCGGAAGCCGCGGTTCGCAAGCGGTCGTCCAGGCAGACGAAGCCCGCGTTTGCCGGGTCTCCCTCGCACCAGCGAAGGGCGGCGAGTTGGAGGGCATCGGCGGCTTTCAAGGGATGGTCCCTGGATATGATCGAAGATAGAATGCGGAGGTCGTCCAATGGCTCGATCTCCGTCCATACTTGGGCCAAACGATCGAGTAGTGTACGGGCTCCCTCTTCGGATTCTTTGCTCAATTTTCCCTCGCGCTTGAGTCGATTAATAGCAACCGAGCATTCCACCCAGGTTCCCCACCACACGGCTACCGCGTCGTCTGCCTGTAAGAGATCTCTCACGACCGTCGATGCGACCTGCCTGGATAGCACGGACACGATGGCCGAACTATCCCGGAACCTCAAAGCTCGTTAACGCCCTTGCTCCCGATCCTCCAAAAGCGCCTTCAAGAGCAACCCATCGGGATCCTCGGGCCAGGGAAGATCCCAGAATTCTTCGGATACCCTGCCGGTACCCTTCCGCATTTTTGGGGGGCCCGAGCGCATGAGGCGCTCTTTTTCTTTCTGCTCCGCTTCTGTCAAGCGTGTTTTTCTCTTGTACCAGTCCATACTATTATCTTAGCATCATCCCGCGAAATCCTTGACACCCTCGGCTTCCAGGCGCGTCAATATCTCCCCGGCTCTGTCCGTGACCTGACGAGGCAACCCGGCCAGCCGCGCCACGTGGACGCCGTACGAAGAAGACTCGGCGCCTGCTTCTATCCGGTGCAGGAACACGATCTCACCGCCCACGTCCTCCACCGACGCCTTGTAGTTGCGGCACCCCGGCAATATCTCCGCCAGCCGCGTCAACTCGTGATAATGCGTCGCAAATAGCGTCAACGACTGCACGTCGTCGTGCAGGTACTCCGCGATGGCCCAAGCGAGACTCATCCCATCGTAGGTAGACGTTCCCCGGCCTACTTCGTCCAGAATGACCAGGCTCTTCTCCGTCGCGCTGTTCAGGATGCTCGCGGCCTCGGTCATCTCGACCATGAACGTGGACTCGCCGCTCGCGAGCCGGTCCTCGGCTCCGACCCTGGTGAATATGCGGTTCACGACGCCCAGGGTAGCTTCACTGGCCGGGACGTATGATCCGGTCTGAGCGAGGAGCGTGATGATGGCGACCTGGCGCAGGTAGACGGACTTCCCGGCCATGTTGGGACCGGTGATGATCTGCAACCGCGAGTCCCCGTCCACCTCCGAATCGTTGGGCACGAACGGTGTCCCCGCGTTGTGCTCGACGACCGGATGCCGCCCCCCGGCGATGCGGATGCCGCGCTCGCCCGTCACCGCCGGGCGGCAGTAGCGAAGCTCGGTCGCGGCAGCGGCGAACGAGGCGACCACGTCCACCACGGCGACGGCGCGGGCTACCTTCTGAAGCTCCGGCGCGGCCTCCTTGACGGCGGCCCGGATCTCCGAAAGTATTTGCTTCTCCAGACGCTCGACCTGGTCTCGCGCCCCGAGCATCCGCGACTCGTGCTCTTTTAACTCCACGGTGACGTAGCGGGCGTTGTGCTTGAGCGCCTTGCGGTGCTCGTAGCCCGGCGGCACGGCGACGGTATCCTTGCCTGCGACCTCGATGAAGTACCCTTCGCCGTCGCGGTAGCCGACCTTCAAGGTCTTGAGGCCGGTCTTGAGCCGTTCGTCGGCCTCGAAGCGGGTCAGCCACTCGTGCGCGCCGTCCCGGAAATCGCGGGCTCCGTCAAGCTCCGAGGAGTATCCGGCGCGGATAGTTTCGCCGCTCTCCTCCGAGATCGCCGCCGTTATGAGCTCCCGAACCCCCGGCGGCTCCTGCATCGCCGAGAGCACCCGTTCGAGCAACGAGCTCCGCTCTGTCGTGGGTGAGAGCACTTCCTTTAGCGGTTCGATGGCTTCGAGCGCGCCTTTTAGCGAGAGCAAGTCGTTCGGGGAGGCGGAGAGGCGCACGATGCGCGTGGCGATCCGCTCTACGTCCGGGACACCGCCAAGTATCTCCCGCGCCTCCTCGCGCAACATGTAATCCGGGACGAGAGCATCCACCGCCGCGAGGCGCTGCTCGATCCGGTCCACCTCTAATAGCGGACGCTCCAGCCAGCGTCGCAGGGCGCGTTGACCCATCGGGGTGCGGGTGCGGTCCATCGTCTCGATCAACTGGTCCAGGCCGAGGTTGCGCCTCGTGGCGGCGTCCAACACCATCCCGGCACCGGGGTCGTAGGGTCGGAAGGAAACGACTTGCTCCGGGGCGTTACCGCCACGCAATGACGCAAGATATTGCAACAATGCGCCAGCCGCTCCCACCAGCGCGCCCCGTCCATCCAACCCGAACCCTTTCAACCCCGAAACCCGGAAGTGCCGTTTCAACGCCTGCTCCCCGGCCGAAGGCTCGAACGTCCACCGGGGAGCGCTACTCACCGTGGCGCGCACCTTCGGCAGGTTCTCGGCGGCGGTGCGATCCGGCACGACCAACTCGCGAGGCGACCACCGCTCAAGCTCTGCGGCCAACTGCTCCTCCGGCACTTCCGTGCCGGTAAATTCTCCGGTCGAAGCCTCGACGACGGCTATCCCAGCGACGCCCTCGCGCACCACGAACGCGGCGAGGTAGTTGGCGTGTCCGGCGGAGAGGATGTTGTCTTCTATGACGGTGCCGGGGGTGAGAATTTGAGTTACTTCCCGCGTGAACTGCTTGGGCTTTACCGGGTGCGGTCGCTGCTCGGCGACGGCGACTGAATGGCCTTTTCGCAGCAGCGTCGCCAGGTGTTCTCGCAGGGAGTGGGCCGGTACTCCGGCGAGCGGGACGCGGCCCCCGTCGTAGCCCGAGGCCTCGCGGCTGGTGAGGCGGATGGATAGGGCCTGCGAGATCTTCTTGGCGTCCTCCTCGAAGGTCTCGAAGAACGTACCGACCTGGTAGAACAGGATCGTCCCCGGAGGCAGTTGCGCTTTTAGTTCCGCATGTCGTCCCAGCATGGAGCTATTCTACGGCGCGAGGTGCGGACCGTCAGCCCCCGAAACGCCCGGTGGCGCGATCCGCACCCATAGAATGTCGGCGGTGGCTTCGCGGCGGAGGAGATCTAGAGAACGCGCTGTGTGGCTCAAGCCCCTTTCCGGCGCGCCCCGGCCTGAAGAACTTTTCCACCCGCGAGCAGCACCAGGCCCAACGCTAGGGCCACCAGCGGGAGGACGCCCACGCCGCCCGTGCTCGGCATCGGTTCGGCGGCCTCGATGACGCCCGCGGAGATCCGGTCCCCAGACATGCCGGGTCCGGTCTGCGGGTCGTCGTCCGTCCGGTAGTCGTCGGTCATCTCGTGAATTATCAGGGCGCTGCCGTCTTCGTCGAGGATAGAGTTCGGGCCGGGCGAGAGCGTTATGCGGTCGTTGGTGGTCTGGTAGCTCGCCGTCCCGCCCTCCGCTACTGTAATGTTCTCCAGGTCGCCCGCGTGCGAACCTTCCGGGTTGTCGAAGCCGTGCTGGGCATTCGTCGGGTTGAAGTGGTCCCCGGCCGACTCGAAGTCGGAACTACTCAGGTCGGCCTTCTCGTGGATGTGGATGCCGTGAACTCCGGGCTCGACGCCTTCCGTAACCTCGACGGTGATAACGACGCCGTCCGAGCCTTCGACGAACTCGGCGGTGCCGACGGGATCGCCCTCCGCATCCCGCAACTCGGCGGTTGCCACGGCACCGCTCTGGGCCAGCGCCGACCCAGCGCTCGACGCCAATAGCAGGGCTCCGCACAACGCCAACAATAAGATTCTTCTCTGTTTCACGGCTTTTCCCCTTCGGTTCGAGTCTTGTTTCCCACCATCCAGCGGTGGCACGCCACGTTGAGAATATTGTATCCGGTGTCGAGGACCGAACCACAAGCGAGCCCATCGGGAGAACTTCGCCTGGCTCAGGCTGTAGAGTACGCTCGTGAACGACGCGGACCACAAGCTCTCGAAGATAATCCTGGCTCACGCCACCCTGAGCGCCGCCGTCAGCTTCGCGTCTTCGGTCAGGACTCGTGGCCTCCGACGCTCGACCGTATTTCTCGCGCTCGGCGTCGGACTGCCTGCTATTGGCGAGTTGCTGGCGACCGGCCCGTTGAAGCTCCTGCGCCACCGCACGCGGCCTCGGGTAGCGGGCGTGCCGCTGGGTGTCCTGCTCGGCTGGTATTGCGTCATCAACGGCTCCCTCACGGTGGCCGAACGGGTGCTGGCGCGGCTACCGATGCGCGAGGGCCGCCAGCAGGCATCGCTGCCGATAACGGCGGCGCTGGTCGGGACGAGCCTGGATCTTGTGCTGGATCCCTGCGGCCTGGACGTTGGGCTCTGGGAGTGGCGCTCGGACGGCTTGTATGCGGCGGATGTGGAAGGCTCGAACGGTCGACGGGGCGTGCCACTCGTCAACTACCTCGGTTGGATCTCGCTGGTCTCGAGTGTCGTCTATGTCTACGAACGTTGCTCCGGGGATGGCGACCAGGCCAGTGGGAGCCGCGTTCCGGGCCTGCTGCTGTTGCCGTATTATCTGGTGGCGGTGGCCTGGACGGTTCGGGAGCGAAGGTTTCGTTATCTGCTGTACTCGGCCTTGTTTCCCGCCGCTCTATACGCAACCCTCGAAAAAAGATAACCTGGCCCCGGCTTGCCTGCGAGGAGAGGAGCGGCGTGATCCCGAAGCCCGTGATTCTGGATGTCGACCCCGGCCACGACGACGCCGTGGCCCTAATGATGGCCTGCGGCACCCTAGAACTGGACCTCCTCGCCGTAACCACCGTCGCCGGGAACGTATCGTTGGAGAAGACCACCCACAACGCCCTGCGCGTGCTGTCCCTGATAGACCGCACCGATATCCCCGTCGCCACCGGCGCGGCGCGACCGCTACGGCGTGAGCCCTACACCGCCGAATACATTCACGGCGAGAGCGGCCTCGACGGCCCGGTGGAGCTACCACCCCCGACCTTCGAGCCCGACGAACGCGGTGCCGTCACGCTCATCGCCGACACACTGCGGGAGTCAGTCGAGTCCGTCACCCTGATCCCGTTAGGTCCGCTCACCAACATCGCCATCTTCCTGCGCGAGCACCCGGACCTAAAAAACCGCATCGCCCACATCTCCCTCATGGGAGGCAGCATGGGCCTCGGCAACATTACACCCGCCGCCGAATTCAACATCTACGTGGACCCCGAGGCCGCGAGGGAAGTCTTCGAGTCCGGTGTTCCGATCACGATGTGCGGTCTAAACGTAACGCACGAGGCGAGTGCGGGACCGAAGGAGCGCGAACGATTGCGAAGCATCGGCGAGACCGGACCTATCGTCGCGGGCTTTCTAGACTTCTTCGCCGCAACCTACGAGAAGGTCTTCGGCTTCGACGCCCCACCCCTGCACGATCCCGTGGCGGTCGCGGCGGTCCTCGACCCCACCGTGCTTACAACGCGTCGGATGCGCGTGGACGTGGAGTGCGAAGGACCGCTCACCCGCGGCGAGACGGTCTGCGACTTTCACGGCGTTACCGGCAAACCACCGAATACCGACGTAGGCATCGAGCTGGATCGCGAGCGGTTCTTCGAGATTCTGTACGACGCTCTGGGCAGACTTTAGAGCTTTCAGCGGCCACCCGGAACAACAATCTAGATGCGTATGTTTTGTCGCCAGCGTCAACACCGGAGCATCCATCATCACCGAAACTACCGCGACAGCCCACACATCCACCCAGGATCAACAAACGACTGCGATACCGACCACTACAGCGATAAATACAAGAGTGACGAAAAGCCGAGGCCTCAGCCTCCCTTCAACACTCCATCCGCGAAACGCCTTTTCAGCAACACCGTGACACTCCCATCCGATAGATGCACACCGACTAACGCATCGCGCTGTACAGTGTAAGCGTTTTGTGGATGTGGGAGATTAGCGGTTTGAGAAATCTAGTTCTTGACAATTACGTTGTGACGCGGCGGTCGTCTTTTCGGCGTTTGGGGTGGAGAAGGAGAGGGTAATCGGCGATTAGTATAGGCGGCAAAGGCAGGAGTTTAGGATGAGTGACGGATCCAGCACCGACCGTTTCCAGCAGCTTGAGGAAGCGTACAAGGAGTACACAGTCTACGACCAGCACTACGAGAAGATCGGGCGTGTGGACGACCTTTTCGTAGACGAGAGCGACCAGCCCGAGTACATCGGCGTGAAGACGGGATTTTTGGGGATGAAATCTACCCTGGTGCCGATGGCGATGGCGCGGGTCAACGACCGGCGTAAGCTGGTCGAGATCGCCGCCGACAAAGACGCCATCGAGAACGCCCCGACCTTCGATACCAACAAGGAGATCACCCCCGACTACGAACACGAAGTCCACACCTACTTCGGCCTGGATCGCCCCCACTCCTCGACCGAAAGCGGCGGCTACGGCGACTACTACAACTCGGACTCCCACGACGACGCGCGTCTGGAACAGCAGGTGGACACCGAATACGGTGAACGCACCGAAACTTCCAGCCATCCGCCCGCCGGCGCGTCCTCCGGCACCGAGCGCCGCGACGACTCGCATACATCGTCTTCGCGTCCCGCCGAGTCCCTGGACATCCCGCTGGACAGACAGGAGAGCCGCGAACCCGAGCGCCGGGAGCCCGTGGTGGAGCGCCAGGACTCGGAGCAGCCTCGCAGGGAAGTGTTCGGAGATCCAAACCGCGAACCTGTCAGGGACGAACCTGTCAGGGACGAGCCCGGAGATCTAAATCGCGAACCCGTCAGGAACGAACCCGTTGGGGACAGCCTCGCTGGCTCCGGTGAGTCGTCCCGGTCTGATGAAGACGAGCGTGTTTTCACCGGTGGTGGACAGACCGGGGGCATGAAGGTCCACAAGCGGATCCGGCGCACCGTATAAGCAGGGCCGGCTCCTTCGGGCGGACACGGCGTAGAATTACGGGCTGTAACCGCCCACAGACTACTCGAAGGAGTCGCATGACCGAGCTACCCGCACAAGGCCAGACCCTGCCCGAAGTGGACTTCATCGACGAGAATGGGGACCGACGCTCCTCGTCGGGCCTGACCGGCGAGAAGACCGTCCTGTACTTCTACCCGAAGGACGACACTCCCGGTTGCACGAAGGAGGCTTGCGCGTTCCGGGACCGCATGGACGACTACGCCGCAGCGGACATAAAAGTCTTTGGCGTCTCTCTCGACTCGCCCGAATCACACCGCGAGTTCCGCGAGAAGCACAACCTGAACTTCCCGCTCCTCACCGACGAGGAAGGCCGCGCCGCCGACGCTTTGGGTGTCCTCGGCGAGAAGGGCTACGCGAAACGCGTCACCTTTCTGCTGGCCTCGGACGGTAGGATCGCTCGCATCTACCCGGAGGTCTCGCCCGAAACGCACGCCGATGAAATCCTCGCGGACGCGGCCACCCTGTAGAATGATCCGGAGCGGTTAGGGGCCGCTTTTCCAGGTTGACGACAGGGAGGCATCGGGTGATGAAGACGCAGCTACAGTACGGCACGGGAGACCTGGACGTGGAGATACCATCCCGAAACGTCACGGTGCTTGCGCCCAAGCACACGCCCGGACTGCCCGACGAGGCGGCGGCTTTCAAGGAAGCGGTTCGGAAGCCCATCGGTGGTGGTCCCCTAGCCGGTAGCGTCGGGGCATCCGAAACCGTGGCCGTCGTGATCCCGGACATCACCCGCGCCTTGCCCCGCGAACGTCTCCTACCCTGGCTTTTCGAGGAACTCTCCCACGTCCCGCCCGGGAACGTCACCATAATCAACGGCACCGGCTCCCACCGCGCCAACACCGAAGAGGAACTGGCCGCGATGGTCGGCCCCGAAGTGTACGACCGTTACCGCGTCATAAACCACGATGCCCACGACCCGTCGACGCTCGCGTTCGCCGGCGAGTCGCTCACCGGGCGCGACGTGTACATGAACCGCGAGTACGTCGAGGCCGACCGGCGCATCGTGATGGGCTTTGTCGAGCCGCACTTCATGGCCGGCTTCTCCGGCGGATACAAGGGCATCTTCCCGGCGGTGGCGGACGTCGACTCCATCATGGACTACCATCGGGCCTCGGTCATCGGCCACGCTCGCAGCACCTGGGGCGTTTTGGAAGACAACCCGACGCAGGATCAGATCCAGTCAAACGGCGCCCTCCTCCCCGTCGACTTCTGCATAAACGTAACCCTGAACCGCACCCGCGAGATAACCGGCTTCTACTGCGGCGAAGTCCTGGCCGCCCACGCGACGGGCTGCGAAGCCAGCAAGGCCCAGGCAATGGTCGCCTGCGAGCACGACTACCCAATAGTCGTCACCACGGGCGGCGGCTATCCGCTGGACCAGAACCTCTACCAGGCCGTAAAAGGCATGTCCGCCGCGGAGCAGATAGTAAGCGAGGGCGGCCTCATAATCACCGCCGCCCGTTGCAACGACGGCTTCCCCGACCACGGCAACTTCCGCAAGATGCTCCTCGAATACCCAACCCCCGAGGCCATGCTCGAAGCCATAAACTCCCCCGGTTTCTCCACCTACGACCAGTGGCAGGTCCAACTCTTCGCCGGGCTCCTACAGAGAGCAACGGTCGCCCTCCACAGCGAGATAGACCCCGAAGCCGTCCGCAGTGTCCACCTCGAACCGGTCGCGGACATCGCCACCCGCATCTCCGAAGAACTAGAAAAAATAGGCCAGGACGCCCCCATAGCCGTCCTCCCCGAGGGACCGATGACCGTTCCGTATCTGGAGCACGCGCAGGTTCGGGCTTGAGAGAAGGTAAAAAGTCAGCAGTGGGCTGTGCTCCTCACACAACACGCAAAGAGGTGAGCATATGGGCGTAGTTGAGGTTCGTATCTCCTCCCTCGGAACTGGAACCCTCGGCATTAGCCAGTATGTGGCGATGGCTATCGAGAAGCTGGAGACCTCCAGCTTCAACTGCACTCTGGGATCGAAGGACACGATGGTGGATGGCCGACGTGGAGCCTGAAGATCGTGCGAGTGAAAAAGACGCGGTACTCGCCATAGATGTCAAACAGTCGGACGCTGATTACCGACAGTTCCCCACGTTCGTAGAGTGGTCGCGGGCTATCGTCGATACGGAACGCTGGAATCATCACACAACGCGACTCAGAGAGCACGGGGAACCAACAACCACTAAGCTGAGACAGGCACAAGAGGTCGCGAAACGAGCTGCTGCCGTCGATACGGGCGCTATCGAGGGTCTTTACGAAGTGAATAGAGGTTTCACTTTTACGGTCGCAACGCAAGCAGCTATGTGGGAAGCAGCGATTGACGAGAAGGGACGTGGCGTCCGGATACTCATCGAATCGCAGTTGGGAGCTTACGATTACGTCCTGGACTTGGCCACGCAGGCGACGCCTATCACCGAGGCGTGGATTCGCGAACTTCATGCGAAGATTTGTGCCGGGCAGGACACGTATAGTGTACAGACTGAGGTTGGGCCTCAGACACAGCGGCTCCCCAAGGGGGAATATAAGCACCTCCCGAATCATGTGCTGAACGTCGATGGCAAAGTACATTCGTACGCGCCAGTGGATCTCACTCCCGCTGAGATGCATAGACTTGTTTCCGAGTTCCAAGCCGAGGAGTTCTTACAGTCACATCCGGTACTTCAAGCCTCATACGCACACTACGCCTTGACAGTGATTCACCCCTTCGCTGACGGTAATGGGCGCGTAGCACGAGCGCTGTCCTCGATATTTACTTACCGATCTGATCGCATACCATTGCTTGTGCTAGTGGATAATAGAGCCGAGTATTTTTTTGTCTTACAAGCTGCGGACACCGGCAACTTTCAGCCGTTCGTAGACTTTGTTCTGGAGCGCGGGCTTGATGCGGCGCAATTGGTCGAGCAGTGCTTATATGCAGCAGAATCTCCACAAGTGTCAGCCACTCTTTCTGCCCTAAAGCGGCTGTACAATGTGCGCGGAGAGTACAGCAACGCCGAAGTAGACGCTGCCGGGCACTCTCTGTTTGCCGCATTTCAGCAAGAAGTCAATCTGCAGATGGGAGAATATCGTCAAGATGCTGATCAAGTGCGTATAGAGCTTATATGGTTCAATACTGGGTACTCCATAGAAAAGCTAACACATCGTGCTCCTTTGACAGGTGGGGGTCGTGGGTTGCAGGTTCAGATGGAGTCAACGCCGCCAGCTCAAGCCTCAGTGCTTCATAACTTTACTCTAGAATTGCCTGTAGACGCTGGTAGAGAAGACGATCTGATCATCCGACAGTCTCCCTCTAGAGAGGCTCTATTTAGGGCTAGAATGACTGAGTTGACACCAGAAACGACGGCATCTCTTCGTATGAGGCTTTCAATAGCCGTGCAGAGAGCGTTTGGACAGATTTTCGACGAGCTGTACAAATTGGCAGCCAGAAACGCCCAACAGTAAGTACACCAGTCAGATAATCAAGCGAGCGTCCTTCGTGAGTAAACTCTAGCGAACGACGCGAACTTTGGTTGAGGTCTTAACCTACCAGCAGGCGCGTGAGCCGCAGGTGGACGCCTTCGTCCTCGTCGGTGACGTAGTATGTACGGCCTTCTTGCGTTACGGCGATGCCTTCGACTCGGGGTAGCTCCGGGAACTCGCGGACGAACTCGGCTTCTAGCGAGCCGGAACGCTTGCCGGAGGGGAGCTTGCAGAGGAAGTGGGTGGCTACGGTGTCGCGGCCCTCGGGGTGGTCTTCGAGTAGGACGCTGCCTTTCTTCTTGCTGTCTATGTTGCCGGTGACGAGGTGCAAGTCTTCGCCTACGAGGGCGAGATCTCGCACGCCGGCCAGCTCTCCGTCGCGGCCTATTGCGGCCGGGATCCAGAACCCTTGTACCTCCGGCGCGGCGTCGCCGGACTCGAAGAGATGCTGGATGCCGTCGAGGTCTACGACGATGGGACGTCCGTCGGAGGCGAGCGGGTAACGGAGCCCGAGTAGAACAGAGCCGTCATCGCGGAAGGCTGCGCCCTCGATGTTGATGGTTACGTCGTCTTCGTGGACGAGTTCCGGCCCCGAACCGTCGTCGCCCCGGCTCTCGACGATAAATGCTTCATGAGTCTCGGGGCCTTGCGGCAGCAACTCTATCTCCTGCTGTTTGAAGGCGTCGTTTATGACCCTGTGCAGTACGAGCTCGGTGCAGGCTATCTCCATCTCGACGGCCGGGTCTTTGAAGGCGTGATCCACGTCCCCCTCCCGGAAACGGGCGACCCAGGCTTCCTCCGGGTCTATGGGGCCGCGTTTGCCGCCGTGCTGGGAACCGAAGACGTAGACCCAGCCGTCGTGGTACGCAACAGACTCGGCGTCCCCGGTCTCACCCTCGGGGCCGACAAAGCGCGGTGTGGCGTGAAGACGATCTATCTCCCAGCCATCGCCGATCTCCGTACCCTGCCGGTGCCCGATGGCCGCGACGCAATGCTCGTCCTCGGCTTCGTCCATCACCGCTCAGAACCCGTAGTCCCAGTCGTGGGATTCCAGTAATGCCTCGTCCCGGATATCCACGAGCCCCGAAGCCTCGTTCGGATGAAGGTCGAGGTTTAGCTCGAAGGTGTCGCC
>Ga0136640_10000752_pt1 | contig 12558 bp, 11 predicted proteins | sample AntDrymUQ8642106_2_FD_105498 | JGI IMG/M metagenome (GOLD analysis project Ga0136640, IMG submission 105498) | Polar desert sand microbial communities from Dry Valleys, Antarctica - metaG UQ864 (21.06) | ecosystem: Environmental > Terrestrial > Soil > Desert | place: Antarctica: Dry Valley...
CGGCATCGACGCCGCCATGCGACCGTTCCTCGAGGCCGCCTTCACCGCCGACCGGACCGCGGGGATGCGCGAGACGTTCGAGGCCCGGGCCTTCGACGCCCTCGTCGCCATGGCCCGCGCCGCCGGCCACCCCGCGCCCGCCCTCAGTGCACCACCGCCGGCACCGCCACCGGAGCCCGGCCTCGACGGCGACGGGCCAGACCCTGATCCCGACCGCGGCGGATCACCGCCAGGACCGGCCACGCCGCCGGTGCCCGCACCGGCCCGGCCCCGCAACGACCCCCGCTACCGGATCATCGTGCGCGCCGACCTCGCTGCCCTCGTACGCGGCCACCTCGTCACCGGCGAAGTGTGCGAGATCCCCGGCGTCGGGCCCGTCCCCGTCACCGAGGTCCGCGACCTGCTCGGCGATGCCACCCTGCACCTGGTACTCACCAAGGGCAACGCCGTCGCCAACGTCACCCACCTCGGGAGAGGGCCCACCGCCGCCCAACGCATCGCCCTGCTCTGGCAAGCCCCGAGATGCACCAGAGTGGGCTGCCCCCACAAGGCCCGCCTCGAGAACGACCACCGCACCCCCTGGGCCGACATCCACACGACCCGCCTCGACAACCTCGACCCCCTCTGCGGCCACGACCACGACCTCAAGACCTACAAGGGTTGGGCCCTCGTCACCGGCACCGGCCCCCGACCCATGGTCCCCCCAGGACACCCCGACCACCCCCGCACGGGTGGCGCCGGAGATGACCCCCCGCCATGAGCACCGGTCGCGTTCATCGACGGACGACGCCGACCGTGAGCCTGCGAACGTCGCGTGGCTCGAACCCGCGACGCAGCGACGATGACGTCGTTGAAACCACCAGGCTTCCTCGGCGTCATCTGGTCACGACGGCACGCACGCAGGAGTCGCCGGCGCCGTTCGAGCTCATGCTCCGTTGCGCCGACGACACTGAGATCGCGAGCACCTGGCCCAGCAGAGGCCGGGCCGGCGGACGGTGAACGCTTCGTTGCCTCGGTGCGGCGCCGGCCACGGGCCGTCTACGGTCACGGGCTGATGAAGGCCCTCCGCAGCTTCACCGTCCGCCCGTCGCTCCCGCCGGAGCTCAGCGCCCTCGAGGTGCTGGCCATGAACCTCCGGTGGTCGTGGGACGACGGCACCCGCGACCTCTTCCGGTGGGTCGACCCCGAGCAGTGGGACGCGTCGGTGCACGACCCGGTGCGCCTGCTCGGCCTCGTCGCCCCCGAACGCCTCGAGGTCCTCGCCGGGGACCCCGGCTTCCTGCGCTTCCTCGACGAGGTCCACACCGGGCTCTCGCTCTACCTGTCGAAGCCCCGCTGGTTCCAGGCGCGCGAGGGCTCCAGCCCGTTGCGCTCCGTCGCCTACTTCTCGCCCGAGTTCGGCATCGCCGAGGCGCTGCCCCAGTACTCCGGCGGCCTGGGCGTGCTCGCCGGCGACCACCTGAAGGCGGCCAGCGACCTCGGCGTGCCGTTGATCGGCGTCGGGCTCTTCTACCGCCGCGGCTACTTCCGCCAGAGCCTCGATGCCACCGGTTGGCAGCAGGAGCGCTACCCCGACCTCGACCCCTACGGCATGGCCCTGTCGCCGGTCGCCGACGCGGCCGGCGCCCCGGTCACGGTGCCGGTCGACCTGGCCGGGCGCACCCTCACCGCCCGGGTCTGGCGGGCCGACGTCGGGCGGGTGCGGCTGTTCCTCCTCGACAGCGACATCGACGACAACGACGCCGATCTGCGCGAGGTGACCGATCGCCTCTACGGGGGCGACACCGAGCACCGGCTGCAACAGGAGATCCTCCTCGGCATCGGCGGGGTGCGGGCCCTCCAGGCCGTCGGCGTCGACGCCCAGGTGTTCCACACCAACGAGGGCCACGCCGGCTTCCTCGGCCTCGAGCGCATCCGCCAACTCGTGGCCGCCACCGGGTTGACCGTGCCCGAGGCGCTCGAGGCGGTGCGGGCCGGGAGCCTATTCACCACCCACACCCCGGTGCCGGCGGGGATCGACCGCTTCCCGCGAGAACTGATGGAGCGGTACTTCTCGACGTGGGCGACCGAGGTCGGCATCGGCTTCGACGACCTGATGGCCCTCGGGCACCGCGCCGGCGACGGTCCCGACGAGCGGTTCAACATGGCGGTCATGGGGCTCCGCCTGGCCGGGCGCAGCAACGCCGTGTCCGCCCTGCACGGTGAGGTCAGTCGCGACATGTTCGCCGACCTGTGGCCGGGCGTCCCCGCCGACGAGGTGCCGATCACGTCGGTCACCAACGGCGTGCACGCCGGCACGTGGGTCGGGGCCGAGATCGGCGACGTCCTGTCGCGCTACGTCCTGCCCGAGTGGGACCAGGCCGGCGCCGACCGCTGGCGCCGCATCGACGACGCCCGCGATGACGAGCTGTGGCGGGCCAAGCACGTCGGCCGCGAGCGGCTCGTGGCCTTCGTGCGGCGCCGCCTGCGCGAGTCGCTGCTGGCGCGGGGCACGTCGCCGTCGGACCTGTCGTGGTGCGACGAGGTGCTCGACCCGGCGGCGCTCACCATCTGCTTCGCCCGTCGCTTCGCCACCTACAAGCGGGCGACGCTGCTCCTGTCGGAGCCGGAGCGGCTGAAGTCGATGCTGCTCGACGCCGACCGGCCGGTGCAGTTCATCTTCGCGGGCAAGGCCCACCCCGCCGACGAGTACGGCAAGGCCATGATCCAGGGCGTCTGGCGCTTCGCCGCCGAGGCCGGCGTGCGCCACCGCTTCGTGTTCCTCGAGGACTACGACATCGCCGTCGCCCGCGCCCTCTACCAGGGCGCCGACGTGTGGCTGAACAACCCCGTCCGGCCCCTCGAGGCGTGCGGCACATCGGGCATGAAGGCGGCGCTCAACGGCGCCCTCAACTGCTCGGTGCTCGACGGCTGGTGGGACGAGTGCTTCGACGGCCGCAACGGATGGGCGATCGGCTCGGTCGAGGGCGTCGACGACACCGAACAGCGCGACAAGGTCGAGGCGGCCACCCTGTTCAGCCTCCTCGAGGAGTCCGTCGTGCCGTTGTTCTATGACCGGGGTCGGGCGACGGCGCCCGCCGGCTGGTTGCGCACGGTCAAGCACGCGTTCGCCACCCTCGGCCCGGCGGTCACCGCCAGCCGCATGGTGCGCGACTACGTGCTGGACCTCTACGAGCCCACCGCCGCCCAAGCCGACCGCCTCGGCGCCGACGCCCTCGCCCCCGCCCGGGCTCTGGCGGCATGGAAGACCAGCGTCCTGGCGGCCTGGCCCGGTGTGCACGTCGACACCGTCACCACCGACGACGGCCCGGCGGACGTCGGCACCGACCGCACGGTCGACGCGGTGGTGCACCTGGGAGAGCTCACTGCGGAGGACGTCGAGGTCCAGCTCCTCCACGGTCCTACCGGCCCCGACGGCGAGCTCGTGCACCCCGAGATCATGGTCATGGCGCCGGCGGGCGAGGCCGGCGACGGGCACCGCCGCTACGCCGCAACCTTCAGTTGCGGTCGTGCCGGTCGCCACGGCATCGCCGTGCGGGTGGTGCCCGCCCACCCCGACCTCGCCACCCCGCTGGAGCTCGGGTTGACGGCGGCGCCGAGCCCAGCGCTGCGCTGAGTCGGCTGAGCTCACCTCGCCGGCGGTCCCCAACCCGACGGGCCGGGCGGCGGTGGGTACGGGGACGCCGGCGGCATGCCCGGGTGCGCCGGGCGGTACGGCGGTGCGCCCCCGTAGGCGGGCGCGGGGTAGGGACCGGACGGTGACCACGCACCCGACGGCGGCCATGCACCTGACCGCGACCCACCACCGAGGGCGGCGGCCTGGTCGGCGCTCAGCCGGCGGACGATGACGATGGCGAGCAGGGCGGCGACGATCGCCGTCGCCGCCCCGGCGGCGACCAGGCGGTCAGCGAGCTGGAAGGCATCGAGGTCGTCGGCGTCGTCACCGGCGGGACGGAGCACCGTACCGAGGGCGATCAGCACGGCGGCGACGCCCGAGGTGCAGATCCAGAAGCCGATGACGGCAACCGGAGCCCGCCGCCCGCCGGCCTTGGCGGCGACCGCCAACGTCATCTGGGGGAGCACGAGATTGCCGAGCGGGATGAACCAACCAACGATGGCCCAACCGGGGGCCAGGTTCGGCGGCCCGACGAGGATGGCGTTGGTGGCGTGGCGGTACTGCCAGATGATCCACACCACGCCCGTGGCGAGGAAGAGGGCGGCGCCGAGGGCGCCGATCCCGTTGACGAGGTCGTCGGCCGTGGCGGCATCCTCGAGCGAGGTGCCATCGGGGTCGCCGAGCAGCGCCGCCCGGCGCAGGAGGGCGAAGGTCGAGCCGGCGGCGACCAGTGCCATCAGCGGCAACATCCGGGTGAGGGCACCGGCCAGGCCGGTGAGCGATGCCGGGCGGCGGGCGGGACCCGGCGGTGGAGTCGCCATGGGCGCCACCTGGCCGCTCCATCCGGCGTACGCCGGCCGCGGTGGCTGCGCCGCCGGCGACCAGGCGGACGGGGGCGCAGGCGGAGGTGGAGGCGGGGGCGACCCCCAAGTCGGGGGTCGAGGGGTGGAGGACCACGGCCCGCCGGCGTCGCTCATCGCCGGGACCGTAGTGCCCGCAGCGGTGGCGTCACCGCCGCGTCGCGCCTCCCGCCGTCCACCGTCAGCCGCGTGCGCATCGCGCGCCCGGTGGCGGCGGGCCCCAGTCCGAGGGGGGCGGGGCCCATCCGGTCGGCGGCGGAGCCCCGGCCGCTGGCGGCGGTGTCCAGCCCGAGGGGGGCGGAGCCCAGCCGGGCGGCGGCGCGCCGCCTCCGAAGCTGCCGGGAGGGGCCATCGAGGTGGACGGAGGCAGTCCCCGGTCGACGGCCTCGCCCTGGCGGTCGGTCAGGACGCGCACGACGGCGGCCCCGGCGGCGGCGGCGGCCACGCCGACGACCATGCCGAAGCCCGCCACTCGAAAGCCGCGCTCCTCGTCCTCGGCGGCGACCCGGCCGAACTCGTCGGGGGCGCCGATGACGAAACCGACCTGCACCAACGTGAACGCCAGCGCGAACAACGCCCACCACACGAGCACGGCGACCGTCGGCCCCGCCTCCGTCCGGCCCGGCTCGTCGCTGGCCTTGGCCGATTGGAGGAGCTGCAACGGCACCAGCACGATCGCCCCCAGCGGGACGAACCACCCGGCGATGGCCCACGCCGGTCCCAGGCCGCCGCGCCGGCCGAGCAGCTCGGCGTTGCGGGCGTGACGGAACTGCCAGACGATCCAGCAGCTGAGAATGGCGACATAGGCGAGCCCCAGCAGCGCGAACACGGGGAAGGTCTTGTCCTCGCGGTCGATGCGGTCCCCGAAGGACCCGTCCGCGTCGACGCTGGACGCCACATCGAACAGCACGGCGGCACCGATGCCGGCCACCAGCAGCGCCACCACCAGGAGTGCCGTCAGGGCGATGGCCAGTCCGCGCAGCGACGACGGCTGCGGCGGCGGCGGTGCCCATCCCCCGCCGTAGCCCGGGCCCGGTCCGTAGCCGTAGCTGTAGCCGGCCGGCCCCGGCGGACCCCACGGGCCGGGCGGCGGCGTCCACGGCTGGCTCACAGCGGCGACGGTAGCGTGCCGACCGGCCGCCCCCGGTCGACTGTCGTGCCCAGGGGAGTCGTGGGCCAAACCCCAAGGGACTACCGGCCGGTGAACGTGGCCGTGCCCGGTCCCGAGGCGCGGAACGTCGCCACGCCGACGCGCGCGTCCTCGGTGGCGAAGACCGCTTCGAACAACTGCTGCTCGAGGTCGAGGCCGGTGGCGAGGTCGCCGTCGAGGCCCCGGTCGATGGCCTGCTTGGCCAGACCCTGGGCCACGACCGCGCCCCGGGCGAGCTCCGCCGCCCACGCCCGGGCCTCGTCGTGGAGCGCGTCGGGCGCGACCACGCGGTCGACGAGGCCGATGCGCAGGGCCTCCTCGGCGTGCACCTGGCGGCCCGACAGGATGAGGTCCTTGGCCCGTGACGGGCCGACCAGGCGGGCCAGGCGTTGGGTGCCGCCCCCACCCGGGATGATGCCGAGCAGCACCTCCGGCTGGCCGAAGCGGGCGCGCTCGGAGGCCATGCGCAGGTCGCAGGCCAGCGCCAGCTCGCAACCGCCGCCGAGCGCGTAGCCGGAGACGGCGGCGATGGTGGCCCGCGGCAGGGCGGCCAGCGCGTTGAGCGCGCGTGCGAACGAGGCGCCGACGGTGCGGGCCTCGTCCGGACCGCCGAACTCGCCGATGTCGGCACCGGCGGCGAACACCCGGTCGCCTCCGGTGACCACCACCGCGCCGGGGAGGTCGTCGGCCAGGCCGGCGCACACCGCCTCGAGCTGGCCCAGCAGGTCGGTGGACAGCGCGTTCACCTTGGGGTTGTCGAGGCGGACGACGGCGACGCCGTCGTCGCCTCGCTCGACGGTCACGAGCGGCGACGGATCGGTCATCAGCCGAAGCTACCGGCCCCTCACCGCAGGAGCTGGGCGATGAGGGTGTCGGCGGCGGTCCAGGGGTCGACGGTGCGGTCGGTCACGCCGGCGGTCGCCGCCGCCCATGCCGCACCGCGGGTGGCGTCGAGCACCCGTGCGTCGACGCCGGCGGCCACCAAGCGCACGAGCTCGTCGGCCAGGCGGGCCTGCCGGCGGCGCTCGAGCTCGCCCGAGACGGTCAGCTGCGCCCGGTGGTCGTCGATGGCGCCCACCAGCTCGTCGACGCCGGCGCCGGTCGTCGCCACCGTCGCCAGCACCGGGGGGCGCCAGCCACCGTCGCGGCCGGGGCCGGTCAGATCGAGCACCTGGTCCAGGTCGCGGCGGGCCTGGTCGAACCCGGCGCGGTCGGCCTTGTTGACCACGAACACGTCGGCGATCTCGATGATCCCCGCCTTCGCCGCCTGGACGCCGTCGCCCCACCCCGGGGTCACCACCACCACCGTGGTGTCGGCGGCACCGGCCACCTCGATCTCGACCTGGCCGACCCCGACCGTCTCGAGCAGCACCCGGTCGTGGCCGGTGGCGTCGAGCACCCGGACCGCGGCGGGCGCGGCCACCGCCAGGCCGCCGAGGTGGCCGCGCGACGCCATCGAACGGATGAAGACCCGGTCGTCGAGCACGTGATCGTCCATGCGCACCCGGTCGCCGAGGATGGCCCCACCCGAGAACGGCGACGTGGGATCGATCGCCAGCACACCGACGCGCTCGCCGGCGCGGCGCAGGGTGCCGACCAGGCGAGCGACGAGCGTCGACTTGCCCGCGCCCGGCGAGCCGGTCACACCGACGGTGTGGGCGTGACCACCGGCACCGTGCACCAGGCGCCCGACGGCGCGAGCATCGTCACCGCCCCGCTCCACCAACGACAGCAGCCGGGCCACGGCCGCCTTGTCGCCGCCGCGCCCGGCCGCCAGGAGGGCGGCGGCGTCGGAAGCGGGCGGGCTCGGCACGGTCCGGCGACGCTACCGGAGCGGCTCCGCGACGACGCCGCTACAACGAGAGGGGTGTGCCCTCGAACTCCTCGTCGCCGGCGTTGACCACCTCGGTCACACCCTCGACCCGGTCCTTGAGGATGCGCTCGATGCCCGCCTTCAGGGTGACCGTCGACGCCGGGCAGCTGACACAGGCGCCGGTGAGCTCGACCGTGACCTTCCCGGTCGCCTCGTCGACGTCGCGCAGGAACACGTCACCACCGTCGGCCTGCACGGCCGGGCGGATGACCTCGAGGACGGTCTCGATCTTCTGGCGCACCATCGACTCCTGCGTGGGGAACACCTCAGGCTACGTCGGGCCAACCCGTCGCCCCACCCGGCGATTCCCGGTGCCGGCCCCCCGACGACAGAGCGGCCCGTAGTCTGCACCGCGATGCTCGACGTCGTGCTCGCCGTGGCTGCGCCAGTGGCAGCGGTTCTCGCCCACCAGGGCGGCTGGGACGAGATCCTGCTGGTCCTGGTACCGATCGTCGTCTTCGCCGGTCTGCTGGTCGTGGCCAACCGTCGGGCCGCCGCCAAGATCGCCGACGAGCGAGCGGCCGCCGACGACACCGAGATGCCGCCGACGGGTTGAGCCAGTCAGTCGGTGACGCGCTCGATGTCGGCGCCGACGGCGCGCAGCTTGCCGACGAAGTCCTCGTAGCCCCGGTCGAGGTGGTGGGCGTCGTGCACGACCGTCTCGCCGTCAGCGCCGAGGCCAGCCACGGCCAGCGCCGCCCCGGCGCGGATGTCGGGCGCCCGCACCGGTGCGCCGCTCAGGCGCTCGACGCCGCGGATCACCGCGTGGTGGGCGTCGGTACGGACGTCGGCGCCCATGCGGCGCAACTCGTCGATGTAGCGGAACCGGCCGCTGAAGACGTTCTCGGTGACGATGCCCACACCGTCGGCCACCGTGAGCATGGCGACCAGGAGCGGCATGTAGTCGGTGGCGACGCCCGGGTACGGGAGGGTGGCCACGTCGACGGCCTGCAGCCGGGCAGGCGCCAGCACCCAGATGCCGGCGGGGTCGTGGGAGATGCGCACCCCCATGTCACCCACCTTCTGCACCAGCATCTCCATGTGGTCGAGTTGGGCACCGGCGAGGACGACCTCGCCCCCGGCGACGGCCACCGCAGCGAGATAGGTGGCGGCCTCGATGCGGTCGGGCACCACGTCGTGCTCGACGCCGGTGAGGTCACCGGCACCGACGCCGTCGATGGTGATGGTGGAGCTCCCGGCGCCCTGGATGCGGGCACCCATGCGGTTCAGGAACGACGCCAGGTCCCAGATCTCCGGTTCCCGGGCGGCGTTGTCGATCACCGTCTGGCCGCTGGCCAGCACCGCCGCCATCAACGTGTTCTCGGTGGCGCCGACGCTGGGGTACTCGAGCGTCAGCCGCGCCCCCTTCAGGCCGCTGCACTCGCCTTCGATGTAGCCGTGGCGGGTGGTGAAGCGCGCACCCAGCAACTCGAGTCCCTTCAGATGCAGGTCGATCGGGCGGCTGCCGAAGTCGTCACCGCCAGGCACCGACACCCGAGCCCGGTGCTCCCGACCGAGCAGCGGACCGAGCACCACGATCGAGGCCCGCATCCGCTCGACCAGCTCGTAGGGGGCCTCGGCGACGATGGTGGCGGGGCGGACGATGCGCAGGGTCTGGGGTTCGTGGCGCTCGACGGTGCACCCCATCGAGCGCAGCAGGTCGCTCATCCACTCGACATCGGCGATGCCGGGCACGTTGCGCAGCACGAAGGTGCCCTCGGCGAGCAGCGTGGCCGCCATCAACTTGAGCACCGAGTTCTTGGCCCCGCCGATCGGCACCGTGCCCGCCAGCGGGCCACCGGGCCGCACGACGATCCGCGGGTTGCCCGCATCGGGGCGGGGTCGTTCGGGGGCGGCAGCGGGCATCGACTGAGCATGGCGCGGCCGGCGCCGGGCCGCCACCGCCGACCCCCACGGCGGGCGGCGCTTGCGCTCAGGCCCCGGGCCGCGCGCCGGGTACGGTGCGACCGTCGTGCAGCGGGTCGTCACCACCGTCGTCGTCCCCGCCGACGACGTGGCCGCCTGGCTCGCCCCCCGGACCGACGTCGTCCGCGAAGCTGTGGCCGAGGACCCCCCGGGCGGTGACGGCGACGGGGCGACGACGGTCACCTGCTTCGTCCTGGCCGAGGGGCCCTTCACCCACTACGAGCGTGAGGTGGCGGTCACCCCGGGGACCGACGGCACCGCCGAGGTGACCCAGCGGGTGGCGTTCCACCTGGGCGTGCCCGTGTGGGGGATCGTGTTCGTGCGGGGCATGCGCCGGGTGCTTCGGCGACCGCCGACCCACGGCGCCCGGGCCCCGTGGTGGGCGCCGCCGGCCCGCCTCGACGCCCGCGCCGCGTACTCCCTGGGCCTGCTGTGCTCGATCTCGATCGTGGGCGGCTTCCTCGGCACCATCATCACCCAGACCATCACCTTCGCCGCCGAGGAGTTCGACGCCTCGACCACCGCCCAGGCCGGCGCCCTCGCCGCCACCCGGGTCGGCGCCGTCGTGGCGGTCGTGCTGGCGGCGGTCGCTGACCGGACCGGGCGGCGGCGGGGCATCCTGGTAGCCGGGGTGGCCGGCTGCCTCCTGACCGTGACCGGCGCGGTCGCGCCCACGCTCGGTTGGCTGACTGTGAGCCAGGGCGTGGCCCGCGGCTTCGCCACCGCCCTGCTGCTGCTCGTCGCCATCATCTCGGCCGAGGAGATGCCGGCCGGCAGCCGGGCCTATGCGGTGTCGTTGCTGGCCATGACCCAGGCGCTCGGGGCCGGCATGTGCCTGTGGGTACTTCCCGTCGCCGACCTCGGCCCCACCGCCTGGCGCCTCGTGTACGTCGTACCCCTGGTGTTCCTCCCGGTCGTGGCCGCCGTCCACCGCCGCCTGCCCGAGTCGAAGCGCTTCACCCGTCCTCATCCGGTCCTCGCCCTGGGCCTCGCCGGTCGGGCGCGCGCCGTCGGCGACCGGGTGCGCGCCACGGGCCGCGGCGCCGTCCGGGCGGACGGGATGCTGCGCACCCACGGTGCCCGCCTCGTCCTGCTGGCCACCGTCTCGTTCCTGCTGGCGGTGTTCGCCACGCCGGTGGCCCAGCTCCAGAACGAGTTCCTCCGCGAGGACCGGGGCTTCAGCGCGTCGCGCATCACGTTGTTCACCCTCGTCACCGCCACCCCCGGCGGCATCGGTGTGGTCGTCGGCGGGCGACTGGCCGACGTGCGGGGCCGGCGCTGGGTGGCGGCGGTCGGCGTGATCGGGGGCACCGTGCTGACCGTGCTCGCCTACCGGGCCCAGGGCTGGCCCATGTGGGTCCTCGCCCTGTTCGGGGCGATGATCGCCGGAGCCACCGTCCCCGCCCTCGGCGTCTACCGGCCCGAGCTGTTCCCCACGTCGCTCCGGGGCCGGACGAGCGGGATCATCGACGCCATCGGCCTGGCCGGCTCGGCCGCCGGCCTGCTCCTCGTCGGCTCGCTGGTCGACGGTGGCGGCACGTTCGGCGGCTTCGGCAACGCCTTCGCCCTCGTGGCCATCGCCCCCGTGATCGCCATCGTGCTGGTGCTCACCCGCTTCCCGGAGACCGCCCAACGCGAGCTCGAGGACCTCAACCCCGAGGACCGCTCGCCGAGCGGAGCCATCGAGGGCACGGCGGCGCCGACCCGTTGACACCCCCGCCGTGCGCCCATCAGAGGTGGGCGGGTTTCTCGAGGCGCGGCGGGACCTCGTCACCGCGCAACCACGCCGCCACCGCCCCGGCGACCTGGGTGTCGCGACCGCGCCAGTCGTGGCCGGCACCGTCGACCCAGCACCACGTGACCGGCCCGGGGACGACAGCCAGGTGCTCCTCGAGCTCGGCCGGACTGCCGAACGGGTCCCGGGTACCCGACACCACCAGCACCGGCAGCGTCAGCGCACCGAGGTGCTCGACGCGGAGCTTCTCGGGCCGGCCGGGCGGGTGCAGGGGGTAGGCCATCAGCACGAGGCCGGCGGCGGGCAGGCCCTCGGCCACCGCCATGGAGCACATGCGCCCCCCGAACGAGCGGCCGCCGAGGACCACCCGGTCGAGATCGACCCCGGCCGCGGCGGCGGCGCCCCGGGCGGCGTCTCCCACCTCCTCCAGCAGTCGCGGTGGGCGGGCACGGGCGTTGGCGAACTCGTAGCGGGTGGTGGGCACCGGCGCCGCCGCCTCGCACGCCACCAACGTCGGTTGATCGCGCCCCCCGCCGGCGCCGGGGAGCACGACGAGCGCGCCGGGATCGACGGGGCCACCAGGAGCGGCCCGGCCGACCGCCATCAGGTGAGGAGGATGCGCCGGGCCTCGGCGAGATCGGCGATCCGTTCGGCCGCGTCGGTGGCCCCACCGCCATGGTCGGGATGGGCCTCGCGCAGCAGGGTACGGAAGCGGCGCTGGATGTCCTTCGAGCCGGGGTCCTGGGCGGCCACGAGACCGAGGACGTCGAGGGCCCACAGGCGGGGGTCGGCGAACGCCGTCGACCGCCACCGCAGGTCGGCGCCGCCGGCGAGCTGGCGGAACAGGGCGGGCCCGACCGGCCCCTGCCAGGCGAGGCCGATGCGCAGCACGTCGAACACCCGGCTTCGCACCGTCGGGGGGAAGTGCCCGGCGGCGTAGACGGAGGCGAGAGTCAACTGCAGGGTAGAGCCGTCGCCGTCGACGTCGAGCTCGAGCTCCTCGCCGGCGCCGACCAGGGTGGCGTGGCTGCGGGCCAGGCCCTGCGTGTCGGCCTGGAAGCGGTGGCGCACCTGCGGTTGGGGGATGCGATGGCCGTGCTCGAGGTTGTGGACGAGGCGGCGCAGCCGGTCGCGGTCGTCGGGGCTGTTGTCCTCGGCGCCGACGGCGACGATGGCGCCGAGCAACACCGCCCCGAACCCCGGCGGCGGGTCGACCGGCAGGTCGCGCCGGCCGAGCGCGACCCGGCGGGTCGGCGAGAACGGCCGGTTGTGGAAGACCTCGAGCTCGGCCAGGAGCATCCGGGAATCCTACGACCGAGCCGAGATCACGCCGCAGCCCGAGTGTCAGGGGCATCCAACGACTGGCTCGCACCACCCCGCGGCCCGTGCGCCAGGCAC
>Ga0136640_10000753_pt1 | contig 12549 bp, 12 predicted proteins | sample AntDrymUQ8642106_2_FD_105498 | JGI IMG/M metagenome (GOLD analysis project Ga0136640, IMG submission 105498) | Polar desert sand microbial communities from Dry Valleys, Antarctica - metaG UQ864 (21.06) | ecosystem: Environmental > Terrestrial > Soil > Desert | place: Antarctica: Dry Valley...
CCGTCGGCCAGCGCGCGGACACGCCCGTCCGCACAGCCGATCTCGTCGTTCTCGCCGTCGCGCGAGCGCACCACGCCCGTGTCCGCACCCGTGGACAGCTCGTCCGGGCCAGCCCGCCCGTCGATCACGTCGCGGCGGCCGCCGACGCTTTCGATGATGTTGGCCGCGTCGTTTCCGGTCAGCCGGTTCGACCCGAAGCCGCCGATCAGGATCTCGATGTCGTCGCCGATGCGGTCGCGCTCGCCGGGGGCGCCGTCGTCGCGGTCGCCGGCCAGATCCGCCACGACGCGCTGCCGGCGTTTGCCGTAGGTGACCCGGTCGCCGTCGTCGGGGGTGACGAAGGGCGGGTTCGACCCACCGCTGATCGTGTCCGCCCCGTTGCGCCTGCGGCCCTCGTGGAAGCGGTCCGCGCCGTCGCCCCCGGACATGCGATCGTTGCCGGGGCCGCCGATGAAGAGGCCGAAGTCGGCCCCGGCTCGCATCCGATCGGATCCACGCCCACCCTCCATCGTCATGAACGAGGGCGTGCCCTCGTTGTAAGACCCGGGGACGTCGCCGGGGAAGTCGCCGGTCACCACCGCCCGATCGCGCCCGTCATGCAGCCGAACCCTCGCCCGCACTTCGTCGGCGCCGTCAGTGTCGGGACCCCCGTCGAGTCCCTGCGCGCCGCGGAACGAGCAGCGGACCGTGCGCGGGCCCCTGCCGGGAACCCGGCGGCACCCGCGCCCCGCGCGAATGCGGACGCGGTCGGTGAGCGTCGCGCCTCTCGGGTCGACCTCCACGCGCAGGCCGTTGCGCTCCCCGCGGCCGGCCTCGTAGCGCAGGCCGACGATGGTGGCATTACCGCTGCCGGTATCCCGTTTCTCGAAGGTGATCGTCCGCGTGGACGCGGTGCCGGCGGCCGCGACTCCGGGGCCGGCGAGCAGCGCGGCCAGCGCGATGACGGCGGTGACGAGGAGGAGTTGTCGGCTCATGGTCCATCGAACACCGACGCTCGGGGGGAGTTGCGCGCCGGTGTCACGCCGGACCCGCCGACATCCGCACAACCACCATCTACACCGCGGTCCACGGCGCCCACTCGAGGTCGGCCATCGCAGGGCGCACCCGCCAGCGCCAAAGCACCCGCCGAGCGGATCACCAACGACTGAACCGCAGCCCCTCGCGACACGCGCATGCCGCTTCCACTAACCGAACTCCCGCGTTTCTGCTCTGCTGCTAGCCCGCCGCCCACCAGCACGGCACCGCCCGCGCCTTTGGGCGCGCCGGCTACACCGTCACCGGGACCTGCCTCGGAGCGATCGTGCTCCGCGGCCGCGACGACGACGGCAGCTGGCACTGGATCGAGGTCAACCTCGACGGGCGCGTCATCACCGAGCTGCGCTAGGGCGCAGCGGCCAACGCCGCCGCGCCAGCGGCTTCTGTTGCATGTGCAAGCCTCGCCCGGCGCCGCCGCGCACTCCCCCCATTCGTCGTCGAGTCAGAGCACGTTGCCGCCGGCCGCGCGCCGGCGCGAAGCCCCCTTTCTCGCGGTGCGCCGGAGCCTGGAGCACCCCGAGGGCTCCCGGGAGGGGGTGGTCGCACAGACGCTGGTGTTCGGGGCCGCGGGCTCCTCGGTGACCGAGGTGTCCGTGCAAGGGCCCCACGGCGAGCGGGCGGCCGGGCTCTCCCGCCGTGGCGGCGCCTTCCTGGCCGTGCTGGCGGGGCCGGTACCGGCGCGGGCATTGACAGTCCAACTGCGCTACGCCAACGGCTCGGAGACCACCTGGTCCGGGCGGCGGTCTGTGAACGTGGCGCCGCCCCCCCGAGAGAGGTACTGAAGGGCCTACCCCGGCGGTCCTCGAATCAGCCGGCTCAGCGCTCCTCCGCCGCTGAGCTTCCTGGGCACCGTACCCGGCGGCCGAGGACGCACCCGCCGACACGTCTGCCCGCGAGAGTGAAACGGCGCCGGGCGGGTACGGCGCCGCGGCTTGCCGGTGGCTCCGTCAACCACCGGACGGCCACGGAGAGGGCGCCGCAGCCGAAAGGTGACGCACTTGCCGATGCCGATATCAGCGCTCGCGAACTGGATTCCCTCGGGGGTGAACGTCGGTGGGAAACGCTGATAGACCTGCACCGCTATCCGCCGGCCCTCGCGCACCTCCACCCCGGAGAACGGCTCGAACCCACCCACCCAGTGCAGCCGCAGCACGCGGCCACGCCTACCCACGCTCCAGGTCCATCCGGTTCGGAGATCCTGGGCTCCGAGCGCGATTCGCCCCCTCACCTTCCGGCCTCCCCGCAAGTGCGCGACCAACTGCAGCTCCTCGTAGAGACGTCCCGAGGAGATCACCGGCACCAGGAAGCTCCTGCCCGCCAGGACGCCGGGCCGCGAGGGGCGAACCCGAGCCCCACGGACCTCGAGACGCTCCACTCGCGAGGTCAGGCTGCCGTGCACCAACACCAGCCGCCTGCCGAAGCGCTTTGCTCCCACGCCGGAGATAGGCGCGCTGCTGAAGGGCTCGAATGGAGTGGTGCAGCTGCCGATCGTTGACGCGGGTGGCGCAGCCGGGGCCCAAGTGTCCTCGAACGAGCCCACGTCGACCAGCGACGGTGAGTCGAGGAACGATCCGAAGCGCGGCTCGTAGGCACCGACCTCGCCGGCCACGACGCGACCGGGCTCGGTGCAACGACTTATCCGCTCGCCCATGACGGTGTCCGCTCGCTGCGAATAGCCGGCGAGCGCGAGGTCGCCTCCGCCCGTAGGATCGGGTGCTGTGATCTGGGTCTGGAGAGATCCCTGATCCACAAGCCGATCGGAGTCACCCCGGGCGAAGTCCAGGGTCTTCTCACGTCCTGAAGCCGACTGGAAGCGGAGCACGAGGTCCGCCCTGCGTACCGTGCCGGGCAGCACGGCCAGGAAGGTGCGCGACTTGGGCTGGAGTGAGAGGACGCTCCGGACGCCAGCAACGTCGAGGGTCACGCGCCGCACCGTGCGAGCCGCGATGCCGCCGACGATGGTTCGGACCGGCCGGGGGTCCGCTGTACTCGGATCGTCGACCAAGCGCTCCATCAGGAGCGGTGGCGAGTCGAAGCGCACCGACCCGCACGCCGTGCGGTCACCCAGCCCAAGCCGGATCTCGCGACCGGTCGTGAACCGGCGGACGAGCTTCCCAGCGACCAGACGACCGATCTGCGCGCAGCGTTCCGACCGATCCGGGGTCTGGTCGGTCGGTTGGCGGGGGTGCCAGCTGCGAACCACCCACTCCGGTCCGCCGTCCGGGTCCGGGGCCCTCGCCCCGAGCTGCACTGTGCCGCTCACCGGCGCGACCCCGGCTGACGCAGCCCCTACGGGGGTGAACAGTAGGGCTGCAACCACGAAATGGGCGAGAGGGGCGGCGCGAGACATTGCCGACAAGGTTCCCCTATCGCGACAACGGTCGCCGCACGCATCCGATGCAGCGGGAGCGAGGTCCTCTCTACGGCCTTCGCTGCGTGCACGGAAGGCGCCTCTGAAGTGCGCACGCAGGGACCGGGGCCTGCCACCCGGCCTCCGCGCACCCGATTCGCCGAACCGAGACCGGTTGATGCGACGGGCGGCTGTAGGGTGATGCCGAATGGTCGCTCGCCCGACTGGTGACGCGGGCTCGCGCACACCCGCCGGCCGCGACCCCGAGATGGAGGACTGATGGCCGCGATGAGGTGGTGGGGCTGGGGGCACGACGGCGTATCGTTCACCCACGAGGACAAGCCGGCGCTCGGGCCCTACCTGCGGACCCAACTCGCGCTCGACGCGACGCGTGTCACCTCCCAGGCCGTGGCTTTCGGAGATCTGCGCATTCCCGAGCCGTCGCTCTCGCCGGGCCTGCGGGCCGCGCTCGAGGAGGCGCTCGGCGGCGGCCTCCCGTCGACCGATCCGCTCGACCGGTTGATTCACGCGCGCGGCAAGAGCCTGCGCGATCTCGTCAGGCATCGTCGCGGTGACGTCGGCCGGCTGCCCGACGCGGTCGTCCGGCCGGGCGACGAGGACGAGGTGGCGGCAGTCATGCGCGCGGCGGTGGACGCCGACGCCGTTCTGATCCCCTTCGGCGGCGGCACGAGCATCTCCGGCAGCCTCGAGGCCTCGGTGCAGGAGCGGCGGACGGTCGTCTCGCTCGACCTGTCGCGACTGTCGCGGGTGCTCGCCGTCGACGAAGGTTCCCGCCTCGCCCGGATCCAGGCCGGCGCGTTCGGCCCGGACCTGGAACGGCAGCTCAACGCGCGGGGATGGACGCTCGGCCACTTTCCGGACAGCTTCACGCACTCAACGCTCGGGGGCTGGATCGCCACGCGCTCTTCGGGCATGCAGTCGGACCGCTACGGTGACATCGGCGACCTGACGCGCGCGGTTCGGGTCGTCACGCCCTCGGGGCTGCTTGTCACGCGCCCGGTCCCCAGCACCTCGACCGGTCCGAGCGTGCGCGAGATGGTGCTGGGCAGCGAAGGACGCTTGGGGGTGATCACCGAGGCGACGCTGCACGTGCGCCGCCTCCCCCAGGAGCGGGTGATCCTCGGCTACCTGTTTCCGACGTGGGCCGACGGCTTGGCGGCCATGCGGGACATCGCGGCCAGCGAGGCGGCCGTGTCGGTCACTCGCGTGTCTGACGCGAGCGAGACGGGGTTCTCCTTTGCAACTCAGAAGAAGCCCTCCGTCCTCGACCGGCTCAAGTCCACGGCCCTGACCACGTACCTGAGACGCCGGCACGGCTTCGACGTCGAATCCATGTGCCTCTCCTTCATCGGCTACGAGGGCGGCCAGCGCCACGTCGCCGCACAGCGCAAGCTGGTAGGGCAGATAGCCGGCCGCCACGGCGGAGTGTGCATCGGCAGCTCCCCTGGTGCGCTCTACGATCAGAAGAAGTTCGACACGCCCTACATCCGGGACTTCCTGCTCGACCGCGGCGCGCTCGCGGACGTGTCAGAGACAGCAGCTCCCTGGAGCGGCCTGCCGACCGTTTACGACACCGTCACGGCCGCCGCTCATGGAGCCTTCGATGACCTGGGCGTCCGCGGCTACCTCATGTGCCATCTGTCGCACTCATACCACTCGGGTGCGTGCCTGTACTTCACCTTTGCGTTCGAGCCCTCGGCACAGGAGGACGCGCTGCAGGAGTACGACGTCGTCAAGTCGGCGATCCAGCAGGCGTTCATCGATTCCGGTGCCACGCTCTCGCATCACCACGCGGTGGGCACCGAGCATGCCCGCTGGCTCGAAGAGGACATCTCGGCACCGGGTGTCGCGATGCTGCAGGCGCTCTTCTCCGGCGTGGATCCGGGCGCCAATCTCAACCCGGGGAAGATCGTGTGAGGCGCAACCGTGGGGGGCTCGACACCTCCTGGGCGCGCAGCGGGGCGGCGGGTGCGGTGCGCGAGGTCCTGCTGAGCGGCGTGCTGGGCCCCCTGACCGACCTCTACACCCGCCAGCGGATCGTAGGGCGCGAGCACCTCGAGGGCCTCGCGGCCCCCGTGGTCTTCGTGGCCAACCACTCGAGCCACGTGGACACGCCGATCATCCTCCGAGCGCTACCGCGGACGTGGCGCCGGCGCACCGCGGTCGCGGCGGCGGCCGACTACTTCTACCGCGTGCCGTGGATTGCGCGTGCGGTGTCGCTGGCGTTCAACACCGTCCCCGTACAGCGCAGCGGGGAGGGCGTCGTCCCCGACGCCGCCTCGCACCTGGTGCGGCTGATCGACGAGGAGTGGAGCCTGCTCGTCTTCGCCGAGGGCACCCGCTCGCGCGACGGCACGGTCGGCCGCCTGCGCTCAGGCGCGGCGGTCCTCGCCGCCGAGCACAGCCTGGTGATCGTGCCCGTCTACGTCACCGGAACGCACGCGGTCATGCCGCCGGGCCGTAAGTGGATGCACCGCCAGCCCGGGCGCTTCGGCGGAGCTCGCCATCAGATCGTGGTCCGGTTCGGTCCGCCGGTCCGCCCCGGGGACTCAGAGCACCGGGTCGAGGTCATGGAGCGGGTCCGGATGTTCTTCGAGGCGTCGGGCGCCGTCACGACTCCGGACAAGCGGATCGCGGCCCGTAGCCGGAGCTCCGCTTCTCGCCCGCCGGCCTCGTAGCCCGTGGCGCGAGTCTTCGTCACGGGGGGGAGTGGCTTCATCGGCGGCGCATTGACCGCTCGGCTGGTCGAGCGCGGCGACGAGGTCGTGGCGCTCGCCCGCTCCGAGGAGGCAGCGGCCGCGGTGGCGCGGCGCGGGGCCAGGGTCGCCCGCGGCAACGTGCTCGACGAGGACAGCCTCGCCGAGGGCATGGCGGGCTGCGCGCTGGCCTATCACGTCGCCGGGGTCAACACGCACTGCCCGGCCGACCCCGCTCTGCTCATGCGCGTGAACGTAGAGGGTGCCGAGACGGCTGTTCGGGCAGCCGCCCGCGCCCGCGTCCAGCGCCTGGTGCTCACATCGTCCGCCGCTTCGGTCGGCGAGCCCGCCGGCACGGTGGGGCGGGAGGAGACAAGGCATCGGGGGTCCTACCTCTCGGTCTATGACCGGTCCAAGCACCACGGCGAGCAGGCCGCATTCCGGGCGGCTCGGAGCCTCGGTGTCGAGGTCGTCGCCGTCAACCCCTCCTCGGTTCAGGGGCCGGGCCGCTCCGCCGGCAACGGGAAGATCATCATCGCCTACCTCAATGGCCGGCTGCGGGTCTTCGTGGACACCTACATCAGCGTGGTCGACATCGACGACACCGTGGAGGGTCATCTGCTGGCTGCCGCGAGAGGTCGCAGCGGGGAGCGCTACGTGCTCAACGGTGCCACGGTCACGTCCCATGAGGCGCTGGAGATCGTCTCTGAGCTATCCGGGGTGCGGGACCGCGTCCACATGCTGCCACCCGCACTGGCGCGCTCGGGCGCGGCCGTCGCGGAGGGTGTAGCACGCGCGAGGGGCCGGCCGTCGTCGATGTGCCGCGCGCGGATTCGCACCATTCTGCACGGCCACCGCTACGACGGCTCGCGGGCCACGCGGGACCTCGGCTTGAGCTACGCGCCGGCCGCGGACACCCTCCGCCGGACAATTGAATGGGCCGTGGCCGAGGGGCTCGTCACCCGCCCCCTTCCTGGTTTGCCGCGCGCCGACGCCTGACCTGCGGATGACTGGGCAAAGGCGGGCCTAGGGGGCCTCAGCAGCCGAGGCTGTGCCCGAGCGGGAACACCCATCTGAACAGGCTCAGGCCCGGACGCTTGCACCAGCAGTCGGCTCGGCAGTCGCACCTCGTCGCGCCCGATCGCTCCAGGGCGTGACTCAATGCCGCCAGCGCCAGGTAGGCGCCCCCACCGATGAGCAAGACGCGCCTCATGACGCTTGGGCGAGGGCCTCGGTGGGCACGACGTAGAACTCTTGGCCCGAGCTCTCGCTCTGGCGGGGACGCGGCCCCAAGCCCCGACGCAGGTACCGCGGCGTGCGGTCCAGGTGGCCTCCGTGCGCCTTGACCCACAAGGCGACCGCATCGGGATCGCCGCCGGCCGCTTCTACGCGTGAGCGCAGAAGGGCAACCGTGCCGGGTGTCCGGTCGATGAAGCCAGACGGCTCAACGGAGGTCAGGAGCGTTCGTATCGGATCGTCATTCACGAGCGCGGAGTTTAACCGCCGGCCGCGACGGGCGCCCGTAATGGGAGAACCGGATCGCCGGGGAAAGAGGTGCGCGTCACGTGGCTCCTACCCGATGGGGCGCGAGGCGCGCAGCTGGGCGTAGGCGGCGGCGAGCGCGGTTTGCATCGGACCGATCTCGTGGTGGGCGGTGGAGAGGACGTATCCCCCTTGGACTGCGGCTAGCGTGGCCTCTGCCAGAACCTCCGGTCGGGTCGCGCGATCGAGCGCACCGCGCGCCTTCATCGACTCGAGCCCGCGGGCGAGGATGGTCTCCCAGCGTGAGAAGGCGTCGGCGACGCACGACTGCATGTCGGGGCCGCCGGCGCTCAGCTCGATCGCCAGCGACCCGACGGGGCAGCCCCTGAAGCCGTGGCGCTCCTGGCCTTCCAGCAGCGAGTCGAACCAGGCCCGTATGCCGCTCCAGGTGTCCAGCCGGAACTCTCCGAGCTCGCCCAGAACGGCCGCGAGCTGGTGCTCGAGGACTGCCGCCGCGAGGTCGTCCTTGCTCGAGAAGTAGTGGTAGAACTGGCTCTTACCGGCGCCCGAAGCTAGGAGTACATCCTCCAGGCCCGTCGCTCGCACGCCGCGCTCGTGCACGAGCGCCGCGGCCGCTTCGATGATCGCGCTCTTGCGCTCTCTTCCTCGCGTTGTCTTGGGCTCTGCCACGGTGGTCACCGGCAGCGGGTCCGTCCACCGCCGGCCCACCTGACTGTACCGTCCAGTACACTGGTGGGAAAGGGTACATGACCACTGATCGGAAGGATGCAAGTGCTAGGTGACCGCATAGGACGGATGCTTTGAGCACCCCGTCTTCTCTCAGCAAGGGAGCCTTGGCGGGGCTGATCGGCACCGCGGCGATGACCGCCGCCCAGATGGCGGAGATGCGGATGAGCGGTCGCAGTCCCTCCCTGGTGCCCGGCCGCGTCGCTTCGAAGCTCCTGCGGCTGGAGCCCGACGGCGAGGATGCGATGTCGCAGGTCTCGACGAGGATGCACTGGGCGCACGGTATGACGATGGGTGCCGTGCGGGGGTTGATCGGCCAGGGTGGCCTTCAGGGTGGGCGCGCGGCGGCGACCCATTTCGCCCTGATGTGGAGCGGCGACGTCATGCTCTACAAGGCTCTCGGCATCGCATCATGGCCCTGGCAGTGGAGTCTCGAGGAGCTCGCTCCGGATGTTCTCCACAAGGGCATCTACGCGGTGGTCACGAGCGCCGCGTATGACCGTTTGGCCTGAGTCGCGGGCCGGAAGCGGCCCCCCTCCGGGTTGGGAGCGGATCGAGGGGCTGTCATCACCGATCGGCTCGGCGGGCGATACTGGTGCGGTGGATGACCGCAATGTGTTGGGTGCAGTGCTCGAGCCCTGTGGCAGCGACCCCGTGACGGGCTTCTACCGGGACGGCTGCTGCCACACGGGCCCTGAAGATCGGGGCAGCCACACGATCTGCGCGGTCGTGACGGCGGAGTTTCTGGAGCACCAGCGCCGCATCGGCAATGACCTCAGCACGCCGATGCCTGGATATCACTTCCCGGGGTTGGTCCCGGGCGACCGGTGGTGCGTGACCGCGGCGAACTGGCTGCGCGCCCACGAGGACGGCGCGGCCGCCTACGTGGTACTGGCGTCCACCCACGAGCGCGCCCTCGAGATCGTCCCTCTCGCCGCGCTCGAGCAGCACGCCGTCGACGTCCCGGGGGATCCGAGCATCCTCGGCGACTGAGCCCGCGCCGAGCCCCCGCGCCTAGGCGGACGGGGACTGCACCGGCCGCAGATCCGCGATCGCGTTCACGAACCCCTCCAGCTGCCTGGTGGTCCAGCACTCGAACACGCCGTCGCAGTGGCCCTCGTACGCCGCCATCACCGAGTCGCCGTAGTTCCAGTACAGGCGCGGCTCGGGATTCATCCAGAAGGTGCGCCCAGCTCGCTCGGCCACCCGCGCGAACACGTCGGCGTGCGGCTCGCGGCCGTTGGTGCGCGCGTCGCCCAGCACGATCACGCTCGAGCGGGGATCGAGATCGTCGGTCACCTGCTCAAGGAACTCCAGCCAGACACGACCGTAGTCGGTGTAGCCCGATACGTCCGCCACGCCGGCATCGCCAGCGATCGCGCGGGAGACCGCCTCGAAGGAGCGCTCGCGCTCGAACACGCCGGTGACCTCGGAGATCCGCTCCACGAAGACGAACGACCGCAGCTTGCGAAACGAGTCGTGCAGCGCGTGGAGGACCGACAGGAAGAAGACGCTGGCGCTGGTGACGCTCGTGGACACGTCGCACAGCACGTAGAGCTCGGGGCGCCGCGGGCGCCGCGGGCGGTAGCGCAGCTCGATCGGCACGCCGCCGGTCTGCAGCGACAGGCGCATCGTGCGTCGCACGTCGACCGCCGGCGAGCGGCTGCGTCCCCGGGTCTCGCGGCCCTGGGTGGCCAGCCGGCGCCGCAACTGGGCCACCACGCGGTGAACCTCGGCCAGATCGTGTGCCGCGCCGGTGGGCAGCGCGCGATCGAAGTCGCGCAGGGGCCGGGCGGGGGGCAGCGAACCGGTGCGCTCGATCAGCGCCCGCTCGAGCTCACGGCGCACGTGGCCCTCGAACTCGCGCAGCCGGTCGCGCGGCACCGAGTCCGGATCGGGCAGCTCGGCGGCGGCCTGCTCGCCCTTGAGGCCCAGCGTGCGGCGGATGCGCTGCACGTCGACCCCGATCACGCCCGAGCCCTCGCCCTGGCGGCCGAAGGCGGAGATGGCCAGTCGGGCGAGGTCGCGCAGGTCGCCGTCCGAGCCCTCGGGGGCGCGCAGCGCGGCGCGGATGCGCTCGCGCAGCGCGTCCAGGTCGATGCGCTGCTCGCCCCCCTCGCCGGGGCTGCCCTCCTTGATCTGACGCTCCATCGCCTCGCGCTCCACCGCCCGGAAGAAGAAGCGGTCGAACACCAGCTCGAACAGACGCCGGTCTTCCTGCGACTTGGCGAGCGTTGCGGAGAGAGCGCCCCGGAAGTCATCGCGATCGGTCCAGGTGACCGCCTCGAGGGCGGCGAAGGCGTCCAGCAGCTCGGAGGTGCCCACGGCCATGCCCTCGCGGCGCAGCTCGTCGGCGAACTCCAGCAGGCGCGGCGCCACGCCGCCCGGACCCGGCGCCTGCGGCATCCCGCCGTACAGGGCCGGGTTGGCCTTGCCGCCGGATGGCATTTGGCGGCGCCGCCGCCTATCCGGCTTGGCGGGACCCGATGAGGCCATCGGTGAGCTTCACTCCCACGCGGTCGGTCACCAGGTCGAGGTCTGTGCGGTGCTTGATGATGATGCTCATCGAGGTCCTGAGCGTCTCGGCATCGATGTCCTCGGCGCCGAGCAGGAGCAGGGCACGCGCCCAGTCGATCGACTCCGCGATCGAGGGCGGCTTCTTGAGGTCGAGGTCGCGCACCATCTGCACGACCTCCACCAGCTTGCGCGCCACGTCCTCGGACAGCTCGGGCGTGTGCAGGCGCACGATCTCCAGCTCGCGTTCGGGCCCGGGGTAGTCCAGCCAGAGGTAGAGGCAGCGGCGCTTGAGCGCCTCGGTCAGCTCGCGCGAGTTGTTCGACGTGAGCAGCACGAGCGGGTGCGTCTTGGCCTCGATCACCCCGAGCTCGGGGATAGAGACCTGAAAGTCCGACAGCACTTCGAGCAGCAGCGCCTCGAACTCCTGGTCGGTCTTGTCGATCTCGTCGATCAGCAGCACCACCGGCTTCTCGGAGGAGATCGCACTCAGCAGCGGTCGGGGGAGGAGGAACTCCTCACCGAAGATGTCGTCGCGCACCTCACGCCAGCCCCGCCCGGCTGCGCCGGCCGGGTCGGACTCGACTTGGATCCGCAGCAGCTGCTTCTTGTAGTTCCACTCGTACAGGGCCCTGGCCTCGTCGAGGCCTTCGTAGCACTGCAGGCGCACCAGCTCCCGGCCGGTCGCGCGGGCGAGCGCCTTGGCCAGCTCGGTCTTGCCGACGCCGGCCGGACCCTCCACCAGCACCGGCTTCCCCAGTCGCTGGGCGAGAAAGGAGACCAGCGCGGTGGACTCGTCGGCGAGGTAACCGGCGCCGCCCAGGCCGGCCCGCGTCTCCTCGATCGACTGGAACTCCACGAGCACTTTCTGGAGGATACTTTCGGGGCGTGCTCGCCCTGCTTGCCCAAGCGCCCGACAGCTTCCCGGGCGGCGGCCCCGACGCCCTCGAAGCGCTACTGAACGCCTACTACCTGCTGTTCGCCGGCGGCTTCCTGATCGCGCTGCTCGGCCACCTCTTCCAGTCGCGGACGCTGGTGGCATCGGGAATCATCCTCGTGTTCCTGGGCACCGCGACCTTCTTGGTCGCGGTGGGCATCCACGGCTAGACCCACGCGTAGATCGATCTGGGCATACTCCGACCCGTGGCGGAGGAGGAATCAGCACCTGATCACACCCAGGAGGCGCCTCCGACCCCGCGCCGCCCCCGCATTCGCCGCGGCGGCGCCGACGAGGTGCGCGCGGCGCAGTTTCCCGCGGCCATGCGTGGATACGACCGCGCCGCCGTGGACTCTTGGCAGCAGGAGATCGCCGACCTGGTGGAGCGCCTGGAGGATCAGCAGCCCCGCGACGCCGCCGTCAAGCGGGCGCTCGACGAGGTGGGCCAGGAGACCACGGCGATCCTCCAGCGCGCCCACGAGGCCGCCGAGGAGATCACGTCCCGGTCACGCTCGAGGGCCGAGGGTCGCCTCCAGCGTGCCGAGCGTGAGGCTGACATCACCCTGCGCGAAGCCGAGGAACGCCTGCACGAGCTCGAGACCGATGTCCAGGCGATATGGGAGCAGCGCACGCGCCTGATCGAGGAGATGCGCCAGCTGGCGGACGAGGTGCTCGGCGTGGCCGACGACGCCCTCGAGCGGATGCAGCAGCCCGTCACCAGCGACTCGCCTGCCGTCGTGATGGTGGAGGGCGAGGAGCCCGACCTC
>Ga0136640_10000754_pt1 | contig 12541 bp, 7 predicted proteins | sample AntDrymUQ8642106_2_FD_105498 | JGI IMG/M metagenome (GOLD analysis project Ga0136640, IMG submission 105498) | Polar desert sand microbial communities from Dry Valleys, Antarctica - metaG UQ864 (21.06) | ecosystem: Environmental > Terrestrial > Soil > Desert | place: Antarctica: Dry Valley...
CCGGACGACGCCGCCTTGGGCTCGTCTCCGGCGTTGCGGCGCAGGCGCAGCCCCCCGAGCAGGCGCGACTTCTCGCGCTGGGGCGCAGCCGGGGGATCGTCGAGCGGCGCCGGATCGGCTGCGCGTGGCGGTGGCGCAGGAGGAGGCGGCGGCGGGGCGGCGGATGCCGGCATGAGCGGTTCGAACGGGGGCGGACGGGGAGCGGGCTCGTTGTAGAACACGGGTGGGCGCACGGCCGGGGGCGGCTCGTAGGCGGCCGGCGGCGGGTTCGGGGCAGCCGGGGGCGGCGCGAAGGCGGGGGGCGGCGGCTGCGAGGCGACCGGGGGCGGCGCGAAGGCGGGGGGCGGCGGCTGCGAGGCAGCCGGGGGTGGCGCGGAGGCGGGGGGCGGCGGCGCGGGGAAGGCGGCGGACGGCTCAGGGTCGTGGATCGCCGTCACGTCCTCCCCCCAGTCGGGCTCGTCCTCGTCCAGCGCAGGCGGAACGTCGCCGTAGGGCTCGGGGGCCGCCTGCTCGGGCGACGGGGTGCCCGGAGGCGACGCGAGGTCGGGCGTGCCGTCGGAGGACCGGTGCACCGGTCCCAGCGCCTCGCCCTCCTCGCGAGAGATCTCGACTGCGTCGGCGCCGCGGCGCCGCTTGAGCTCGAGATGCTCGCGGATGGCTTCGTCCAGCAGTCCCATCTCGAACGACAGCCTACCTCGCGCGCACCGACTTGTTCTTGCCACCGCGCTTGGCCTCGTACAACGCGTGGTCCGCCGCCGCCACGAGCGTGCCCTCGTCGGCGGGGGTGGGCGGCACCGCCGAGACGCCGCAGCTCGCGGTGACGCGCAGCGTGCCGGACCCGTCGAGGCGCCTGATCTGCAGCGCCTCGATCCGCTCGCGCACGCGCTCGGCGAGGTTGAAGGCGCCGTCGAGGTCGGTCCCCGGCAGCACGAGCGCAAGCTCCTCGCCGCCGTAGCGCGCCGGGTGGTCGATCTCGCGCGAGCTCTCTCGCAGGACCTGCGCCACCTCGCGCAACACGAGGTCGCCCTGCGGATGGCCGTAGGTGTCGTTGATCGACTTGAAGTTGTCGAGGTCGATCAGGGCGAGCCCGAGGGTGCTGCCGAAGCGCTTCGCGCGCCCGACCTCGCCCGCGAGCGCGTTGTCGAAGGCGCGGCGGTTGGAGAGTCCCGTGAGGTCGTCGGTGACCGACTCGCGCGTGGCCGTCTCGTGGCGGTCGACGTTCTCCATCGAGCGCGCCGCCTGACCGGCCAGGTAGTGGAAGAGCTCGCGCTCGCTCTGCGTGAAGGCCCGGCCCGAGCGGCCGACCGAGACGACGCCGACGGCGTCGCCGTGGGGGCCACCGTGACCGTTCGCGGCACGCAGCGGGTGCGCCATCGCGTTTGCGTCGCCGGACGACGTCTCGCGCGGGCTGCCGGATCGCATCGCGTCGGCCTCGGCGGACGTCACCGCGGCATCGAGGCCGTTCATGTTCCCCGCGCGAGCGCGCTCCTGCATGGTCACGCGATCCGGGCCGCGGACTGACGCGCGCCCCGCATCCGCGGCGACGCCGTCGACCGCGGAGCGCACCACGATCTCCAGCAGGGCATCGCGGTCGAGCTTCGATGCGACGGCCTCGCCGAGGCGCAGCATCGAGTGCTGCACCCGCTCGCGCTCCTGCGAAAGCTCGGCGAGACGTCGCTCGAGCTCGCGCGACATCTTGTTGAACTCCTCGCCGAGGCCGGCGAACTCGTCCTTGCCGACCGTCGTCAGCTGGGCGGAGAAGTCGCCGCTCGCGAGCTTGCGGGCGGCCTCGAGGAAGCTCGCGAGCTGCTGCTGCAGCGAGCGCGAGACGAGCACCGCGCAGACGAGCGCGAGCAGCAGGAAGCCGAGCAGGATCGCGCCGATCACGATGCGGCCCTCGCGTGCCGTCTCGGGCGCGACCGTCGGCTCGCCGAGCACGTAGATCCGGAGCTTCTGGCCGGGGAAGCCGCGGGCGCTCAGCGCGTCGATGCGCAGCTGCCTGCCTGCGATCTCGACCGTCTTCTGCCTGTCGGTGACGGGCGGCGGCGCCGCGGCGCCGGCGAGCGTCGTCGCCAGCGTTCTCGCGCCGTTGCGCACGATCACGTCGAGGCCGGTGACGCGCTTGACCTGCCGCGCGTAGGTGCGCGCATCGACGACCGAGACGCCCAGCCGGCCGAGATTCCTGGACTGCGTCCTCAAGGGGCGCAGCGCCGGTGCGATCGCGCCCCTGTCGCCGGCCATCAGCAGGACCCTGCCGTCCCTGACGAGCACGATCCGCTCGACGTCGCGGGACTTCAGCAGCTGGCCGGCGCGCTTCTCGGCCCGCGCGAAGTCCGCCGCCTGCAGGGCCTGGCCGAGGACGGCGTCGCGGCCCACGGTCTCGAACACGCCGTCGGCCGCGCGCTCGTGCTCGGTCAGCAGCTTCTGGGCGACCTCCTGGCGCTCCGTGATGGTGGCATCGCCGGTCGCGCGCTCGCTCTTGGCCAGCAGTCCGAACAGCAACACCGCGACCGCCATCATCGGCACGATCACGATCAGGACGAAGAACAGGCCTAGACGGTTGCGAAAGCTCACCTGTGCTGAGCGTATCGGCGTCTCGAGACCGCTCCCATAGCCCTGCGGCGATCGGACCGCGGCTACACTGTGCCGTCCTCGGGGCTATAGCTCAGTTGGGAGAGCGCCTGGATCGCACCCAGGAGGTCGGGGGTTCGAGTCCCCCTAGCTCCATGCTTGATGTTCTACGGCTTGCTCGAACCGACTCGAGACGGCTGCTACTCATCCTCCTTGTCGGGCCGCGGCAGCTCCGGACGCACCGCCTTTGCCACCGGCCGCCATCCAGCACCCTGCGGCAGCGTTCGATTGGGCAATCAGCTCCATGTCTCGCTCGCCGTGCAGTGGACGGCTTCGTCCGGCGCGAGCGCGATGTTGCCGCGCCTGGCGAGCAGTCCCTCCTCGCGCTCGATCGCGGCGGCGCCAGCGTGATCGCTGCACCGACTCAGACGCTGGGTGGCCGGATCCGTCAGCCCGGCGATCCGCCGCTGACTGTGAGGCTCGAAACACCTCGGACCGGGCACCGCACGCGGCGGGTTACGCGACGGGCGCCGGCTCCAGGCGCGCGCGGCAGACCGCGATCGCCTCGGGATTGCAATCGCTCAACACATAACGGCGCCCGAGCGTGCGGCAGGCCGCGCCGAGCGTGCCCGAGCCGGCGAACGGATCCAGGCACCAGCCGCCGGGGCGTGAGGAGGCGGCGACCATCCGGCGCACGATGCCCTCCGGCTTCTGGGTCGGGTAGCCGGTCTTCTCGCGTGAGTTCGTGGGCACGATCGTGTGCCACCAGCAGTCGCTCGCGCGCTTGCCGCGCGCCGCCTTCTCCGGGCCGACGAGGCCGGGCGCCATGTAGGGCTCGCGGTCGACCTCCGCGTCGTCGAAGTGGTAGCGGTCGCGGTCGCGGACGTAGACGAGGATCGTGTCGTGCTTGGCCGGCCAGCGGCCCTTCGGGCGACCGCCGTAGTCGTAGATCCAGATCAGCTCGTTGAGGAAGCACTGCGGGCCGAAGAGCTCGTCGAGGAAGATCTTCGCCCGGTGCGCCTCGCGGTAGTCGAGGTGCAGGTACAGCGTGCCGTGCGGCGCGAGCAGCTCGCGCGTGCGCTCCAGGCGGGGCCACAGGAAGGCGGCGTAGTCCTCGTAGGAGTCGGCGTAGGCGAGCGCACCGCGTCGGCGCTGCACGCCCGTGTTGAACGGCGGGTCGAGGTAGGCCATGTCGAACGCCCCGTCCGGCAGCGCAGCCATCGCCGTGAGGTTGTCGGCCTCGATCAGGAGGTCGTCGTCGAGGGTCGCCGGCGCGCCCGGGTCGTGCATCCGCATCGGCGTGCAGCGTACGGTCCGCGACGGCGGTGGCGCCGTCGCGCCGCGGACTTTGCGAGCCTGCAGGCGGATGCCGTCCCTCGCCCGCCGCGCGCTTGCGCTCGTCGCCGTCGCCGTGCTCGCCGCCGTCGCCGTCATCGCCCTGTTCGGCGACGAGGCCGGTCGCCCGCGCCTCGCCCCCGGAGCCGGGGCGGCCGAGGGCGACCCACTCGGCTACACGCCCGAGCGCGAGCGCGCGTTCGCCGCGGCCGCCGCGCGCGGCCACGCCCACGTCCTGTACGCGAAGTCACCCGGCGGGGCAACCGCGAGCGCCGAGCGCGTGGCGCGCTTCCGGCCGCTCGTGGAAGCAGCCGCGCAGACGGCACAGATCGAGGCCGACACGCTCGAGGCCATGGTGCTGCTCGAGAGCGCGGGGCGCCCCGACGCCGTCGCCGACGCGCAGCTCGAGGGCGCCGTCGGGCTGACGCAGATCCTTGCCGAGACCGGGCGCAACCTGCTCAAGATGAAGGTCGACCCGCCGGCCGCGCGGCGCATCTCACGCTCGCTGCGGCGCGCCGCGCGCGCCGGCGACAGCGCGCTCGTCGCGCGGCTGCGCGAGCGCCGCCGGCTCGTCGACGAGCGCTTCGATCCGCCGAAGGCGCTCGCGGCCACGGCGCGCTACCTGCTGTTCGCGCGCAAGCAGCTCGGCCGCGAGGACCTCGCCGTCGTGAGCTACCACATGGGGATCGGCAACCTGCAGGGCGCGCTGAGCGCGTACGGCGACGACGACGTCTCCTACGCGCGGCTGTACTTTGACTCCACGCCGCTGCGCCACGCCGCGGCCTACCGCAGACTCGCCGCGCTCGGCGACGACTCCGCGACGTACCTGTGGCGCGTCGCGGCGGCGCGCGAGATCATGCGGCTGTACCGCTCGGACCCCGACGAGCTGCAGCGCGTCTCTACGCTGCAGAACGCCAAGAACTCCGCCGAGGAGGTGCTGCACCCGAAGGACGAGACCGACCGCTTCAGGTCGCCGTCGCAGCTGCGCGCGGCCTACGAGGACGACCGCATCGTCGCGCTGCGCAGCGCGACGCTCGCCAAGCACGGGCTGAGCATCGACCCCGGGATGGGCGAGCTCGCGGGTCGCCTCGGCCTGCGGCGCACGACCTACCGCGGGCTGCGCGAGCCGGCCCTCGCGCTGCTGGCCTACATCGGCGCCGGCGTCAAGGCGATCTCCAAGCAGGCGCCGCTGATCGTCACCAGCAGCGTGCGCGACGAGCGCTACCAGCGCCTGCTGCTGGCCCGCAACCGCGAGGCGACGCCGAACTACTCGCTGCACACGACCGGCTGGGCGTTCGACATCCTGCGCCGCTACCGCTCGCGCCGGCAGGCGCTCGCGTTCGAGTACATGCTCTCGCGCCTGCAGTCGCACGACCTGATCGCATGGGTGCGCGAGCCCGGCGCGATCCACGTCACCGCGTCCGCGCAGGCGCGGCAACTGGTCGCGCTGGTGCAGACGGGCTGAGCCCGCTGGCTACGCCGCGGCCGGGCCGAACAGCTCGTCCAGCGCGAGCTCGAAGCCGGGCAGCAGCGGCGAGGTCAGCGACTCCCCGCAGCCGGGCCGTGCCCGGCGCCAAAGCGTCAGCGCGAACACCAGCTCCTGCCCCACGAGTTGATGTAACGGTCGTGGCGGATTCACGACGACGTCACCATCGACGAGGCTCGTCCAGCGCTCGTCTGGCAGCTCGAAGAACTGCTCCACCGTCAGTCGCTGCGCCACCGACGTCATGCCGTCCATCGTAGACTTTCGGCTCAGGTCGCCCACACCCTCACAAAGGTGCAGGCGGCCGCGAACTTGGCCCCCTAGTCCAGCAGCTCGCGCACGTGGTCGGCGACGTTCGCTGCGGTGATGCCGAGCTCCTCGAGCACCTTGGCGCCCGGAGCCGACGCGCCGAAGCGGTCGATCGACACGGTCGAGTCGGCGTAGCGCTCCCAGCCCATCCGGCTGCCGGCCTCGACGGAGACCGTCGGCAGGTCGACCGGCAGCACGGACTCCTGGTAGTCGTCGTCCTGCTCCTCGAAGAGCTCCCACGAGGGCATCGAGACGACGCGCACGGGCACGTCGAGCTCGTCGCGCGCCGCCAGCGCGACCGCGACCTCGCTGCCGGTCGCGATGATCGTCGCCTGCGCGTCGTCGGCGTCGGCGAGCACGTAGGCGCCGCGCCCGACGCCGCCGGCGGCGTGCCCGAACTCGTCCTGGTCGAGGACCTGCAGATCCTGGCGCGAGAGCACGAGCGCGGCGGGGCCCTCGAGCTCCTCGAGGATCACGCGCCATGCCTCGACGGTCTCGTGGGCATCCGCGGGGCGCAGCACGACGAGGCCGGGGATCGCCCGCAGCGCCGCGAGGTGCTCGACCGGCTGGTGCGTCGGCCCGTCCTCGCCGAGCGCGACCGAGTCGTGCGTGTAGACCCACGCGACGTGCAGCCCCATCAGCGCCGAGAGGCGGATCGCTCCGCGCATGTAGTCCGCGAACTGCAGGAACGTCGAGCCGTACGGGCAGACGATACCGCCGTGTCCCGCGAGGCCGTTGACGGCGGCGCCCATCGCGTGCTCGCGCACGCCGAAGAAGATGTTGCGTCCTGCCTTCTCGGCCGTGAAGCGGTCGGAGTCGGGGAAGATCGTCTTCGTAGACTCGGTGAGGTCGGCGGCGCCGCCCAGCATCGTCGGCGTGAACGGCTCGAACGCCGCCATGACCTTGCCGCCGACGCCGCGCGTGGCGATCTTCGGCTTGTCGAAGGATTTCGGCAGCGCGTCGGCCATGCCCGGCAGCGGGCGTCCGGGTCTGGCCCAGGCGCAGTCCCATTCCGCTGCGCGCTCGGCGTCCTCGGAGCGCCAGGCCTCGAAGCGCTCCGTCCACTCGGCGTGCGCCTCGCCGCCGGGGCCCTTCATGTCGAACGCCTCGTAGACGCCATCGGGCACGTGGAAGGTCTTGTCGGGATCCCAGCCCATGACCTTCTTGGTCAGCGCGACCTCCTCGTCGCCGAGCGCCGCGCCGTGGGCCGCGCTCGAGCCCTGCTTGTTGGGCGACGGATAGCCGATGACCGACTTGACGCGGATCAGCGTCGGCTGCTGCGCGTTGGCCTCGCCCTCGCGGATCGCGGCCTCGATCGCGTCGAGGTCGTTGGGGTCGGTGAGCTCGAGCACCTGCCAGCCGTAGGCCTCGAAGCGCTGGACGACGTTCTCGCGGTCGAAGCTCAGCGACGTCGGGCCGTCGAGCGAGATGTCGTTGTCGTCGTAGAGGTAGACGAGCCGGCCGAGGCCGAGCTGGCCCGCGAGCGAGGCGGCCTCCGACGAGATGCCCTCCATGAGGTCGCCGTCGGAGACGATCGCGTACGTGTGGTGGTCCTGGACCTCCGCGCCGTAGTGCTCGCGCAGGTACTGCTCGGCCATCGCCATGCCGACGCCGTTGGCGAAGCCCTGTCCCAGCGGTCCGGTCGTGACCTCGACGCCGGGCGTGATCGTCTCGCGATCGCGCTCGGGATGGCCCGCGGTGCGCGAGCCCCACTGGCGAAACTGCTTGAGCTCGTCCATCGGCAGCTCGTAGCCCGTGAGGTGCAGCACGGAGTAGATCAACATCGACCCGTGTCCTGCGCTGAGCAGGAAGCGGTCACGGTCCGGCCAGGTGGGGTCCGCCGGGTCGTGGCTCATGATGCGACGGAAGAGGACGTACGCCGCGGGAGCCATCGCCATCGGCAGCCCGGGGTGTCCGGAGTTGGCCTTCTGGACTGCATCCATTGACAGAGTGCGAATCGTGTCGACGCAGAGCTGATCGGTCTCGGAAGTCATGGCCCCGTAGTATCGCGCCGAGGGTGCCCGCACGCGTTCTCGACGTGTCACCGGCGCGCTGCACCCTGGCGCGACGGGTCAATTCTCGGAAGGAGCCTCCATGCAGCGCAGGATCCTCGGCCTCGCCGCGCTCTCGTCACTTGCCCTCGGCGTCCCGGTCGCGGGCGCCCAGGGCGTCCGCGGGGTCGTCTTCGGTGGAACCTCGGCCCAGGATTATCCGGTCGTCATCGAGCTCAGCAAGACGGGTCGCAAGGTCGTCAGGGCCAGCACCGTCCTGGACCTCGAGTGCCTCGTGCCGCCCGACACGACGCTTCCCGACCGCTTTCGCGGCCTGCCGATCAGCAAGGCGGGGAGGTTCGCCCTGACGACGGCCCCGACGCGCGTTCCCGCCAACCCCGAGACCGGAGCCCCGGCGCTCGACGTGTCGGGCTCGATCAAGGGGCGGGTCAACAAGGCGCGCACGCAGATCAAGGGCACGTGGCAGCTGAAGGTCGTCGCCTACAGCCCCGCCGACCCGACCAACGCGACCGTGCTGGACTCCTGCGACTCGGGTCTCGTGGCCTACACCGTCAAGCAGTAGCGGTCGTCAGCCGGCCCGGGCCAGCGCCGTCCTGGTCTCCGCGAGGCTGCGGCGCAGCAGGTCGAGAAGCGCCGGGGCGGCGGCCAGGCGATCGTTGCGGGCGGTCATCTCAAGCTCGCACGCGAGTTGCGACACGCGTGCTGCGCCGATGGTGGCGCTGGACCCCTTGAGCTGGTGCGCGGTCTTGGCGACGGCGATCGTCTCGCGGCGGGCGATCGCGCCGCCGAGCTGCGACACCTGCGCGGCGGCCTGGTCGAAGTACATGGAGTGCAGCTCGGTCAGGCCTTCGCCGTCGAAGCCCAGCTCGGCGATCACCTCCTCGTCGAGGAGCGCCGAGCGGCCGGCTGCACCCCTGGCGCCACCCGCGACGGGGGACGCGGCAGTCGGCGCGGGAGCCGGCGCATCGGTGATCCAGCGCTTCAGCGCGTCCATCAGCATGCGGTTTCGCAGCGGCTTGGTGAGGTAGTCGTCCATCCCGGCGGCGAGGCAGCGCTCGCGTTCGCCTCGCATCGAGTTGGCGGTCATGGCGATGACCGGCGTGTGGTCCCCGTCCTGCTCGCTGCCGCGAATCACCTTCGTCGTCTCATAGCCGTCGAGCTCGGGCATCTGGCAGTCCATCAGCACTGCCGCGTAGTCGCGCTCGGACAGCGCCACCAGCGCCTCGCGGCCGTTTTCTGCGACGCGCACCCGGAAGCCGCATTTCTGCAGCATGCGGACTGCCACCACCTGGTTGACGGGTGTGTCCTCGACCACCAGGATCTCGGGGCTCGCGTCGGTCGGCGTGGCGCCGGCGACGGGGCTCTGCGGCGTCTGGATGCGCCGATCGGGCCGAGGCGCGCGAGCGACGAGCGCCAGGAGCTCTTCGTGCAATCGTGATTGGCGCACCGGCTTGGTGAGCAGTCCGTCGAACAGGTCCGGGTCATCGAAGGCCTCGGGCCGGCCGGCCGTCGCGCTGAGCAGGACCAGCCGCGTGGCGCACAGTGCGGGCTGAGCGCGAATCGCGCAGGCCAACTCGTAGCCGTCGGCGCCGGGCATGTTGCGGTCCAGCAGGGCAAGCGCATAGGGCAGGCCGGCGCCGGCGGCCGACTCCATGAGCTCGAGGGCCTCGCAAGCTGTCGCAGCCACCCCGCAGCTCATCTGCCACGCGCCGAGCTGGCGTTCGAGCGATTCGCGGCTGGCGGCGTTGTCGTCGACCACGAGAACCCTGAGGCCGGCCAACTGGCAGTCCTCGAAAGGCGCGACTTCGCCGGCAGCGGGGCGCGCGAGCGGGACCTGAAACCAGAAGCTCGACCCCTTCCCCGGCTCGCTCTGCGCCCCGACCGTGCCGCCCATCAGCTCGATCAGCTGCCTGGAGATCGCCAGGCCCAGACCGGTGCCCCCGAATCTGCGGGTCGTCGAGCCGTCGGCTTGTGAGAAGGGCTGAAACAACTGCTCGAGCTCCTCGGTCTCGATGCCGATCCCGGTGTCCGACACCTCGACGCGCAGCACGGCGCAGCCGTCGCGTCCCGGCGCCGAGCTCGCGCGTAGGACGATCTCGCCCTCGGCGGTGAACTTCACGGCGTTCGAGACGAGGTTCGTGATCACCTGACGCAGCCGTGCACCGTCGCCGTGGACAAGCTCCGGCAGCTCGGCGTCGATCACAGCCACGAGCTCCACGCCCTTGCGGTGCGCGTGCTTGGCCTGCATTGCGCAGGCCTTCTCGATCGCGTCACGGAGGTCGAAGTCGGTGGGATCGAGCTCGAGCTTGCCGGCCTCGATCTTCGAGAAGTCGAGGATGTCGTCGATGACCTCCAGCAGCGCGTCCCCCGAGGCGCAGATCATCTCGGCGTACTCGCGCTGCTCGTCGTCGAGCTTCGTATCCAGGAGCAGCTCGCCGATCCCGATCACGCCGTTCATCGGCGTCCTGATCTCATGGCTGACGTTGGCCACGAACATCGACTTCATCCTGCTCGCCTCGAGCGCCTGATCGCGCGCAAGCGCAAGCTCGCGCTGCGCGCGACGGCGCTCGGTGATGTCACGCATGAACGCGTTGAAGGAGTAGCCGTGCTCGCTCTCCACGGCGGAGATCGTCAGCTCGACCGCGAACTCGTGACCGTCGCGATGCAGGGCCGACAGCTCGAGCAGGTTTCCGAGGATCCGGCTGTCGCCACCCGCCAGAAAGCGCTGCAGGCCGTGGCGGTGCGCCTCGCGCTGGCCGGCGGGAATGATCGTCTCGGCGAGATCGCGGCCCAGCGCCTCGCCGCGCGACCAGCCGAACATCGCCTCGGCCTGCGGATTCCAATCGGTGATCAGGCCACCGGCGTCGATCGCAACGAAGGCATCGTACGCCGTCTCGAGAATCTGATGTGTCTGACGCTCGCTCGCCGACAGGGCCGCCTCGACCCGCTTGCGGTCGGTGACGTCGCGCGCCGCGTAGTACATCAACTCCTCGTCGGACGACAGGATCGCGTTCCAATCCAGCCAGCGGTAGCTGCCGTCCTTGGCCTCGTAGCGGTTGAGGAAGTCGAACGTCACCTCGCCGTCGGCGAGCTTGCCGACCTCGCGGAGCGTCGCGGCGCGGTCGTCGGGGTGCACCATGTCGATGAACGGCCGCGCCATGAACTCCTCCTGGCTCCAGCCGAGGATGCGCTCGAGTGCCGGGTTGACGCTCGTGAAATGGCCGTCGAAGTCCGCGGTGACCGTCAGGTCGCGGGAGACCTCGAAGTAGCGCGCGGCCTTGGCGAGCTGCTCACGCTCGCGCGACCGTTCGGTGGTCTCCAGCGACACGCCGCACGTCGCGTACACGGCCCCGGAGTCGTCCAGGAGGGGAAACTTGAGCGAGTCATAGGTCAGGCGGCCGCGCGAGGGATCGTCGGAGAACTCCTCGATCTCGTGGGGGCCCTCCTGCGCGCGCAGGTCGTTCTCGCGCCACACCGGCGCGAGCAGCGGATCGAGCCAGCGATCGTCTCGGCCCAGGAGCACCTCGTCTGCGCGGGCGCCCTCGGCGGCGGCGCGCTCCGCGAGCGCGAACGTCTCCGCGAAGCGGGTGTTGTAGAGCAGGTAGCGGCCGTCGAGGTCCTTGACGTAGACGAGCGTCTTGTCGTTGTCGATCACGCTGCGCAGCAGCCCCTCGCGCTGACGCAGGGCACGCTCGGCGTCGCGCCGAGCATGCTCGGAGACGACTCGGTCCGTGACGTCCTGCAGCGTCCCCGACATCCGAACCGGCCTGCCGGCCGCGTCGTAGATCGCGTGGCGATGACCGTGGACCCAGCGGACGTCGCCGTCCGGGCGCACGAGGCGGTACTCGCTCTGGCTGACGCCGGTGTGCCTCGTGTCGTCGATCGTCTGCGCGGTGCGCGGACGGTCCTCCACGTGGACGAGCGCCATGAACGCGTCGAGGGTCGTCGGGTTCTCGCCCGCGACAAAGCCGGCGATCCTGCACAGCTGGTCAGACCACGTCACGGCATCGGAATCGAGGTCCCACTGCCAGGAGCCCAGTCCTCCGAGCGCCTGCGCATCGGCGAGCCGGCGCTCGCTGGTCAGCAACGCCTCCTCGGCGGCCTTGCGCGCGGAGATGTCCAGCACCTGGACGATGACGCAGCGCGGGGCCTGCTGCGCGTCGCGCAGCAGCGACGCCGACAACGAGACCCAGATCGAATGACCGTCGGCGTGCAGGTAGCGCTTCTCGGTCTCGTACACGGCGATCTCGCCCTCGCGCAGCCGCCGGGCGCCCTCGAGGTTGTGCTCGATGTCGTCCTGATGGGTGAGCTCGGCAAAGGCCACGCCCAGCAGCTGCTGCTCGGTGTAGCCCAGCAGCGCACACAGGGCTGGGTTGACATGCGTCCAGCGGCCACCCTCGAGCGTTGCCAGGCACATCCCGAAGGGCGCCTGCTCGAACGCGCCGCGAAACAACGTCTCGTCGTCGCTCATTCCGAACTGCCCGCTGTCGTCGCGCATCCGACTGCTATCGACCGATCGCGGCAATCCCGCGAGCACGCCGCCCGACGTCCGTCGCGCCTCGAGCGTGAACGAGGACGCGCTCAGCCGTCGGGCGGGCGCTGCACCTCGCGCAGCCCCGGCTCCGAGCGGGCGGCGCGCAGCTCGTAGTCGCGGCGGGCGACCTCGTCGGGGGCCGTGAACACGCGGTCGGCCTTCAGCGCGCGGGCAAGGGCGTCGCGCGCGGGGCGCGGCAGCAGGCCGGCGAAGGTCATCAGCGCGCTCATCCGGCGGGGCACGAAGACCTCGAAGCGCGGCGCGCGCAGCGTCCGCACGATCGCGTCCGCGACGTCC
>Ga0136640_10000756_pt1 | contig 12535 bp, 11 predicted proteins | sample AntDrymUQ8642106_2_FD_105498 | JGI IMG/M metagenome (GOLD analysis project Ga0136640, IMG submission 105498) | Polar desert sand microbial communities from Dry Valleys, Antarctica - metaG UQ864 (21.06) | ecosystem: Environmental > Terrestrial > Soil > Desert | place: Antarctica: Dry Valley...
GGCCCTCGACGCCGTGCTGGGAGCGTTCGGGGCCCCCGCTCATGCCGACGCGCTGTCCGACGAGCTGGCCGACGAGGCGCCCTCGGTTCCGGCCGACCTCGTCCGCACCACGCCGTTCTGTACCCATCCGGTGTTCTCGAGCCATCGGTCCGAGACGTCGATGCTGCGGTACCTGCGTCGCCTGTCGGACCGCGACATCGCCCTCGACCGGGCCATGATCCCCCTCGGTTCGTGCACCATGAAGCTCAACGCCGCGGCGGAGATGGAGCCCATCACCTGGCCCGGGTTCGCGGCCATGCACCCCTTCGCCCCGCTCGACCAGGCCGAGGGGTATCTAGCGCTCATCGACGACCTGGAGCGGGGGCTGGTGGCCATCACCGGCTACGCCGCGGTGTCGCTGCAACCCAACGCCGGCAGCCAGGGCGAGCTGGCTGGTCTCCTCGCCATCCGGGCCTATCACCGGGACCGCGGTGACGACGGTCGCGATCTGTGCCTGATCCCCTCGTCGGCCCACGGCACGAACGCGGCCAGCGCGGTGATGGCCGGCATGCGGGTCGCCGTGGTCGCCTGCGACGACGAGGGCAACGTCGATCTGGAGGACCTCCGCGCCCGCCTCGATGCCAACCGCGATGTGGTGGCGGCGCTGATGGTGACCTACCCCTCGACCCACGGCGTCTTCGAAGAGGGCATCGGCGACATCTGTGCTGCGGTCCACGATGCCGGCGGGCAGGTGTACCTCGACGGGGCCAACCTCAACGCCATGGTGGGCCTGGCCCGACCCGGCCGCTTCGGCGCCGACGTGAGCCACCTCAACCTGCACAAGACGTTCTGCATCCCCCACGGCGGCGGCGGTCCGGGTGTCGGCCCGGTGGCCGTGGGCGAACACCTGGCCCCGTACCTGCCGACCCATCCTCTCGTGCCGGAGTGCGGGCCGGCCGGGACGGGGCCGGGTCCGGTGTCAGGGGCCCCGTGGGGATCGGCCGGGATCTTGCCCATCCCATGGGCCTACGTCCGCATGATGGGCGGCGAGGGCCTGCGCCAGGCCACCCAGGTCGCCATACTCAACGCGAACTACGTGGCTCGGCGGCTGGCCGATCACTACCCCGTCCTGTACTCCGGGCGCAACGGTCTCGTCGCCCACGAGTGCATCGTCGACCTTCGGCCGCTCACCAGGGCCACCGGCATCGGTGTCGACGACGTGGCCAAGCGGCTCATCGACCACGGGTTCCACGCCCCCACCATGAGCTTCCCGGTGCCCGGCACGTTGATGATCGAGCCCACCGAGAGCGAGGACCGCAGCGAGCTCGACCGCTTCTGCGACGCCCTCATCGCCATCCGAGCCGAGATCGACGCCCAGCCGGGCCTGCTGCGGGGCGCGCCGTGGACCTCGGAGTCGGTGCTGGGAGACGCCTGGGACCACCCCTTCACCCGGGCCGAAGCCGCGTTCCCCGGCTCGGTGTCTCGGGCCGACAAGTACTGGCCACCGGTCCGCCGCATCGACGGCGGCTACGGCGACCGCAACCTGATGTGCTCCTGCCCCCCCATCGGCGACCTCGAGACCTGAACTCGAGTGGTCCAAGGCTGTCGCCCGTTCCCGGCACCGTAGGTCCGCCAGTGCGCTTGCTGCGAAGCCGAGTTCGGTCGGTGGAGCTCAGGTCCTGGTGACGAAGGGGGTCGGGACGACCGTCGCGGGGACCTCGGTGCCGCGGACGTCGATGACGACCTCGTCGCCCTCGCCGACGTCGGGGCCCAGGAATCCAAGGGCGATGCCGTGGCCGAGCACCGGCGAGAAGTTGCCGCTGGTGATCTCGCCGATCACCTCGCCGTCGCGACGGACCGTCTGGCCCTCTCGTGGCGGGCGGCGGCCCTCGACGGTCAGTCCGCGGAGCCGGCGGGCGACGCCCCGCTCCTTCTCGGCCTCCAGGGCGGCCCGTCCGATGAAGTTGCCCTTGTCCCAGCGGACGACCCATCCCAAGCCGGCCTGCAGGGGCGTGATGCCCGGGCCCAGCTCGTGGCCGTGGAGGGGCAGGCCGGCTTCGAGTCGCAACGTGTCGCGGGCCCCGAGCCCGGCCGGGGCGATGCCGGTGCCCACAACCGCCTCCCAGAACGCCGAGGCCGCCTCTGATGGCACCGCCACCTCTACGCCGTCCTCGCCGGTGTAGCCCGTGCCGGCGACCACCACTTCGACCCCGGACCACGAGAAGCGACCCACCTTGAAGCGTCCGACCGCCGCCGCATCCGGTGCGACCGTGGCCAGGCGGCGACGGGCTTCGGGCCCCTGGATGGCCAGCACGGCCCGGGACGCGGTGACGTCGGTCGCGCCCGAGCCGAGAGCGGTCGTCACCCGGTCGGTGTTGGACGCGTTGGGCATCACGTCGAAGCGCTCGTCGTCGACCCACCACACGATGATGTCGTCGAGCACCGACGCGTCGTCAGCGTCGAGCAGGTGGGTGTACTGGGCCCGGCCGGGCTCGATGCGACGCAGGTCGTTGGTGAAGGCCTGCTGCAGTCGGTCGAAGGAGTGAGGGCCGGTCACGCGGACGGTGCCCAGGTGGCTCACGTCGAACACGACCGCATCGCGTCGACAGGCCTGGTGCTCGGCAAGGGTGCCGTCGGAGTAGCTGACCGGCATCTGCCAGCCGGCGAAGGGCACCATCCGAGCGCCGAGGGCGCGGTGGACGGCATCGAGGGGCGATGTGCGGTCGGCCACGGCCGGCAACCTACCGGCCGCTCCCCCGCCGAAGATCCGACCTCGAGGTGCTCAGGGCCTGGTGACGACCCGCTGACCGTGGGCGTCGGTCGAAACGTCGGCGGCATCGACTTCGGCGGTCGGGTACAGCTCGTGGACCGCAGCCTCGACTTCACCCCGCAGGCCGTCGAGGGCGACCAGGTTGAGGTTGAGGACCCCCTGGCCGTGCAAGCCGTTGACGACCTCGATCATCTCGGCGTCGTCGCGCACCAGCACGGCGGAGGATCCTGCGATGACCAGGCGGGCCGAGGCGACCTCCTCGCCCAGGTTGGTGCGCAGGTAGGAGAAGGCGTCGCGCACAGACTCGAGCTTGATTCCGGAGTCGAGCATGGTCTTGATGAGCTTCAACTCGAGCAGGTCCCGGTAGGAGTAGCGCCGGCGCGACCCGCTGCCCTTGGCGTCGGCCAGGGTAGGCCGCACCAGGTCGGTCCGGGCCCAGTAGTCGAGCTGGCGATAGGTGATGCCCACGATCTCGGCCGCTGCCTTGCCGCTGAAGCCGTCCATGTCGTGGTGGTGCCCCTTTCGCGGCCGACGCCGGATCACAGCCCCGTAGTTACGCGGTTGTGGGCCGCTCAACCTACGGCGGAGGTCGAGCCCCGTCAACCGTCAGCGGTCACCCGAGGCGGAACGGCTCCACGAAAGCCAAGGGACGCCCGTGGGGTCCCTCCTTGGGCGTTGGCTAGGAGGCGAAGTCGTCGGGGGTGACGTTGTCGATGAACTCCCGGAACTGCTCGACCACCTCGGCCTCCTCCTCCGGCTCGCCGTCGCCCTCCTCCTCGGCTTCGAACGCGGCCTCGTCGAGCACCTGCTCCGCCGCGTAGATCGGCTTGCCGACCCGCACGGCCAGAGCGATGGCGTCCGACGGTCGGCTCGACACCCGGTGCACACCGTCGGCGGCGTGGAGCTCGATCTCGGCGTAGAAGGTGCGGTCGCGCAGCTCGGTGACGGTGACCGACTCGACGCTCACGCCGAGGTCGTCGAGCACGTCGCGCAGCAGGTCGTGGGTCATGGGCCGAGGGGTGACGACCTCCTCGAGGGCGAAGGCGATGGCCGTTGCCTCGGGTCCGCCGATGAAGATGGGCAGCACCCGGCGAGAGCCCGAGCGCTCGCGCAGCAAGGCGATCGGGGTGTTCGACGGGAGCTCGACCCGCACTCCCACGAGATCCATCTCGACCACACGAGCACCCTACCGCCGGGCCCGAACGCCAACCCGGCGCTCGGAGCGATGTGACGGCTAGTCGAGTTGGTTGCCGAGGGCAGCCCGCAGAAGGGCGGCGCGCAGGCCCTGGCCCAACCCGGCCAGCTCGGCCACGGTGGTCTGAGCCAGGTGGCGGGCCTCGGCGTCGCGCTGGTGGGCCCGGGGTCGGACGAGCTGGGTGAGCAGGTCAGCCTCGCGCTCTGCCGCTGACTTGAACATGCGCAGGTGGCGGGCCTCGATGCCGTGGGCCAGGAACCCGGCCGACTTCTGGGCGATGACGAGGTCCTCGCCGTCGTAGTAGCGCTCGGTGCCGGCGTCGTGGCCGCGCAGGAGGCCGTAGTCCTCCAGCGAGGCGAGCTGGCCGGCGGTGAGGCCGCTGGCGGCCAGGATCTCGTCGACTGTGAGGCTGACCGTCGTGGGATCTCCGGCCAGGGGGTCGGGACCGTCGCCGAAGGAGATGCCGCGTCCGCCCCGACCACGATCGGCCTTGGCCCGGGCTGCGTCGGCCATCCAGATGGGCAGCGACGCCGCGTCGCCCTCGGGGGAAGGATCGGGGGCGCCGGTCCGAGCTGACGAGGCTGCGGGGAGCGCGTGCGACAGCGCCGGAGGTGCCGGTTCGACGCGAGCGGGATCATCGGGGCGACCCTCGTTGCCCCCGTCGTCGGGCGGGGCTGCCGGCGGCACGGCCGCAGCAGCTCCGTTGCCGGCGGAATCGGGGGCCGGCAGCTCGGTGTCGGAGCCCTCATCGAGGCGCTCCTTGATCACCTTCAGGGGCAGGAAGCTGTCGCGCTGCTCGGTCAGGATCCAGCGCAGACGCCGTACGTCGGTCTCGTAGAACTTCCGATAGCCCGACGGCGTGCGCTCGGGGTCGAGCAGGCCCTGGCTTTCGAGGAACCGGATCTTGGAGATGGTGACGTCGGGAAACTCGTCCTGCAGCAGGCTCAGGACCTCACCGATCGACAGGTGGGCGCGCTCTCCCACCATCACCGGAGGCCGATCTCCCGGCGTCGGACCGTCACGGCTCGGTGGGCGCCGGCCCGGCGACGTAGACGAGCTTGAACTTGCCGACCTGAACGGTGTCGCCGTCGGCAAGCTCGCCCTGCTCGATGCGCTCGCGGTTGAGGTACGTGCCGTTCAGCGACCCGACATCGGACACGGTGAGGCGGACACCGTCGCGGCGGACCTCGGCGTGGCGACGAGACACGGTTATGTCGTCGAGGAAGATGTCGCTGTCGGGGTGACGCCCGGCGGTGATCACCTCCTTGTCGACCGCGAAGGTCGACCCGGCGTTGGGCCCGGCCCGCACCACCAGCACGCCCAAAGGGGGCACGTCTTCGAGGTCGAGGCTGACCTCGTCGGGCTCGCCGCTGGGGCTCTCGATCTGGAGCTGGATCGTCGCGCTGTCGGCGTCCTCGCGCTCCATCGGGGCGCCGCACGACGAGCAGAAGTTGGCGTCAGGGGCGTTGTGATGCCCGCAGCGGTCGCAGTCGACGTCGGCCACCTCTACTCCTCGATCAGCTTGCGATAGCCGGCTGCGTCGAGGAGCGAGTCGAGCTGGGTCTCCTCGGTGACCTCCAGGGTGCAGATCCAGCCTTCGCCGTAGGGGTCCTCGTTGATCCGCTGGGGAGCATCGCCCAGCTCGACGTTGACGTCGAGGACCGCTCCGCTGACTGGGGCGTAGATCTCCGACACCGACTTGGTCGACTCCACCTCGCTGACCGTGGCCCCGGCGTCGACGATGCTGCCGGTCTCGGGGACCTGGACGAACACGACATCGCCGAGGGCGTCCTGGGCGTAGTCGGTGATCCCGATTCGCACCGTTCCGCCCTCCACCCGCACCCATTCGTGGTCCTGCGTGTAGCGGAGGTCCTCGGGGAGGTTCATGGGTGGCAAACGTACCGCAACTACAGCCTCGACCTCTCGGGAAGCCTCAGGGTGGGTCGAGCAGGTCCGGTGCCACCTCAGCGGAGGAGTTGACGGAGCCGGCGACCGTACTCCTGGGCCCGCGACCGGGCTGCGGCGTCGGTCGCAGCCTCGGCCCAGACGTGGGTCAGGGGCTCGATGGGATCCGGGAGGGCCAGGGCCCAGCCGTCGTCGTGGAGGACCTTGACCCCGTCGACGAGGACGAGGCGCGCCGGGTCGAGCCGCTCGACCAGAGATCGCATGGCCAGGCCCTTCTGCTCCCATGGGGTCACGACCGTCTCGTGGGCGATGTGGGGTCGGGGCAGGTCGTCGACGACGCTCGACAGGCGCTGGTCGTGCCGGGCGAGGAGCTCGAGCAGCTTGACCAGCGCCGCCGCCGCGTCGAAGGCGGGCAGGAACCCGGGCACGATGAACCCGCCGTCGGAGCTGGCCGCGAACCCCACTCCGGGGCGGTCGGCGGCGGCCATGAGCGCGGCCGACGACGTCTTGGCCTGCACGATGGTGACACCGGTGCCCTCGACCATCCGGCTGATCTGGGCTGTGGCGTTGACCGGCACGACGATGGTGTCGCCGTCGATGTGGTGGGCGACGAGGCGCACCATGGTCAGGAGGGCCTGGGTGTCCGACAGCACCCGTCCCTCGTCGTCGATGAGGGTGAGACGCTCGCCGTCGGGGTCGAGCACGGCACCGACGTGGGCCCCGGCCGCTCGCACCAGCGACGCCGCCTGCTGGGCGTGGCGAGCACGGTCGAAGGCCATGGCCCCGGCTGTCGAGGCGTAGGGGTTCACGGCCAAGACGTCGGAACCGAGCTGGGCCAGCACCGTCGGCATGGTGAAGGAGGTGGAGCCGAACCCGTAGTCGGTGACGACCTTGAACCCGGCCTCGCGCACCAGGTCGAGGTCGACGGTTTCACCGAGCGCCGTCGTGTACTGCTCGAGGGCGTGGGCCGGGAAGTCGATGTCGCCGATCTCCGACGCCGGCACCCGCCGGAAGTCCTCCCGGGAGAACTGGCGCTCGATCTTGCGCTGGGCCGACTCGGAGATGTCGAGGCCCGACCCGTCGACGAACCGCAACGAGATGGAGTCGGGGTCGGCGCCGTCGAGGCGCACCGTCACTCCGCCGGCCACGACCGGTCGCCTCACCGCGAACCGGGTCACGGGCATGGACGCGACCTCGAGGTCCGAGACGTTCACCCCCGCCGAGTTGAGCCCGGCCATGACCGCCCGCTTGAGCATCCGGGCGGCCCGGCTGGAGTCGCGCGACGTGACGACGGTGCTGCCCTTGGGCAGGGTCGTGGCCCACGCCATGGCGATCCGCGCCGCCAGCTCGGGAGTCATGTCGACGTTGGCCAGGCCCGAGACCCGTGAGGAACTGAAGACGCTGCGGGCGCCCCGCGACTCCCAGATGATGGAGGAGTTGACCGTGGCCCCGGCCTCGATCGTCTTGAACGGGTACACCTTGACCCCTGCGCCGACGACTGCCGCTTCGCCCACGAAGCACTCGTCGCCGAGCACCGAGCCCTCGTCGCAGCGGGCGCCCCGGCGCACCTCGCTCGACCGACCGATCACCGCGCCCCGCAGCCGCGTGCCCTCCCCGAGGTACACGTTCTCGTGGACGACCGAGCGCTCGATTACGGCGTCGGCGCGGACGCGGGAGTTGCGGCCGAGCACGGCGTAGGGCCCGATCCGGGCGCTGGCGCCGACCCGGCAGCCGGGGCCGATGATCGCGCTGCCCACGATCTCGGCGCTGGGGTCGACCTCGGCCCCCTCCCCCAGCCACACGCCGTCGCGCAGGCTGAAGCCGGGGACGTCGAGGGCCACCGTGCCGTCGAGCACGTGGCGGTGGGCTCGGACGTAGGCCTCGAGGTTGCCCACGTCCTCCCAGTAGCCCTCGGCGACGGCACCGAAGAGCGGGGCCCCGTCGGCCAGCAGCTTCGGGAACACCTCGCTCGAGAAGTCGACGGGTCGGTCCGAGGCGATGTGGTCGAAGATCTCGGGTTCGAGCACGAAGATGCCCGCGTTGACCGTGTCGCTGAACACCTGGCCCCAGGTGGGCTTCTCGAGGAACCGCTCGATCGAGCCGTCCTCTCGGGTGATGACGATGCCGAACTCGAGGGGATCCTCGACGGAGTACAGGCCGATCGTGGCCAGCGCCTTGTTCTCCTCGTGGGTGGCCACGATGGCGCTCAGGTCGATGTCGGTGACCACGTCGCCGGAGATGACGAGGAACCGGTCGTCGAGCACCTCGCGGGCGTTGCGCACCGACCCGGCGGTGCCGAGGGGCTGCTCCTCGGTGGCGTAGACCATCTCCACGCCGAAGTCCGACCCGTCGTCGAAGTAGGTGCGGATCTGGTTGGCCAGGAACGCGACCGTCACGACGATCTCGGTGAAGCCGTGGCTCCTCAGCAGCCCGACGATGTGCTCCATCATCGGCCGGTTGGCCAGCGGGAGCATGGGCTTGGGCGTGTGGGAGGTGAGTGGCCGGAGGCGCGAGCCCTCGCCGCCGGCCATGATGACGGCCTTCACCGGGTCGAACCTACCGGGCGCTGCCAGCCGCTCCCGAAGGCGTGGCCGGTGCGGCCTCTCGCTCGGCCCGGCCCTCGCGGAGCGCCTTCAGCCCGAGCGGCACGTACAGGGCCAGGGCCACGTAGGAGAACACGAGCCCTGGTGCGGTGGTGGCCCATGCCAGCCACTCGGCCTGCTCCCGCCAGAACAGCTTGCCGTGGGAGGCCAGGAACATGGGGAAGGCCCACATGAGGCCGAACGTGCCCGCCTTGCCCCACCAGGTGACGTCGATGCGGCGGGCTCCGGCCGCAGCCAGCCCAAGGGTGGCGACGGTGACGACCACCTCGCGGCCGAGCACCAGCCAAGCCACCCAGAGCGGCACGCTGCCGTCGACGATGATGGCGACGCCAGCGACGAAGAACAGCAGGCGATCGGCGACCGGGTCGAACACCTTGCCCACCGTCGACACCTGGTGCCAGCGCCGGGCGATGTAGCCGTCGATCCAATCGGTCGCCCCCAGCGCGCCGAGCAGGCTGGCTGCCCACACCCGGTCGTCGCGGCCGAACAGCAGCCACAGGAACACCGGCAGGCACGACAGCCGCACCAGGGTGATGAGGTTGGGCAGGGTGAGGATCCGGTCCTCACCCTCGACGGGCACCCCGTCGGCGGCCAGCCGCTCGGCCAGCGGCTCAGGCGTGGCGGCCGTGGTCACGATCAGAGTGTACGTCGCAGAGTGCTTGGGGCTTAGGGCTCAGCGGCTGGCGCCGCCGGTGACAGATGCCGCGCTGGTCCGCTCTTGGCTCGCTGCGCTCGCGGGCCGCTGGGGCCCCTGGGACGACCCGTCGGTCCCCAGCCGCGGGCGCGTGCGACCATGGGCAGAGAAGCGGCCCGGACGAACTCGGAGCCCTGGAGCTGACTGCGCTGGTCGACGCCCTCGGCCCAGGAGCGAGGACGGACACGAGCACATGGCCAACGTCGCCGAGACCATCGTGACCGGGCTGGCCGAGCTGGGGGTGAGGACGGTGTGGGGGGTGGTCGGCGACGCCCTCAACCCGGTCACCGACGCCATCCGCCGCGACGAGCGGATCGCCTGGGTCGGGGTGCGCCACGAGGAGGTCGGGGCGTTCGCGGCGGGAGCCCAGGCCCAGGTGTCGGGCACCATCGGGGTGTGCATGGGCACCGTGGGCCCAGGGTCGATACACCTCCTGAACGGGCTCTACGACGCCGCCAAGTCCAAGGCGCCGGTGCTTGCCCTCTGCGGTCAGGTGCCGCTCGCCGAGATCGGCAGCGACTACTTCCAGGAGGTGGACAACGACGCCCTGTTCGCCGACGTGGCTGCCTTTCGGGCCACGATCAGCTCGGCGGTGCAGATGCCTCGGCTGCTCGAGCAGGCGGTCAACGCCGCCTACGCCGCGCCTGGGGTCGCGATCCTGTCGCTGCCCGGCGACGTAGGTGAGCTCGACGTGCCCGGCGACCCCCGCCCGCTGCGCGTGCTCCGGCGGCCAACGCTCGTCGCCGACGACGAGGTGCTCACGGCGGCGGTCCAGATGATCGACCAGGCGTCGACGGTGACGATCCTCGCTGGACGCGGCGCCATCGGCGATCGCCAGGCGCTCCTCGCCCTCGCCGACCGGCTCGCCGCGCCGATCGTCCTCACCCTCAAGGCCAAGGAGGGCCTCGAGCACGACAACCCCTTCGAGATCGGCCAGAGCGGCCTCATCGGCAACCCGGCGACCAAGCTCGCCCTGGACGCGGGGGAGGTGCTGCTCATGCTGGGCACCGACTTCCCGTACCCGGACTGGTTGCCGGCCGCGGCGACGACCATCCAGGTGGATCGCGACGGCGCCCACATCGGCCGCCGCACCCCCGTCGATCTCGCGGTGGTGGCCGACGCCGGGCCGACCATGTCGGCCCTGCGCGACCGGGTGCAGGTCAAGAGCGATCGGAGCCACCTGGACGCGGCCCGGGAGCGCTACGAACGCTGGACCGCGGACCAGCAGGCGCTCGTCGATCCGGACGGATCGAAGGCGTCTCGTACCGGACGCCTCCTGGCGAAGGTGCGCACGGTCGCTGAGAACCCCAGCTCGAAGATCCGGCCCGAGGCCGTCGCCGCCGTGATCGACGAGGTGGCCGGGCCCGACACCGTGTTCACCGCCGACACCGGCATGTCGGTCGTGTGGCTGTCGCGCTTCGTGCGGTTGAGCGGGACGCGCCGGCTCATCGGCTCGTTCAACCTCGGATCCATGGCCAACGCCATGCCCCAGGCGTTGGGCATCCAAGCCCTCGACCGGAGCCGGGAGGTCGTCGCCTTCTGCGGCGACGGCGGCCTCACCATGCTGCTCGGCGACCTGCTGACCGCGGTGAGCGAGGATCTGGCGGTGCGGCTCGTCGTGTTCGACAACAGTCGGCTCGGCATGGTCAAGCTCGAGCAGGAACAGGTCGGCCTGCCGGAGTACGGAACCACGCTGGCCAACCCCGACCTGGCCGCAGTGGCCCGGGCCATGGGGTTCAAGGCATGGCGGGTCACCGATGTCGACGAGCTGGAACCGACCATCCGGGAGGCCTTCGCGGCCGAGGGACCGGTGCTCGTGGACGTGGTCACCAACCCCGACGAGGTCGCCTTGCCGCCCGACACGTCGGTCCACCAGGCGTGGGGCTTCGCCGTGGCCAAGGTGAAGGAGACCATCGTGAGCCACGGCGCCTGAGCGATCCCATCCCTAGAGCCAGTCCGTGTCGGCGCAGTCGGCATCGTTAGCGTGGCCGGGGTGGAGACGACGGTCGTGGTGGTCTCCGACAGTCACCTGTCGGCTTTGACGCCCGACGCGCTGGTCAACTGGGACGTGGTCGTCGGCTACATCGACGATTTCCGCATCCTCGACTTCGATGACCGTCGTCACGTGTGGGCGCCCACGACCTGGGCCGTCCTGCCCGACTCCGTCCAGCGGGCCATCGGTGCCAAGCGCTGCGGCGTCGTGTCCTTGTCGCTGCCGGTGTCTGGGCATGCCGACATCTCTCTCGTCGAACCACCGGGCATCTCCCAGCTGACGGTGACCCGCGAGGTGCCCAACCCGTACTCCGACTGAGCCCGATCGTCGGTCGGCCAACACTGGCAGCGTGGGCCCGCCGCCACCGGCGCCCTGACCGACTGATCGCACTTGGCACCTACGCTCGCCTTCATGCCCACGCTGTTCACGCGCATCATCGACGGCGAGATCCCCGGCCGCTTCGTCTGGCGCGACGAGCGCTGCGTGGCCTTCCTCACCATCGCCCCCCTCGCGCCCGGCCACGTCCTGGTCGTGCCCATCGAGGAGGTCGACCACTGGATCGACCTCGAGCTCGACCTGCTGGCCCACGTGATGGACGTGGCCCGTACCGTCGCCCGGGCCCAGCAGGAGGTGTTCCAGCCGACCAAGGTCGGCGTCATCGTGGCCGGTGAGGAGGTACCGCACGCCCACGTCCACCTCGTGCCCTTCACGAGCATCGACCAGCTCAACTTCGCCAACACCATCCAGGACCCCGACCCCGCCGCCCTCGACCGGGCCGCCGAGCAGATCCGCACCGCGCTCCGCCGCTCGGGCGCGGCAGGGAGCGACTGAACCCGGTCCCGCTAACCGTCGGGTCGGATGAGGACGATGATGCCGGCCGCTCGGTACTCCACGGCGTAGGACTGGCGGACGAGGAGGATGACGGCCTCCTCGCGTGAACGCTCGTCCCACAGGTCACCGCCGTCGTCGCCGACCGCGGTGGTGTCGAGCACTACAGCGGAGGTCGCCGGTGTCCACCCGCGCTCGGGTGGGCCGGTCGTGGTCACCTCCACCCGGCTGCGCTCGGCAAAGAGTGGGGTGAGCTGCGGTGAGACCGTCACCGGATCGGTCCCATGGAGGTCGTCGAGCACTTCGACGGCCTCCATCCGAGCCCCGTCGGCGTCGTCCTGGCTGCCCCAGCTCCACGGCTGGTTGAACGGGGACGTTGGGGCGACCTGAACGAAGATGGTCACGGTGGCCAAGACCATGGCGGCCACGATGCGGTGGTCGACGCGGATGCGGGTGACGCTGCGCTGCCCGATCCGGGCCAGGGCCACGATGGCGGCATATGTGAGCGGCACGACGGCCAGCAGGAGGACCGGAGGCAGCTGGCTGTCTCCTGGACTCGGACCCACCA
>Ga0136640_10000757_pt1 | contig 12529 bp, 10 predicted proteins | sample AntDrymUQ8642106_2_FD_105498 | JGI IMG/M metagenome (GOLD analysis project Ga0136640, IMG submission 105498) | Polar desert sand microbial communities from Dry Valleys, Antarctica - metaG UQ864 (21.06) | ecosystem: Environmental > Terrestrial > Soil > Desert | place: Antarctica: Dry Valley...
CGAGCAGCGCTATTGGATCGCCCAGCAGGTCTCCGACGAGCAGTTAAACGGGGAAGCGACGGCGCTCGCCCTCGAGATGGACATGGCCGAAGCCCGGCGACGCCTGGATCGCCGCGAGGCGCGCGGCGCGATGCGGCGGACCGCGGCTCCCCTGCCCGTGCCGCATGCCGAGCACGCGGCCAATCGAGCGACGGTGCCGATCAACATTCGCCTGCGCGCCGACGACCACGCGCGCTTGACGCGCGCGGCAGACGCCGCCGGGCTGCGGCCTACGACGCTGGCGCGGGCGCTTGTCCTCAACGGCGCGGCGCAGATTCTGCACGACGCCGCTACTTGATCTGGGGGCCGTAGCCCCACTTCGGCATCGCCGAGCGGGCGCCGACCGCGACGGCGCGCTCGGTGTCGGCGCTGCGCAGCGTCGTCGGGTACGGCGGGCGCTTCCAGGGGTGCCAGCCGACCGTGCCGTAGTGCGCGCGCAGAAACGCCGTCAGGTCGCCGCGATGCTCAGGACAGGCATAGCGCGTCGGCCCGTACAGCCCCTTGCCGTGCCACACGAGCCAGCGCTCGGGCAGGGCGTCGAGGTACGCGCCCCACGAGACCTCGGCGATCGTCTTCTCCAGGCTCAGCTGCGTCAGCGGATCGGGTTTGCGATCGCAGTACTGACAGCGGAAGAGGAGACGAACCGACATGCCGGTCCAGTCAGACTACCCCCAGTTGGGGCTGCGTCAAGCGCGACGGCGCTCAGAAACCGCCGGTGATGCCCCTGCGCGTGGCGACCCGCCAGGCGTGCTCGGTGTCGCCCGTCGCAAGGCTCGAGGGATACGGCGGTCGCTTCCAGGGATGAAAGCCGATCGTGCCGTAGTGCTCGCGCAGGTAGGCGACGAGATCGCCGCGGTGCTCGTCGCAGGCGTAGCGCGTCGGACCGTAGAGACCCTTGCCGTGCCAGACGAGCCAGCGCCCCGGCAGCGCGTTCTGGTACGCGCCCCAGGTGCACTCGCGAATCGTCTCCTGCAGGTGCATCTGCGTCAGCGGATCGGGCTGAGCTGAGCAGAACTGGCAGCGAAAGATGTAGCGCACCGACATCTCGCTTCGGCACCCTAGCGCTCACCGGAAGGGCTGCCACCTAGGTGTTCCACACACCGTGTGCAGTGGGCGCCGACGACTCTGGCCGCCTCCGCGTCAACGGACGAATACGCTCGCGGTCATGGCCGGCGACGAACGCGGTCCCTTGCGCATCGGGGTGCTCGCCTCGGGCACGGGGACCAACCTGCAGGCGCTGCTGGACAGCGTGCACGGCGACGAGGCGCTGATCGTCGGCTTGGCGACCGACCGCGCCGACGCGCCCGCGCTGCAGCGCGCCCGGGCGGCGGGCGTGCAGACCGGCGTCTTCGTGCTGGGCGAGCACGCAGACCGCCCCGCGCGCGATACGGCGATCGCCGGCTGGATGGCCGAACGCGGCGCCGAGCTGATCGTGCTGGCGGGCTACATGGCGCTGCTCACGAGCCCGCTTCTGCGTCACTTCGAGGGCGCCGTCGTCAACGTCCACCCCTCGCTGCTGCCGGCCTTTCCGGGCGTTCGCGCGATCGAGCAGGCGCTCGACTACGGCGTCAAGGTCATCGGCGTGACGGTGCACTTCGTCGAGGACGACGGCGGCGTCGACACCGGCCCGGTGATCCTTCAGCGCGCGATCGAGCTGGCGGGCGCAGACGACGCCGACGAGGTCCACGAGCTGCTGCGCCCGGTCGAGCACGAGCTGCTGCCCGAGGCCGTGCGCCTGATCGCTCGCGGCGCCGTGACACGCGATCCGCGCAACCCGCGCCGCATGATCATCCGGGCGTAGGCGGCGCGGCCCGCCGGCGGCGGCTGCTGGGCGCAGCCGGCAGCTGCGAGGACGGGCAGAAGTCGGCCAGCACGCAGTCCTCGCAGCGCGGCTTGCGGGCCACGCAGACGCGCCGGCCGTGCAGGATCAGGCGGCAGGAGAACAGGCCGCGCTCGGCGGCGGGAAGCATCGGGCCGAGCTCGCGCTCGACCTTCACCGGATCCTCGAGCGCGGTCAGCCCGAGGCGCTTTGACAGGCGCAGCACGTGCGTGTCGACGGGCAGCCCCGGCTTGGCGAACGCGACGCTCAGCACGACGTTGGCCGTCTTGCGCCCGACGCCGGGCAGGCTCACGAGGTCGGCCATGCGGTCGGGCACCTCGCCGCCGAAGCGCTCGACGACGGCCCGCGCCATGCCCATCAGGCTGCGCGACTTCGCATTGAAGAATCCGGTCGAGCGGATCAGCTCCTGCAGCTCGGCCTCGTCCGCGCCGGCGAGGGCGGGGGGATCGGGGTAGCGCGCCATCAGCCTCGGCATGACCGAGTTGATCATCTTGTCGGTGCTCTGGGCCGACAGGATCGTCGCGACGAGCAGCTCGTAGGCGTTGCGGTGGTCGAGCTCGCAGAGCTCGGCGGCCGTGCCGGGGTACTCGCCGCCCAGCCGCGCGTGCGCCTCGCGTGCACGGCCGGCGGCTGTTCGAGGTCGTTTCATCGCGAGCGTGATCCTACGACCGGCCATGCGTCCAGTGCCGCTTTACGCCGTGACGCCCGCACGCCATGATGGCGCCGTGGTCTCGGGACGGGGCGGACGGGCGATCTCGCATGCGCTGACGTGCTGCGTGCTGCTGGCCGCGTTCGCGGTCCCGGCGCGGGCGGTCGTCCGCGCCGGCAGCGGCGGCAGCGACCGCATCGGCGGCAGCAACTCGCGCGACCTGCTGCGCGGCGGCCACGGCTCCGACCGGCTCAGCGGCCGCGCCGGCCACGACGTGCTGCTCGGCGACTTCGGCAACGACAAGCTCTTCGGCGAGGGCGGAAACGACCGCCTGCAGGGCGACTCGGGCAACGACAGGCTCATCGGCGGGCCGGGCATCGACCAGCTCGACGGCGGCACGGGCAACGACAAGGTCGACGGCGGGCCAGACGACGACCGCATGGACGGCGGCGACGGCGACGACACGCTGCTCGGCGGCGACGGCAACGACTTCATCCTCGAGAAGGGCTTTGGCAACGACGTGCTCGTCGACGGCGGCCCGGGCGACGACTACATCCACACCAACCGCGGCAGCGACCGCGCGATCTTCGGCCGCGACGGCGCCGACATCCTCATCGGCGGCAACGGCGCCGACGCGCTCAACGGCGGCGGCGGCACCGACGTGCTCGAGGGCGGCCAGGGCAACGACGTGCTCGACGGCGAGGGCGAGGACGACACGATCATCGCCGGCGGCGGCTCCAACACGATTCGCGGCGGGGCGGGCAACGACACGATCTGGAGCGGCTTGCACCCCGGCGACATCGACTGCGGCGACGGCATCGACACGGTCTACGGCGAGTACGTCACGCTTGCGCTGCTCGAGCGCGGAGTGCCGCGGCTCGTCCAGGACCTGCGCGAGCGCGAGCCTTGGGTCTTCGCCAACTGCGAGGTGCTGATCCCGGTCGGCGTGCGCGACCTCGGCCTCGGCCCGCACCGGCTGAACCCGCAGTTCCTCGATCCGCGCAAGGAGGAGGGCACGGCCAGCAACTCCGGGCTGCGCCAGGCCGGGCCTCCCGGCGCCGGAGCGATCGCGCTCGTCGACAACACCAACTCCGACCAGCCCGCTCCGCGCTTCGGCCTGGCGACCTCCGGCAACGACTCGCTGAGCGTGCGCAATCCCCGCTCGCTGGACCCCGACGGCGGGCTCTACGGCCTCAGCGGCAACGATCGCCTGGAGGGCGACAGCGGCGCCGACCAGCTGTTCGGCAACACGGGCGACGACGGCCTCTTCGGCCGCGGCGGCTCTGACGTGCTCGACGGAGGCGCGGGCAACGACACGCTGGAGGGCGGCCGCGGCGAGGACCTGCTCGACGCAGGCCCCGGCAACGACCGCCTCAACGGCGGTTTCGGCGACGACCTGCTGAGCGCCGGCAGCGGCAACGACGTCGTAACGTCGGTCGGGGGCGGCCGCGACACGATCGACTGCGGCCCCGGCCGCGACCGCGTGATCAAGGACCGCTCCGACAACGTCGAGAACTGCGAGCGCATCGGCTGATCCGACGGGACGGCCGATATGCTCGGGCTCATCGCCGACGCCGCCGACACCGAGTCCACCCCGGCCCCTGAGGGCCTGACCCAACCCGGTGCGGTCAAGGTCGGGCGCGCGCTGCTGTCGGTGTCCGACAAGCGCGGCATCGTCGAGTTCGCGCGCGGGCTCGCCGATCTCGGCGTCGAGCTCGTCTCGACCGGCGGCACGGCTGCGACGCTGACCGGGGAGGGCCTCGACGTCCGCTCGATCGAGGACTTCACCGGCTTTCCGGAGATCATGGACGGTCGCGTCAAGACGCTGCACCCGCGGCTGTACGCGGGACTGCTGGCGGTGCGCTCGGATCCCGAGCACGTCGCCGCCCTCGCCGAGCACCGGATCGAGGAGGTCGACCTCGTGTGCGTCAACCTCTATCCGTTCGAGTCGACGGTCGCGCGCCGCGACGCCGCTGCGGCCGAGATCATCGAGAACATCGACATCGGCGGCCCGACGATGATCCGCGCTGCCGCCAAGAACCACGCCTACGCCGCCGTCGTGACGAGCCCGGAGTCCTACGACGCCGTGCTCGACGAGCTGCGCCGCAGCGGCGGCCTGCTGTCGACCTCGACGCGCGAGTCGCTCGCCGCCGAGGCGTTCGCCTACACCGCGCGCTACGACACCGCGGTCGCGCGCTGGTTCGCCGAGAAGTCCGAGGACTTTCCGCCGTTGCACGTGCGCGCCTACGAGAAGATCGCCGACCTGCCCTACGGCGAGAACCCGCACCAGCGCGCCGCGTACTACGCACAGGTCGGTGCGCGCCGCCACGTGCTGTCGCAGGTCCACCAGCACCACGGCAAGCAGCTGTCCTTCAACAACCTGCTCGACCTCGACGCCGTGCGCCAGATCATCGGCGACTTCCGCGAGCCGGCGTGCGTCATCGTCAAGCACAACAACCCCTGCGGCGCCGCGCTCGGCGAGTCGGCGATCGAGGCCTACGAGCGCGCCTTCGCAACCGACCCGCTGAGCGCCTTCGGTGGCGTGATCGCCTTCAACCGCCCGGTCGACCGGGCGACCGCCGAGCGGCTGTCCGAGCAGTTCGTCGAGGTGCTCTTCGCCCCGGGCTACGAGGATGGCGCGCTCGAGGCGCTGATGGGCAAGCCGTCGCTGCGCATCCTCGAGAACGAGGAGCAGCGCGTCGCCCGGCTCGCAGAGCCCGACATCAAGCAGGTCATGGGCGGGCTGCTCGTGCAGGACCACGACATCGAGTTCGCAGACCGCACGGAGATGGAGGTCGTCACGCAGCGCGAGCCGACCGCCGGCGAGTGGCGCGACCTGCTGTTCGCCTGGCAGGTCTGCAAGCACGTGCGCTCCAACGCGATCGTGCTCGCCAAGGACCAGGCGACGGCCGGCATCGGCGCCGGCCAGATGAGCCGCGTGGACTCCGTGCGCCTCGCGGTCGACAAGTCGCGCCTGGAGTCGCTGCAGGGCGCGGTGCTGGCCTCCGACGCGTTCTTTCCCTTCAGCGACGGCCCGGAGATCGCGATCGGCGCAGGCGTCACGGCGATCATCCAGCCGGGCGGATCGCGCAACGACCCCGAGGTTCGCGAGGCGGCCGACGCGGCCGGCGTCGCGATGGTTCTCACGAGCCGGCGCCACTTCCGCCACTAGCGTTGGCGCCCGCTGCCCTCACCCTGCGGGCGTGGCAGGACGCGGCGCTTCAGCGCCTGTCGAGCTGGCAGGAGGGACCGTTCCTGCTGTCCGCCGCGCCGGGCGCGGGCAAGACGATCCCGAGCCTCGTGTACGCCCGCGGGCTGCTGCGGGCCGGGATCGTGCGCCGCGTGCACGTCGTCTGCCCGACGACGCCGCTGACGCGCCAGTGGGCCGAGGCCGCCGGGCGCCTCGGTGTCCAGCTCGCGCCCGACGCCGAGGAGCTGCACCCGCCGCGCGACTTCGACGGCGTCGTCGCGACGTACGCGCGCGTGGCAGCCTCCTGCGGGCGCTGGGCGGCGCAGTGCGGCGAGCGTACGCTCGTGATCGCCGACGAGTGCCACCACCTCGGCGACGAGCTTGCATGGGGCAAGGGCTTTGAGCGCGCGTTCGCCGCCACGAGCCGCTGGCTGCTGCTCTCCGGGACGCCGTTTCGCTCCGACCAGTGCGCGATCGCCGGGGTGCGCTACGAGGACGGCGTCGCCGTGCCCGACGTCAGCTACAGCTACGCCGAGGCGGTCCGCGACGGCATCTGCCGCCCGGTCGCGTTCATCCCCTACGACGGCACGCTCTCGTGGCAGTCCGGCGAGGACGTGATCGAGTCCTCGTTCGAGGACGTGCTCAGCGGCCGCGAGGCGAGCCGCCGCTACCGCACGGCGATCTCGACGGAGCTCGCCGACGGCCTGCCGCGCATCCTGCGCGCCGCGCACGAGCGCTTGGAGCAGGTGCGCGCCGACGGGCATCGCGACGCCGGCGGGCTCGTCGTCACCGCCGACGGCGGCCATGCGCGCCGCGTGGCCGCCACGCTGAAGGAGATCACGGGCCGCGCACCGGCGGTCGTCGTGCACACCGACGCGCGTGCCGCGCAGAAGCTGCGGGCCTTCGGCGAAGGGCGCGAGCGCTGGATCGTCGCCGTCAACATGGTCTCCGAGGGCGTCGACATCCCACGCCTGCGGGTCGGCGTCTACGCGACGGCGGCCAAGACGCCGCTGATCTTCCGGCAGATCGTCGGGCGCTTCGTGCGCACGCTGGCCGGCCGCCCGCCCGCGCTGAGCTACCTGTTCCTGCCCGCCGACCGGCTGCTGCGCATGCACGCCGCCGAGGTCGAGGAGGAGCTGCGCCACGTGCTCAAAGCCCCGCTCGAGGCCGGCGCGGGCGAGCTCGACGAGCTGCCCGAGCGCCGCGAGACCGAGCCCGACGCCCCCGACCGCTTCGTCCCGCTCGCCGCCGACGTCGCGCCGCAGCTTGCGCTGTTCGGCGGTGGCCCGCCGCCACCGGTCGTCTCACCCGTGGCGTTCGCGGGCCCGCCGGCCGTCGAGGACGGCGAGCCCGCGGTCCCGGCGTTCAAGCAGCGCGCCCGTCTGCGCGACAAGCGTCATGGCCTCGTCAAGACGCTGGCGGGCTACAAGGGCAGCTCGCATCGTGAGGTGAACACGTGGGTCAACCGCGCAACCGGCGTCCAGGGCGTCGGCGAGGCGTCGATCGACGAGCTCGAGCGCGCGATCGAGCTGCTGCTCGCGGAGCTCGACCGCCTCAGCCGGCGGCGCGTGAGCTGATGGGCCGTCTGGGACTCGAACCCAGAACCTCGAGGTTAAAAGCCTCTCGCTCTGCCGATTGAGCTAACGGCCCAGATACCCCCAGGGGGAGTTGAACCCCACTCCTCGAGCTTGAAAGGCTCACGTGCTGACCGTTACACCATGGGGGCCTGCGCGCGGGCCATTCTACGGGCGTCCTCGAAGAAGTAGCCTGCGCCGGCGCGCGTAGCTCAGCGGCTAGAGCATCGCCCTTACAAGGCGGGGGTCGCCGGTTCGAATCCGGCCGCGCGCATCGCGGGCCGCTGCGCACTTCGCCGGCCGCCCCACCGAGCCTCTATCGGCCGCTGTCGACAAAGACTTGAGCGCCGTTTCCCAGGCGCAGAAATGTGGCCCAAAGGCTCACGTGAACGGCTGTAGCAGCCGACAAGAAGAGCGTGGACAAAAGGCTTAGCCTCTTCTGGAAAAACCTATGGATCGTCCTGGCGCTCGCCTTGTCGGCGCCCGTCGCGGTCGCCGCGGCGCAGGATCCGCTGATGGGCGACCAGTGGGCACTCTCCAACCCGGCAGCGATCGGCGCGCAGGAGGCATGGACCCAGTCCAGCGGCGCGGGCGTCCTCGTCGCCGTGCTCGACACCGGCGTCCAGCTCGACCACCCCGACCTCGCGGGCAACATCTGGACGAACCCCGGCGAGATCGCGGGCAACGGACGCGACGACGACTCCAACGGCATCGTCGACGACGTCCACGGCGCGAACATGTTCGACCGCAGCGCCAACGCCGACGACGATCACGGCCACGGCACCCACGTCGCGGGGATCATCGCCGCGCGCCAGGGCAACGCGATCGGCGGATCGGGCCTGGCGCCCGCAGCGAAGATCCTGCCCGTCAAGGTGCTCGACTCGTCGATGTCCGGCACGACCGACACGCTTGCGGCCGGGATCCGCTACGCGGTCGACCGGGGCGCGCGGATCCTCAACGTCTCGCTCAACTCCGACACAGCGACCGAGCCGATGAAGGCCGCTGTGCGCTACGCGGGCGAGCGCGGCGCGATCATCGTCGCCTCCGCGGGCAACAACGCCCGCAACATCGACCTGCTGCCGTCCTACCCCGCGTCGCTGAGCGACCCGGCGATCCTCAGCGTCGCCGCCGCCACCGACGGCGGCGTGCTGTGGAACCTGTCCAACAGCGGCTTGAAGTCCGTCGACCTGGCCGCGCCCGGCCAGTACATCGCCTCCACGATGCGCGGATCCTCCTATCAGTCGCGCAGCGGCACGTCGGCCGCGGCGCCCTTCGTCGCCGCGTCGATCGCGCTGCTGGCCGAGGCGCGGCCCGACCTGCCGATGGGCGCCCTGCGCGACGCGCTCCTCGCCACGACCCGCCGCACGGATCTTCTCGCCGCGCTGCTCGGCGCCGGTGGCCGCCTCGACGTCGGCGCCGCGATGCACCGCGTGCTCGCCGGACGGCCATGGAAGAGCGCCGCCCCCCAGGCCTCGGCCGCGGCAGCAGGGCCGACCCTGCTGCTGCGCGCGAAGTCCAAGGCCCGCGTCGGATCGAAGCTCACGCTGCGCTGGAGCGCCACCGGCGCGGACAGCGTGACGACATGGCGCGTCTCGTTGAACGGCAAGGTGGTCAAGACCGTCTCCGCCTCGAAGAACGCCGTCACGCGGCGCATCGCGCGCGCCGGCCGCCACAAGTGGCGCGTGGTCGGCTTCGACGCCGGCGGCGCGAAGGTCGTCGCGGCGCGACGCGCCTTCCAGGCCGTCCCGCGGCGCTGACGCGCGCCACGGCCAGGCGGTGCGCAACCTTCCACTGCCGGCGCGCGTTTGAGGATCCCGCAGCCCTCCCGGAGACGACCATGACGCCGACCACGCTTCGCCCTCGCCTCGTCGCAGCCATGCTGGTCGCCGGGCTCGGACTGCCCGCCGGCGCCCAGGCGGCCGTCGAGCCTGAAGTCAGCACAGCCCCAGGGCGCATCGTCGTTTCCGTCGACGGCGGAGCGGTCCAGAGAAACGTCGACGCGACCGGCGCGACCTCGGCGACCGCGCTGCCCGATGGCAGCACGCTGCTGATCGGGTCGGGCGGGCCCGTGCGCACCGTGCTGTACGCGGCGAAGATCGGATTGAACGGCGCCCTGGACCGCGGCTTCGGGTCGGGCGGCGTGCTGTCGTTTCCACCGCCCCGCGGGACGACGTACGGACCGCTCGACGTCCTGCGCCAGCCCGATGGCAGGCTGCTGCTCGTCAGCATCTCGAGGACCTCCACGCTGCCAGCCGATCCGGGCCGGCTACAGGTGACGCGCCTGAACGCCGACCTGACGCTGGACCGCTCCTATGGCGCCGGCGGGAGCGCCACGACCGCCCTGCTCGGAGGCGGCGATGCCGCGCTGGCGCCCGACGGCGCAGTCGTCCTGACGGGATACACGGGCGACGTCACGACCCCGCCGGCGCCCGGAACCTCGCCGCGGCTGCGCTGGGTCGTGTCGCGGCTGACGCCCGCCGGCGCCGTCGACGCCGCCTTCGGCACAAACGGCCTGGTCACGATTCCGGCGCTGGGCTCCGCGAACGGCTTCAACGTGGCCGTCGGACCCGATGGCACGATCGTCGCCGAGGGGCAGGCGCAGCTCGGCGTGCGCTCACGGCTCCTGCTGACGCGGCTGACCGCGAGCGGCGCACTCGATCCCGGCTTCGGTGGCGGAGTGCCGGTCGTCGTGCCGCTGGCGTCCGGCTTCGAGATGCTCGTGCTCGGCGACGGCTCGGTCGTGCTCACCGGCCAGCCCGATTCCAGCAGCGTGCCGAGCCCCGTCTCGCCGCCCAGTAGGCAGGTTCTCGCGCGCTACACCCCCGCCGGCGTCCCGGACCCCGCTTTCGGGGCAGGCGGCTTCGTCGAGCTCGGCACCGATATCCAGCCGACCCAGCTGCTGCCGGCGGCGGCGGGCTCGGTGCTCGTGATCGGCACGCCGGCGAACCGGGTCGCACCCGGCTCGCGGCCGATGCCGGCGCGACTGAACGTCCGCTTCGTCGGGCCGGACGGCACGTTCGCCGGCGGCTCGCAGGGCATCACCACGGACCTCGCGTTCGGCGGCGGCGGCTCGTCGTTTCTCGCCACCGCTCGTCCCCGGCCGCTGGCCAGCCTGTTTCAGAACGGCTTTCAGGGCGGGCGCGTCGTCCGCCGCGCCGACGGATCCTTTCTCGCCGCGGGCGGCGTCGCCATCAGCCAGCCGACGGGCGAGGGCAGCGGCTTCTCGACGGCACGCTTCGCCGCCGCCGCGCTGACCCCGCTGTTCACGCTCGACCACGCCTTCGGCGGGCCGGTGACGCGGCTGCGCCTGTCGGTGCGCCTGGCCCGTCAGCGCGCGATCTCGGCACGCACGCGGCGCGGGATCCGCATCGAGCTCAAGACCTCCGCCGTCGGGCTTGCGCGCGTGAAGATCAAGCGCGCGAACAGGACCATCGCGCAAAGCCTGCTGCCGGTCTTCAAGACGACGCGGCACACGCTTGCGGTGTCGCTCACTCGCTACGGCAGCTCGTACCTGCGCACGCACCGCAACGTCCGCGTGTCGATCACCGTGACCGGCCGCGACCTCCTGACGAGCACTGCGACGGCGACCGCCCGCGGGCGCCTGCGCTGAACGCCGCGCTCAGCCCGGCGGCTGCCCCGCGGGAGCGGCCCCGGCGGACGGATCGGCCGGCGGCGGCGCAGCGGGCGGACCGGCCTGCGACGGTGCAGCGGGCGCCTGCTCGGCGGGCGCGCCCGAGGGCGGCGGGCTCACCGGCGTGGGACGGACCGCAACCGGGTCGATCGCCTCGGACGGCGCGTAGGGCCCGTCGTCGCGCCGCGGGCGCACGGTGCTGACGGGCTCGGCCGGCGCCGGGCGCGAGCCGGCCGCCGGCGCCGGACGCGGAGCCGGGACGGGCGCCGAGGGTGGCGGCGGGGCGGCCGTCACGGGCGGCGGCGCCGAGTCACCGGTGCGCGCGGACGCTCGACCGGCTTCCGGCGCGCGCAGCATCTTCGGGACCGAGCTCTCAGGCACCTCGCCGGACAGCAGCGGGCTCGGATCGACGGAGCATCCCTGGCAAGCCGCCGGGCCGCGGCGCACCTCGAAGTGCAGGTGCGGCGACGTGCTCGAGCCCGTCGAGCCGACGAGGCCGATGGTCTCGCCGCGGCGCACGCGCGCGCCCACCCGCACCTGCGCCGCGACCGCGCTGAGATGCGCGTAGCAGGTGGCCAGATGGGGACGGTGCTGTAGGCAGACGAAGTTGCCATAGCCGCCGGACTCCCCGATTCCCTCGACGAGCGCGACCGTCCCGTCGTCGGCTGCATGGATCGGCCGGCCAGTCGGCGCCAGGAAGTCGAGGCCGTTGTGCAGGTGCCCGGGGCGCGGGCAGCCGAAGTACCCGCAGCCGCCGACGCCCCCGGCGACCGGCGTCGCGAGCTCGCCGCTGCCCGGCAGCGGAATCGTCCCGAGCAGCCGCCAGGCACGCGCGCGCTCGATGACCATCGCGGCCGAGACGCGGCCCTTCGGATCGAGTCCGTAGCGGCGCTGCACCGCACGCTCGGCGCGGCGCCCGAGTCCCGCGGAGACGTTCGCCGTGCGCAGCTGCGCTGCGATCGACCGGACGGCCCGGCGCGCCGCGCGCCGTGACGGCGTGCGCTCGAAGCCGGTGTCCTGGTAGTGGATCGCCGCGACGAGCACCCACGCCACGGCGAAGCGCTGCCCTTCGCGGGCGTAGAGGTCGTAGTAGGGGTGTCGCCGCAGCAGGCGCCGGCGCTCGCTGACCGGGCGCCGGGCGCGGCTGACGTCACGCGCCGTGGGCATGCCCTCGAGGTCGGCGGACAGCGTCATCGAGATCTCGCCGAAGCTCCGGCCCGCGCCGAGCGGGTTGTCGGCGCTCGCGCGTGAGCCGCCCGCCACGGTCAGCGCGAGCGCGGCGAGCAGGCACGCCAAGGCGCCCCCCGCAAGCACAGGTGGCAGCAGCACCTTGCGGACCAGGAACCCCGGCCGCATACCGATCTCGCGTCATCGCGCCTCCACCCGGCGGGTGCTTCGCCGTCGCGATCGCCTGCGCCTGCGCCTGCAAGAACCCTGGCACTACGCTGCGGCGGTGGTCGGCGTCATCGTCCCCGTGCATGGTTTTCCGGCCTACCTCGCGGAGACGCTGGACTGCGTGCTCGCTCAGCGCCCCGCGCCGGACGCGGTCGTGGTCGTCGACGACGCGTCGCCCGCAGCGGTCGTGCTGCACCCCGACCACGCGCCG
>Ga0136640_10000758_pt1 | contig 12527 bp, 10 predicted proteins | sample AntDrymUQ8642106_2_FD_105498 | JGI IMG/M metagenome (GOLD analysis project Ga0136640, IMG submission 105498) | Polar desert sand microbial communities from Dry Valleys, Antarctica - metaG UQ864 (21.06) | ecosystem: Environmental > Terrestrial > Soil > Desert | place: Antarctica: Dry Valley...
CTCGGCCAGCACCGCCTCCGCGTCGGCGCGCGCGACGCGCACAGCGAGCCGGATCATCCAGCCAGCGCGCGCTTGAGCTTGGCGAGCATCCCCTCGTCGGCGTTCAGGTTGCCGTCGGTCAGCGAGTCCGCGAGCCGCTCGAGCAGGTCGCGCTGCGCGCGGGTGAGCTTGCGCGGGATCACGACGTTGACGTGCACGTGCAGGTCGCCCGTGCGCCCGCGCTGCAGCGGCGGCATGCCGCGCGAGCGCAGCGTGATGATCTCGCCCGGCTGCGTGCCGGCGGGAACCTCGACCGCGATCTCGCCGTCGAGGCTCGGCACCTGCACGGTGGTGCCGAGCGCCGCGAGCGGGGCCGGCACGTCGATGACGGTGTGCAAATCCTCCTGGTCGCGCACGAAGCGCTCGTCCTCGCGCACTCGGATCGTCACGTAGAGATCGCCGTTGGGCCCGCCGCGGTCGCCGGCGTGGCCGCGACCGCTGAGGCGGATGCGCTGGCCGTCGGCGATGCCGGCCGGCACGTCGACGTGCAGCGTGCGCGACTCGTCCAGCTTGCCCTGCCCGTCGCAGGTCGCGCACGGCTGCTCGGGCACGCGGCCGTCGCCGCCGCAGACGTCGCAGACCGCGGAGCGGACGAGCTGCCCGAAGCGCGTGCGCGACACGGCCTGAAGCTGGCCGGACCCGTGGCAGCGCGTGCAGGTGACGATCGGCGTGCCGGGCTGCGCGCCGTTGCCGTGGCACGTGGCGCAGCGAACGTCGGCCTCGAAGGCGACCTCGACGCGCTCACCGCGCGCCGCCTGCCCCAGGTCGATCGCAACCGCGACCACGACGTCGGCGCCCTGCAGCTGGCCGCCGCGGCCCCGGCCGCCGCCGAACGCGTTGTCGAACCCGCCCGATCCGAAGAACGCGCTGAACAGGTCCGAGACCGAGCCGAAGCCCTCGAAGTTCGGTGCGTAGCCGCCGCTGCGCAGGCCCTCGTGTCCGTAGGCGTCGTACTGGCGCCGGCGGTCGGGGTCCGAGAGGATCTCGTAGGCCTCGGCAGCCTCTTTGAATTTGTCCTCGGCCTGCGGGTCCTCGCTGTTGGTGTCGGGATGCAGCTCGCGCGCGAGCCGCCGGAACGCCTTTTTGATCTCGGTCTCGTCCGCTGCCCGACCGACGCCGAGCACCTCGTATGCGTCGCGCGGCATCGGCTCAGTCGGCGTCGTAGACGTCTTCGACGAAGCGCGAGAGCTGCAGCGCCGCCGTCCGCACCGCGCCGATCGCGACCCCGTAGTCCATGCGCGTGGGCCCGATCACCGACACCGTGCCCAGGTTGCGCTGCGGCAGCCCGTAGTTCGCGGCGACCAGCGACAGACCGCGCAGCGCAGGCGCCTCGTTCTCGCCGCCGATGCGGACGTAGAGCTCGCGCTGGTCGAGCGCTGCCGAGAGCACCCCCAGCATCGACACGCGGCGCTCGAGCAGCTCGAGCAGCTCGTTGAGCTGGGACACGTCCTGGAAGCGGTGCTCGGCCAGCAGCCGCGCGGTCCCCTCCACGTAGAGCGAGTCCCCGGCCGTGGCGGCAAGGTCGATGAACGCGGGTGCAAGCCCCTCGAGGAAGCTGCGCTCGGTCGGCGGCAGCGTCGGCTCGGTCAGGCGCGAGCGCAGCGTGCGCGCGCCCAGCCCCTTGCCCACCAGCGCCTCGTTGAGGTACGACGCCGCCCAGTCGGAGAGCCCGGCGTCGACGGGGCGCTCGAAGGTGAAGACGCGCTTGGAGACGCCTCCGGTGGACGTGATGATCACGACCATCAGCACCTGCGGCTGGAGCAGCAGGACCTCGATATGACGGATCGTCGTGGTCTGGATCGGCGGTGCTGTGACGATCGACATCAGGTCGGTGACCTGCGCGAGCGTCTCGGAGGTCAAGCGCAGGGCCTCGTCCACCTCGCGGCGGGCGAGCGTGAGCGTCATATCCGCCCGCGCGGGCTCCGGCAGCAGGCGATCGACGTAGTAGCGGTAGCCGGCGTCGGTCGGCGCGCGCCCCGCGGACGTGTGTGGATGCGCGAGCAGGCCGAGCTCCTCGAGCACGGCGAGCTCGTTGCGGATCGTCGACGGCCCGGCGCTGATCTCCGGGTCGGCCGCGAGCGCCTTCGAGCCGACGGGCTGACCCGCCGCCGCGAAGCCGTCGATCACCTTGGCGAGCAACAGCTCCTGGCGCGGCGTGAGCACGCGTTTGAGTCTAGGAGGGCTCGGAGATGTCGAGCTCCGCCTCGCCGCGGCGGACGATGCGCGTGTCGCCCTGGCGCGCCTCGGCGCCGATCAGCGCGATCGCGCCGGAGATCTCGCGCACCTTCGAGGTCACCACGACCTCCTGCTCGGGCACGCCCATGCCGCGAAACTGCACCGACAAGCGCCTGAGGCGGTCCGGGCCGCCGCCGGCCTCCGTCTGGGCGCGCGCCACCTGTGCCATCGTCCAGAGCCCGTGCAGGATGCGCCCGGGAAGCCCCACCGAGCGCGCGAACTCCTCGTCGATGTGGATCGGGTTGAAGTCACCCGATGCGCCCGCGTAGCGCACGGTCAGGTAGCGGTCCGGCGTGACTCGGAGCTCCGGAAGCTCGTCGCCGGCCTGCATCTGGATCTGCTTCCCAGACCCGCCCATCGGTCAGCTATCCCCCGCGGCTCTCACGATGCAGGTCCACGTACCGGTGCAGACGCGCTCGCCGCGCTCGTTGTCCGAGCGCGACTCGAACACATAGAAGCCCATCCCGCCGCGCTCGGAGACGTCGGCGAGCTCGATCTCGGTCGAGATCTCGTCGCCGGCGACGACGAGCGGCCCCCAGGCGAACTCCTGCGCGCCGTGGACCATGCGCGCGAAGTCCATCCCGACCTCTGGATCGAAGAACGCGGGACCGATCGCCGGCGACGTGTACACGACGGCGAACATCGGCGGCGCCACGAGATCGGCGTGGCCCGCCGCGCGCGCCGCATCGACGTCTGCGTGCAGCGGGTTCGTCTCGCCAACGGCCTGGGCGTACTCGCGGATCTTCTCGCGCCCGACGGCGTAGGAGGCCGGCGGGAAGACCTTGCCCGCGGCGCTCACCGCGCGTTGTCACCGAGCTCGAGCACGGCGAGGAAGGCATCCTGCGGGATCTCGAGCCGGCCGACCTGCTTCATCCGCTTCTTGCCCTCCTTCTGGCGCTCGAGCAGCTTGCGCTTGCGCGTGATGTCGCCGCCGTAGCACTTGGCGGTGACGTCCTTGCGGAACGCCTTGACGGTCTCGCGCGCGATGATCTTCGCCCCGACCGCGGCCTGGATCGGCACGTCGTATTGCTGGCGCGGGATCTTCTTGCGCAGCTTCTCGGTCAGGCCCTTGCCGAACTCGAACGCCTTGTCGCGGTGCACGACCATCGAGAGCGCGTCGACGGGATCGCCGCCGAGCAGCACGTCAAGCTTGACGAGGTTCGAGGGCCGCAGCCCGAGCGGCTCGTAGTCCAGCGATGCGTAGCCGCGCGTGCGCGACTTGAGCTGGTCGAAGAAGTCGAGCACGATCTCCGACAGCGGCAGGTCATAGCTCAGCTGGACGCGCTCGGATGAGAGGTAGTGCATGCCGGTGTGCTCGCCGCGACGCTCCTGGCAGAGCTCCATGATCTGGCCGATGTACTCCTTCGGCGTCAGGATCGAGGCCTTGATGTAGGGCTCGCGCGTCTCGGAGATGCGCGCCGGGTCGGGCATGTCGGTCGGGTTGTGGACGGTGATCACCGCGCCGTCGGTCAGCGTCAGCTCGAACTCGACCGACGGCATCGTCGCCATCAGCTCGAGGTCGTACTCACGCTCCAGGCGCTCGCGCACGATGTCCATGTGCAGCAGGCCGAGGAAGCCGCAGCGGAAGCCGAAGCCGAGCGCATCGGAGGTCTCCGGCTCCCACAGCAGCGCGGCGTCGTTGAGCGTCAGCTTCTCGAGCGCGTCGCGCAGCTCGGGATAGGCGTCCGAGTCGATCGGGAACAGGCCGCAGAAGACCATCGGCTTGACCTCGCGATAGCCCGGCAGCGGCTCGGCGACCGCCCCGGCCTTGGTCGTGAGCGTGTCGCCGACGCGCAGCCGGGTGACGTCCTTGATGCCGGTGATCAGGTAGCCGACCTCGCCCGCCGAAAGCTCCTTCGCAGGCATCTGGGCGGGGGTGAAGAAGCCGATGTCGTCGATCTCGGCCTCCGTGCCGGCGACCATCGCGCGGATCGCCTCGCCCTTGCGAAAGGTGCCGTCGACGACGCGGATGTAGGCGATCACGCCGCGGTACTGGTCGAACTCGGAGTCGAAGATCAGCGCCCGGGGCGGCGCGTCGGGATCGCCGGCGGGCGGCGGCACGCGCGCCACGAGCTCCTCGAGCACGTCGGTGACGCCCTCGCCGGTCTTGGCCGAGATGCGCCGGATGCTGCCGGGCGGCTCGCCCATCAGCTCCGCGATCTCCTCCGCCACCCGCTCGGGCTCGGCGCCCGGCAGGTCGAGCTTGTTCAGGCACGGGATCAGCTCGAGCCCGCTGTCGATCGCGAGGTAGGTGTTCGCGACGGTCTGTGCCTCGACCCCCTGGGAGGCGTCGACGACCAGCAGCGCCCCCTCGCATGCGGCCAGCGAGCGGCTGACCTCGTACGTGAAGTCGACGTGGCCGGGGGTGTCGATCAGGTGCAGCTGGTAGGTCACGCCGTCACGCGCGGTGTAGAGGACGCGCACCGCCTGGGCCTTGATCGTGATCCCGCGCTCGCGCTCGAGGTCCATCGAGTCCAGCAGCTGGGCGCGCATGTCGCGCGTGTGGACCGTCTGCGTCATCTCGAGGATGCGGTCGGCCAGCGTCGACTTGCCGTGGTCGATGTGGGCGATGATCGAGAAGTTGCGGATACGGGACTGGTCGGTCATCGCGGACCTAGATGCTACGAGGGTCCTGCGCGCGGGAGGCACCGGGTCCCGCGCGCGCGACGCTACGAGGAGCTTGCGCGCCCGACCCTGCGGACGAACAGCTCGCGGATCTGGCGCGCCTCGGGCAGCCCGCTGCGCAGCAACACCGCCGCGTAGGCCGATGCGCCCAGCAGGAGCGCGAAGCCGACCGACACGAGCTGCGCCGGCAACGAGCGGCCGAGGAGCTCGTCGAGCCCGTACCAAGTGCCGTACGCGATCGCGGCGAGCAGCCCGGCGGCGGCGAGCATCAGCGCAGCCGCCCTCAGCGTCCGGCTCACCTCCAGGCCGCCCAGCTCCCGGCGCAGGCGGCGAGCCTCGAGTAACGCCAGCACGATGTTCGAGACGGTCGTGCCGATCACGATGCCGCCGATCCCGAGCGGCTTGTACAGCGCGAGCGAGACGACCACGTTGACCAGCAGCGACCAGAGCGCGAGCTGCGTCGGCAGCCACGGGCGCTGCAGCGAGAAGAAGCTGCGTGTGAGCAGCAGCGTGACACCCGAGACCGGCAGCGAGAACGAGAACCAGAACAGCGCCTCGCTCACCTGCCGCGTCGATTCCGCATCGAACTCGCCGCGTTCGTAGACCAGCCGCACGATCGGCGTCGAGAGCGCGGCGAACGCAGCGGCGCTGGGGATCAGCAGCAGCGAGATCTGGCGCATCCCGGTCCCGATCAGCGCCTGCAGGCCGGCGAGGTCGCGGCGCGTAGCGAGCCGGCTGAGCGCCGGAAACAGCACGGTCGCAACCGCTACCGAGAACATCCCCTGCGGCAGCATGTAGAGGCGGAAGGCCGCGTCGATCGCGGTCGGCGCCTCCTCGGACACCAGAAAGCCGATCGTGGAGTTGATCAGCAGGCTCACGTTGATCAGGCCGAGCCCGAGGCTGACCGGCAGCATCAGCGCCAGCACCTGGCGCACGCGCGGGTCGTGGCGGAACGCGAGCGAGACGCGCAGCGGGTAGCCGATCCGGCGCAACTGCGGCAGGCACATGACGAGCTGCACGGCGGTGCCCGCGACCACCCCGATCGCGTAGCCGTACAGTTGCTCGTCGCCGTCGAACAGCGGCGCGACGCCGACGAGCCCGGCGATGATGACGACGTTCCACACGAGCGGCGCCAGCGCCGGGATCGTGAAATGCTCGTGCGCGTTGAGGATCCCGACGACGAGGCCGTTGAGCCCCAGCAACACGACGATCGGAAACAAGACCTGGCTCAGCCCGACGGTCAGGTCGTCGAGCAGCGGCGTCGACTCGTCGCCTGTCAGCAACGGCATCAGGATCGGCGCGAGCCCGATGAAGGCGAGCGTCAGCGCGCTCAGCACGACGAGCAGCAGGCCCGCGAGCGCCGCGGCGAGCTGCAGCGCCTCGCGCCGCCGCTTGTTCTCCAGCAGCTCGGAGAAGACCGGAACGAAGGCTGACGACAGCGCGGCGTCGGCGACCAGCGCGCGGATCAGGTTGGGCACCTGGAATGCGAGCGTGAAGGCCGACATCGCGCCGGATGTGCCGAACATGCTGCGGGCCACGATCTCGCGCGCGAGGCCCGCGACGCGCGAGCAGCCCGTCAGGACCGAGAAGATGACGGTGTTGCGTGCGCGGCCGGAGCGCTCAGGCGCGGGGCCGCTCGCGGGCCCGGTCGCGGGGTCGGTCACGCGGCCGGTCGGACGCCGTGCACGCCGCGCCGCGCGCTCGGCGCGCGCGGCGTCCCGCTCTTCATCCGTCCGCATCCGGCGCGGTATAGTACGCGCCCGCCGCGGCCCAGTCGCAGCGTCACTTCGTATGGCCAACATCCACTCACAGGAAAAGCGCATCCTGCGCACCGAGCGCGAGCGCAACGAGAACCGTCGTTACACGTCGGCGATCAAGACCTACTTCCGTCGCCTCGAGGCGGCCGTCGCCGGCGGCGAAGCCGAGCAGGCCGACGCCGAGCACCGCCGCGTTGTGCAGCTGATCGACAAGGCCGTCAAGCGCGGCGCGCTGCATCGCAACACCGGCGCACGCAAGAAGTCCCGCGCGGCACGGCTACGCCGCGGTCCCGCGGCCTGACGCAGCGCCTCGGCGCGCCGGGTCTAGCCTCGTTGATCGATCAGCGCGCGGCGCTGATCACCGCTCGGACCGCGGCCGTGTCCTCGCTCAGGACGCCACCGCCGCCGCCGCGGCTCTCCAGCTCGAGGTCGGCCATCAGCACGAGCGCGCGCCGGAACGCGTCGACGTCGCGCTTGGCGACGTCGGCGATCAGGCGGTCCGCCGCGAACGACGGCATCCGCAAGCCCTTCTTGACCTGCGCGGCCGGCTGGCCCGTCGCCAGCGCCTCCGCGATCGCGAGCGCGTCGCGCAGCCGGCGCACCATGCCGTAGAGCAGTCCGGGCACGCGCTCGCCCTGTTGGCGCAGCCCTACCAACACGCGAGTGGCGGTCGGCGCGTCGCCGGCCACGAGCGCGTCGGCGAGCGTCCAGGTCTTGCGCTCGGCCGAGCTGGCCGAGGACTCCTCGATCTGCTCGATGCCGAGCCGCGCGCCCTCCCCATGTTCGAGCGCCAGCTTCTCGAGCTCGCGCAGGAGCCGTTGCTGGCGATCGCCGACATGCGCGACCAGCGCCCGTGCACTCTGCTGGTCTAGCTCGACACCCAGCTCGGCGGCGCGGGCGATGAGCCAGCGCGGCAGCTCACGCGGCTTGACGTTGCCCTCCTCCGCCACGACACCGCCCGCAGCCTCGACGGCCTTGTGCAATGCGGCCGGGAGCTTGTGACGACCCTCTTCGCGCGCGAAGAACGCGACCGTCAGGCTCTCCGCGTCGATGCTCTTCATCGCTTCTGCGACAACCGCCACGTCGGCGTCCTTCCAGCGCTCGACGCCGTCGGCGATCACGAAGCGTCGTCCGAGCGAGAACGTCATCGCGTTCAGCGCAGCGGCCACCGCTTCCGGGGTGCAGGCGTCGCCCTCGATCAACTCGACGCCGCCTGCGCCGGCCTCGCGCTCGGCCATTGCCCGCAGCCGGGACCGGCGCTCGCCGATCCGCCCGTGATCGTCGCCGTGGATCAGGTAGGCAGGGCGGAGGGACGGCACGACGGCCGAGTCTAGAAGCGCTGACGGACATGTCAGGCTCCGCGCTCCAGGCGCATCCGGCCATCCGCGACGTGCAGGCGCACCGTCCCGTCGCGGTCGGTGCGCACCACCTGCCCGACAGCGCGCAGGGCGCCGAGCGTCGAGGGCGTCGGGTGGCCGTACGTGTTGTCCTTGCCGACCTCGATCGCGGCCACGAGCGGCGCTGTGCGCTCCAGCAGCGCCGGCAACCCCGCGTCGGCGCTGCCGTGATGGGCGACCTTCAGGGCCTCGACGGGTGGCAGCTCGAGCGCCGCGGTCACGTTCGACTCGGCGTCGGCGGGCAACAGCAGGTCGAACGCGCCGTCCTGCACGAGCGCGACCAGCGCGTGGTCGTTCGGGTTGCCTTCGGGGCGCCAGGAGCGTGCCCGCGGCGGTGGCCAGAGCACCCGCATCCGCAGCTCGCCGATGCGCAGCGCCTGTCCTGCCCGCGCGGCGACGGAACGGCCGCCGGTGCGATCGAGCGCCGCCGGGAGACCGCGCTGAACCGCTGAGCGCCAGCCGGCGCCGCCGTTGAGCACCAGCCGCGGCCGGTGCGCGGCTATCACCGGCAGCGCCATGCCCTCGTGGTCGCTCTCGGCATGCGTGAGGACCAGCAGGTCGAGCCGCCCGACACCCGCCTCGTCGAGCCGTCGCAGGATCGGCCCGCCCGGCGGCCCGGTGTCGACGAGCACCGAGGCCGAGCCCCGCTGCAGCAGCGTCGCGTCGCCCTGGCCGACGTCCAGGAACGACACGACGAGCTCGCGGGGCGCGGGCCGCACGCTCCGTTCGGGTCGCGCGACGGCGATGACGAGGACTGCAACCGCCACCGCCACGACGCCGGCCACGACCACGCTCCGCAGGCCGGTGCCGCGCCGCGCATCGAGGGCGCGCCGAAAGCGGTCTGGCCGCGATCCTCCCGCCGCCGACGGCGCGAACCCGTCGATCGCCACTGCCACCCGGCGCCGCACCCGGATCAACGCAATCACCGCGGCGGCGAGCCCCGCGTAGGCGCCGACAAGCCCGAGTGGGCCGCCGAGGCGGACGGGGAGCGCCGCCAATGGGGCTGCGGCGGCGGCGTGTGCGACCCACTCGAGGAAGCCGAGCAGCGGCGCGCAGAGCACGTTCAAGGGCCCCGCGAGACCGGGCGAGATCTGCGCCAGTGCCAGCGCGACCATCCCCAGCCACATGATCGGCGCGACGACCGCGGCCGCGAGCAGGTTCGCGGGCAGCGAGACGAGCGAGACCTGCTCGAAGTGCAGCGCCATCAGCGGTGCCGTGGCCGCGGTGGCCGCGAGCGTGATCGCCGTCACGTCCGCCACCGGACCGGGTACGCGGCGACGCGTGAGTGCGTCGCGCAGGCGAGGCGTGAGTGCCAGCAGGCCCGCGACGGCAGCGAACGAGAGCTGCCAGCCTGGCTCGCCGACGGCGAGCGGGTTCAAGGCGAGCGTGACGGCTGCGGCCAGCCCGAGCGCGTACCAGCGCGAGGCCGGACGCCCGGCCAACGCCGCGACGAGGCCCGCGATGCCCATCACCCCCGCGCGCTGAATCGACGGACCCGCCCCGGCGAGCGGGACGTAGACCGCGACGAGCACCATCGCCGCGACCAGTCGCGACCGCAGTGAGACGCCGGCGACGGCGGCGATGGCCAGCACGAGCGTGCACAGCAGCAGCACGTTCTGCCCGCTCACCGCGAGCAGATGCGCGAGCCCCGAGCGCTGGAAGTCGGTCTTCGTCGCCTCCTCGATCGCTTCGTCCTGGCCGAGCACCATGCCGCGCAACAGCGCAGCCTCCGGCGCGTGGAGGCCCACCCCAAGACCGCGCGACGCGCGCTCGCGCGCCGCGTCGAGCGCCCCTGCCAGACCATCGCGCGCCCTTCCGGTGGCCGTCCACGAGCTGAGCTCCAGTGCGATGTGCGCGCCGCGGCGGCGCTGGTAGCCCTCGAACTCGGCGAGTGGCGCCACGGTGCCGCGCACCAGCAGCTCGGCCCCGACGCGGACGCCGGGCGGCGGCCGTCCACGCTGCGCTCGCACGACGGCCACCTCACCCGCGAGATCGGACCTGCGGTCGCCGCCTTCCGTGTGCGCGAGCAGCACGCCGTCCGGGGCCGCCGCGCCAGGGCCGACCGTCGATGCACCGACCAGCCGCACACGCGCGACGGCAGTCCCGCTGCGCCAGAGGCGGACCGGCTCGAGCAGGATCGCCCGGGCGGCGATCTGCTCCCCGGCGAGCGCCGGCAGCCGCCCCGGCCCGAGCGCGGCGACGCGTGCCTGCGCGAGTGCCGCGCCCGCGAGCACCGCCACCGTCGCGACGAGCGCGACCGACATGCGTCCCGCGAGCGCCGCTGCCAGGAGCGCCGCCACGAGCACCGCGACCGGCTCGATCGGGCCCAGCAGAAGGCCGGTGACGGCGGAGAACAACACAAGCTGGCGCGGGTGGCGGCGGATGATCTCCAGCCACGCCGACGCCGCCGTCCTCACAACGTCAGCTCCTCGCGCAGTGTCGCGAGGCGCACGTCCCCGATCCCAGGGATCTCGCCGAGCTCCTCGATCGAGCCGAAGCCGCCGCGCTCGTCACGGAATTCGAGGATCTTCTGAGCCGTCAGAGGGCCCACACCGCTGAGCGTGTCGAGCTGCTCGAGCGTCGCGCTGTTGACGTTGAGCGGCTGGCCCGGCGCAGGCGCAGACGCCGCCGGCGCGGCTGCCCCGGACCCGACAACCGCTCCACCGCCCGCGGACGGGCGCTCCGGCACCAGCACTTGGCGACCGTCCTCGAGCCTGGCCGCTAGGTTCAGGCCACCGAGGTCAGCGCGGCCACGCGCGCCGCCGGCGCGCTCGACCGCGTCCGCGACGCGCGCAGCCGGCCCGAGCTTGTAGACCCCCGGCCGCCGGACGGCGCCGGCGACATGGATCACGAGGCGCCCGCCACTGCGCTCCTGCACCGCGATCGTCGCAGCGGCAGGCGAGACCGCCACGGGTTCGCCGCCCCCGCGGCGCAGCTGACTGACACCGAGCGCGACGATCAGCACTAGACCCGCCGCGCAGAGCGCGAGCCGGCGGGGGGTCAATTCGGCCATGCCCCGAAACTAGGCTGGCGCGCGTGACGGATCAGCCGCGGATCGTCACGATTCTGTGCCGGATCAGCGGACGACGAAGTTCACGAGCTTCGCCGGCACCACGATCACCTTGACCACGTCCTTGCCGTCGATGTGCGCCTGCACCCGCGGTCGCGCCCGCGCGAGCGTCTCGAGCTGCGCGCGATCGGCGCTCGACGATGCCGGCATGCGGTCGCGCAGCTTGCCATTGATCTGCAGCGCGATCTCGACCTCGTCGCGCTCGAGCAACGCCGGATCCGCCTCAGGCCAGGGCTCGTCCCATACGCGGGTTCCGGTCAGCAGCTCGAAGACGTCGGCGCCGGCGTGCGGCGCGAACGGGAAGATCAGCGAGGCCGCCGTCGCGGTCGCGAAGCGCAGGCTCGCCTCGCCGGCGCTGTCGCGGCGCGCATAGCACTCGTTGACCAGCTCCATGACGGCCGCGATCGCGGTGTTGAAGGCAAAGCGACCGTTCATGTCGCCGGTGACCTTGTCGATCGCCCAGTGCGCCTTGCGCAAGAGCTCCAGGTCGTCGCCGGCGGCGCCGTTGACCGTCGCGTCGATCGGCGCCGGCGCGCCGTGCTCCGCGAGCCCGGCACCCAGGCGCCAGAGCCGGCCGAGGAAGCGGTGCACGCCCTCGACGCCGGAGTCAGACCAGTCGGCGTCCTGGTCCGGCGGACCGATGAACAAGATGTAGCAGCGCGCAGTGTCGGCTCCGTAGCGCTCGACGTACGGGGTCGGGCTGATCACGTTGCCCTTCGACTTGGACATCTTCGCGCCGTCGCGCGTGATCATCCCCTGCGTGAACAGCGCGTTGAACGGCTCCTGCATGTTCAAGTGGCCCATGTCGGCGAGCGCCTTGACGAAGAAGCGCGCGTACATCAGGTGGAGGATCGCGTGCTCGATGCCGCCGATGTACTGGTCGACGGGCGCCCAGCGCGCCAGCACCTCAGGGTCCCACGGCGCCTCGTCGTTGCCGGCGTCGCAGTAGCGCAGGAAGTACCACGACGAGTCGACGAAGGTGTCCATCGTGTCGGTCTCGCGCAGGGCGGGCTTGCCGCAGCGCGGACAGCTCGTGTTGACCCACTCCTCCGCCGTCGCGAGCGGCGAGCGGCCCTTCGGCTTGTAGTCGAGCACGTCGGGCAGGAGCACCGGCAACTGGTCGTCGGGCACGGGCACCAGGCCACATTCGCCACAGTGCACGATCGGGATCGGGCAGCCCCAGTAGCGCTGGCGCGACAGCAGCCAGTCGCGCAGGCGGTAGTTCGTCGAGCGATGCCCGCGCCCGTCGCCGTCCAGCCAGCCGACGATCGCGTCCAGCGCGTCGCGGTTGTGCATCCCGTCGAAGCGCGGGTCCGAGTTGACGATCGGCCCGTCGCCGGTGTAGGGCAGGTGCTCGCCGCCTTCGATCACGCGCCGGATCTCCATGCCGAACTTCGTCGCGAA
>Ga0136640_10000759_pt1 | contig 12527 bp, 14 predicted proteins | sample AntDrymUQ8642106_2_FD_105498 | JGI IMG/M metagenome (GOLD analysis project Ga0136640, IMG submission 105498) | Polar desert sand microbial communities from Dry Valleys, Antarctica - metaG UQ864 (21.06) | ecosystem: Environmental > Terrestrial > Soil > Desert | place: Antarctica: Dry Valley...
CGCTGCTGCCCATGCTCGCGCTGACCAACGTCCGCGACGACATCGTCATCCGCTCGCTCGGGCCTGAGACCCCGGTGCGCCGGGTCTCGGCCTCGACGGCGTCTGGCTCCTACCGCTCCCCCGCCACGGAGGCCATGCTCGAGACCCTGGTGGGCGCCGGGCGCCGGTACGCCGCTCAGCGGCGCGACCTGGCAATGGCCTCCTAGACCGGCTGGAGAGGCTTCCCCGCCGGCCGGACGGTTGTCACGAGATCGTCGCGCGGGCTATTCGATTCCGTAACGCCCGTGACCCTCGGGTCGGCTGCCGCCCCGTAGCGTGCGCCCCATGCCCGAGGACCCTCGTATCGCCATCGGGACCGCGGGCGAGCGCCACGCCGAGACGCTTCTGCGGTCGGGTGGCTATCGCATCCTCGAGCGCAACTTCCGCACGCGGGAGGGCGAGCTCGATCTGGTGGCCGCGAACCGCTCGGCTCTCGTCTTCTGCGAGGTCAAGACGAGGATGGCCGGTTCGAGACACGGCCCGACGCCGCTCGAGGGTATCGGCCCGGAGAAGCGCCGGCGGGTGCGTCGCATGGCCCGCCGGTGGCTCTCCGAGCGCGAGTCCCCGGGCACGACCGGGATCCGTTTCGACGCCATCGGCGTGACGGTCACCGCTCGGGGGGGCCTGGTTGACATCGAACACGTCGAGGACGCGTTCCGATGAGCATCGGGCGCCGCGCGCGGCGGAAGGTGCCCCCGGCCGACGGTGCCGGCGGACGGGCGGCGAAGAAGCCCCGGTGGCCGGGGCGGCGCGGCCGGAGGCCGCTACCGCTCGAGGGCGAGCTGCTGGTAGGCGATCGAGGCGAAGGAGAGTCGGTGGATCGGCGACACCCCGTGGGTCGCTATGGCGGCGCGGTGCTCCGGCGTCGAATAGCCGACGTTGCCCGCGAAGTCCCAGCCCGGGTGTCGTTCCTCGGCCCGGTGCATGTAGCGATCGCGGGTCACCTTGGCGATCACCGAGGCCGCGGCGATCGCCGCGCTCCGCCCGTCACCGCCCACCACCGCCCTCTGCTCGTGGCCGAAGTCCGCGACCCGGAACCCGTCGACGAGGCACAGGGCTCCGTCACAGGCCACTCCGGCGAGCGCGCTGCGGAGCGCCTCGAGGTTCGTGCGGTGCAGACCGCGGGCGTCGATGCCCCGCGCGCTCCGCACGATCACGTTCACGCGCGCGGCGGCCCGGAGGACGAGTGGATAGAGCTCTTCACGGGAGGCCTCGCTGTGCTGCTTGGAGTCGTCGAGCCGCGCGAGCGCGCGACGGTCGCCGAGGGTCAGACGATCGAGATCGAAGAGCACGCCCGCCGCAACCAGCGGACCGGCTAGACAGCCGCGACCGGCCTCGTCCGCGCCTGCCACGAACCGCTGTCCCAGCGCGCGATCGAAGGCGAAGAGCCGGCGGCCGCGGGACCGACCCCGCGACCTGGACGCTCGCTCAGAGCGGTCCGACGCGCCGGGGGGGCCAGTACGTGAAGAAGGCGTTCCCGATGATCCAGTCCTCCGGGACGGGGCCCCACTCCCGGCTATCAGCGCTCTGCCCACGGTTATCGCCCATCATAAAAAAGTGTCCGGGCGGAACCGTGACCTCCCGGCCGTACTCCGGGCACTCGCAGTCCTCGGCGAACGGCTCGTCCTGGCGCCGTCCGTTGATGTACACGTCCCCGTCGAGCACCTTGAGCCGGTCGCCCGGCTCCCCGACCACGCGCTTGATGAAGTTGGCCTCCGAGCGCTGCCGGGTCGGGCGCGAGCAGACCGAGTCCTGGGCCCGGTCCTCGGCGCCGCATCGGGGCGGCTGCTCGTCGGCTCCGGCCGGCGGCTTGAACACGATCACGTCTCCGCGATCGGGGGAGCTGAAGTGTCCGGAGACCCGATCGACCAGCACGCGCTGGCCGACGGCGAGCGTCGGCACCATCGACTCGCTCGGGATGCGGAAGGGCTTGATGAGGAACGCCTGTATCACGAAGGCGAGAGCGACCGCGACGGCGACGATCGCGACGAGCTCGACGAGCGAGCTCGAGTCGGAGCTTTTCTCGCGGCTCGCTACCGACACGGCGCGGGCCGGCGCGTCACGCGGGGCGCGAGGCGCTCTCGTCCGCGGCGGCCACCTCGGGATCGAGCGCCTGGTCCTCGCCGCCGGAAGCAGTCTCGGACTCCACCGTGCTCGGAGGCTCGGCGGCGGCCTGGGAGGACCCGTTGGCGTCCCTCGCCGCGGCCGCCCGGGCCGCACGCGTCGAGACGGGGCCGCCGTCTCGGCGCTCGCGGACACGAGCCCGGCGACCGACCCGGCCACGCAGGTAGTAGAGCTTGGCCCGGCGCACCGCGCCTCGGCTGACCACCTCGATCTGCTCGATCTTCGGGGAGTGCACCGGGAACGTGCGCTCGACCCCCACGCCGAAGGACTGCTTGCGCACCGTGAAGGTCTCACGGGCGCCGCTTCCCTGCCGCCTGATGACGACGCCCTCGAACACCTGGGTCCGGCGCCGGGTGCCCTCGACCACCTGGAAGTGGACGCGGACGCGATCACCCGCGTCGAAGTCGGGAACCGACCGCAACTGGGCACGCTCGAGGCTTTCGATGACTCCATTCACGACAAAGGAAACGTGCCGGGACGGGGCCCTGGGCGCGACAGCCCATGGTAGCGGGGGCGCGTGGTCCTCCGCCGGACGAGCCTCCCGTCCGCGGCGCCCGTGGCGCCTCGACCCGCGTCGATCACGGCTGCCCGGCTTGGGGTCCCCGCGTCCGGTCGAGGCGCTCGCGGCTCTGGGCCAGACGCCAGTCGCGGATCCGCGCGTGGTCTCCGGAGAGCAGGATCTCCGGCACCGCGTGGCCGCGCCACTGCGCGGGGCGCGTGTAGTGCGGATACTCCGGAGCGCCTCCGAGCGCCGGCGAGAACGACTCCTCGAGCGCGCTCTCGACGTGCCCGAGGGACCCGGGGAGCTTGCGTGTGACCGCGTCGCAGACGACCATCGCCGCAAGCTCTCCCCCCGAGAGGACGTAGGGACCGATGGAGAGGGTGTCGGTAGCGAGGACGGCGCTGACGCGCTCGTCGAAGCCCTCGTAGCGGCCGCAGAGCAGGGTGAGATGCTCCTCGGAGGCCAGCTCGGTCGCCATGGCATCGTCGAAGCTCCGTCCTCCCGCGGCCAGGGCCACCACGCGACGGCCGGTCGAGCGGATGAGTGGGTCCTCGCCGTACACGTCCCTAAGCGCGGCCTCGACGACGTCGACCCGGATGACCATCCCCGCCCCTCCTCCGTACGGGGTGTCGTCCACCTGACCGGCCCGAAGCGGCGTGGACCGGCGCAGGTCGAAGATCGACAGCTCGGTGCCGCGAGCGCGAGCGTTGCGCACGTGGCGCTGCTCGAGGAACCACTCGAACCACGACGGAAAGAGCGTGAACACGTCGATCCTCAGCGCTCGGCGCTCCCGGGCGCCCCGGGCTCGAGGCCGAGGAAGGCACGGTCGACCTCGACGATCCCCGCCTCGACGTCCACCCGCCGGACGGCGTCACCCACGAGGGGGACGAGCATCCGCTCCTCCCCCACCTCGAGAACGTCGCAGGAGGGCGCGGCGATCACCGCTCGCACCTCGCCGAGACCCTCGACCCGGCACCCGACCAGATCCTCGACCAGCCACTCGCCGGCTTCGAGCGGGCGGGCCGGCCCGTGCTCGTACAGCGGCTCGCCCCTGAGCGCGGCGGCCGCGTCGCGGTCGGACACCCCGTCGAGGCGCAGGATCGGTCGGCGTGTCTCACCCGCGCGCCGCTCCAGGCGGTACTCGCGTCCGGCGAGGACCAGGACGGTCCCCTCCGCGGGAGGCTCGTCGCAGTGGTCCAGGTAGAAGGACCCGTCGCGGCCGTAAGGGCGCCCGACGTGGCCTACCGGGCCCCCGTGGGCGCTCGCGCTCACTCCACGACGTCGATGAGCACGCGGGTGCCGTCCCGGGTGCCGCAGGCTCGCATCACCGTACGGAGCGCCGCGACCGTGCGCCCCCCGCGACCGATGATCTTGCCCGCGTCGTCGGGCGCCATCCGCAGCTCGAGGACGATCGTGCCGTCGTCCTCGTCGTAGCCCTCGACCGAGACCTTCTCGGGCTCGTCCACGAGCGAGGCGGCGAGAAGCTCGAGAAGGTCCTCCACGAAACGAGGTGCCTAAGCGTTGTCCTCGGCCTCAGGGGCGCCGGCCGCCGGGGCCTCCGCCGGGGGCGCCTCCTCGGCCGGGACCTCGGCGGTGGGGCCGGCTTCCTCGGCCGGTCCGTCCGGCGCCACCGGAGTGCCGTCCTCGGCCGCTTCGGGCGCTGGGGTGTCGGGAGAGGACTCGGCCGTCGGCTCCGGGGTCGCGGTGGTCTCCTCGGTGCTGCCGTCGCCGTCGGACGCGGGGGCGCCGTCGGCCGTGGGCCCGGCGGCGCCCGCGGTCCCGTTGGTAGCGCTCTCCGCGGCGGCGGGCGACGCCCCTCGGCTCGAGGCGCGGATGAGGCGCCTGACCGTGTCGCTCGGCTGGGCGCCGCGGTCGATCCAGTGAGAGATCCGGTCGTGGTCCAGCACGATCTCGGAGGGCTGGCGCTGAGGGTTGTAGCGGCCCACGGTCTCGATGACGCGGCCGTCGCGGGGCGAGCGCTGGTCCGCCACGACCACGCGCCACACCGGGTTCTTGCGGCTGCCCACGCGGGTCAGCCTGACGCGCACGGACACGCTCAGTTCTCCTCGGTCGCTCTCACGGCCGACCTACGTTAGCGGCCGGGGTCGGGTCGGGTCGGGTGACTCAGCGCCCGCCCGTGAGCTGCCCGAGCGAGGGCATGCGACCCGAGGAGAGCTGTCGCATCATCTTCTGCATCTGGCCGAACTGCTTGACGAGCTGGTTGACGGCCTGCACGTTGGTGCCCGAGCCCCGCGCCACCCGCCGCCGGCGCGACCCGTTCAGCATCGACGGGTTGGCCCTCTCCGCGGGGGTCATCGACGTGATGATGGCCTGGACGCGATCGAGCTCGCGGTCGTCGATGTTGACGCCGTTCAGCTGCTGACCCATGCCCGGGATCATCTTCAGCAGCGACCCGATCGGCCCCATCCCGCGGAGCTGCTGGAGCTGCTCGAGGAAGTCGTCGAAGGTGAACTCCTGCCGGCGGATCTTGCGCTCGAGCTCTTCCGCCCGCCCCTCGTCGAACTGCCGCTCGGCCTTCTCGACGAGCGTGAGCACGTCGCCCATGCCGAGGATGCGCTGGGCCATGCGATCGGGGTGGAAGCGCTCGAAGGCGTCGAGCTTCTCCCCGGTCGAGGCGTAGAGGATCGGCTTTCCGGTCACGGCCTTGACCGACAGCGCGGCACCGCCGCGAGCGTCGCCGTCGAGCTTCGTCAGGATCACCCCGTCGAAGTCGGCGGTCTGCGCGAAGGCCTCGGCCACGCCGACGGCGTCCTGACCGGTCATGGCGTCAACGACCAGCAGCACGTTGTGGGGCTTCGTGCCCTTCTTGATCCGCGCGAGCTCGGCCATCAGCGCCTCGTCCACGTGGAGGCGGCCGGAGGTGTCGACGATCAGCACGTCGCGGCCCTCGGAGCGGGCCCGGCCGAGAGCCCACTCGGCGATGTCCACCGGATCACGGTCGGTCCCCTGCTCGTAGACCGTCGCCCCGGCCTGCGCGCCCACCCGCACCAGCTGGTCGACGGCCGCGGGGCGGTAGACGTCACACGCGGCGAGGGCCACGTCCTTGCCGTGCTCCTCGCGGAGGTGGCGGGCCAGCTTGGCGCAGGCGGTGGTCTTGCCCGAGCCCTGAAGCCCCGCCATCAGCACCACGGTGGGCGGCCGCGAGGCGAAGACGAGGTCGCGTCCGGCACCGCCCATGAGCGTGGTGAGCTCCTCGTCGACCAGCTTCACGACCTGCTGGCCGGGGTTCAGCGCACCGAGCACCTCCGCGCCCTGCGCGCGCTCCTTGACCTGTGCGGTGAAGCGCTTGACCACCTGGAAGTTGACGTCGGCCTCGAGCAGCGCGAGGCGGATCGCCCGCATGGCCTTCGACACGTCGTCCTCGGAGAGCGTGCCCCGGGAGCGGACGTCGGAGAGGGCGGCCTGAAGACGGTCGGAGAGCGTGTCGAACATGCGCGATCGAGGCTAGCCGGACGCGGCCTCGAGCGCGCCGAGCACGTCGGCGAGGAGATCCTCGGGGTCCTCGCATCCGGCGGAGAAGCGGATCAGGCCCTCGGGCACCTCGTCGCCGCCCCAGCGCCCCCGGCGCTCGGCCGTGGAGTGGACGCCACCGAACGACGTGGCCTCGGCCACGATTCGCAGCTCGGCGAGGAAGCGCTCGGCGCGCGCGCCGTCGGGCAGGGCGAAGGTGAGAACGGGGCCGAAGCCCGCCATCTGGCGGGTGGCGAGCCGGTGGGCCGGGTCGTCGGGCAGTCCCGGGTAGCGCACGTCGGAGACCTCGGGGCGCCCTAGGAGCGCGGTCGCGAGGGCGAGGGCGTTCTCCTGCTGACGGGCGAGGCGCAGCGCGAGGGTCGACAGGGACCGGTGCGCCAGCCAGGCCTCGAAGGGGCCGGCGATCGCTCCGGCGAGGGTGCGCCACTCGCGCAGCGTCTGAGCACGCGCCGGATCGCGCGCCGCGACGTGCCCGAGCACGAGGTCGGCGTGGCCGGTCATCGCCTTGGTGTCGCTGGTGACCGAGTAGTCGGCACCCAGCTCGAGCGGCCGCTGGAGGAGCGGCGTGGCCAGGGTGTCGTCCACGGCGACGAGGGCTCCGCGGGCGTGCGCGGCGTCGGCCACGGCCGCGACGTCGATCACGTCGAGACCGGGGTTGGTCGGGCTCTCGAGCCAGACGAGCGTCGCGCCGTCGAGCGTCGCGCCGTCGAGGCACGCGCGCTCGAGGGCCCCGCCGGCGGTGGGCAGCGCGCGCACCTCGACGCCACGCGGGTGGAGGTGGGAGTCGACGAGACCACGGAGGCCCATGTAGGCGTCGGAGGGCACGACGAGCACGTCGCCGGGGGCGACGGTCGTGAGCAGGACCGCCGACGCCGCCGCCATGCCCGAGCCGAACAGGACCGCCTCGCCGCCCTCGAGCTCGCCGAGCGCGCGCTCGTAGGCCGTCCAGGTGGGGTTGCCGTAGCGCCCGTAGACATGGGGCGAGCGGTTCGGATCGCCGGCGAGGTGAAACGGCGCCGCGAACGTGGGGCCCGGGAGGAAGGGCTCGCCCTCGGTCCCGGGCGGGAGCCCGGCGTGGACGGCCCGGGTGGAGGGGCCGCGGCCCGTCATGGCCTACGCCTCGAGCAGCGCGCTGGCAAAGTCGTCGGGGTCGAAGGGCCGCAGGTCCTCGAGGGCCTCCCCCACTCCGATGAGCTTCACCGGCACGCCGAGCTCCTGGGCGATGGCGAGCGCGATGCCGCCCTTCGCGGTGCCGTCGAGCTTGGTGAGGACGATCCCGGAGACCTCGACGGCCTCCCGGAAGAGCAGGGCCTGGCGCAGGCCGTTCTGACCGGTGGTGGCGTCGATGGTGAGCAGGGTCTCGTGCGGGGCGTCGGGGATCTGCTTGGCGATGACCCGCCGCACCTTGGCCAGCTCCTCCATGAGGTGGGATTGGGTGTGGAGGCGCCCGGCCGTGTCGCAGATCACCACGTCGTGGCCGCGGGCGCGGGCGGCGGCGACCGCGTCGTAGGCCACCGAGCCGGGGTCCGACCCGGGCGCGGCGCGGATCACGTCGCAGCCGGCGCGCTCGCCCCAGGCCACGAGCTGCTCGACCGCTGCCGCACGGAAGGTGTCGCCCGCCGCGAGGAGGACCGAGCGCCCGAGCTCGCGCTGGAGGTGCCAGGCCATCTTCCCGATCGTCGTGGTCTTGCCGGTTCCGTTCACCCCGACCATGAGGATCACCGCGGGCGAGTGCCTCAGGTCGATCGTGTCGGGCTCGGCCCGGGCGGCGTCGGCGAGGAGCTCCTTCAGGCGGCGAGTGAGGTCGGGCCCGCCGGCGAGCTCCCCGGCGTCGGCCTCGGTCTCGAGCCGTTCGACGATCTTCGCCGTCGTCGACGCGCCGACGTCGGCGTAGATGAGCATCTCCTCGAGACGCTCCCAGGCCTCCTCGTCGAGGGTCTGGAAGACCGTGGCCTGGAGCTCGGCGCCGAGCGCCTGGCGGCTCTTGGCGAGGTTCTCGCGGAAGCGGCGGAAGAAGCCGCTTCGGCGCTCGGACTCGGGCTCGGCGGGCTCGAGAGCCGGGGGCTCGGAGTCGGTCAGGAAGAGCTCGGGCCAGGTGCGCGCCATGGCCGCGGCGAGGATAGGCGCCGCTACGCCGCCGCGGCCGGCGTCCGCCCCGGCAGCCGTCGCGACACCACCTTGGATACGCCGTCGGCGCCCATGCTCACGCCGTAGAGGCAGTCGGCGGCGTCCATCGTGCGCTTCTGGTGGGTGACGACGATGAACTGGGCGCGGTCTGAGAAGCGGCGCAGGAGATCGAGGAAGCGGCCGATGTTGAGGTCGTCGAGGGCGGCCTCCACCTCGTCGAGCACGTAGAACGGGCACGGGCGCGCAAGGAAGACCGCGAACAAAAAGGCCAGGGCGACCAGCGACTTCTCGCCGCCGGAGAGGAGCGACAGCCGCTTCATCGACTTGCCGGCGGGTGTGACCTCCACCTCGACCCCGGCGTCTCCGTCGGTCGGCTCCGCCGCTTCGTCGCCCTCCCGGTCGCCGTCGACCGCGCGCGGGCCGTCCGGGGACACCAGCCGGAGCCGCCCGCGACCGCCGGGGAAAAGCTGCTCGACCACCTCCTCGAAGTTCCGCGCCGCGGCCTGGAAGGTCTCGTCGAAGGCGCTGCGGATGCGGCGGTCGAGGTCGGCGATCAGGTCCGACAGCTCCGCCATCGCCGCCTCGAGGTCCTCGCGCTGGCCCTCGAGCTCCTCGACGTGGGCGGTCGCCTCCTCGTACTCGGCCTGCGCCAGCGGGTTGACCGGGCCGAGCGCCTCCCGGCGGCGGGCGAGGCGCTCGATCGTGGCCTCGAGCTCGGCCCGGCGCTCGGCGCTCAGCTGCGTCTCGATCGACCCCTCGTCGGCGGCGTACTCGAGCCGCCCCGCGATCGCCTCGAGCTCGGTGCTCGCCTCGCGGCGACGATCACGAGAGCGCTCGAGCGCGACCTCCGCGCGGGTAAGCGCCTCGCCGGCCCGGCTCATCGCCGCTTGGGCCTCAGCCTCCTCGGCGGCGCACTCGCGCAGACGCTGGGCGGTCTCCTCCGCGGCGGCCGAGCCTTCGGCCAGCTCGGCCTCGATGCGCTCGCGGTGCATCGCCAGCACCCCCGTGACCGTGGTCAGGGCCCGGCCGACCCGCTCGGCCCGGGCGGCAACCACCTCGTCGTGGGCCGCGCGTGCGGCCAGCCGTGCGACACGCCCGGCGCGCTCACGCCGCTCGCGCTCGGCGCGCTCTAGGAGACGGCGCTCGGCCCTCACCTCGGCGGTCAGCTCGGCCCGGCGGAGCGCCGACGGACCCTCGTCGGGTGCCTCGCGGCGCGTGGCCAGTCGGCGGTCGATGCGCCGCAGTTCCTCGACCGCGGAGTCCTCCTCGCGGCGGGCGCCGCGCGAGGCCGCCTCGGCGTCGGCGCGCGCGGCGTCCGCCCGCTCCACGTTCGCGAGTGCCGCCGCGGCGGCACCGCGGGCCTCGTGTTCGCCTCCGGCCGCCCGCTCGGAGGCCGCGACCAGCTCGTCGCGGCGCGAGAGCTGCTCGAGTATCCGCTCTCCCTCCGCGGCCGGCGGCCGTCGGAGCTCTCCCGTCGTCGGCTGGAACACCTCGCCCGCGCGGGTCACGGCCAGTCCGTCGAAGGCCGGGTCGACCTGGGACAGCGACGAGACCACCCACACCCGGCCGAGCAGCCGCTCGGCCAGCGCGGCGTGCTCCTCGCCGACGATCAGCCGCTCGAGCAGAGGCTCCGCGCCAGGCGCAGGAGAGTCGGTCGCGCCCGGCGACGAACGGTGGCCATCCCCGGAGACGAGCGCGACGGCGCCCTCCTCCCCGGCGGCGTCCAAGAGGGCCTCGCCATCGGCGACGGTCTCGACGAGGACCGCTCCGAGAAGGGGGCCGAGGGCGGCGCTCAGCGCCGTGCCGTATCCCGCGTGGGGCCGGACCGACTCCGCGAGCGTGCGCCCCTCCCCGCCGGCGCCCGTCGCGGCGCGCAGGTAGCGGAGGACGCGGGCGAGCTCGGCGCCCACGTCGGCGGCGCCACGGCGGGCGGACTCGACCTCACGCTCGGCGAGCCGGTGCGCGCCTCGAGCCGCTTCGGCCTCGGCCTCGGCGCGCTCCAGAGCGGTGCGGTGCTCCTCGACGGCGGCTCCCGTCGCGGCAGCGTGCTCCTCCGCCGCCGCCCGATCCGCAGCCATCTCCTGTAGCTCTTGCTCGAGCCGGACCTCCCGGTCGGCCTCGAGCGCCGCGAGCTCCGCCTCGATGGCCTGCACGCGCTGAAGCGACGGGGGACCATCGCCCCCGTCCCCGCCAGACGCCCCCGCCGCGGCCGCTTCGAGCCCAGCCAGCTCCGCGCGGCGCCGCTGCCCGCCGTCCGCGGCGGAGCGCTCGATCTCCCGCACCCGCTCGGCGCGCATGCTCACGCGGTCGGCCGCCGACCTGACCGCGAACGCGGCGACCGAGCGCTTCTCGCGCTCGCGGGCCCGTGCCGCGAAGGCCTCCTCGGCCTCGCGCCGGCGCGCGGCGACCGCGACGATCCGTCGCTGCACCGCGTCCCGCTCCGCGCGGGCACTCGCGGCCGCCGCCTCAGCGCCGGCCAGCGCGGCCGCGGCCGCCCGCGCCGCGTCGGCCGCGAGCTCGAGCCGGGCCTCGAGCTGGCCGCGCTCGAGGCGGGCGTGCTGCTCGGCGGCCTCGGCCTGGCGCTTGAGCGGTCGCAGACGCGAGCGCGCCTCGCGCTCGACGTCACGCGCGCGGGCCAGGTTCTGCTCGGTCCGGCGCAGCTTGATCTCGGCGCGGTGGCGGCGCTTGCGGTGCTTGCCGAGGCCCGCCGCCTCCTCGATCAGCAGCCGTCGGTCGCGGGGACGCGAGTGGATGATCGACTCGATCCGCCCCTGGGACACCACCGAGTGCATCTCCTTGCCGAGCCCGGTGTCGGACAGCACCTCGAGCACGTCGACCAGGCGGCAGCGAGCGCCGTTCAGCCGGTACTCCCCCTCACCGGAGCGATCGAGTCGGCGCAGCACCGAGACCTCCGAGTAGTCGCTCGCAAGGTCGCCGTCGCCGTTGTCGATCACCACCTCGACCTCGGCCGCCGAGCGCGACGGCGTGCCCGCCGCGCCGGCGAAGATCACGTCCTGCATGCTCTGGCCCCGGACGGCCAGCGGGCTCTGCTCGCCGAGCGCCCACAGCACCGCGTCGGTGATGTTGGACTTCCCGGAGCCGTTCGGGCCCACGACCACGGACACGCCCGGGGTGAACTCGAGCCGCGTGCGGTCCGGGAAGGACTTGAAGCCTTTGATGCTGAGTGAGCGAAGATGCACGGTGCGGGAGCGCTCCTACCGGGTGACCAACTGGTCGAGGGCGCGGCGGGCGGCCGCCTGCTCGGCGCCCTTCTTGGTCCGACCCTCTCCCCGCCCCACCTCGCGACCGCCGGCCACGGCCACGGCCACGAAGCGGCGCGCGTGGGCCGGCCCCTCCTCCACATCGATCCGGTAGAGCACGTCGTCGCCGCTGCGAGCGAGCCGCTCCTGGAGGTCGGACTTGAAGTCGGTGGGGGCGCGCAGCGCCTCGTCGACCTGTTCGGCGAAGGCGGCGACCACCGCCGGGGCCACCCGCTCGTACCCGAACGCGACGAACACCGCCCCGATCAGGGACTCGCACACCGAGGCGAGCACCCGGTCGCTCCCGAGCAGCGTGGCGGCGGCGATGCCCGCTCGCTCGGGCGCCGCGGCCTCGAGCCGGGCCGGAAGGCCGAGCTCACGCGCCACGTCGGCGCACGCCTTGCGGGCCACGGCCTGCGCGCGGACCTTCGTGAGCTCTCCCGCGCCGTAGGTCTCGAAGCGGGGAAAGAGATGCTCGGAGACGGCAAGCCCCAGCACCGAGTCACCGAGGAAGGCGAGGCGCTCGTAGGAGGCCGGTGGACGATCCGCCCACGAGGCGTGCGTGAACGCGACCTCCGCGAGGTCCTCGGGGAGCTCCTCGAGCAGGGAGCGCAGGGCCGCCCCACCGGCTGGCGCGGGATCGCCCGTCATCTGAGCGGCGAAGCTACCAGCGGCGGCGGCGGCACCGGCGCGCACGGCGGAGCGAGCGGGGCCATCGAACGACGGCCCGCGCCGGACGCTCCGCCGAGCGGGGGCTGCGACGGGAGAGCGCGGAGCTACCCCGGGCCGCCGCTCCGTCCACGACCACGCCCGCCGCGCTCGTCGTCGGCGTCGTCGGCGTCGTCCTCGTCCTCATCGAAGTCGTCGTCGTCGGATCCTTCGTCGTCGTCAGCCCCGCGCCCGGGTCCGCCGTGGTTCATGGTTCTCCTTCTCGAGGAGTGGAGTGGCCTGATCGGCCGTCGACACCCGACGTGTGACCGAAC
>Ga0136640_10000760_pt1 | contig 12523 bp, 14 predicted proteins | sample AntDrymUQ8642106_2_FD_105498 | JGI IMG/M metagenome (GOLD analysis project Ga0136640, IMG submission 105498) | Polar desert sand microbial communities from Dry Valleys, Antarctica - metaG UQ864 (21.06) | ecosystem: Environmental > Terrestrial > Soil > Desert | place: Antarctica: Dry Valley...
ACGCTCATCCGGTTAGCTCCGCTGCCCGCGTCACGCCTGGACCCGTAGCTCACCGCCGCCTGCGGCGGCCCAGCCTGCCTGGCATCCGGTACGGCGTGGTCGCCGGCGTCGGCACCGGCGGGGCGGCCAGAGTGGTGGCCGGCAGCGAGTCGCCGGCCTCGGCGATCTCCCCGGTGGGTGTCAGCCGGAGCACCCAGCCGGATGTCGCCCAGCGGCCGGCCGCGTCCGAGGCCGCGCTCAATCGTTTCGCCAGCAGCTGCGGCACGACCCGCTCCCACTCGCGGCTGCTCGGCCGCAGCTGGTCCACGTCTGCCACCCAGGTGACGAGCCGGTTGCGGTGTTCCTTCGAAGCCACGGTGACCAGCGCCGGCCGGCCGACCGCGATGCCGGTCAGTGGCTGCTCGCCGGGGCCGCCGACGACGTACGCCGAACCGTCGCGCCACAGCAGCCACGCCGCCACCGCCGACCCGCCGACTGGCGCCAACCACACCAGTCCTACCTTCTTCATGGCCGCGGCCACCAGCGCCGGCGGTGCAGCTGACTGGTCCATGCGGGAGCATGCTAGGCGGCGCGACGTGGCGAGTCCGACGGGAGCGAGGTGCGCGTGGCCGAGCGTCACGTCGGCCAGTGGCAACTCGCCAGACCGTCAGGCCCCGACCTCGGCCTGCTTGCCGTTGCCGTAATCGGGGTGTCGATGTCGGCGCCACTGACCGCTCTCGTCGCCGCGCCGGCGCTCGGCATCGCGTTCTGGCGCAACGCGGTAGGAGCGGCACTGCTGGCTCCCAGCGCGGCGATCCGGTTGCGCCGCCAGCCGCTGTCCCGGCGGCAGTTCGCCCTGTGCCTGCTCTCCGGCGCGTTCCTCGCCGCCCACTTCGCCGCGTGGCTGCCGAGCATCACGCTGACCACGGTCGCCGCTTCCACCGCGCTGGTGTGCACCACACCGATGTGGACGACGCTCGCCGCCCGGGCAGCGGGGCATCGCGTTCCCGCCCGGGTCTGGCTGGGGCTGGCGCTGGGTCTGCTCGGCGTCGTCCTGGTCACCGGTGTCGACGTCACCGTGTCGACGCGTGCGCTCAGCGGTGACCTGCTCGCCCTGCTCGGCGGCTTCCTCGCCGCGGGCTACGTCCTGATCGGCGCGGCAGTCCGCGAAGAGGTCAGTACGACGGCGTACGCGGGCGTCTGCTACTCGACCGCCGCGGTCCTCATCGCGGGCGCGGCGTGGTTCGCGGGCGTCCCACTGGCGGGGTACGCCGTACGCGACTGGCTGCTCATCCTCGCGATCACGATCTGCGCGCAGATGCTGGGCCACACGATCTTCAACCGGGTGGTGTCCACGGTGGGGCCGACGGTTGTCGGGATGGCGATTTTGCTCGAGGTTCCCGGTGCGGCGTTGCTGGCGTTCGTGCTGATCGGTCAGGTGCCACCGCTGCTCGTCGTGCCCGGCCTGGTCCTGATCGTGTCCGGACTTGCCATCGTCATCCGCTCCGGCGGGGATCGGGTCGAGACCGGGCCAGCGACCTAGCAAGCCGGCGGCCCCCGACGAATTCGCGGCCGTGACCGCTAGCCGGCGGTCAACTCCGCGCTGACTTTCCACAATCGCTCGGCCAGGTCGGGATCGACAGCCCGCGAGGTTGGCCGCGACAGCCGGCCGGAGTCGAGGTAGGCCCCGGGGATGCTGCGTCCGTCGTCCGTCGTCGCCAGCTGCACCAGCGTCGAAGCGCCTTGCGAAGTGGAGACGAAACCCACTGGCGACAGCCTCTTGACCAGTCGGAAGAGCCCGGTGCTGTCCCCAAAGTCCGAGCGCACCAAGCCCGGATGGAAGCAGGTGGCCACTACCACGGTATGCCGCAGCCGCCAGGTCAGCTCGGTGGTGAAAAGGATGTTCGCCTGCTTGGAGTCGGCGTACGCCCTCCACCGCGACCAGCGCCGGCGGCGGAAGTCCAGATCGTCCGGATCGAGCCACCCGCGCGTGTGCGCCGCAGACGACGTCGTGATGATCCGCCCCGCGGGTGCGGCGGTGACGCGTTCGAGCAGCAACGACGACAGGAGGAACGGCGCCAGGTGGTTCACCTGAATCGTCAGATCATGACCGTCCACAGTGGAGGTGTTCTGCTTCGCGATGATCCCGGCGTTGTTCGCCAGTACATCGATCACCTCGTACGCCGCTGCGATCGTGGCGCCGGTCCGTCGTAGGTCGTCGAGGACGGCGAAGTCGCACACATGACTGTCCGGTGTGGACCCGGAATCGGCACGGATCCGGTCGACGACGGCGGACAACTTGCGGGGGCTGCGGCCGATCAATACTACGTGGTCGCCACGCCGGGCCAGCTGCACTGCGGCTTCAGCGCCGATTCCGGAACTGGCGCCGGTGATCACGACAGTACGGCGCATCCACCCTCCCTTTAGCATTCGGCTACCCGCATCCCGAGGAGACGCTAGTGGCCGAGCTCCGCCCCCGCCGTTCGTGCCTGGCGGTGCCAGGCAGCAACCCGCGGTTTCTGGACAAGGCGAAGGGGCTGCCTGCGGACCAGGTCTTTCTGGACCTGGAGGACGCCTGTGCCCCGTTGGCCAAGCCGGGCGCACGCAAGAACATTGTGGCTGCCCTGAACGAGGGTGGCTGGGGGGACCGGATCCGGGTGGTCCGCGTCAACGACTGGACGACGCATTGGACCTACCGCGATGTGGTCGAGGTGGTCGAGGGTGCCGGCGCGAACCTCGACGCGATCATGCTGCCGAAGGTCGCCGATGCGGCGCAGGTGCGTGCGCTGGACATGCTCTTGCTGCAGATCGAGAAGACGGTGGGCCTGGAGGAGGGCCGGATCGGGATCGAGGCGCAGATCGAGACCGCCCAAGGTCTGATCAACGTCAACGAGATCGCGTTCGCGAGCCCGCGGATCGAGACGATCATCTTCGGCCCGGCCGACTTCATGGCCAGCATCAACATGAAGTCGCTCGTCGTAGGGGCGTTGCATCCGGACTATCCCGGCGATCCGTTCCACTACATCCTCATGCGGATCCTGATGGCTGCCCGTGCGCGCGGGGTACAGGCCATCGACGGACCGTTCCTCCAGGTGCGTGACGTCGAGGCGTTCCGGGAGGTCGCCAAGCGCTCGGCGATGCTGGGCTTCGACGGCAAGTGGGTGCTGCACCCCGGCCAGATCGACGCCGCCAACGAGATCTACGCACCTAGCCAGGAGGACTACGAGCACGCCGAGTTGATCCTCGACGCCTACGACTGGGCCACGTCGGAGGCCGGCGGCAAGAAGGGTTCGGCGATGCTGGGCGAGGAGATGATCGACGAGGCGTCGCGCAAGATGGCCCTCGTCGTCGCGGCCAAGGGCCGGGCGGCGGGCATGACGCGTGCGGAGTCCTTCACCCCGCCGGAGGGATAGCGCGCTAGCTGGTGGTGGGGAAGTTGGTGAAGTCGAGGTCGTTGATGGTGTTCACCGCTGCCCCCAGCACGGCGAAGGCCACGATGATGCCGATCACCGCAAGGGTTATCGCAACGGCGCCGATGATGATGCCGGCCAGCGCGAGCCCTGCACCGTCCTCTCCGGTCTGCTTGATCTGATTGCGGGCGATAAAGCCGAACACAATGCCCAGCGGGGAGAATACGAACGCGAACACGATCGCGAGGATTGCCATCGTGTTCGTGCCGCGGCTCGGTGGGGGGCCGTACGGCTGCCCGTAGCCCTGCGGCGGGTAGCCGTAGGGCTGCTGAGGTCCCTGTTGCTGCGGGTAGCCCTGGGCAGGCTGCTGGTACTGCGGATACTGCTGGGGTGGCGCTGATGGATACCCCTGTGGCGGTCCGCCAGGCTGGCCGGTTGCCTCACCGGAGCGTCCCTGCGGGTACTGCGGGTCGAAGTCGGTCATCGTTGCTCCTCTGTGACTGCGCCGGGCACTGTCTACCGCACCGAGTGCCGTCGGCGATACTGCATGTGACAACGGCAGTCCGCCGACTCGGCCGGGATGGAGCACCCATGGCTCGACTGGCTCAGACCGCAGGGCTGACCGAGGTCCAGAAGGAGATCCTGGCCACGGTCCGGCAGTTCGTGGACAAGGAGATCATCCCGCACGCCACCCAACTGGAGCACGACGACGTCTACCCGCAGGACATCGTCGACGGGATGAAGGAGATGGGCCTGTTCGGCCTGACCATCCCGGAGGAGTACGGCGGACTGGGTGAGTCGCTGCTGACGTACGCACTCGTCGTCGAGCAGATCGCGCGCGGCTGGATGAGCGTGTCCGGCGTCATCAACACGCACTTCATCGTGGCCTACATGCTGGGCCAGCACGGCACCGACGAGCAGAAGCAGCGGCTGCTGCCGCAGATGGCCACCGGCGAGGTGCGAGGGGCGTTCTCCATGTCCGAGCCGGGTCTGGGCTCCGACGTCGCCGCCATCAAGACCCGAGCGGTCCGCGACGGCTCCGCATCCGACGCCGACTACGTCATCGACGGGCAGAAGATGTGGCTCACCAACGGCAGCACGTCCACCCTGATAGCGACTTTGGTGCGGACCGACCTGGGCGAGTCTTCGCCGTACCGGAACCTGACGACGTTCCTGATCGAGAAGCCGCCCGGACTCGGCGAGGTGAGCCCGGGCCTGACCATTCCCGGCAAGCTGGAGAAGATGGGCTACAAGGGCGTCGACTCGACCGAAGCGGTTTTCGACGGATACCGGATCCCGGCGACGGCGATCCTCGGCGCTGAGGCGGGCCGCGGCTTCTACCAGATGATGGACGGCGTCGAGGTCGGCCGCGTCAATGTGGCAGCCCGAGCGTGCGGCATCTCGATCCGCGCGTTCGAGTTGGCGATCGCCTACGCGCAGCAGCGGGAAACCTTCGGAAAGCCGATCGCCGAGCACCAGGCGATCGCGTTCAAGCTGGCCGAGATGGGCACCAAGATCGAGGCTGCACATATGCTCATGGTCAACGCCGCGCGGCTCAAGGACGCCGGCGAGCGCAACGATGTCGAGGCCGGGATGGCTAAGCTGCTGGCCAGTGAGTACTGCGTCGAGGTCACCCAGGATTCCTTCCGGATCCACGGCGGCTACGGCTACTCCAAGGAGTACGAGATCGAACGGCTCATGCGGGAGGCACCGTTCCTGCTGATCGGGGAGGGGACCAGTGAGATCCAGAAGATGATCATCAGCCGAGGTCTGCTCAAGGAATATGCGCTCAAGCGCTGAGCGCGCGCGCCCCGGTCGCGGCCGGGTCGGCGCAGTCCTCGCCGCCGCCGTACTGGCCCTGTCGGCGTGCAGTGCGAACGGCGGCACCGAGGGGGTCGACGGCCAGACCACATCCACCGCGAGCACGACCGATACAGCGAGTCCGACCGATGCAGCGACCACCACAGCGACACCGACGACCACCACTGCGACCACCACGACACCGCCTCCGCCGCCCGAGCTTCCCGGTGGCGGGCGGACGATCTTCCCGACGTATCGGCTCGTCGGTTTCTCCGGTCACCCGGGCTCGCCCGCGCTGGGTCGGTTGACCGGAGATCTGGACGTTGCCGCCACGCGGATGGCCGAGCAGGCCGTGCCCTATGCCGAGGACCGGCAGGTGTTACCGGTCTTCGAACTGATCGCGACGGTCGCGCATCCGTTCCCCACCGAGGAGGGCGACTACAGCGGCCGTTCCTCCGACGAGCTCATCCAGGACCACCTCGACGCCGCTCGACGAGCCGGAGCGTTGCTACTGCTGAACATCCAGCCCGGTCGCGCGGACTTCCTGCCGGAGGTGCGGGCGTACGAGAAGTGGCTGCGCGAGCCGGACGTCGGGGTGGCGTTGGATCCCGAATGGGCGGTGGGGCCCTCGGGGATCCCCGGGGAGGTGTACGGGCAGACGACGGGCACCGAGCTGGACAGCGTCGTGACGTACCTCGCCCGGCTGGTGGCCGAGCACAACCTGCCGGAGAAGGTGATGGTCTACCACCAGGTCGCGGCGTCGGTGGTGGTCGACGAGCAGCTGCTGCTACCGCATCCCGGGGTGGTGCCGATCAAGAGCGTCGACGGCATCGGCAGCCAGGCCGAGAAGGAGACCACGTGGGACCGGCTGATGGAGGCCAAGCCGGCACACGTCCATCCCGGGTTCAAGCTGTTCTACGAGGAGGACCTGCGCACCGGTGGTCCGCTGATGACCCCTGAGCAGGTGCTCGACCTGACGCCGTTGCCGGAGTACGTGCTGTACGAGTGACGTGCCCCGCCGGGTCGCCTCGGACGCCCGGTGCGCTACTTGCGGCGGAAGCGCTCGCGTCGGCCGGCTCTGGTCAGGCGCAGCCACTCGCGCAGCCCGGCAGGGTCCCGGCGCTGCGCCAGGAAGTACCAGCCGAAGCGGACCCATTCCAACGGCAGCAGCCAGCGCATGCCCGGCTGGGCCATCAGATACCCGCGGTTGCGGTAGGTGTAGTAGCGCTTCGTCTCGTCGTCGGGGTACTGCGCGGACAGCCGCCCGCCGAGGATCGGCTTGAACTCCTCGGTCCCGCTGGGGTGGATGTACGACGTACGCAGGCAGGTACCGAAGGCAAGCCCTGAACGTTGCAGCCGGCGATGGATCTCGGTCTCGTCCCCGCGACTGAACAACCGCAGGTCCGGTACGCCGATCCGTTCCAGCGTTTCCGCCCGGAACAGCGCCCCGTTGAACAGCGAGGCGTAACCGGGTAGCACTTCTGCGGTGCCGAGCTGCGCGGGGTCGCGGCGCCAGCGCAAACCCCGCCGCAGCGGGAAGGCGAGCCGATCTGGGTCGGCCAGGTCCGCCACCAGCGGGGACACCGCGGCGAGGCCCTGCCGGCGTGCACAGTCCAGCAACGTGGCCAGCACCTCGCCATCGGCCGGCCGGCCGTCGTCATCGGCACACCAGACCCAGTCGGCGCCCATCGCCAGCGCGTGCAGCATGCCGAGGGCGAAACCCCCGGCGCCTCCGAGGTTGCGATGCGACAGCAGGTAGGTGCTCGGCAGGCCGCTGGCCACCACGACGTCCTCGGCCGGGTCGTCGGGGCCGTTGTCGACCACGACGAGGTGGTCGATCGGGCGGGTCTGCCCGGACAGGGCGCGCAGACTGTCCCCCAGCAGCTCGCGGCGGTTCATCGTGACGATCACCGCGACCACCGAGTCGCGGGGCAGCGCGGGGCTCACCGCCGGCCGCCCGGCGGAGGTCGGCGCTTCGGCCCCGGCTCGCGGTTCTTGTACGCCGCCAGCACCTGGTCCAGCGGACCCTGCATCCGGATCTGGCCGTGGTCGAGCCAGATGCCGGTGTCGCACAGCTCGCGAAGCAGCTCATCGGAGTGTGAGGCGAAGACCAGCAGGCCGGCCCGGTCGACCAGGTCGGTCAACCGGCCGCGGGCCTTACGCAGAAAGCCGGCGTCCACCGCGCCGATGCCTTCGTCCAGGAGCAGGATCTCCGGGTCGATGCTCGTCACGACACCGAGGGCCAGGCGCACCCGCATGCCCGTGCTGTAGGTCCGCAGCGGCATCGACAGGTAGTCACCCAGTTCGGTGAACTCGGCGATGTCGTCGACCCGGTCGTCCATCTGCTTGCGGGTCATGCCGAGGAACAGCCCGCGGATGAGGATGTTCTCGTAGCCGGAGATCTCCGGATCCATCCCGACGCCGAGGTCGAAGACCGGTGCCACCCGCCCCTGCACCGATGCGGTGCCACCGGTCGGCTCGTAGATGCCGGACAACAGCCGCAGCAGCGTGGACTTGCCCGCCCCGTTGTGACCGATCAACCCGACCCGTGCGCCGTGCTGCAGGTCCAGGGTGATTCCACGCAGCGCCTCGATGACGACCACCTTGCTCGCGTTGGGGCCGATCCGGCCGCCGACGACGCCGAGCATGGCCTTCTTCAGTGACCGGGTCTTGGCGTCGAAGATCGGGAAGTCGACCGACGCGTCGCGAACCACGATGCTGACCACTGCGCGCTGTCTCTCCTAAACCCAGTACGACACGCGAGCGCGGTAGTTGCGCAGGACCACCAGGGTCAGCGCCCACCCGGCCACAGTGATGACCAGTACGACGACCCAGTGCCGCAACTCGAAGCTATCGCCCAGCATCGGCCGGCGGATGATCTCCAGGAAGTGCAGGAACGGGTTCAGCTCCGCCAGCCGGGCACGGGACGCGATCGTCTCGTTGGAGCTCATCAACAGGTCCTCGTAGATCCACACGATGGGGGTCATGAAGAACATCAGCTGTACGACGCTCTGCGTCACCGGCGGCAGGTCCCGGAATCGCGTGCTCACGATGCCCACCAGCAGAGCCACCCAGAACCCGTTCGCGACGAGCAGCGCGAACGCCGGAACGGCGGCCAGGCTGGACAGCGACAGCGGCTGCGGGAAGACCACCAGCATCACTGCGTACACGAGCAGGTTGTGGGCGAAGAAGAGGATCTGCCGCCAGATCAACCGGTAGACGTGCACGCTGATCGGCGCCGGCAGATGCTTGATCAGCCCTTCGTTGGAGATGAACACCATCGCGCCCTCGGTGATGCAGCTGCCGATGAACGCCCAGACGATGAAGCCGACCAGGATGTACGGGAGCTGTTCCTCCAGCGGGTTGCCGAACAGACCTGCGTACAGGACACCGAGCGCGACGGCGGTCACGGCCATACTGATCGTGATCCACAGCGGCCCGAGGACGGATCGCCGGTAGCGCTGCTTGATGTCCTGCCAGCCGAGGTGGCCCCACAGCTGCCGCTGCCGCCAGGCCCGGCCGAGATCGTCGAAGGCTAGACCCCAGCTACGGGAACTCTGGCGGGTCTTGGGGGTCCGAGCCACGACGGTCGACAGTACCCGAGGCGCGAAGTCAGACCAGCGAGTCGCGTCCGGCGGCTCGCAGCGCCCGCACGACCGAGCCGACGTCCTGCGCGCGTTCGCGTGGGCAGACGAACACGACGTCCCCGGCGTCGACGACGACGAGGTCGTGGACGCCGAGCAGTACGACGCTGCGCCCCGACCCGGCGACCACGCAGTCGCTGCTGTCCAGAGTCAGCAGGCCCGCAGCATCGAGGGCCACCGTGCCGTTGCAGTCGGCGGGCAGCACGGTGCCGAGGGTGTCCCAGTCCCCGACGTCGGTCCAGCCGAAGTCACCCGGCACGCAGGCGACCCGTCCTCGGGCCGCTGCGCCTTCGACGATGCCGACGTCGATGCTGACCTTCGGCAGGGTCGGCCACACCTGCGAGTGGACGTGCGGCCCGTCGCCCCGGGCGTACGCCGCCGCGATCGCGCTCACCCCGTCGTACAGGTCCGGGAGTTGCCGGCGTACCTCGGCGAGCACCGCGTCGGCCCGCCAGACGAACATGCCGGCGTTCCAGAGGTAGTCGCCGGATGCTGTGTACGCCGTCGCCGTGGTCACGTCCGGCTTCTCCTCGAACCGGTCGACGGCCCGCGCCGCGCCGATGCCTAGAGCGGCGCCGGTCTTGATGTAGCCGTAGCCGGTCTCGGCGCGGGTCGGCACCAGGCCGACAGTGACGAGCAGCCCGGAGCCCGCCACCTCGGCGGCGGTTCGGATCACCTCGTGGAAGGCCGCGACGTCGGCGACCAGATGGTCCGCGGCGAAGGAGCCGGTGATCGCGTCCGGGTTGCGGGAGTGGGCGAGCGCGGCAGCCAACGCGATCGCCGGGCCGGAGTCCCGCGGTGACGGCTCAGCGAGCAGGTTGTCCGGTGGCAGGTCGGGCAGCTGATCGCGGACCGCTGCGACGTGTGCAGCGCCGGTCACCACGAGCAACCGGTCCAGGCAGCCCAACGGGAGCAGCCGTCGTACCGTCGACTGCAGCAGGCTGGCGTCGGCCTCGCCGAGGGCGCCGCCGAGGGAGAAGAGGAACTTGGGCCGGTTGTCCCGGCTCAGCGGCCACAGCCTGGTCCCGCTGCCACCGGCCGGGACGACGGGGTAGAAGTTCTCGATCATTGACGGGTGACCGGCTGGAGCAGCTCCGCATGGCGCTGGGGTGCCGCCCCCGCGCCGACCCGGCCGACTACCCGGCTCAGCGCCGCCCTGGACCACAGCCCTGCCGCCAGCGTCCACCGCAGGGGCGCGTACAACCGGCCCGGGAACAGCCGCGACAGGTAGCGGTACGCCGAGCGGTGGTGCTCGTCACGCATCCGGTCGGCCGCTCGCTCGGTCGCGTGCGCCCCGGCGTGGACGACGACTGCCGACGGGACGTGAACGGACAGCCAACCGGCGCGGCCGAGCCGGTCGCCGAGGTCGACGTCCTCGAAATACATGAAGTAGCTGTCGTCGAATCCGCCCACCCCGTGGAACGCCTCGGCCGGCAGCAGCAGGCACGACCCGGACAGCCAGCCGGCCGGGCCTTCGGTCGGCACTCCACGCTCCTTGCGGTAACTGCGGGTCCACGGATTGCCCGGCCACCACCACCCGCACAACACGTGTCCGATGCCGCGCCCGAGCGTGGGCAGCTCCCGCGCGGAGGGGTATAGCGCGCCGTCGTTGTCCAGGATGGCGGGGCCGAAAGCGCCGCCGCGCGGCCAGCGGTGGCCCGCCGCCAGCAGGGTGTCCAGGGAACCCGGTTCCCATCGCACATCGGGATTGGCCAACACGACCCACCCGTTGGAGATCCTGGCCAACGCCGCGTTGTGCGCTGCGCCGTACCCGATGTTCCCGCCGGTGCGCAGCAAGGTGACCTCGGGCCGGTCTTCGGCCCGCTCGGGGGCGCCGTCGGTGCTGCCGTTGTCGGCCATGATGACGCGGTACGGCCGGATGGTGGCCGACGCCAGGCTGTCGAGGAACACCTCGAGGTGCTCGCCCGGGGAGTAGGTCACGACGCTCACCGTGAGCGAGTCCGGCGCGGTCACGCGGCGTCTCCTCGTCCTCGGCGTCCAGGGGTGTAGATGGTGTCGAGTGGGGCTCCCGCCGCTCCTGCTCGACTACGCTGACCCATCATGCCCGACCCGGCGACGACCGACTATGACGAGACTGTCGGCAGGGCCGACTATGACGACACCGTGGTCATCGTGCGGGTCTTCAACGAGGCACCCGTCGTAGCGGGCGTACTCCGGGAACTGCTCGCGGTGGGCCTGCGGGTCATCGCCGTGGACGACGGCAGCACCGATGCCTCCGCGGACGAAATCGATGCGGCCGGGGCGTTCCGGGTCAGCCATCCGATCAACATCGGCGCCGGCGGCGCGTTGCAGACCGGCATCGAGGCGGCGCTGCGGTTCACCCAGGCCAAGTTCATCGCCTGCTTCGACGCCGATGGGCAGCACCGGCTGGTCGATCTGATCGGGATGATCCACACGATCCGACAGGGATACGACGTCGTCATCGGATCGCGCTTCCTGCAAGGCGATCCCGACATGGGTCGACTGCGCCGGATGATGCTGAAGCTCGGGGCCCGACTGACCCGGCGCGGTGGCTCCTTCCGGCTCACCGACGCGCACAACGGGCTGCGAATCTTCACCCGCGCGGTCGCCGGTGACATCAAGCTGAACCATGCGGGCATGGCCTACGCCTCAGAACTGGAGGAAGTCTTGACCAGGCCCCGCTACCGGGTGACCGAGTTCCCGGTCCAGATCGTCTACACCGACTACTCGCTGGCCAAGGGCCAGCCGCTGCTCAACAGCGTGAACATCCTGAGCGACATCGTGGCCCACCGGGTCAGCGCGAGGCGACGCAGATGATCGTCGCGGGGCGACCGAGATGATCGTCGCGGGTCGACCGAAATGATCATCCAGCTGCTGCTGATCCCCGCAGTGATCCTCGCCGTGGTGCTCTCACTGCGGTCCCGGCAGTCCTTGCGCGGGCAGGCACGACGCAAGATCTTCGCCGCGATCACCGTCGTCGCCGGCGTCGTCGCGGTGACCTTTCCGGACCTGCTGCAGGTCATCGCCGACTGGGTGGGTGTGACTCGCGGCGTGGACCTCATGCTCTACGCGCTCGTGCTGATCATCATCTACCTGATCGGCAGCACGAGTGTGCGCTTCCGCGAGCAGGACGCGAGGCTGGTGCAGCTCACCCGCGAGTTGGCACTGGCCGAGGCGGAGCCGCACCGGGCGGAGCTCGAAGTGCGGCCGGTGCCACCACCAGAGGCACAAGCGGCGTCACCGCAGGGCTAGAGCAGCCGGCGGACCAACCGCCAGTAGCCGCTCATGAGGGCGTTCAGCGCGCCGGCCCCGACCGGCAGCGGGAGGGCGACGGGATCGAAGTGCCCGGTCAGCAGTCCGGCCAGGTCACGGTCGCCGACCACCCGGACAGCTTGCACCTCGCGCCGCCGGCGGCGCAGCCAACCGCGGTTGCTCATGAGCCAGCGGTAGCCGCGCAACTTCTGCCGCATCCACCCCTGTCGGAGCGCCACGGCGAGCATCGCCAGTTCCAGCGCCAGCAGCGCAGGCGCGAGCAGGACGAGCAGCCGGCCGCCGTACACCGTGAGCAGCATCGCCAGCCGGTTGCGTTCGAGCAGGTAGAACTTCAGTGGATTGCGGGAGAACTCGTAGTGGTGGGCGATGACCGCCTCAGGTACGAAGCGCACCTCCCAGCCCCGCTGCCAGCAGCGCAGCGACAGATCGCAGTCC
>Ga0136640_10000761_pt1 | contig 12514 bp, 13 predicted proteins | sample AntDrymUQ8642106_2_FD_105498 | JGI IMG/M metagenome (GOLD analysis project Ga0136640, IMG submission 105498) | Polar desert sand microbial communities from Dry Valleys, Antarctica - metaG UQ864 (21.06) | ecosystem: Environmental > Terrestrial > Soil > Desert | place: Antarctica: Dry Valley...
AGCATTATATGCGCCTCGATTTTCTGCACCGGAAGACCGCCACCGACGACGTTATTTACGAAAATTCGCAGGATGTTTTAAATTTTCGGATTGGCGACGTGCGCGATTACTCGGCAATACTTTCGGCACTGCGCGAGTGTGATGTGGTTTTTCACGCCGCCGCGCTCAAGCAAGTACCTTCGTGTGAATATTTTCCGTATGAAGCGGTTTTAACAAATATTGTCGGGGCGCAGAATGTTGCGCGCGCGATTCGTGAAAACAATCTCCCGATCAAAAAAGTAATCGGAATATCCACAGATAAAGCGTGTAAACCGATTAATGTGATGGGAATGACCAAGGCTCTGCAGGAGAGGGTTCTAATTGAAGCGAATAGAGATTGCCCGGATACAAATTTTATGTGCGTGAGATACGGCAACGTGATTGCTTCACGCGGTTCGATTGTTCCACTGTTTGTCGAACAGGTAAGAAAAAATCAGACATTAACCGTAACCTTAGAAGAGATGACCAGATTTTTGTTAAGTCTCGATAAAGCGGTCGATACGGTTTTTGCCGCTATTGACAATGGAATGCGGGGCGAAACATATGTGCCTCAAGTATCTTCCGCGAAAATGATTGATGTGGCGAAGGCTCTGATGGGTAAAAAAAAGCTGCCGATTGTATTTACAGGCATTCGTCCGGGAGAGAAGGTTCACGAAATTATGGTTTCCGAAGAAGAATGTTTTCGAACGATCGAACGGGGCGAATATTATGTTATCTTGCCAGTTTTGCCTGAGCTTCGACAGGAAAAGGATTTTTCTCCGGCACTGAGTTCTGAATATTCTTCGAAAGACAAAAATATTTCTATCGAAAAATTAAAATTATTACTCGGTCAGGCTGATTCGGAAATCAGGCGATTTATCGAAAAAGGGTGAAAAATTATAAAATTATGAAAGTAATGACAATTTTCGGGACACGTCCAGAAATTATCAGATTAAGTCCGATATTAAAAATTCTCGACCGGCACAGCGAACATATTACAGTTCATACCGGGCAAAATTATCACGAAAGCCTGAGCGATATTTTTATAAGAGATTTGGAGGTGCGGACACCGGATATTCATCTGGGAATAAAATCGAGCGGAATCGGAGATCAAATCGGACAGATTTTGAGCAAAACCGATGAAATTTTAGAAGAACATAAACCGGATAAAATCTTAATTCTGTGCGATACCAACAGCGCCTTATCAGCGATTATCGCGGCGCGGCGCGGCATTCCCGTTTTTCATATGGAAGCGGGGAATCGGTGTTTTGACAGACGTGTTCCGGAAGAAATTAATCGCCGTATCATCGATCATTCAAGCACTATTCTGCTTCCATACACCGAACGGAGTAGAGATAATTTAGTTGCCGAAGGAATCGAACGGGAGCGAATATATGTTACGGGAAATCCGATCAAAGAAGTTTTGGACAATTTTTCACAAAAAATAGAGGAAAGCGGTTCGCTTGAAAAATTTGATGTTAAGCCCTCGGAATATTTTTTAGTGACGCTGCACAGAGCTGAAAACGTTGATTTGCAGGAGCGCCTGAAAATGATTTTCGGAGCTTTTTCACATCTAGTTAAAAAATTCGGTAAAACAATGTTGATTAGCGTTCATCCGCGAACCGCTGAAAAACTAGAAAAATTCAAAATTGAAATTGCGTCCGATAAAATCAAATTGCTCGAACCACTCGGTTTTTTTGATTTTATAAACTTGGAAAAAAATGCGATGGTTGTTTTGTCTGACAGCGGCACTGTCCAGGAAGAATGCGCGATTTTCGGCATTCCGAATATTACTTTGCGTGATGTCACAGAACGCCCGGAAACAATCGAATGCGGAAGCAATATTCTGAGCGGTGCGGATATTGATTCAATAATCCTCTCGGTCGAACTAGCTCTCGCGCAAACGCCGGACTGGACTCCGCCGAAAGAATATATGAATCCGAATGTTTCCAGAACAGTCAGCAAAATTATTTTGGGATACACCTCGGTCAGGAAACATACGAGTTAAATGATGGATTTGTTAGAAAAAGTTTTATCGTTTGTGAAATGGACAGAGAATTAAATTTTAAGAAATACACCGGCGAATTTGATTCAGACAATAAAAAAACTCTCTGGGTCATCACCGAGCTATATTATCCGGAAAACAATCAGACCGGCTATTATATGACTGGTATCGCCGAAGGACTGACCCGAAAATTCAATGTCAGAGTGATTTGCGGGCAACCGAATTACGCTGCCAGAGGAACATTCGCTCCAAAAAGAGAAAATCATAAAAATGTCGAAATTCTGCGTGTTTGGAGTACAACTCTTAATAAAGATATAATTTTTCTACGTTTAATAAATATGTTGACCATCGGATTTTCTATTTTTTTAAAGATGGTGGTAAAAATCAAAAAAAATGAGGAAATGCTGGTCGTTTCCGCTCCGCCGAGTCTTCCGTTTAGTGCCGCTCTCGCCGCTAAACTACGCGGGGCAAAGTATTCACTGATTATTCAGGACAAATATCCGGAAACACTAATCGCTGTCGGCAAATTAAATCAGCATTCTTTATTTGTCAAAGTGCTTAATCGTCTCAATAAATGGCTTTATCAGGGAGCAAAAAAAATTATAGTGGTCGGGCGTGATATGCAGACGCTGGTAAATACTCAAATAAAGCAGTCATCCGATAGTCAGTTCCCCGTCGTAAGAGTTATACAGAACTGGGCGTCGCTTGAAGAAATTGAGCCGATGCCGAGAAATGACAATGACCTTCTGCGTGAATTAAAGATTGCCAACAAATTTATTTTTTTGTATGCGGGAAATATGGGGCATCCGCAGGATATAGAAAGTATTGTCATGTGCGCTGAAAAACTTAAAATGGACGAAAGATTTCACTTCCTTTTTATCGGCTCGGGTGTAAAAAGAAAATGGCTCGAGAGAGAAGTATCGGAAAAGAAACTATCTAATATAACAGTTTTGCCGCCGCGTTCGAGGAGCGAACAAAATATTTTTCTGAACGCCTGTGATGTCGGTCTGGTTCCGCTGGTCAAAAAAATGTGGGGGGTGGCGATGCCGTCCAGAACGTATAATTTGATGGCTGCCGGCAAACCGATTTTAGCCTTAACCGAAAATAATTCTGAAGTCGCGAAGGTAATCGAAGATGAAAAGGTCGGCTGGTATGTTTCCCCGAACGATCCGGAAGCGCTCTGTAAAATCATTTTTGAAATTTTTGAGAATCGCGCGACGCTGCCCGAGATGGGGCAGCGTGCTCGCCTTTCGGCATTAGAAAAATATTCGGTCGAGGCGGCGGTGGAGAAATATAATAATTTCTTAAATTAATGCGTCCGATAACCTTCTAATCAAAGTGTTGCTCAATTTACAAAATGAGAGTTTTAATTACAGGTGCAAGCGGTTTTGTCGGGAAGGAAATTGTTAAAGAGTGTCAGAACTCAGGTTTTGAAACTGTTCAACTTGTCAGCCATCGTAGCCAAAAGAACGAGTGCCAAAAAAACGAAAATTTTTTTAAGGTTATGGCGATTGATATCACAGATTATAAAAATTTACGCCAATTGGAAAAAACTGAAAATGTTGATGTATTGATACACGCGGCTGGACTGGCGCATCAATTTGGAGACACAAAAAAAGAAGAATTCAATCTGGTGAATGTGCAGGGCACAAAAAATATTTCTGAATTGGCAGCTCAAATAAAAGTTAAACAATTTATTTTAATTAGTTCGACTGCGGTTTATGGCGCCTTTGAAAACATTAACGGCAAAGAAAAAAACAAAAATCAAGGGGTATTTGATGAAAATTCGCAGACCAACCCGAAGACGCTCTACGCAAAAAGTAAATTGGAAGCTGAAAAAATTTGTACGGAGATTTGCGAAAAAAATAAAATACCTCTGACCATTCTGCGCCTCTCGCCGGTTATCGGCGAGGGTAATCGGGGGAATGTCGAGCGTCTGGTTAAAGCCATAGAGCGAAAAAGATTTGTGTGGATTGGAAACGGAGAAAATCTTAAATCTTTAATTTACAAAAACGATGTGGCGGGCGCGTGCGTCAAGATAATCGAGGAGAAAACAGACGCGACCGAAATTTTTAATTTATCCGCCGAACCTTTGCCTTTGAAGAATTTTGTCGACGAAATTTCCAGAAGGCTAAAAAGAAAAGTCCCTGAATTTTCCATTCCCGCAATTTTTTCTAAATTAATTTTTGGCATTAACAAAAAAACTCTAAGAAGTAAAAAAATTTATAAATTTGAACAAACATTTGAAAAGTGGCTGGCGGTTGATATCTACAAGAGCGAGAAGATTAAGCATAAGTACAATTTCACCCCAAAATTCTCGATCGCCGAAGGTATCCGAAAACAAGTAGATTGGTATAAGTTGAACAAAGACCGGAATTTATAGAAGTGCCGAAAAAATTGAGATTTGTTTATAATAATTATATATTTCACCATATTCGCCGCCGCTTTTTTAGGAGTAAAACTATTTCTCCGTCTCAATAAAAAGTGGAATATTCTGGATGTTCCGAATGAAAGAAGCTCGCACACCAAACCGACTCCGCGCGGCGGCGGTCTGGTGATTGTTTTAGTAAGTTTGTCGGCTTACACAATTTACACAAATTTTTTTACACAAGATTTTTCCTGGGCATATTTTGGCGGAGCGATTTTAATTGCTTCGATCAGCTGGCTCGACGATTTATATTCAATTCCGACAATTCTTCGATTTATTGTCCATTCAATCGCCGCTCTTTTTATCGTAATATTTCTGGGAGATTTCCAGCGCGTCGAAATCCCCGTGTGGGGCGTGTTTGAAATTGGTTTATACGGGAAAATTTTAACCTTTTTATGGATTGTCTGGCTTACCAACGCCTACAATTTTATGGACGGCATTGACGGACTTGCCGGAACGCAGGCAGTCACTGCCGGGATTGGATGGCTAATCGTCGGAAATATTATCGGGCTGGAGACTCAAAGTTTTTACGGCGGCGTAATAGCGATTTCAAGTCTCGGTTTTCTAATTTATAACTGGCAGCCGGCAAAAATTTTTATGGGCGATGTCGGAAGCGCGTTTCTGGGTTATACTTTTGCTGTCATTCCCCTTCTTTCAAATAAGGAAAATTTAATAAATCAGTCGAATCTGTTGATGATTGGCATTCTTCTTGTGTGGCTGTTTGTATTTGATACGGTTTTTACACTAGTCAGAAGATTATTTAGAAAGGAAAAAATTTGGATGGCGCACCGCGGACATCTTTATCAGAGACTAAATTTGGCGGGCTGGTCGCATGTGAAAGTTGCAATTTTATATTTTTTAATTTCTCTGCAAATTGTTTTTATCGTTATTATAAATTTGAAAACTACAAAATTTTGGTTTGCCGCAATAATACTGATACTTATTGAATCATTTGGACTTTTTGTTTTTTCCAAAATTAAAGAAGGTAAGGTTCTGCGGTAGATTTATAAAATTATATTTTGGTAAAAGTATACAAATAATTTATGTCTAAAATAGTTCATCAGATTTTTATTAAAGTTTACGGCGTCAAAATCTGTATCGAGACAAATAAAAAAGCGTTTTTAACTGAATTAAAAAATGAAATTTCGAGAATTTTTCCGGTCAAATTTGAATTCATCAACGCGCAGATTACGATTCATAAATTTTACTTCGAGGTTTCCGAAGATGAAAAGTATAAAATGTTTAAAAATGAAGAAAGTATTGGTCAGATGTCAAAATCTGAAGCGCTTGTTGTTTTTGAAAGTGATCTTCGCCTGACCGTCGCGGAGTTTGCTGTTTCGAAGGTTTTTTTACACGCCGGTGTTGTCGCCTGGAAAGGTGAGGCGATCGTTATGCCCGCCAACAGTTTTAAGGGAAAAACAAGTTTGGTTGCTCAACTGGTAAAAAAAGGAGCTTTATATTACTCTGACGAGTATGCGGTATTAAACAAAGACGGTTTTGTCGAACCATTTCCGAAACCCCTTTCATTGCGAGGTATTGTCAATGAATATGCTCAGGTAGATTACTCCGTTGAATCTCTCGGTGGACGAAAAGGCAAAAAAAAGCTTCCGGTTGGGATGATTTTATTAATGGAATTTAGTCCGAATTTGACCACAAAAAAATGGAAACCTAAGCTTTTAAGTCCTGGACAGGGAGTGATGGAAATTTTGCCGCATACGATTTCAATAAGAAATGATGCGAAATTAGCGTTAAATGTGTTGAATAAAATTGCAAGTCGTGCCATAATCGCCAAGAGTAAAAGAGGCGAAGCAAAAGAATTTGTTGATTTACTGATAAATTTTTTTGAAAATAACGTAAAATTAAATTAAATTTGAAATAGTTAAAAATTTATCTTTGAATAATTGAGGAGAGAAGAAAGAAATGAGACAAAATCCAACAGCGCGAAAAAACGGAATAGTAATGCAGGAAATGCCCGATGAGGTATTGATCTATGATTTAGATACCAACAAAGCGCATTGCTTAAATGAAACATCGGCATTGGTGTGGAAAGCATGTGACGGCAGCAACACGGTGGGCGATATCAGCCGGTTATGCGGCGACCAGATGGGCGCGAAAGTGCCGGAGGAATTAGTTTGGCTGGCGATTGATCAGTTGAGCAAAAACAATTTATTGGAAGAAAAGATGGTGCTGCCGGTGAATGGGCAGAGCCGTCGCGATGTGATTAAGAAGATCGGTTTGGCGTCGGTGATTGCTTTGCCGCTGGTGGCATCGTTGACGGCACCGAGCAGCGCAATGGCTGCTGCCACTTGTGTCGGTAGGGCTTGTACCACTGACGCGGCTTGCGGTACAGCCTGTGAGTGTAATACAACTAATTCTATGTGTCAATAGTAAAAAAGGTGAGTCAGTATAAAAAAATAGCAAAGTGTAAAAACTTTGCTATTTTTTTTGGTGTGACTGTTGAACAATATGGTATCCGAAAGCGATAAAAATATTAACAGGTGGTATAAATTACAAATTCATGTGGTTGAAGCCAGCATTGTCAACGCCTTAAAACAATTACGCGCAGCGCAGATCGAACCCATTTTAATCAAAGGTTTAGCAATCAGCCAAATGTATCCGGAAAATCATCCCAGAATATTTCAAGATGTCGATTTATGCGTCAACCCGTTCGAATACCAAAAAGCCAAAGATATTTTAGAAAAAAATGCCGCCAATTTTATGCACGTTGATCTACATCAGGGGCTGAGGCATCTGGATAATGTTTCGTGGGAGGATTTATATGAAAATTCCAGATTGTACAAACTTGAAGAAACATCGATCAGAATTCTTCGTCCCGAAGATCATTTGAGAGTTGTCTGTACACATTGGCTAAATGACGGGGGAGCAAGGAAAGATCGGCTTTGGGATATATTCTACGCGGTAGAAAATCGTCCGAAAGATTTTGAATGGGATCGGTTTTTAGAAATCTCCGGATCAAAGCGAAGAAAATGGTTTGTTTGCACACTGGGTTTAGCTCACAAATATCTGGGACTTAACTTAAAAGAAACTCCGATTGCCAAAGAGGCATTATCAATACCAAAATGGATAATAAAAACAGTCGAAAAAGAGTGGGGAAGTGAAATCAGATTAAAAGCGCTCCAAGGTTGTCTACAAAATAAAAAAGAACTTTTTGAACAAATAAAAAAGAGAATCCCACCTAATCCGATCCAGGCAACAATTGAAATGGAGGGAGATTTTGATAACAAACCGAGAATTTTTTATCAGATCGGAGACATTTTTTTTCGGATGCCAAAATCTATAAAAAGTGTTTCCGAATCGATATTTAATAAATATAAAAATAAATGATCAGGAAAAATGTTGTTCTGGCTGTTGAAACCGCCTTTGCGGGGGGAAGTATTTCTCTCATTGTAAACGATTGTGAAATAGATCGATGGGTCGGCGTAAAGGAAATCTCCAAATCAGAAGATGTTTTGCTGGGAATTGCTAAACTGCTAAAAAGAAATAATTTCGAGCAAATTAATATAGATGCCATTGTGGTTGCCAAGGAGGTCGGAGGTTCGACGGGTTTAAGAATAGGTCAGGCATTAGGCAGAGGGCTTTCCAAATCTTTGAATTGTGAATATAAAGAAATTTCTGTTTTAGAATCGCTTCTGATAAAAAGAAATAAAAATGGAATCATTATAACGGCTGTGATGATTAACAAGATAGAAGTTTTTTATGAGGTTTTTCGTACAGAAAACGGTGTTTTAAGTCAAAGTTTAAACAATGCAGCAAGATGTAGCTTAGAAACTTTAAAAAAATTATTAGTTCAAATATATTATAATAATTTTATTTTTTACGATCTTCAGAATGAGTATGCGTCCGATAATTTATCGGAGATTCAATTATTCTCGGATAAGAAAAATATTAATTTAAGAGAAAGTCTTTCAACATATTTAGGATTATATTTTATTGCTCCATATATTTATGAGAATGACATTTAGTAGTGCGTCCGATAATTTTAATCTTTTTTAATTGTGAATTTAATGAAATTGCCTTCAAAAGATTTATTTGTTTTTGAGAAACCGGGTTTCGAAAATATTCAGAAGATTGTCGATTTGGCATTTGAATGCGACTTAAGTCAATGGACAACAAATGATTTTCAGGAAGAACTAAAACGGTCTGACTCCAGACAAATAATGGTGACCATTAATAAAACTTTGATCGGATTCACTGTATTCCGTCTGATAAATCCATTGCTATCAAACGGAGCAATAGCAATAACAAAATTTGAAGAAGCCGAAATCCTTTTTATTGCTATTGCTCCGAATTTCCGACATAGAAATATTGGAAGTAAATTACTAGAAAGGTTATTAAAAGAAGTGGCTTACTTTGAAGTCAGAACAGTTTGGCTGGAGGTTAGGGAATCCAATAAAAACGCCATACATTTCTATAAAAATAACAATTTTTTTTATCAATACAGTAGACAAAACTATTTTCAGAGACCATTGGATAATGCCTGGATCATGAAAAAAGAATTAAGATAAAATGTCCGGCGCAAAAACTTGATTCGGAATCTCCTGGTGATGTAACATACAATTTAAATAAATAGTAGACTACAAGAAAAACACAATATGCGAATAATGTTTTTGCAAATTTAACTAAAAGGACGGTAAAAAAATAATGGAAATAGCTGCTTCAGACTCAATAAAAAACGAATTAATCAAGGAAAATCAAGCATTCAGAGAATTAGTTCGACAACACCAGACATTTGAAGACAGATTATCCGAATTAAGCGGATTGACTTATCCAAATGATGAAGAAATTTTGGAGGAAACTAATCTAAAAAAGAAAAAATTGATTGTCAAGGATGAAATATATTCAATGATTCAGGAATATACAAAAGGTCATTAGCACCGGAGATGGACTTTTTTTCAAATATAGTTAAGCTGGAAGGGAAGGCTGAAATTTTAATTTTACAGCCTTCTTTTTTTATCCCCCTCGTTCATTTTTAAGAAACATTCATCAACAGTTGAGGCAAAAGCCAATAAACCTTTAGTTGTGGGAGTAAAAAGTTTGTCGGAAGCGATAAAAAAATCTTCTGTAAAAAAAATTCCATTCTCAATCGCCATACTATTAATTATTTTTCCACTGTTCAAGTCGACTACCAAAAACTCAGATTCACCCGATACAGCAACGACTGCGAAACTATCAACAATCAGAGGTTTCGGAAATATTCTCCCCGCAAGCTTTTTTTTCCAGAGTATTTTTTGGTTGGTATTCGAAATGAGATACAAAAAATTATCATTAGAGGCAATCAAAACTCCATTTGAAGTTAAATTCAGATACGTAATTTCCGCACCAGCGCGAAATTTAAGATTGTCTCTGTTAAATAATTTGCCGGTTTTGTCAGTCCATATTAATTCTTTTTTGTTCAGAGCCAACAATTTGTACGGAGTTGCAGAAGTATTAAATTGCATTAAGGTTGCTCCGTCCTTTAGTGCTATTACAATAATTTTGTTGCCGGTAATTGACAAAAAAACTCGGTCATCAATAAATGATGGGTTAGAAATAAACGGCGAACTAATAGATTGATTCCAGTTTATTGAACCCGAGTTTTTATCTATGGAAAAAATTTTTCCGCTATTACAAATAACAATCAGAGTATTTTGAAAAACATACAAAAAAGATTCTTCGCTTCTTAGAGCGGATACGGAAATTCGCCATTTTGTAATTCCGGTTTCCGCATTGATTGCCCAGATTACAATAGGATTTGATTCGGTTATTATGAAAAGCGTTTTATTTTCACTTTTATCTAAAATTGATTCTGAACTCATCTTACTGCCAAGTTCAGTTCGCCAAATTTTGCTTTTGGTTTGCAAGTCCAACGCTTCCAGCTGTCCGTCAGGATATGAATAATAAACTACGGGAGAGTTATCGGACGCGTTCAGAATATTTATCGCTTGGTCTGTCAAAACAAGGGGGCATCTGGCAAGTGGATTCGATACTAAAAATTGTCGCGGTTCATTTTTAGTTTGAATCTGAGCATCAACTGGGATAAATATTAAAAAGAAAGAGATTAAAATTTTAACCGATAATGTTATATTAAATCGAAACGTATTTTTTGGAGCCATTGATGTTTTATTTTATCTGTAAATTATATAAACAGATTATTTATAAGATATATTGATGTCCGCGGCATCCCAAAAAGTTCGCTTAAATTAAAATTTATATAGGATGGAAAATATCATTTATGTCATTTAACAAAATTATTGTCGTCGGAAACCTCGGACGCGATCCGGAATTGCGTTATACGCCGCAAGGCAATGCCGTCTGTGATTTCTCTATGGCAACCAACGAAAAAAGACGCGACAAAGCCGGTGAAATGCAGAGCGTCGTCACATGGTTTAAAATCACTCTCTGGGGGAAACAAGCCGAAAACGCTTCCAAATATTTAACGAAGGGAAGCGCTGTATACATCGAAGGGCGTCTCAGGATTGAAGAATGGACTGACCGCGATGGAAATAATCGACACAGCTTAGAAGTCAACGCCACTGATATGCAGTTTCTGAGCAGCAATCGAAATGATGAATCTAATCAGGATACCGTCGAGTCAAATTCTGAAAACAATTTCTCAAGTTCTAACACTCCGAGTTCCGTGGTAACCGCAAATTCACCGAACGACGATGATATACCCTTTTAAAACAAGATAAGACAACGACGGATTTCTAAAAAGCCTGCGTGAAGGAATAAGTAAAAAATTTAGGGATTTTACCTTTTTGAAATCTTTTTTTTCTTCACGCACTAATTTATCCAATCTAAATTGTCTTTTTCAGAATATAAAAATTTGAGAATAATATTTTCAAATTCTGAGTTCCGCATACTAAGTTCTCCTTTTAAGTCAGGCAATTACCCATTATTCTGAATTTATCGTACTTTTGCTTTATTCTTTGCGCGGAATCCATCTTATCTAAAAGCTCCAAATTTCTTTTTAAGGCTTTTTTTAATTCTTTAGAAGTTTTGTGAAATTCTTCCGAGATTTTAGAATTTTTGATTTTTGGGTAAGTCCAGACATTTAGCTCAGGAATAATTTCATCAATCAGACCGCTTTTTTTCAAATCATTCGCCGTCAATTTCAAATTTTCCGCTGCTTGAGCCGATTGTCCCGCATCTTTCCAGAGAATTGCCGCGCAGCCCTCCGGGGTAATTACCGAATAAACCGCGTTTTCCAACATTAAAACGCGATCCGCAACTCCAATCGCCAGAGCCCCGCCTGAACCGCCTTCACCCAGAACAACCGCGATGACGGGCACCGTTAAATTAGCCATCTCACGCAAATTAAACGCAATCGCTTCGGCTTGCCCGCGCTCTTCAGCATCAATTCCCGGATAAGCGCCGGGCGTGTCGATGAAGGTAATGATCGGTCTACCGAATTTTTCAGCCAAATTCATAATCCGCAGAGCCTTCCTATATCCTTCGGGCTTGGGCATACCAAAATTACGAAATCGCCGCTGATTGGTATCTCTGCCCTTCTGATGTCCGGCGATGGCAATCTCTCTTCCGTCAAGTGCGGCAAACCCGCAAATCAGCGCGGCGTCATCAGCAAATCTTCGATCACCGTGTATTTCAGCAAAATCCGTAAATATTGTTTCTAAAATATCGGAAGTGTAGGGTCTTTCGGGATGCCTCGCCATCTGAACTCGTTCGAAGGCATTTTTAGATTGATTTGTCATGATTAAAAAGTTGTGTTCCCAAGACTTTCTACAAATTCCAAATGACCTGGCAGCCTTTGTGGTTGAGATCTGTTTCCAGACTGCTCGAACCCTGGACACGCAGCGGTTCAGAATAAATTTTTATAAAAATTTCGCGCTCAAGTTTAACGCTCAGAAACACTTCGCAATTTCCTCTGTTTTTGCTCAAAAGTCCGAATATATCTTCGAGAAGCTCTTCGCCAAAATTCTTTTCCGGCAAAATTATCGAAACACCCTGTGCTCTAAGGGGCACGGCATCGGCAATTTTTTTGGCTTCCTCAACAATTAAGGTTATTTCCTGTCCCTCGGAAGATTCTACTTTACCATTAATAA